>LWDU01037592.1_pt1 | contig 113637 bp, 93 predicted proteins | sample 727161 | NCBI WGS metagenome assembly LWDU01 (sample SAMN04566230, study PRJNA314399) | hydrothermal vent metagenome | isolation source: deep sea hydrothermal plume seawater | place: Mexico: Gulf of California, Guaymas Basin | collected 2004-07-11
CCTCGGTGTTCTGTGCTCCGGCCAACGTCAACAGCTCGGGTGGTTCGGTTTCTCTGGACACCTCCAGTTCCCAGTTCGGCGGCATGTGGATTAACGCCACAGGCGGCCCGGCCGGCGAGTTTGGCTTTGTCCTGGTTGCGGCTGCTAAGATCGATCCCGGTGTTGCGGTTGCTGATGGCATCCTCTGCTTGACCGGCCCGATCGGCCGTTACAACAGCGTTGCTGGCGTCACCTTCCCTGACCGGGACTCCGTCGGTGCCTTTGCTGCGAGCCCCACTGGCGGTAGCAGCGTGTTCGTCACTGCGAACAACAACGGCCTGTTTCCTGGCGCACCGGGATTCCTGGTCCCCGCCGAGTTGCCATTCCCTCCGGGTGGTCTGATCGGCCCCGGCGACCAGTACCACTTCCAGATGTGGTACCGCGATGGCATGAGTTCGAACTTCTCGGACGGTGTCACGGTCAACTTCTGATCGGAACCTAGTTGTTGGATTCGGGCTCTAGGGCCTGGATTCAGCACCCATGCAACAGACGCGGGAGCGTCGGCCAAGGGCCGACGCTCCCGCGTCTTTCCGTAGTCGAGACAATTCTCCTTGGCTGTACTTTTCGTGTGGGGAGAGTGCGGGTAGAATCTCTGCCCCAAACCGGATTCGGAATCAGAAGGGACATCTCAGCATGAAAATCCACGAATATCAGGCGAAGCGGCTGCTCGCCAAGCACGGCTTGAGTGTGCCCACAGGGCATGTCTGCACCACCGTAGACGAGGCAGTCAAGGCTTACGAGTCCTTGCCCACGAGCCTTTGCGTGGTCAAAGCCCAGATCCATGCGGGAGGCCGTGGCAAGGGGGGAGGGGTCAAGCTGGTGCGCAATGCAGCCGAGGCAAGGGAGGCAGCCGAGAACATCTTGGGTATGAATCTCAAGACCCATCAGACCGGTCCGGAAGGCCAACTCGTGCGCACGATCTGGGTCGAAGCGGGATCTGACATAGCCAAGGAGTACTACATCGGTATCGCGATCGATCGTGAGCTGTGTACGCCTGTGATGATGGCTTCCAGTGAAGGTGGCATGGAGATCGAGCAGGTGGCCGCTGAGTCGCCCGAAAAAATTCTCAAGGCGCCCTTTTCTCCCAGTGAGGGCTTGGGCCGCAGGGAAGCGGAACGTCTGGCAAAGGGCATAGGTATTCCTCTGGATCTTCTGGGTCAGGCGACTGATTACCTTGTGGGTCTGGCAAAAGTCTTCTGCGAGCTCGATTGTTCACTGGCGGAGATCAACCCGCTGGTGAGTACAACTGATGGACAGGTTCTTGCCCTTGACGCCAAGATCAACTTTGATCCCAACGCTCTCTTCCGGCATCCGGAAGTCGAAGCTCTGCGGGATCTGAACGAGGAGGACCCGGCGGAAGTCCAAGCCAGCAAGTTTGATCTCTCCTATATCACTTTGGACGGAACAATTGGCTGCATGGTCAATGGTGCCGGCCTGGCCATGTCCACCATGGATGTGATTCAACTGTACGGCAGCGAGCCCGCCAATTTTCTGGATGTGGGTGGCGGGGCCACAAGAGACAAGGTCAGCGAGGCCTTCAAGATCATTCTTGCCGATCACAAGGTCGCGGGTGTCCTGGTCAATATCTTCGGGGGCATCATGCGCTGCGATGTGATTGCCAATGGGGTCGTCGAAGCGGTCAAGCAGGTGCAGCTCAGCGTGCCTCTGGTCGTGCGTCTGGAGGGCACCAATGTGAAGCAAGGACGCGACATCCTCGAGGGGTCCGGGCTGCCGATCATTACCGCCAGCGATCTGGATGATGCGGCGAAGAAGATCTGCCAAGCGGTCAAGACTGCAGCAGGAGACAACTCATGAGCATTTTCGTCAACCAGGACACAAGAGTCATCTGCCAGGGTTTCACTGGCAAGACCGGTACTTTCCATTCCGAACAGGCCATCGAATACGGGACCCGCATGGTGGGGGGTGTGAACCCCAGGAAGGCAGGCCAGGAGCACCTGGGTCTGCCGGTTTTCGGTTCCGTGCTCGATGCCCGCGAGGCCACGGGGGCCAATGCCAGCGTGATCTATGTGCCACCGCCCTTCGCGGCTGGCGCAATCATCGAGGCCATTGAGGCGGAGATGCCCTTGGTCTGCGCCATAACCGAGGGCATACCAGTGCTTGACATGGTGCGCGTGTGCGAGGCTCTGGAGGGCTCCAAGACGCGTCTGATCGGTCCCAACTGTCCTGGTGTGATCACGCCAGGGGAGTGCAAGATCGGCATCATGCCTGGTTACATCCACCAGCCCGGGCGCGTGGGGGTCATCAGTCGCTCGGGCACCCTGACCTATGAAGCGGTGTGGCAACTGACCACCCGAGGTATTGGACAGTCCACTTGCATTGGTATCGGTGGCGATCCGATCAACGGCACGAACTTCATCGACTGTCTGGAAGCCTTTCAAGCGGACCCTGATACAGACGCAATGATCATGATTGGCGAGATCGGTGGTTCCGCCGAGGAAGCTGCTGCAGATTACATCAAAGCCCATGTGACCAAGCCCGTGGTGAGCTTCATTGCGGGGCGTACAGCGCCTCCTGGCAAACGCATGGGACACGCGGGTGCGATCATCGCCGGCGGCAAGGGCACGGCCCAGGAAAAAGTGCGTGCCCTGGAAGCGGCCGGTGCCGTTGTCAGCGAGAGCCCGGCCAAGCTGGGCGAGCTGATGGAGAAGAGCCTGGCGGACGCGGGCTTGCTGGAAGGCTGCAAGGCCTGAGTACAGCTCATTCTCGAACAGGATCCAGCCCTAGTCCTTCGTAACGATGGGCAGGGTTGCGTCCCCCGCAGCAGCAGGCAGTCCAAGTGCTTCCGAGACGCTGACCCATTTCCATGGATAGGGCTGCGGCCCGGCCGGGTCATCCGCCGCGCTACCCCCCCCGTAGCCCAGGGCGTCCAAGGCCCCCTCTACATCGACGTCGTCCGGCGCGCCATAGGGCTCGGTCACCCAGGGCTTGCGCTCCGCCAGTGCTGATAGCAAACGGTGGGCGATCCTGGGGCGTGTGGCGAGCAGGTTGATTTCCTCTGTGCTGTCCTGGGCCAGATTGAACAACTCTGAAGACTCTGGCTGGTGGGGACGCCAGTACAGCTTCCAGGGATACTCGACCCAGACGAACTGGAAGGCCGCATCGGGTCGCCGGCGCACCATGGAGGCGTTGCCGTCGTAACCGTTGATCTGATCCGCGTAGGCCGCACGCGGCGAAAGGTCACCGACAGCATTGCGGTAGGCGTCGCTGCCTTCCCAAAGGGGGGCGAGATCAAGGCCGTCGATGCCTCCTGGCGTCGGCAAGCCAAGCAGCTGGGTCAGGGTGGGCAGCAGATCCACTGTGCGCACCAATTGAGTTACACGCTTGAGTTGGGGCACCCCGGGTCCGGCCAGGATCAGGGGCACATTGATCTGTTCCCCATAGAGCATGCGGTGAGCGCCCCAGCCGTGTCGTGCCATTCCGTCTTCGAGGCCTTCACCGTGGTCACTGGTGAGGGCCACGATCAGTCCTGCTTCCCCGGCCAGGGGACGCAGTTCTTTCAGCAGGCGTGCGATCTGCAGGTCTAGGTACTCGACCTCTCGCGCATACAGACGGATCGGGTGGTAGGCCCCCTGCCCGTCCTGGGGAACGCCCTGCATAAAGCTGGCCGGGGGCGTCAGGGTCGGGTCATGGGGATCCCAGAGGTGCACCCAAAGCATGAAGGGTCGCTCGGCTTCGGCAGCCCAGGCCAGGGTCCTGTCGACGGTCTCATCGCTGCGGCGCTGGAGGTTCTTGACATCCCAGGTGGTCTTACCGGTTTCATCGATGCGTGCCTTGCCCTCGAAGGAATCAAAGTGTTGGAAGCCCTGGTCGAGGCCGAAGCGCCTGGATACCGGAAAGGCCGAGTGGACCGCCGCCGTGTCCCAGCCCCCTTGGTCGCACATTTCCGCCAGAGTCGTGGCAGCGGAGGGCAGTCGGTCGCCGCCCTTGCCCGCCAGGACTCGCAGGCCGTGGCCGGGGCCGTACAGGCCCGTGAAGATCGATGCATGGGCAACGGGGGTCACCGCCGAAGAGGCCAGTGTGCGTTCGAACAAGACTCCGGACTGGGCCAGCCCGTCCATAGCCGGGGTGCGGCTGCGTTTGGACCCGTAGCAGGAGAGGTAGTCCGCTCGCGTGGTGTCGAGGGTGATTACCAGCAAGCTTGGCTGCAAAGGCTCCTGGCTGCAACTGGCGAGGCCGAGCAGCAGAGACAATAGGCCTGTGGACAGGATCGGAGGGCGGGGAATCATGAGGTTCAATATGGTGTGCTCTCAGGGGCGAGGATAGCGTTTCAAAATCAGGAATTGTCCGGGGCCATAGCGCTCCTGGTCGAGGTCCAGGACGGTCACATGGGAGGGGGGTGTGCCGAGCTGGCGCAAGCTGTGCTCATCGATGATCGAAACACGCGCGTAGGTGGGAGACTCTGGTGCAAAGTAGCTCGCCGGGGCATAACGGTCATGACCAGGGGAGGCCCGACCAGGCAACTGGGGAAAGTCGCCGACATCGCGCCGGGTAAGTCCGAACTGATCAAAAACGGTGCGCTTGGACGCCCACCCAAGGGCGCCGATGGCCCCCGCGACAAGGCTGGCGTCGGCCGCGGTGTTGCCCGCCACTGCTTCACCCAGGCGTTTCCATTGGCGCGCTCGGGTGGTCATATCCAGCCATTGTTCACGTTCTGTGCGAAACATGATCGTGCCGTTGGCGCTGGTGGCGTTGAAGCGAAAGAAGCATCTCTCGCGCAGGGACTGGGGTACCACGTGCAGGTCCCAGGCGGGGATCAGATTGCTGGCTGGGATTAGCAGGGCCAGGGTCAGGGCTACACGTGCGCGCTTGGGGCTGTCCTCGGCCAGGGCTTGCAGGCCCTTGGCCAACAACACCGCGCCAAAGGGCCAGAGGGGCAGCAGGAATCGGTGGAAGCACATGAAGTCTCCGCCCACCAGCAGGGCATAGGCTGGCGCCGCCGCGAAGACCAGGAGCGCCACAAAGCTCGGGCGTTCCAGGGTGCGCCTTCCCATCATCAGGGGCAGCGCGAGGGCCAGCAGCAGCCCCGGATAGGTGAGGAAAGCGTGACCCACATAGCGCGCACCTCGTTCTATGACAAAGGGGCTCAATCCGATCTTGGCCCGTGCTGTGTTGGGCAGCCAGTCTCCGTGGTAGCCCAGCCGAAAAGCCGTCAGGGCCAAGAATGCCAGCAGCGGCAAGCCCGCCGCGAGCCGCGCGGCCTTCATCAAGCAGGGATCCTTGCGCAGACGCGCTAGCATAAGCGCGCTGCCCGCCAGGAGAAAAACCCACAGGTGTCCGTCCGCTCGCAGCAGTACCAGTCCCACACCTGCCAGGCCCGCGCCCCAACCATCATGGACGTCTACATTTGTGAGCAGGCGGCTGTACATGAGCCAAAGGCAGAGCAGGGCGGCCATGCTGCCCATGCCTCCCGTGGACCAGACCGCCAAGGGAACCGCACCGGCCACGAAGAGTACGCCCCCCAGGCGCGCCACCGGATGGCTGACCAGATGACGGCTGATCAGGTGCGTGACGCTCATCACCAGTGCTGCGCCGCAGAGGGCGCTGATCCAAGGTGCGATGGTTTCCACTGGCGCACCCAGGGCCTGGATCAGGGCGCTGATCAGCACCCAGCCGAATTCGCTGTAGCCTTCCACAGGAGAGGGCTCGCCCGGATTCCAGGCAAGACCCAGGCCTTGCGCCAGATTGCGCCCATAGCGGAACGAGATATATGCGTCATCGCACAGGAACCAGAAGCGCGCCACCAGGGGCACGAAAATCCCCAGGGCCAGCAGTTGCCAGAGCAAGCTGCTGAATTGCCCTGCTGGGCGGCCGGGGCTGGGTTCGGCTCGATTCTCGTTTTGGGATTGCATGGGGGCTGGGACTCTTCTCTACGGCAGGTTTGGGACTTGGGTTGACCTTCCCTGGGGGAATCCGGTGCAGACTTCTTGAGGGCGCTCAGTCCAGGAGGCCCAGGGCTTGCAGTTGTTTCTCTGCCTGGGGTGCCCAGCCCCGGTTGGCGATGGGGCTGGCGGGGGAGGGGTGCAAAATGGTGCCGATGGGAGGGCCATCATTCCCCAGGGCACGTCGGGCGGCGGACTCCGCAACCCGGCCGATGCCGATCACCCTGGATGGGTGAAGAGCTTCCACCATGCGCACCAAGCTGGCGTCGCAGACCTCCTCCAGTGCGGCTCTCTCGTCGGCTGGCAATTTGTCAGGGGTACGATTGCGACCTGACTCTTCCAGGAAAGCCAGGGGGCACCAGTTCCAGACAAAAAAACGCTGGGCGAAGTCCTCCGGTGTGGCGAAGCGATCTTGTGCCCAGGCCCATAGTCGCGCGCCGCTGACCTCGTGGCGCTGGCAGTCAAAGCCCTGGATCGGGCGCTTGGGGTGTTGTTGCTTGGGGGGCTGCACAGGCGCTTCTACGGCGAGCCAATCCCGTGCGCTCGAGACTTCGCCGAAGGGCACGCCTGTTTGGGCCATGCCCCAGGGTCCGGGGTTCATGCCCAACAACAAGGCTGGGGGTCGGGGTGACCACATGCGCTCGAAGTATCGGGCCAGGGGAGCGCGTGCGTAAACAAGAGGGTTGTAGACGCAGGTCACCGGGGGCTCGAAGGAGAGCTCGTCCACCGCGGCGGCTAGCTCATCGACCAGGCACATGGGATCCATGGGCAGCATGATCTGGGCTGGGGGGCGGTGATTGCAACCTTGCTTGGGATTCCGGTGCGAGCCAAGCCCGGTCGGCCAGGTCCCTGCCCCTTGCGCAGGCCCCGGCCCGGGTTCTAGGTTGGGGCGGTGAGTGATAGCACCAAGACCTGGCAGCGAGCTTTGACCAAGGACGGTTCCCGGACCCTTTTGGATCCCGAGGGGCTCGCCTGCCATTCCTGGGAAGGGGCCTGGCAGCAGGCGGTGGAGCGCTATGCGGGTGGCGTTGAATTCAGCGAGCGCGGGGATGCTGTGGTGCGTCTGCTCGATGTGGGCGTGGGTCTTGGCTTGAACATGGCCGCTGCACTGGCGGCAGTGGAGGGTGGCGAGCGCTGCCTTGAGGTGACCGGGCTTGAACTCCACCTGGAACCCCTGCAATTGGCGATCGCCGAGCCGGAGCCCATGGCAGGTCCTTGGCACCAGGCGGTGGGCGAGGCCCTCGCAGCCGCCCTGGATCTGGCCCGGCAGGATCCAGAACGAGCGGATCAGGAGGGCGTGCCCCTGGGGCAGCGCAGTCGTCTTTGGCTACGGCTTGGGGATGCCCGCAAGACCATTCGGGCCCTGGCCCCCGAGCGCCGCTTCGATGCGGTCTTCATGGATCCCTTTGCACCGGCCGATCAGTCGGATCTCTGGCAGGGGGACTTTCTGCAGGCCATCGCAGAACGCATGGATCCCGGCTCGCGGCTGGTGACCTATTGTGCTGCCAGCGCCATGCGGGCCGACTTGCTGCGGGCTGGGCTGCTCGTGGGCCGTTTGGGGCGGGTGGGACGCAAAGCTGAGGGCACCGTGGCGGCGCCCCATCCTGCCGATCTGCCCCCCCTGCCACCCCGTGCCCTGAGGCGCTTGCGCCAGCGGGCGGCGGAATCTGTGTCCGAAGGTACACCGGACGACTCGCAATGACCCTGTGGGGAACTCCCCAGGGTGGATTTTGTATTCCAGGCATCAAGATCATGGTGCGGATTCTTTATCCTTGAGACCCCTGAAACGGGCCCCTGGCCCAAGTCAAGAGATCCCCAGAATGTTGAACCTTCCTATTGCCTTTGGCGGAGTCCCCGAGTGGACGATCATCTTGCTCGTGGTCCTGCTGCTCTTTGGTGGGCGCAAGCTGCCCCAACTGGCACGCTCCATGGGCAGTAGTATCACCCAGTTCAAGAAGGGCCTCAAAGAAGAGGTAAAAGACGAGCCGGAGGAGATTGAGGAGTCCAAGGACGAGGACGCGTGAGGGCACGGGGCTTTGGATCCCAATCCTTGATGACTCGTGCGTTTCGGTTCGCGGGCACGGAAAGGTCGCCCTGCATTGAACCCATGACTGCTCCCTTCCATGCGATCAGTAGCGTGCTATTGTGCGGTGGTGCGAGCCAACGCATGGGTAGTGACAAGGCACTCTTGCGCCTGGAGGGCGAGGCTCTGCTTGATCGAGGCATCGCAGTGCTTGCTTCTCTGGCCGGGGAGGTTTTGATTGCTCCTGGGAGTCGCTCCCGTTACGGGGATCGGGGGCTGCCGGAGGCGTTGGATTCGGAACCCGGTCAGGGTCCTGCGGCGGGGATTCTGGCGGGCCTGGCCGCGGCCACGGAAGAGCGCGTGCTGTTCGTGGCAGTTGACCTGCCTCACCTGAAGGACTGTCCTCTGCGCGAGTTGGTGCAATTGGCTGTGGATCAGGATGCTGACATCGCCTTGCTGGACGATGGGCGCGAGCGACCGCCCTTGGTGCTCTGCGTACATCGGCGCGTGCGGGCAGCTTTTGAGCGGGACTATGCCGCAGGAGCGCGACGGATCATTGACCTCACGAGGGGAAAGACGATCGTGCGCCTGAAGGTGGATCCGGCAATGGCGGCGAATTGGAACAGACCCGAAGATCTGGACTCCGGAGTGGCGCTTCGAGATGCAGCCCCTCAGGGGGAGCGTACATGAGTCCCTCCACCAGCCTGCTGGAAATGGTCGCGCCTATCGAGCAGGACCTGCTCGCCATGGGGGAAGCCCTGGCGGCGGAGTTGGTCACGGACGATCCGGCGGTAGCGGAAATGGTCGCTCACCTGAGTCGTTTTCAGGGCAAGCAACTGCGGGCCAGTCTGCTCTTGCTGGTGGGCCGGGCCAGTGGCAATCAGGCGCACGAGATGCCCGTGGTGGCGGCCGTGGTTGAGTTGATCCACCTGGCGACCCTGGTGCATGACGATGTGCTCGACGGGGCCGAGATTCGGCGTCAACTGCCAAGCATCAATACCGCCTGGGACAATCAAGTCGCGGTGCTGCTGGGGGATTGGCTCTACTCCCGTGCCTTTGCTCGTTCCACCGGCTTGACTTTTCCCCTGGCCAGCCAGATTCTGGCGCACACCACCCAGGCGATCTGCGTGGGCGAAATCCGTCAGGCCCTGGGCCGGCATCGTTTTGATGCCACGCCCGAGGAATATGAGCGCATCGCCCTGGCCAAGACCGGGGTGCTCTATGGGGCCGCGGCGGAGCTTGGCGTGCGCTACGGGCGTGAGGGTCAAGAGGAGCTGGGTGGCAAGATGCGCTTGATGGGTCAGGACTTGGGGCTGGCCTTTCAGATTGCCGACGACCTGCTCGATATAGAGGGTGAGCAGGCGATGGTGGGTAAAAGCGTGGGTACCGACATTGATGATGGCAAGGTTACTCTGCCGGTGCTTTACGCCTGGCGGGACGCAGATTCCAATGGACGGAGGGCGATCGAAGCAGCCTACCTCGATCCCGATTGCAGCGACCGTCGCGCTGCTCTGTTCGTAGCATGTGATCTCGACCAGGGTTGTCGGCGTGCACGCGCCCGGGCCGATGAGTTGATCGTTCGGGCTCAGGATCGCTTGCTGCAGTTGCCCTCCGGCGAAATCCGTCATTCTCTTGAGCGTCTGCTCAAATTCACCCTGGATCGCAGTTCTTGAGTTTCTCCATGTTGCGCGCTGCCTTAGTTGTGTGCCTGGTGCTGGGTTTCCTGGCTGGCTGTGGTCGGGACTCCAAGGCCACGATTGAAGCTCGCCGGGTGGCTCCCACGGCTTCCTCGCCCGTGCTGGTAGGAGCCACCTCGGATCAGCGCTTCGGCCCGTCCCAGCAGCCTGGATCTGCGGCTCAGAAGGCGAGCGACAGCTTGGTTTACGAACTGCCGCCGGGATGGAAGGTATTGCCCGCGAAGGAGCCGCGGCTCTTCAATCTTGAAGTCGCCGGTGCGCAGAACTGCAACGCCTACTTGGTGATGTTGCCTGGGGCTGGTGGGGGTATGGAGGACAACATCGAGCGCTGGCAGTTGCAGATGGGGAGCACGGACGGACTCGCCGCCGGGGTTGTTGAACGGCGCCAGGTCTTGCTGTTGGGAGGGCAAGCGACCTTGGTGGTGATTGACGGGCACTACCGCGGCATGGGGGAAGCGGATCTTGCTGACGCGCGCATGGTGGGTGCGATCTTGCCCGCGCCCCAGTTCACTCTTTTTGCCAAGATGACCGGGCCCCGGGCCTTGGTGGAGTCCGAAACCCCGGCTTTTGAGGCTTGGTGCGCATCCTTGGCCTTGAGCCCGGAACTACAGCCCAAGCCTGTGGCCTCCCTGCCCGGCACTCCGAATGGCGGGGCTGGCGGCCCTGGATTTTCCTGGGACGTGCCCGAGGGCTGGCGTGATCTGGGTCCGCGCAGGATGCGCCTGGCGAGCTTTGGGGTGGGTGAGCACTGTGAGTGCTCGATCAGTACCGCCGGGGGTACGCCTGAGGCTAATGCGGATCGCTGGCTGGGCCAGATGGGCGCAAGTCCCCTTGGGGCAGGTGGCTATGGGGAACTCGCGCGCATGTCCACGGGCTTGGGCGAGGCGGTGCTTGTGCAGGCGGATGGTGTTTGGCGTGGCATGAATGGAGAGACCATTGAGAGCGCGCGCCTTGTCGGTGCGATTCTGCCTCTGCCACGCACAAATGTCTTCGTCAAGCTCTGGGGGCCCAAGGATGCGGTTGCTGCGGCTCAAGAAGACTTCGAACAACTGACCCGCAGTCTGCGCATGGGGGGCAAGTGATGTTTGCCCTGATCGATCTTCACTCCTTGGATGGGACCATTCCGTTCTGGGCTTGCATGGGGCTGCTCTTGATCGCGGGGCTTGCCAACCGAGGGCTAGGCAAGTCCTTGATGGGGATTCTCGGGTCCTTCCACCTTGCCGTTGGGTGTCTCTTCGGGCTCTTCTTGATTTCTTATTTTGGCACCGAGGCTCAGGTGGAAATAGGCCTCTTTGCGGCAACGCAAAAGTACTTTGAATCGTGGCTGCTGACGGAACGCTTTCGGACGCCCCTTGAATTTGTGATCGCCGTGCCACTCCCTGGAGGCCAGCTCTTGATGAGCCTCCTGGCTCTCAACCTCATGGCGGGAGGCCTGGTGCGGGTGGGCAGGAGCTTTCTGTCTGCTCAGAACAATCGGCGCAAGGCTCTCTTGGGTGCGCTCATGGTGACCCACATGGGAGTGGTCGTGCTTCTGGCAGCGGGCCTCGTCAAGTTGCACTTCTCGGAGACGGGCCATGTGACCCTTTATGAGGGCGAGTCAGCCACGGAGTTTGTCAGCTTCCACGAGTGGGAGGTTGTGATTCACGATGCAGCGAGTGAGACCGAGGTGGAGGAGTGGATCATCCCGGAATCCGATTTTGCAGACTTGGAAGCCGACTCGCGTACATTCAATGCGCCGGGACTGCCCTTTGAATTGGTGCTTGAGCATTATGCGGCCAATGCCAGGCCTGAGGTCGCGGGGGGCAGCGTTCCAATCGCCGCGGACGCTTCCGTCAGTGACGGCTGGGTGTTGGCGCCCAAGGAGCGCGAACCCGAGAACGAGCGCAACGTGGCGGGCCTGCTGGCCAAGATCAGGCCCAGTGGTTCCGCGCTCACCATTCCCGCGATCCTCTCAGGATTCGAGCGTTACCCCTTCACCTTCAAGGCAGGGGGCAAGGACTGGGCCGTGAGTCTGCGCCACAGGCGTTTCTCCCTGCCAGGGGAGATCAAGTTGCTCGACTTTCACCGGGAGTTGCACCCCGGCACAGGAATGCCGCGGGTGTTTCGCTCGGATGTGGAATGGACGGAGGCCGATTCCAGCGCTCCTCCCGAAAAGATCCGAATTGCCATGAACGAGCCCCTGCGCCGAGATGGACATGCGCTCTTTCAGGCCAATTGGGGTCCACAGAATGACCCCGATGCCCAGCGTTTCTACAGCCAACTGGAAGTTGCCCGCAATCCTTCCGATCACTGGCCCACAGTGGCGGTGATCATCATCGGGCTCTCCTTGTCCTTGGCCCTTGGGTTGCGTCTCTTGGCATACATGCGCCAGCAAGCGAGCCGCCGCTTGCGGGAGGAACAGGCGTGAACAGGATTCTCATGTCCCAGACCTTGAATCTTGTCCTGGTTGGACTCTGCCTGGGCTGGTGTGCGCCCTTGCAAGCTCAGGCTACGCAACAGGATTCCACCCCGTCGCGCTCGTTCGAGTGGTCACCAGAGTTGATCGCGACCGCGGAGGGCTTGCCTCTTCAGCATGGGGGGCGTATCAAGCCCTTGCGGACTTGGGCCGACTTCAAGCTCCTGGCACTCTCTTCCGGACGCAAGGTCAAGATCGAGCAGGAGGGAGAGACGGTCAAGATCGACGCTGTGGCCTGGATCTTGGATTGCATGTTCTTCCCCGAGTTGGCCATGACCTATCCGGTCCTTATCTGCGATGACACCAGTGTGCTGCGCGCGGTTGGCATGGACCTTGAGGATCATGGCCGTCGGGATCGCTTCAGCTTGCAGGAGTTGCAAGGGGTGACTGTGAAACTCATGCAGAGTGCCCGGCGTATTCAGGCCATGGACGAAGGTGAACGCACTCGCGAGGAGACGCAGACTTTCGACTTTGCACTGCGCTTGCGGACATTGCAGGGCCTGCACAGACTCCTGGCTCCGGTGCATGCGGAAATCTCCGCACCACCGGGATCGGCCGTGGAGGAGTGGGCTGTTGCAGGCAAGCTGAACCTGGTGACTGTGCTGGCGAATCTGGAGGAGGTCCGGGATGCCTTGCAGTCCGCAGGAGAAGAAGGCCAGCGTGTGGCGTCAGATCTTGGAGCGGCTTTGGAAGCTGCATCCTTGTCTGGAGCTTCTGAGTTGTCCCTGGTGCCCCCCGCTGGAACGCGTACAGACGACGAGGAATGGTTGGATCTGGGCGAGGCCCTGGCCGCTGTTCTGACCGACGAGCACACCACCAGCCGCGAGGTCCTGGTGGCCTTGAAGACTGCTCAGGATGCGGCCACCGCTGGCGATGTGGAAGACTTGCAAGTCGCTCTGGCGCGCTTGGTTGAAGTGACTTCACAGCGAGCGACGGCACGCGGGGAATTGCGGACCGTGGCTTCAGAGGTTTCTTTCCAGAATGCTGGGCTCTTCATCTGGGCCCTGGTCTTGTTCATCGCGGCTTTCTTGAGTGGGGTCCTGGCTCTCCTGCCGGGAACCCGTTGGCTGGGCTGGTCCACTTGGGGCTTGCTAGCAGGGGGCGCCGGGGCCCTGCTGGTTGGGATCAGCTGGCGTTGTTGGATCAACGGGCGACCGCCGATCACGACCCTCTATGAAACCACTCCCTTCATCGGTGTTTGTGGTGTGCTCTTGTCCATGGGCGTGGCGCGGATTCAACGCCAGCGTGCGCTCTTGCCCTTGGGTGCAGTGTTCGGTGTGGCGATCATGTTCCTCTCCCTGCGCCTGGAACAGTTGGATGCGGTTTCAACTGGGGACTCCATCAAGAACCTGGTTGCCGTGTTGGACACCAACTTTTGGTTGTCCACCCACGTGACCTCGATCACCTTCGGCTATTGCGCGGGCCTCTTTGCCTGGGCATTGGCGGCCACCTGGGTGCTTGCATTGCCCCTGGTCCAAATCCGGCGGAAACGGCACGGGGCAAGCGCTGCGGGCTGGCACCGCGCCCTGACCCGCTCGATCTACGGAGTCGTGGCCTTCGGTCTCATGTTCTCATTGGTGGGGACAATTCTGGGGGGCATCTGGGCGAACTACTCCTGGGGCCGGTTCTGGGGTTGGGATCCCAAGGAGAATGGCGCCCTGGTGATCGTGCTCTGGCAGTTGGTCATCCTGCATGCACGCCAGGGAGGCTTGATCAAGGACCTGGGTCTGGCCCTGACCACAGTGGTCTTGGGTAGCGTAGTGGTCTTTTCCTGGTTTGGCGTCAACCAACTGGGGGTCGGGCTGCACTCATATGGATTCACCACGGGAGCTGCAACGGCCATGACAATCTGGCACAGCATGAACGTGGCGTTGATCCTGTGGGGATTGGTTTGGTGGTTGTTGGCTTACATGAAGGGATCCTCAAGCGGGAAGCGTGCGGCTTGAGAGCGGTGTCCTAAGATGAAACCTTGAGCAAGGAAAATGATGGATACCCAAATTCTTGACGGAAAAGCCACTGCCCTCACGATTCGAGCGGAGCTGGCTAAGGCAACCGCGAAACTCAAGGCCCACAATGTGAAGCCCGGCCTGGTGGTGATCCTGGTGGGAGAAGATCCCGCCAGTCAGATCTATGTGCGTAACAAGGACCGAGCTGCCAGCGGGGCAGGCTTTGAGGTGAACACGATCCGCCTGCCAGAGACGGTCTCACAGCAGGCCCTGGAAGCCGAGGTGGAGAAACTCAACCAGGATCCCAAGGTGCACGGGATCTTGGTGCAGTTGCCTCTACCCGGAACGCTGAACGCCGGCGCAGTGGTGGATTGTCTCGATCCTGCCAAGGATGTGGATGGGTTGTCTCCCCGTTCGGTGGCGGCCTGGACCCTGGGCCGCCCTGGCCACAAGCCCTGCACTCCCGCCGGTTGCATTGAGTTGCTTGATCGCTATTCCATCGACATCAGCGGCCTGCACATGGTGATTGTCGGGCGTTCCATGCTTGTGGGTAAGCCCCTTGCGGCCCTGGCCATGGCGCGCAACGCCACTGTGACGGTCTGTCACTCCCGGACTCAGGATCTGGCGGGGCATTGTCGTCAGGCCGATGTGCTGGTGGCCGCTGTGGGCCGGGCCAAGCTGATTCAAGGTGACTGGGTGCGGTCCGGAGCGATTGTGTTGGATGTGGGCATCAACCGTGGCGAGGACGGCAAGCTGGTCGGGGATGCGGACCAGGCTGGAATGATGGGGCGCGCAAGGGCCCTCACCCCCGTGCCCGGCGGTATCGGGCCCATGACCATAGCCATGCTGATCAGGAATACCTTCTGTTGCGCAGCCCGGAGCGTTGGGTTGGACCCCGAGGTCCTGTTGGCGGAAGCGGCGGCATGTACCGAGGGCGCGGAGGCCTAGCGTATGTCCTTTGAAGGAGCCGGAGGCCATGGGGGCCCCCAGATCGGATTTCCCCCTCTGACCCCGGGGGTGCGTCGGCTGTTGATCGTGATGGTGGCAGCCTATGTCCTCTACCTGATCGCGACTTTTGCACCTGTCATGCGCGAGGGCATCCCCACCTGGCTCGGGCTGGACGCCAACCGTTGGGGTTCCATGGCCCCCTTCTTTCCCTTCTGGCAGTTGGGCACCTATATGTTCCTGCACTCCGACATGGGTTTGAGCCACATCCTGTTCAACATGCTGGGGCTGTACTTCTTCGGCACCATGCTTGAAGGATCGATCGGTGCCCGCAGGTTGTACACCCAGTTCTTCTTGGCTGGAATGATCGGAGCCTTGGTGCATCTGTTTGCAATTTGGGTTTCGTCTGGCAGTCGTCCGGTGGTGGGGGCATCCGGCGCGGTACTTGGACTTGTGGTCAGCTGTGCGGTGATGCACCCCAAGCGCATGGTGTTGGTGCTCTTTATCCCCGTGCAGTTGTGGGTCCTGGCGGCCATCGTGATTTCCGGAGATCTGCTGGGTGTGCTGGTGCAATTGCGCGACGGGGGCTCCGATGGTGTGGCCCATTGGGTGCACTTGGGAGGAGCGGCCTGGGGAGCGCTGGCGGCCTGGCGTGGCTGGCTGTCCTTTGACCCCCTGAATCGGTTGCAGGCGCGTTGGGCCGCTCGCAAGGTAGAGGTGCACATGGTGGAGGAAGCCGAACTCGACCGGCTGCTGCAGAAGATCCAGCGGGAGGGGATAAGCTCGCTCTCGCGCAGCGAACGCTCCTTGCTCAAGCGGGCCTCCGCGCGCCGCAAGGGCTGAGGGCGCTTGTATCACCGGGCCAGGCGCGGTGGGAGTCGTCCTCCTGGGGTCTTGAGCCTGGGGGCGTTCATAGTACCCCCGGCAGGCGCTAGAATCGGGTCAAGCCCCAGTAGTGTCCCTCCTTGGTGCGCCCCGGGGCTCATTTCCCATGAAACCGAACCCGCGCCATTTCAGTTTGTTGTTGATCGTTCTCTGTGCTTCCATGATGGGGGTGCGTCCCGTCCTGGCCCCCGCTGAGGCTCAGGAGACTTTCAAGTCCAGTTTCGAATTGGCGCGTAAGGTTGGGGACAAGTCGCGCATGCGTCAGTTGGTCAAGGGGGACATGGATGGAGCGGTGGCTTTCATCCTTGAGGTGGCGGAGGGCATCGTGAACAACCCCAACGAATTGGTCTTCGAACGCATGGAGGCTTTGCGCGAGACCTGGAAGGCGGAGGTGCGTACGGATTTTTGCGACAAGATGGAGACCTTCTTCTCAAGTCTTCCGGGGCCCCTCAAGCGCGATCGACGGCGCTTGCGTGTGAGCTATGACAAGCTCGCCAAGGAATGGCAGGCCAACGTTGCCGGAGACAGGGATCGCGGTGAATTCAACCGCATCGGGGCGGAGTTCACGTCTCTGGCGGATGCATTCGGGGTACTTCGGGATCGCTACTTCGAGTCCAATTCATGGCAGTATGTGGCGCTCTCCTATGACAGTGCCTACGAGAAGAACGGGCCAGACTACAAGGCGGCGGCCAAGGCTTATTCCAGGTGCATAGAGACACGCGAAGAGATCGGCCTGAAAGACACAGTTTTCAAGAGCTTTGCGGTGCGGTTGAAAGCCCTCGAAAAGCTCGGTTATGGCAAGCCCCCGGAAAAGGGCTCGGCGGAAGCGGTCGCTGCTGCAGAGTTTGCCAAGCCGGTTGTGCTCAGCTCGAGCTTTGAGATGCTCCCCGAGATTGAATCCCTGCAGAGGCCCAACTACCGGCTCGACTCGCATTATGTGATCTGGCCCATGCTGGCCCTAAAGGGCGTAGATTCCACCTCGAAGTTCGCGCGCATGGAGGGAGGGCCCACTGCGATTCGCACGAAGGCTTCCGAGGTCATGCTGGACACGGACGGGGATGGGGTCGGAGATCTGGAGATTCCCCTGCGCGGCAAGCCGCAGGCAGTTGAGTTGCAGCTGGGGGATGGGGAGGCCAAGCGGGGTTGGGGTTTTCTGGCTGTTGTGGGTCACGAAAAAGTGCAGTACCAGGGCCTCGAAATGAACGCAGCGATCCAGGACAAGTTTGCTGGCATCTACCTGGCCCCAGCTGGTTCTGCGCGCTACGACTTGGACGGTACGCCTCTGCGTATCATTGATGAGAATCTCAACGGGGTTTACGGGGACGTCCCTCTTTCCTGGGGCAGCATGGGTATCTCCACCGATCACTTCGAACCCGAGGTGGATTCGATGGTCATCGGTGAGGGCAAACGAGCCGTGCCCTACAGCGAATACGTCAAGGTGGGAGAGGGGTGGTATCAGTTGGAGCCTCTCAACGGTGGTGCCCAGTTGCAGGTCACGCGGGTTCAGTTTCCCACTGGTGAGCTGACCCTCAGTTGGGGCAAGGGCCTCAAGCCCGACTTCCTGGTGGTCAAGGGGCGTGACCGTTTCGCGAACTGTTATTTTGATCTGACTTCCGCCAAGAAGGTTGAGGTCCCCGTGGGGCGTTACAGCATCAGCTATGGACGGTTATCCAAAGGCAAGCGCTTGCAGTCCATGAAGGCCTTGATCCTCGGAGACAACAACACCAGAGCTTTTGATGTGTCCGCTGGCGAGACTGTCAAGGTTGAGGCAGGCGGTCCCTTCGACTTGGAGTTCGAGATTGAAGACGGGGGCGACAAGTTCACGGTTCCCGGGGGCAGCGTGGTGGTGGCCGGTCGGGCCGGTGAGCGCTATGAGCGCCTCTGGAACTGTGTGCTGAATCCTGCCGTATCCTGGCGCAAGGCCGGATCCAAGCGTGGCACCAAGGGGGATTCCATGGGGGTCCACATGGATCGCGAGGCCATGAGCAAGTTCGGCTACTCGGCGATCTGGTTTCCCAAGGATCTTGAACTGGACCTGCGCAAGGGGACCGAGGACTACGAGGTGCAATTAATAGTGAAGAAGAACAAGCTGTTTGGCAAGATCACCTCTTCTTGGCGTGATTGATCCAAGCTGGACCTTTGACAAGGATCCTGACACCTTGAGCCTGGCTTCCGGAGCATCGTTCTCACTCAGTCTCTCCTAGACCCCTCGACCGACCCCAACTACCCGTGCTGGACCTCAAGTTCATCCGCCAGAACCCGGACCTGGTCCGGGCGGGCGCGATCAAGAAACACATCTCCTGCGAGATCGACCGCATCCTCGAACTCGACGCCGTCCATCGGGAACTGGGGGTCAATGTGGATCAGCTGCGGCAACGCCAGAAACAGGCGGGGGGCAAGATTGCCCAGGCTTCTCCAGAGGAGCGCGGCCAAATGGTGGCCGAGCAGAAGGAGCACAAGGCCGAACTCAAGGCCCTGGAAGAGCGCCAGCAGGGTCTGACCGGAGAACTGCAGGAACTCTTGTTGCGCGTGCCCATGCCTCCCGCTGCGGATGTTCCCGAGGGCAAGGACGACGAGGAAAACACCGAGGTCCGGCGCTGGGGTCAACCTAGGAGTTTTGAGTTCGAGGCCCGTTCCCATCAGGACCTGGGGGAAATGCACGGTTGGATCGATGTGGAGCGGGGCGCGCGCCTGGCGGGCAGCCGCAACTACCTGCTCAAGGGTGACCTGGTGCTGCTGGAATCGGCGGTGATGCGCCTTGCCTTGGACCAGATGGTGGAGCGTGGCTTTACGCCAGTGACCGTGCCTACTCTGGTGCGTACGGAAGCCATGCGTGGCACCGGCTATTTCCCCGGAGGCGAGGATCAGGCCTATCGCTGTGACGAGCGTGATGATCTCTGGTTGGTTGGCACCGCCGAGGTGCCCCTGACCGCCATGCACGCGGGAGAGATCCTCGATGGGGCCCAGCTGCCCCTCAAGTTTGTGGCCCATTCCAGTTGCTACCGCCGTGAGGCGGGTACCTACGGCAAGGACACCCGCGGGCTCTACCGGGTGCACCAATTCCAGAAGGTCGAACAGGTGATCATCGATGTGGCCGATGAGGAGCGTTCTCTTGAGCATCACGCAGCGATCCTGGACAACGCCGAGACCTTGATGCAGTCCCTGGATCTGCCCTATCGCGTGGTCAATGTGTGCGGCGGCGACCTGGGTCAGGGGCAGGTGCAAAAGTTCGACATCGAGACCTGGATGCCCTCCAGGGAGGGTTTTGGTGAAACCCATTCCGCCTCACGCTTCCACGATTTTCAGTCTCGCCGTTTGGACCTGCGCTACCGGGGCGAAGACGGCAAGGTGGAGCATTGTCACACCCTGAACAATACTGTGGCCGCCTCCACGCGCATGTTGATTGCGCTCATGGAGAATCACCAGAACGAGGATGGATCGGTGAATGTGCCTGAGCCCTTACGCCCCTACATGGGTGACCGGTCTGTAATTGGTGAGCCCGGGCTGGGCTAGGTGGGTCGGGGCTGGGCCGCGACTATCCGTCTTTGCGGTCGCTCCCTTGGCCGCCGCTGCGTGCATCTCCCTCTCCGGGGAGCGGGCCGTCTAGGCCGCCCAGGCCCCCTCGGCCACCCCCGGCAGCGCCGCCCGGCAAGCCTCCCTGGACCGGGTCGTTCGCGCCTCCTGCTGCCTCAGAGGGTGCGGGGATCGCAACCCGCGGGGTGTTCTCCTGGGCGATGCGCAGAGTCTTGGGGAACCGCACGATGCGGGTGTAGGTCACCACCCGATCGCCGGGGTTGGTGCGCACCAATTGCTCACGCAGGAGGCGTGGTGCCAGTTCCAGGGTGACTGATATCTTGACCCAGACCGGCAAACCAGAAGTCTCTTCGTCTCCTTCCTGGTTGCCCCAATCTTCGAAGGGTTCCGCGTCGATTCCCTCTTCGTCATAGGCTTCGATTTCGATGCCCAGTACCCGATCGTGCAGGAACGTGTAACGCCCCCCCTCGAAGGGCTCCTCATCGATGCCCAGATCCTCTCGGCGGAAAAGTTCCAGGAACTCGTCGTATTCCGGGTTGGGCCGGGCCACATAGCCCACCTCGTTCATGTCCGCCCGCACGGCCCGCTGGTCGAAGACCTCCCACTCTTTGCCGTCGGTGGTGGTCACAAAGTCAATGCGGTCCGCGTCGAGGCCCAGTTCGACCCGATTGCGAATGCTGATCAGTTGATGATGGGGGCGATCGAGGATGCTCAATCCCATCAGGTCGCGCTCGATCAAATCGACAATGGCCGGGCCCGCGAGCATGGTCTCCTGGGTGTTATGGATGTGGTCCCTGGTGGTGCGCACGGTGGTCAACATGCGCGTGATGCTGGTCAGCATAAGGGCCATGATCAAGAGGGAGACCAGTACCTCTACCATGGTAAAGCCCCGGCGATTCTGGTGGCGGCCCATCACTTGCGACCTCCTGATGATGGGTCATTTCCGCCGCCTGCGCCAGCGCCAGAACCGTTGCCCAGATCTTCGCCGGGCAGGGCGGTGTTCTCCAGATCGTCCACCCCTTCCTCGTCTTCGGTCATGTAGACCTGACTCCAGGCGAACCAACGCTCGAACTCCACGAAGTTGTCCAGGTGTTCGAGTCCCGGCAGGGGGGGAAAGGAAACCCGGATGCGGACTTTTTCAAAGGGCTCTTCGCTCTCTTCATCTATAAGGTCCGGATCCTCGTCCAGCTCGCGTTCGCGATTGAAGGCCCAGTTATCGAAGCGCTCGGGGCGCCAGTCGTCTGTTTCGTCTTCATAGCGCACCGGTTCCAATTGTTCGTCGCCCAGGGCCAACTCATAGGAATACGAGGGGCGATCCTTGCCGGCAAAGGTTCCGTAGCGCAGGGTCTCCAGGTCTTCCGCCCAGAGGCCCGAAGCGATTTCCCCGAGCATTTCCATGTTCAGCTCGCGCGCGATCTTGAGGCGCTGGGTATGGGCTGCGGTCTGGCTGGCACCGTTCAGGGCTTGTACGGAAAAGGCCAGGCTGATGCCCACGATGGCGATCGTGATGGCGGCTTCGGCGAGGGTGAATCCCGCCCGTTGGGTCGATCGAGTTCTGGGTCTGAGGCACTTCAATTGAAATCCAGGTCCGTGGGATAGTCTCGCGCATAGATGCCTTCGTGGAAGCGAATCAAGCCGGTCAAGGGCAGGACTTCCAGAGTAAAGGCAACCTCGTAGCGCGGCTGAGAGAGCTGGATGATGTGGTCCGAAGCAGAGCCCAGGGGGTCAAAGCGCACTCGCACCAACTCCTCGCTGTAGATCGTGCCTGCCAGGGTTACGCTGTCAAACTCCACTCCGGGGCGCAGGGGTTCCCAGTTGGTGGCGTAGCGCAGATCTTCGTGGTCTACCCCTTCAATCCATGGCAGGCCATCCACTGAGAGGGGCGTGATCATGCGGTAGCGATGCTCCACCATGTCGTACTCGACGAAGTACTCGGCATTGCGCGAGACTGATTCGGAGCGAGCCCGCCGTAGCACATCTGCCAACTCGCGTACGCTGGTGTTGAGGCGTTCCCGGGGCACCAGGGCGTCGAAGGACACTGATACGGCGAGGGACACCATGCCCATGATCAATAGCACGATTCCCAGCTCCAAGATGGTGAAGCCGGATTGCTGGTTCGATCTAGAGGGCCGGACTTTCAAAGGACTGGCCACAGCTTAGATCAATTGGTCGCGGACCATGGCGTAAGTGATGTCTCTCTTCTCGCCTTCGCCGCCGGGCTGCGCGTCACTACCAAGGGTTCTTATTTCGTACTCGTTGCTGCCCCCGGAGGGGGGCAGGTACTCGTACTCGGTGCCCCAAGGATCCTTCGGAACGGTCTTCTGGATGAGGTACGTGCGACCGTTCTCGTCTGGATTGACAAGGTCTTCAAGGGAGTCCGGGAAGCGACCGTTGTTGATCTTGTACTTATCAAGTGCCGTCGCGATGCCAAACAGGTCGACCTTTGCCTTACCAATCTTGGCGTCGGTAAGGCTGTCGAGGACCTTGGGCACCACTACAGTCGAGAGCAATCCGATGATCAGGATGACCACCATCAGTTCGGCGATGGAGAAGCCTGCGTTACCGGAGCGCGCGGCTAGAGCCTTGGGAGTGTAAATTTTCATGGGCTTGGTGCGGGTTCTTCCCGCGGGTTAGATTTGACCGACCTCGAAGATCGGCTGGACAATTTTATAGACGATATAGCCTAGGACAGCGGTCAGAAGAGAGGTGCGGAGTACAGCCTTGGGAGTGATGACTTTCATCGGCTTGGCGCGGGTTCTTCCTTCGGGTTAGATTTGACCGATCTCAAGGATTGGTTGGACAATGGCATAGACGATGTAGCCTACAACTCCCGCTAGGAGAACGATCATAATCGGCTCCAGCAGGGCTGTCAGGCGTTCAGTGACCACATCGATCTCTTCGTCGTAAGCTACGGCGATGCGGTCAAGCATTTGTTCAAGGTCGCCGGACTGTTCGCCAACAGCGACCATGTAGCCAACCACAGAAGGGAAGGCGCCAGATTGCTTGAGTGGGCCGGAGATGTCCGCGCCCTCCACAACCCGTTGGGAAATGGTGGCAGTGGCGTCGCTGATCACTCGGTTGCCCACGACCTTCTCTGTGATTCCGAGGGATTGGATCACCGGTACGCCGGACTGCAGCAGGGTCGAGAGGGTGCGCGTGAAGCGTCCCACCGCCGCCTTGCGCAGCAATTCCCCCAGTACCGGCACCCGCAACAGGCTGCGGTCAATCCAAAGCTGTCCCGCATCGCTCGTGCGGTAGGTTCGTTCCACAGCGAAGGAGATCAGGCCGAAGCCGCCAATGATCGCCCACCACCAATTCTGCACCACATTGCTGACTGAGATCAGCACTCTTGTGGCTGGTGGAAGGGCCTTGCCTTGCTCTATTAGCATGGCGGTGATCTCGGGCACTACCTTTGCCATTAGGATCGTGACCACAATCATGCCGATTACGATCATCATGGCGGGGTAGGTTAGGGCGCCCACTATTTTGCGACGCATGGCCCGTTGTGCCTGCATGTAGTCCGCCAAGCGGGATAGCACGATGTCCAGGTTGCCTGCGGCCTGGCCAGCCGAAACCATGTTGATGTACATCTCCGTGAACCAACCGGGGTGCTGTGCAAGGGCGTCGGCCATGCTGGTTCCCTGCTGGATGCTCTCGCGGATCTGGCGCAGCATGGTCTCCATGCGCTTGTGCTCGGCTTGTTCCACGAGGGCGGAAAGGGATTCGGTCAAGGGGATGCCCGATCCCAGGAGGGTCGCCAACTGGCGGGTCATTCCCAAGACCAGTTCGGTTTCCCGGGTGCTGGGGCCCTGGGCCGCGGCGCGGGCTTCCAGGATGCGGACGAACAGCCCCGGTTGGTTACCCGATCCCTTCTTGCGTCGTTTGCCCCCGCGCGTCTCGGTCAGTTTGGTGACCAGCAGTTCTTTCTTGCGTAGTTTCTGCCGCGCATCCCGTTCGGAATCCGCGTCCACAATTCCCTTGGACGTGACTCCTCCAGCGGCAAATGCGACGTATTCGTAAATGGGCATGGAGGAGATGTAGGCTGCTGGGCCAGTCTGTTGTTTCAGTTCGCTTGAGTCAGTCCAGGTCGAGTTGGGTCACGCGTAGGACTTCGTCCGGGGTGGTCAGATGCTCGCGGATCTTCATGCGCCCGTCCTCTCGCAGGGTGATCAGGCCACCCTGGACCGCAACCTTCTTGATCTCCGTGGCGTTGCCTCCCTCCATGATCTTGGTTCGCAGCTCTTCTGAGATCGGCATGAATTCATAGATCGCGGTGCGGCCTGCGTAGCCCGATTGGAAGCACTCATCGCAGCCTTCCCCGAAGGTCATCTGGTTGTCCACCTCATCGGGGACAAGACCGACCTCCTTGAGCTTGGCGACCCACTCATCGCTGCAGGGTTTGGTCACCAGGCAGTGCCGGCAGACTGTCCGAACCAGGCGCTGGGCTATGATCAAGACGACTGATGACGCCACCAGATAGGGTTCGACGCCCTGATCGATCATGCGTGTGATGGTGGATGGCGCATCGTTGGTGTGCACCGTGGAGAACACCAGGTGACCGGTCAGGGCAGCACGAATCGCTACCTCGGCGGTCTCCAGGTCCCGAATCTCTCCGACCATCATCACGTCGGGGTCCTGACGCAAGAAGGAGCGCAGCCCCGTGGCGAAGGTCAGTCCTTTCTTGGTATTGACCTGTACTTGTGAAACCCCGGCCAGGGCATACTCAACTGGGTCTTCGATGGTCAGCACGTTTTTCTTGGTCGTGTCGATCTCGGACATGGACGCATAGAGCGTGGTGGTCTTGCCCGAGCCCGTGGGGCCGGTCACCAGGATGATTCCGTGGTTGTACGTCAGGTACTGTTCCAGCAGATCTATGTTGTGCTCCGAGAGGCCGATTTCAGGCAGCCGGTAGAGTTTGGCGGTCTTGTCCAGCAGACGCATTACGATGCGTTCACCGTCCGTCGTGGGGATCGAGCTGAGACGCACATCGACCTCGCCGTCGCCCAGGCGAATCGTGGCCCGGCCATCCTGGGGCAGGCGCCGTTCGGCGATATCCATCTTGCCCATGACCTTGACGCGACTGATGATCGCGTCCTGTACCCGACGGGGAATCGAATCCATGTCGTAGAGGATGCCGTCGATGCGGAAGCGCACCTGCATGCGATCCGCATAGGGCTGGAAGTGCACATCCGAGGCACGCAGCTTGAGTGCTTGAAACAAGATCGTATTGACCAGTTTGATGATCGGCGCCTTGTTGGATACATCGAGCACATCCTCCGCCTCGTCGATCTCGGCCGCCATGCTGCCAATGTCGGCGTCTTCCGAGACTGCGTCGAGGGCTTCGTCCACTCCGTCCGCCTTGTGCCGGTAGGCCCGAGCGATGAGGCTGGTGATCTCAAGTCGTGGGGCGATGACCGCGTCCACTTCCTGGCCCAGCAGCGCCGCCAGGTCGTCCATGGGATTGGGGGTCAGGGGCTGGCAGGTGGCCACCTTGACTGTTCCGTCCTTGGATCCCTCCAGGGCTATCAGGTTGTAGTTGCGGGCGAAGTGCACGGGCACGTTGTCCACGAAGCTGGCGGGGACTTTCGTGCCCTCCAGGCTCTTGCGGAATTCAAAACCCAGCAGCTTGGCATAGATCTGCAGCAGAGTGACCTCGTCGAGGTACTCACGCTGCAGGATGCTGCGGTCCAGGGAATCCCCGCTGCGTGCCGATAGTTGGCGGCACTCTTCGAGGCGATCGCGGGTGAGCCCCGCGTCAATGAGCATGTCGGAAATGCTGGCCATGTCGGGTAAGGCGCTCAGGCGCCAGTGTGGCTCGTGCCTGCGTCGTTTGAGTTTGCGTCGCTCGTGTCTCTGGAAGACTCAATGGCATCCAGTACTTCGCCGGGGTTCATGCCGATTTCAGCCGCGTCGACTTCCTCACCTGAGGTGGGCCGTTGGTAGAGGGGCAGGTCAAATCCCTCAAGGTCCACACCATTGGTGTCCTCTCGGGCTCCGAAGTCCGGTTGAATCATGCGCATGCGGTCCAGCCCGATCGTGTCCGCTGCCTCCAGCTTCTTTCCGAAGCTGATTTCAGCCAGATCGGCGAAGTCTGCATCTTGCAGAATATGGGGTGTAACGAAGAAGTAGAGCGCCGTGCGGTTCTCGGTGGTGGAGTCTCGGCGGAACAGGCGGCCGACAAAGGGCAGGTCACCCAGGAATGGGATCTGATCCCGGTTGTCCGAACGGTTGTCGATCACGATTCCGCCGATCACCATGGTGTCCCCATCGGGGATGTTGACGGTGGTGGTGATCTTGCGCTCGACCTGTGGCGGAGGGATGGGGCCCGAGAAGGAGCCCTGGAAGGTGGAGACCGAGAGGTACAGGTCCAGGCGCAAGTAGCGGCTTGCGCTGATGGAGGGGGAAATCTCCATGGTGATGCCCGCATCCTGGTAGCCAGCGAAGTTCTCAGAAGTGGATCCTACGGTACCTGTGGCGGTGACCGTGGTTGTGGGCTGGCGTTCGAGTGCTTCGACTCGTGCGCTACCGTTGTTGTTCACCAAGACGCTCGGAACCGAGAGCACATTGGAGTTGTCCTGTTCTTCGATCAGGGCCACCAGGAAGGGCAGGCTGAACTGGTCCCCGTCGATAATGCCTGCGGTGATGCCGAAGCCGTTGTTGGGAACGCGGCTGTCTGCAATGCCGTCTCCATCCAGGTCCTCGAAGGAAGAGAGCCCAAAGTTGGTCACGCCGAATCCGCCTGCGCCGGTGCCCGAGGGGATGTCGGCCAGGCCAAGTTCTACCCCGATGTCGAGGAAGTCCCGGCCCGTGAGTTCGATCAGGGCGGTTTCGATCAATACCTGGGGCTGGCGCCGATCCAGGCGCCGAATCAAGGACAGGAGTTCCTCGTAGCGCGTGCGGCTTGCAGCGATCAGAAGCGAGTTGGTCTCCTCGTCGGGAACCACCACGAACTCGGTGCTTTGACCGCGGCTCGCTCCGCCCCGTTGACTCTGCACGTTCTGGCTCTGGCCCTGCTCTACCCTTCCCGCATCCTGCAGGAACTCGTTGAGGGTGTCGGCTAGCTCTTCGGCTTTGACATTCTCCAGGGGGTAGATGTGGTAGGCCGCTGCGCGCTCTACGATGTCCACATCGAGCTTGGCTACCAGCTCTTTTATCTGGGGCATTTCGTCGGGCATGGCCATCACCATCAACCGGTTGGTGCGGGGGTCTACCAGGATCTTGGCTTCTCCCTGGGATCCGGCAACGCGGGTCGTGGCACCCTGCTGGGCTCGAGGTGCTCCAGCGGCCCGTTGACTGGCTTCCAGGAGTTCTTCCACCAGGGAGGCGATCTCGTCTGCTGCAGCATACTCCAATTGGATTACTTCAAAGACGGGCAGTTCTTCTTCGATCGCTGCTGCTTCGTCAACAATCCGCAACATTCGCGCCATCGCCACAACTGTGGAACCAAAGCCAATGATCACCACCGAGTTGCTGTTGCCCGCGGGCAGCATGGAGCCATTGGCGTCTCCAGCAAAGAGCGTGCGCAGGGTGTTGGTCAAGTTACGAACATCGGTGTTGGGCAAGCTGATCACCGTTGTTATGCGCGTTGCGGGCTGGGCGGCATAGTCGGAGAGGTTTTCCTCTTCCACCAAGATGCCGTCTGCACGGGGTGTGCCCGCGCGGCCTCCAGCGCCGGCTAGAGCCTCGATCTGGATCACCGCAAGCGCGCCTTCGCCAACTTTGGTGGTTACAAAGTCATTGATGAACAGAATGATCTGGAAGAAGGAATAGAAATCTTTCTTGGGGACGACCTTTGTGCCCAGCAAGGTGATCGGCTTGGCGCTGAGCAACTGCTTGGTCTGGTCGTCATAGGTGAAGTTGATCTCGGTCACCAACTGACAGGCCCTTACGAATTGCCCGAGATTCATGCCGTCTTGGGGACGTTCACCTTCGGGGAAGTTGATGATGAAGTTGTCCCCGTCGGCCTGGATGGGGGGCACCGGGTCCTGGAGCAGGGGGCCCGGAATGGAAATGGCGGGGCTGGCTGAAGGGGCCAGGGCCAAGATGATGGGTAGGAAGGCGTCGAGCATCGCGTCGATTGGCGCTTGGGCTTTCTGGTTTGAATCGTGAACTGGAGTCTGGTCCCGGGGCCTGAAAGGCCCTGGGCGGCATTCTGAGGGGCCAATGAGGGCGAGTCAACGCCTGGTCGGGATCCCTTCCAGAGCCTTGAGACGCACCAGAGGGCTCGGTCTTCCCCCGATCCTTGTAAGAGCCTGCCCTTGGGGTCAGCCAGGGTTGGAAGGGAGTGGGGTGACGGCGGGGTAAATCCCTCTGCTCATGGCGCTGATCGGAAGGTAATGTTTGCGCAGCCCTCATCCTGGGGCTTGCAGGGCCCCCCGATGGGGTGCATTCTCTGCGCCCAAGAGGCGCCCACGATTCTGGGCCGTTCGAATTCCTCTCCCCACTTGGACCACCGAGCCCATTCCATGAATTCTCCCAAGCGCGGCTTCGTCAATTACCTGCAAGAATTCTCGATTCCCCTGATCGCTGGGGTCATAGCCGCCCTGCTGGCCGCCAACCTGGCTCCGGATTGGTACCAGCACTGGTTCGGTGCGGGACATGGGGAGGGGCCTGAGGTCTGGGAACTGCCCGGCCATCTGATGGTCTTCGGCCATCACCTCAACCTGCACTTTTTCATCAACAGTGTGTTCATGGTCTTCTTCTTTGGCATCGCTACCAAAGAGATCACCGAGGCCTGTCTGCCCGGTGGTTCGCTCAACCCTCCCAGGAAGGCAGTCAACCCACTGATCGCGACTCTGGGCGGAGTGGTTGGACCCGTGGCGGTTTTCTTCTTGGCGATGAATTTCATTGGTCCCGAAGGCTTCAATGCCAAACCATCCGAATGGAATGAGTACCTGCGTGGTTGGGGTATTCCTACGGCGACGGACATCGCCTTGGCCTGGTTGGTGGCGCGCGCAGTGTTTGGCTCCGGACATCCCGCCATTAATTTCTTGCTGTTGCTCGCGATTGCGGATGATGCTATTGGCCTTGGGATCATAGCGGTCTTTTATGGAGACCCTGAAGTTCCCAACCGTCCAGAGTTCCTTGGTCTGGTTGCTGCGGGCATGGCGCTGGCTTATGTACTGCGGCGTCGTTCAGTGCGCGCCTGGTGGCCCTACATCTTTTTGGCAGGTGGCCTCAGTTGGTGCGGTTTGATGATGGCTCATCTGCACGCGGCGTTGGCCTTGGTGCCCATCGTGCCTTTCCTGCCTGCACCGAGCCGGGACGTGGGCCTGTTCTCCTCAGGGGACGAAGTGGACAAGATGGGCGAGAAGACCGCCGAGGACCTGGGATTGCAGCACTCGACCCTGGAGAACTATGAACATCAAACCAAGCTCTTCGTGGACTTCGGCCTGTTCTTTTTTGCCATGGGCAATGCGGGGGTGGAGTTCAGTTCCGTGGGGTTGATGACCTGGGTCATCTTCGCCAGCCTGCTGGTGGGCAAGACTGTGGGGATCGTGGCCTTCGGGCTGTTTGGCAAGATTCTCGGCTTTCCCCTGCCCACGGGCATGGTTTTCAAGGACCTCTTCCTGGCTGGCCTGATTGCCGGCCTGGGATTGACTGTGGCCCTCTTCGTGGCGGGCGCGGCCTACGGCAAGACCCAGATCGTTGGGATCGATTTGGGAGGTCAGGCCAAGATGGGGGCCCTGCTATCCGGCGGCATCGGCTTCCTGGCCATTGTGGCTGGCAGGTTGCTGAAGGCCAAGCGGCCTCCTGAGGGTGACTCCTGAGGGATAGGGCCTCCTGTGCTTGCGCCTCTGGTCGCCCGGGGCACGGGCCCTGGGCCCTGGGCCCCTGGGGGCGCAATGGCATGGATCCGGCGTCCTTGGCTAGAATAGGCGCCCAGGGCTTGGGCTTCCTCTTGGATGCCTTTCGGGGTCAACCTCCCGCGAGCGTGCCCAGAACGACTTGCCATGCATCTTTCCGAAATCTTGACCCCGAAAGACCTGCACCTTGGTTTCAACCCGGGTGACAAGTGGAATGGGATTCGTATTCTGGTCGAGAACCTGGTGGCCGCCGGGCGCTTGTCCTCCGAACGCCAGGCCGATGTGCTGGAAGAGGTATTGGAGCGCGAACACTCCATGTCCACTGGAATGGAGGATGGCATCGCGATTCCCCATGCTGCGGTAGAGGGTATCGAAGAGGTACTGGCCGTCGTGGGCTTCGTGGACCCTGAAGCTCAACTGGACTTCGATGCGGTGGATGGCCTGCCTACTCAGGTAGTGGTTCTGCTGGTCATCCCGCGGGAGCAGAAAATGTTGCACATTCGCACCATGGCAGAGGTCGCCAGAGTCCTTGGAGATCAGGAGCTGCTCGCGCGCCTGGTGGCCTGCGGGGATCCGAACGAAGCCTATACGCTCTTGACCTCCGCAACGCACAGTACCTGATGGGCTTGGGCTTGGGGTTGGGCCGCTGGGGCGCATCCTGCACCTTGGGAAGTTCTGCTTTTCTGGCGGGAGCCTCAGGCATGATTACCCAGAGGCTTGGGTTGTCGGCCCTGGACCTGTCTCTGGGCGCGGGCTTGGGAGCGGCCACTGGATTGTCGCTCTATCTGGCCAGTTGGGCTCTTGGAGCCTGGCGTGCGGGGCTCTGGATTACGGGGGCCAACACGCTCCTGGTGGGGGGCGCCGCGGGGTGTAGTGCGGGACTCTTGGGTTGGAGTGTGGGTCGTGGCGTCTGGTGCAGCCTGGTCTGCTTGTGTCTGGCGGGATTTTGTCAGGGCTTGTTCCTGCCGCTTCTGGCCAGGCGCAGGGGAGCGGAAGGAATTCCTCAGCTTTGGGCTTTGAATCTGCTTGGGGCGCTGTTTGGCGTTGTGCTTTTGGGGGAGTGGGCGGCTGCGAACTACGGGGTTGTCGGCGCGGCATCTTGCGCAGTCTTGGCTGCACTCCTGGCGGGCGCTTTGCCCAGCAGGTTGCGGCCGCTGGAGCCTGGCAGTGTCAAAGCTCCCCAGAACACCGATCAGGTTCAGCAGCAGGCTCTGCTGTCGCCCAGGGCAGCCTGTGCCATCGTGGTCAGCGCCACTCTGTTCACTGGGCTCTCCGAGAGCGTCCTGTTGCGCCTGGCCAGCTTGGACCTGGGCTCCATGCATGCGGCCATGGGGCATGCACTTGGTGGCGCTCTGGGGGCACTGGCCCTGGGTGCCTGGCTCCTTCCGCGTTGGTTGCCCAGAGACGGGCGTGGCCCCTTGTGGTGTCTCTTGTTGGCGGCCGTGGCGCACGGGGTCTGGTTCTGGCCGGAATTTCATCTGGGCGCGAACCAACTCTATGGCTGGGGCGCGGCCGGGGGCGGGGGGATCGCCGGGCTCCTGGCGGGGATGCTGCTGGCCCTGCCCCTCTTGCCACTGGGAGCGGTGGTGCCCACGGTGCACCGGGCCATGGGGGGCGAGAGTGGTCGACGTCTGGGGGACTTGCTGCTGCCCGAGGTCTTGGGTGCGCTGCTGGTTCTGCCTCTGGTCTGGTTTGGCACGGCTTCCTTCGGTGCAGAGGGTTTGTTGGCTCTGTGCGCGGGCCTGCTCTGCGTATTGGCCTTGATGCTGGGAAGCCGTGGGTTGGCCGCGTTCGCAGCTACGACTGCCCTGCTGCTTGGCTGGATGCCCGCCCCCGCCATGCAGACTCCTGCCTTGCGTCGCAGCGAGTTTCACTTGCTGGCTCAAGTCCAGGGGCCTCACTTCAGCGTGGCGGTGGTGGATGATCAACTGCGCGGGGAGCGCACCCTCATGACCAATGACTTTCGAGCCACGGCTACGGGATCCGACTACCACTACATGCGCGCCCTAGGGCATCTGCCCGCTCTGCTGCATCCGGCACCCACAAAGGTGGCGGTCTTGGCCTTTGGTACGGGCACGACTGCGGGTGCGCTCGCCATGCACAACGAGGTGCAGGAGTTGCACATTCTGGAACTCTCCCGGGCGGTGATCGAGAAGGCGCCCCTCTTTGCGGCTGTGAACCACAACGTGTTGCTGGATCCCCGGGTGCGCTTGAGCATCGGAGATGGTCGTCGCTCTCTCAAAGAACTGACCGGAGAGCTTGATCTGTTGACCATGGAGCCGCTTCTGCCCGACGCACCTGGGGCTGTCTATCTGTACACCGAAGACTTCTACGCCGAGGCCCGCGAGGCTCTGGCTCCCGGTGGAATCCTCTGCCAATGGGTGCCACCACATGCCCTGCGTCCCGAGACCTGCCGGGCGGTGGTGGGGGCCTTTGGACGTTCGTTTCCCTGGGCCGCCGTGTTTCAGTACGGCAGTCAGTGGATCATGATCGGGGCCGAGGAATTGCCCCTGCTTGATTCAGGTCGCTTTCCAACAGAGGGTCCCCTCGCCGAAGCCCTCACGCAACTGGGTTTGCAGGACCGGGCCGGCATTGCGGCTCATTTCTGGGCGCTGTGCCCCGAGTTGGGGGCCGACGAGCGCGCCCTTCGGGATCGGGACCCGTGGATTCTTCACCGTCCCCGGCCAAAGGGGTTCGAGGTCCTGGCCTGGCTGCCCGAGAACATGGCCTGGCTGCGATCAAAGGCAGCGCTCCTGCCTGCGGCTTGGGCCGGGGACCTTTCCGCCCAGGATCGGCGCGGGTTCGAGGCCCTCTCGAAGGTGCGTCTGGCCCGGGAACTGCTCAGCGCCCGGCGGGCGCAGACCGCTGGCGCCAGACTCTCCGGGGCAGTCGCCAGGGAAGAAGAGGACGGCAAGGGCCTGGACCTGCTTCTGGCCGAGGCTCAGGAACTTGCACCCGACAATCACGAGGTGCTGGGCTTGCTGCGCGAGGCGAACTTCCAGGAGAACTTCTCTTCCGGCTTGGGTCTCCTCGCTGCGGGCTATTCAGCACGAGCTCTGGATCCTCTTCTGAGCGCAGCGGAAGCAAAGCCTCGGCGTTCGGATGCTCATCTGGCGGTTGCTCTGGCCGCCGAGGGCCAGGGGTCGCGGGGTTTGGCTTTGGCTGCGATTCGCAAGGCGCTTGAACAGTGTCCTGGTCTGTTGGAGAGCCGCGCCGCAAGAAAAATCACCGCTCTCGCCCCTGGGGAAACCGCCAGTCTGTTGCGGCGTGTGTTGGATCAAGCTAAATCCAATCCGTGAGGCGTTGCTTCAAGGACGCGCTGATCAGGTCGCGGGTTCGGCGATATTGGTCCAGGGACCCTCCGAAGGGATCGGGCACATCGAGACCTTCAGGCGAAAGCAACTCCACCGTTGGGCCACGCCCGGGTGGCAGGCTGGTCAGCAGGCTCTGCATGTGCGAGCCGGTCAGGCAGTAGACCCGGTCCATTTTTAGCACCCGCTCGGGGCTTGCGGCCTGGGCCCGATGGTCCACCAAACTGAGCCCCTGTTCCGCCAGAGCCACGCAGGAGTGGTCGCTGGGTGCCGTGCCATCCATGGCTCTGGTCCCCATGGATTGGATTTCGAAGCCGAATGTGCTGGGGTCCGTGCCCAGGGTCTCGGTCAAGAGTGCACGTGTCAGGCCCTCGGCCATAGGCGAGCGACAGGTGTTGCCGGTGCAGATCATGGCGATCTTGAGGCCGGCCGTTCGCTTGAGGTCTTGCAGGGAGATAAGTCCCTCGCGCAGGAGTTCGAATTGTCCGGGCCCCACCCGCAGGACCGTCGATTCCTGCCCCTTCTTGATCGGGCCTCCATCGAGAATGAGATCCGGGAGCGCGGCCAGATTCTCCTGGGCTGTGCTGGCATCCAAGGCCGCGGGGGAACCGGAAGGATTGGCGCTGGTGGCGACGATTGGAAAGGGGGCGCTTTCGAGCAGAGCCAGGGTGCCCTGGTGGGCGGGCACACGCACACCCAGCCAGCCGTCCTGGATCACCTCTGAGAGGTCCTGCTTTTCTGCCGGGGCCGAGGACTCGCGGACCAGGGTCAGGGGCCCGGGCCAGTAGCGCTCGGCCATGCGGCCCATGAGCTTGGGCCAGGGGCTGTTCAAGAGCGCTCTTGAAGCGCTGGCCAGGTGCCAGGTGAAGGGCTGGTCCTTGGCCCTGCCCTTAATTTCCCTCAGGCGCTTGAGGGCCGCGGGCAGGTCGGCGCGGGCGGCGAGGCCGTAGACCGTCTCGGTGGGCAGCACCAGGATCCCTCCCTCGCTTAACACGCGCAGGGCTTCCTGGAGGGTCTTTGCCTCCGGGGAGGCGCTGTCGGGGAACTCGAGGGTCTGAATCACGGCTGCCGGGGGGAGGGCCGTGGGCTAGCCTATCGCCTTCCATGGGCTAAACGAAGACTTCTGGCCCCTTCCCTTGCAATCCCTATTTTGTCTGATCCCAACAGCCAGCCCCCCTTGCAGACCGTCTCCGACGAAGATTTGCTGACGCGTCTGGCCCGGGGTCTGGCACACGAGATCAAGAACCCGCTCTCAACCATGGCGATCAACCTGACGCTCTTGGAGGAGGAGTTCACCCGGGCGGGGGCCGACGATCCGCGCTCCCGCAGGGTGACCAAGCGTGTGAATACTCTGCAGCGGGAAGTCAGTCGGCTGGAAGGGATCCTGGATGACTTTCTGCACTACGCTCGCGGTGGACTGGTCAATCGTCAGCCGGGAGACTTGGTGGCTTTGGTGCGCGAGGTCTTGGAGTTCATGGATCCCGAGCACAGGACCCACGAAATCCGCGTTCTCTCCGACTTGGAGAGCGGCCTGCCCCTGGTACTCCTGGACGAAGGTGTCTTGCGTCAGATGGTTATCAATCTCATGGTCAACGCACGTCAAGCAATGCCAGGTGGAGGCGAGTTGATCCTGCAGGTGCAGCGTGTGGGTTCCCGTGCGCAGTTGGTCATTACGGATACGGGTGTTGGCATGGATCCAGAAGAGTTGGAGCACTGCTTTGACATGTATTGGTCAACCAAACGCGACGGCACGGGTCTGGGCCTTTCTACTGTGCGCCGCATTATCCTGCAGCACGAGGGCACGATCGGGGTGATCAGTGAGAAGGGGCGCGGAACGAGCTTCACAATTACACTGCCCCTGGTGCAGGAAGTGACCGGTACGAGGGATGTTGAAACTCCAGAGGATGACTCCAGCGCTGAACAGGAAGACGACCATGAGTGAATCCGCAATTCCCTCTCTGCTGATTGTTGATGACGATGTGGCTCACGCGGAGTCCCTGCAGGATGCCCTGGAGATGGATGGCTACGAATGCAAGGTGGTCCACGGTGGCGCCGAGGCGTTGGAGTTGCTGCGGACAGATTCTTTTGATGTGGTGCTGACTGATCTGGTCATGGCAGATGTCTCCGGACTTGAACTCCTGCGTGAATCGCGCAGCCTGCACCCAACCACACCAGTGCTCCTGATCACCGGTCATGCCACCATCGAAACCGCCGTTGACGCTATGCGACACGGGGCAGAGGACTACATTGCAAAACCGGTGAGCCTGCCGGAATTGCGCGCCAAGCTGAGCCGGGCGGTGGATCGGGCGCGGCTACTGGCGGATCACGAGGAACTCAAGCGTCAGAACGAAGACCTGCGCCGCCAGTTGGACGAGCGCTTTGGTCTGGAGGGGATCTTGGGGCATTCGCCCCAGATGCAGCGCGTTTTCCAGGTGGTTTCCCAGGTGGCCGCGACCCACGCAACTGTGCTGATTCTCGGTGAAAGCGGTACGGGCAAGGAATTGGTGGCGCGTGCGTTGCACGGGGGCAGTCTGCGTTCAAAGAATAATTTTGTGGCGGTCAATTGTGCGGCCATGAGCGAAGGTTTGATCGAGTCGGAGCTCTTCGGCCACAAGCGCGGGTCCTTCACCGGTGCAGTGGCAGAGAAGCAAGGACGTATCGCCTATGCTGACGGGGGCACCCTGTTCTTGGATGAGGTGGGGGACATGCCCCTTGACACCCAGGCCAAGCTCCTTCGCGTGTTGGAGAGTCGCGAGGTTGTGCAGGTGGGCGGGCACGAGCCCAAGAAGGTCGATATCCGCCTGGTGGCCGCCACCAATCGCGATCTGCGCAGCATGGTGTCCGAGGGGACTTTCCGCGAGGACTTGTTGTTCCGCTTGCAGGTGGTGAGCATTGAACTGCCGCCCCTTCGGGATCGAGTTGGAGATCTTCCGCTTCTATTGGAGTATTTCGTGCGCACCCTGGCTGCGGAACATGGGCGACCCGTGACTGGCATCTCCACCGAGGCCCGCGCGGTCCTGGCGCGTCATGATTGGCCGGGCAATGTGCGCGAGTTGCGTAACGCTGTGGAGAACATGGTGCTCCTGGCCCAGGGGGAGACCCTGCAGATCGATGACCTGCCCGATACTGTTCTGACCGGGGGAGGAAAATCCCGCGGGGGACAGTTGGATCTGGCTGGACGGTCCCTGGCAGAAATGGAGCAGGCTCTGATCAAAGCCAACCTGGAACTGATGGAGGACAACCGTGAGCGCACCGCCAAGGTGTTGGGAATCGGGGAGCGGACCCTCTACCGCAAGATCAAGGAGTACGGGCTGCAATAGCCATGGGGCGGTCTGCCACCCTGGCAGGTACCTGATCCCGGCTCCTCGGTGCCTGCCAATCTGGCGCGATCTGGGCCTTGACCCAACCCGGTTGGTCTTCGTAACCCACGGCTGAACAGGGGGTTAGGACGTTTCTTGGTCCCTGGCACGGGGTTTGAACTACCAGCAATACAATCCCCGGATCGTGCCGGGGGCAAGACAACCATGAGCAACTCCAAGATTATCGGCATTGACCTGGGCACCACCAACTCGGTGGTTTCAGTCCTGGAAGGCGGCGAGCCTGTCGTCATCACCAACCTCGAAGGCAACCGCACCACCCCCAGCGTGGTGGCATTCACCGCTGACGGCCAGCGTCTGGTGGGCGCCGCAGCCAAGCGTCAGGCGGTCACCAACCCCACTCGCACCATCGCTTCCATCAAGCGTTTCATGGGCCGTCGGCATCATGAGGTCGCCCAGGAAGAGAAGTCCGTGCCATTCAAGTTGGTGGGCGGTCCCGAAGATCTGGTCAGAGTTGACATGGGGGACAAGGAGTACACACCCCCGGAGCTCAGTGCCCTGGTGCTCTCCTCCCTCAAGGAAGCCGCCGAGGCATACCTGGGTGAGAAGGTCGAGCGCGCGGTGATCACGGTACCCGCCTATTTCAATGACAGTCAACGCCAGGCAACCAAGGACGCAGGCACCATTGCCGGCCTGGTTGTGGAGCGCATCATCAACGAGCCCACCGCGGCTACCCTGGCCTTTGGCCTCGACAAGAAGAAAGAGGGCAAGGTCGCAGTCTATGACCTGGGTGGCGGTACCTTCGACATCTCGGTGCTCGACATTGGCGATGGGGTTTTTGAAGTCCTGGCCACCAACGGGGATACCCACCTGGGAGGTGATGACTTTGACCAAATCCTGGTGGACTTTGTGGCCGAAGGCTTCAAACGGGAGCAGGGGGTCGATCTGCGCGAAGATCCCATGGCTCTGCAGCGTCTCAAGGAGGCCTGCGAAAAGACCAAGTGCGAATTGTCTACGGCCCAGGCCAGCGACATCAATCTGCCCTTCATTACGGCTGATTCCAGCGGACCCAAGCACCTGACCCTGAACATCACTCGGGCCAAGTTCGAGTCCCTGGTAGGGGATCTGGTGGAGCGCTCCATGCTGCCTGTCAAGCAAGCGCTCAAGGACGCGGGTCTGCAGCCCGGCGCCATCGACGATGTGCTGCTGGTCGGTGGTTCTACCCGCATCCCCATGGTGCAGAAGGTGGTGACCGACTACTTTGGCAAGGAACCCAACCGTGGTGTGAACCCGGACGAGGTCGTGGCCCTGGGTGCTGCCATCCAAGGCGGCGTGCTTGCGGGCGAGGTCAAGGGCGTGCAGCTCTTGGACGTGACGCCTCTTTCACTTGGCATCGAGACCCTGGGGGGCGTGATGACCGCTCTGGTGGAGCGCAACACGACGATTCCCACCAGCAAGTCCCAGGTCTTCTCCACCGCCCAGGACAATCAGCCCTCGGTGGACATCAAGGTCTACCAGGGAGAGCGGGAGTTTGCCAACGACAACCGCTTGCTGGGGAACTTTGTGCTCTCCGAGTTGCCCCCTGCCCAGCGTGGCACGCCCCAGATCGAGGTCTCCTTTGACCTGGACGCCAACGGCATTTTGCATGTCAAGGCGGTGGACAAGGGCACCGGCAAGGAGCAGTCGGTCAAGATTGAAGCCAACTCCGGCTTGACTGACGAGGAAGTTGAGCGCATGCACAAGGAAGCGGAGGCCAACAAAGAGGTCGATCAGGCCCGTCGTGAGTTTATAGACCAGAAGAACCAGGCCGACCAGATCGTGCACGAAGCCAAGAAGCAGATGACTGAGCACGGCGACAAACTCTCGGAAGAGGACAAGGCGGAGGTCGAGGCGGCTATTGCGGATCTGGAGAAGCACGCCGCTGGTGATGACAAGGCTGCCTTGGAGGCATCCCTTGAGGCTTTCCAACAAAAGGCCATGAAGCTAGGCCAGGCCGTGCAAGAAGCTCAACAGGCCGAGGCCGCTTCAGCCGCGGGCGCTGAAGGCGCTTCGACTGCAGAAGGTGGCAACGGAGACGACGAGCCGGTGGACGCCGACTTCGAAGTCAAGAGCTGACCCGTTTCAGATCGGGGCCGGACTTTTTCCCGCAGAGTCCGAACTCCAACGCACGCCGGCCGCGTCTCCTTGCAGAGACGCGGCCGGCGTGCGTTTTGGAATTGCTGAGTTCAGTAGGCAGAAGTGCTAGCAGATCCAGCGCATCTCTTCCAAGGGCATGCAGCTGGGCGGGCGCGGAATCTCGCTTGCACTGCGGTAGGGGCCCATTGCGTGGGGCCACTCCTGCTGGTGGGGCGGAAGGGGCGGAGAGGGCAGCTGCCCGGTATGGCCAAGAGTGAACGCCAGCATAAGGGGCGGCGCCACAAAGGCGGTCAGAATCAAGAGGGCTAGGGTCATGGGGATTACCTCCAGACGTGCATCCGGCCGCTCGGCAGGAGCGGGGCCATAAAATTGCCTTTCCCCTTGGCAGGGCCGTTCCAGGGCATTCCAAGGTGGGTTTTTTGGTGCGGAAAGACCTCGCGGGTTGTACCCGGGGAGCAAATCGGTGCTTTCCAGCGCGGTTCTGGGCGGGTTCGTCACCCCGGGGGATGCAGGTTCCTGGTCAACCAGCGAGCCCTCAGACCCTGAGGAACCAGCCGCGCCGGTACAGCATCCACAACAGCAGCCACTGCAGGAGGAGGGCTCCCACCAATTCGCTCAGGCCCTGGGTCAGGAAGAGGGCATTGGCAAGTCCTTCGAAGTTCAAGAAGCGGTGCAAGAGGTAAGCCGTGATTGAATTGGCGCCAATCACCAGCAGGGGAAAGACCCACTTGGGCCGTTCGCGACCGTCGAGCCAGTAGCTTGTGATTCCCAGCAACCAGGAACTGAAGCCAGCACATAGGAGAGCGAAAGACGAGGTCCAGAGATTCTTGTTGATCGGGAGGAACCTATGCCAGATAGCTGCGAGCCCTACCGCCAATATACCGGCGACAATCAGTTTGATTGCCCGCCAGCGATGGGACGGTGCCTCTTCAATGAGCACTCTTCCGGCGCAGGCTCCCATCATGGCCGTGGCGACGGCGGGCAGGATTCCCAAGATGCCTTCGGGGTCGCGATCGCCCCGGTGCAGTCGACCGGGCAGCAACTGCTGGTCGATCCAGTCGGTCAAGTTGTGTCCCGGTGTGAGGTCTCCTGCTCCCCAGCCAGGCACCGGCACCCAGGCGAGCATGGCCCAATAGCCAAGCAGAATCCCAACGATCAAACGCAGCTGTCCGCGACGGCTCAAGAAAATCACAGCCAGAGCCGCGCCGAACCAAGCCAGACCGATGCGCCCGAGCACGCTGGCATAGCGCAGCTCGCTGCCATCCAAACTCAATGCTCCGTTGTAGAGCACACCCAGTAGCACCAGCACGAGAGCCCGGCGCAGGGCGCTCAAGACCAGGGGTTTTTTTGCCGCTCCAGCCTGCATCCGCCGTTCCAAAGAGAGGGGCAAGCTCGCTCCCGAGAGGAACAGGAAGAGCGGGAAGATCAGGTCATAGAACCGAAAGCCGTGCCATTCGGCGTGTTCTAGCTGATGGGCCATGCCTCCGAGGAAGGAGCCCCCCCAGACAAGATCCAATTGCCGCACAATTGCTGCGCCGCCGATGATCACCAACATGTCGAGTCCCCGCAGCACATCCAAAGACACGAGGCGGGTCTGGGCATGGGGGGGCTGCGCACTCATGGGGACTTGTTTGGCTGCGGGGTCCAGCGGGCGTTGGTACCGGCGCTCTCACCATAGCTGGGGACTTCATAGGTCGGCACCCTGAGCAGGTCGAGCCACTCGCGAGCCGTTTGAGCAGCGTCTGGGGCCGAGGCGGCCAGCACCCAATAATCTTCCACATCGTGGCTTCCCACCATCATCTGCAGGGTTCCCTGGGAACGGTGTTCGGCCATGGCCCAGAGGATTGGAATCGAGTAGTCCAGGCGATCTCGGTGTCCGAAGCGTGTGCGTCGGTTGAAGCTGAAAGGTCCGGCGGCCACTGTGGTCAAAGGCTGGTGTTCCAGGCCGGGCGGAGGTGTGGGTTGTTCTTCCAAGCTCCTCCCGGTGGGCACAAGCAGCACCGGGCGTTCGTCTCTGGGCAGGCCTGCCACCACCTGGGCTGCGATCAATGTGGCAGCTTGATGATGCGCGTGGGTGGTGCTTGATGGCGCCAGGGTCACTAGCAGGTCATAAGGGCCCTGCTTGAGTTGATCGGTCAGACGCTCGCGCACCAGATCCAGGTCCCAGGGGCTCTGGTCCGGGATCATCACTTCGTCCAGATCCGTGGTGTAGCGATGGTCCAGTTGTCCGAGCATCAGGAGTTCGTGCACTCCGAGCCACCCCAGAGCGCGGGAAAGTTCCGCCTCGCGAATGCGTGGCAGGTGCTGGCGACCGATCTCTTCAATGGTCAGTTCCAGACCGTGCTCCTTCTGGGCCAGGGTGGAGTACTTGAAGCCACCTTCGCCGTTGGTGATGCAGATCACATCCACCAGGCTGCCGTGCTCCACCGCGCTGGCAAAGAGTGCTCCGGCGAAAGCGGACTCGTCATCAGGGTGGGCGATCAGGGCCAGGATGCGCGGGCCTCCGCCTTCCGGACTGGCGCCGATTGGAATGCGCTTGGGATAGGGAGCGACTCGGGCGCAGGCGCAGCAGCAAAAGGCCGCGAGCAGGGTCAGGGTCAGTTTCATAGGGCTTGCGGTCGGTTCTGGTCGTCCATCATGGCAGGAATCGAACGGCATGCAAGACCCCGCTGCGTCCACGGGGGGCGCAGCGGGGCTGGTATGTGCCAAGGCTCGTCGCTGGACTCAACTCAAGCCCTATGGTCTCAGCGACCGCTCTTCTTGAGGGCCTCTTCGGCCTCGGGCACCAGTTCTTTGAGAGCAGTCTCCAGTTCTTCCCCGCGCAGGCCCTTGTGGCGGATGACTCCCTGGTGGTCAATCAGATAGAGGGTGGGCCAGCCGCTCACATTCCAGGTGGTGGAGATGGGGCCGTTGGTGCTGCCGCCGTTCCAGAAGGAGCGCCAGGTGATGGACTCTTCCAGGATGCGTTCTTTCAGGACCTCTCGGTCCTTGTCGGAGTTGACGCCGATGATGGCGAAGGGACGTGAAGCGTATTCACTCACGAGCGACCGCTCGTGTGGGTACATGGCCCGGCAGGGGCCTCACCAGTCGCCCCAGAAATCCAGCAGGATGACCTTGCCGCGATAGTCGGAGAGCTTGAAGTCCACTCCGTCGATGTCCTCAGCTGCGATTTCCGGCACGGTCATGCCGATCTGCAAGTTGCGCGCCTCGTACAGCTCGCCCGATGCCATGGTGCCGATCTCATAGCGGTCCCCATAGACCTTGATGTCGGCGTATTCCGCTACCACAAGCTCAAGCATCTTTTCCCCTTCCTTGCGGGACTCGGGGTCTTGCACCTGAAGAATGCCCATGGCCAACATGGCGCAGCCGCGCACTTCCCGGTGAGGGGAATTCTTGACGATCATGCCGAGGGCGGGAACCATTTCGATCGAGCCCCGGGTGGCGCCCATGGCGATGTCCTTGAGTTCCTCGCTTTCAATATGGTGCTCTGCCAAGAGGCTCAGGGCGCGCGCTTTGTTCTCGGGAGCGGCCGGGGCTCTGGTGGCTATCCACTTGAGGCCGAGAAAGGCGCCTTCGCTGGCGGGTTCGGTCTCAATCAGGGGGAAGAGTTTCTTGACCGCTTCATCGGCGGTGGGGCGCACATCAAAGAGAGCGTCCCGCTCTTCTTCCCCTTCGGCGGCCCGGATCTTGGTGACCCAGGCGGAGAAGGTCTTGTCAAACTCATCGATGGCCGCTTGAACAGCTTCAGTGATATCCTCTTGGGTGACTTTGACCAAGGGCGCGAGGTCGGTTGCTAGCAGCTCGTTGGGGACAGGCCCCGGGCTGACTGTTCCCGCTAGGAATAGAAGGGGAAGGATCATGTTGGTTCCTCTTTTGGGGGTTCTTCTTGGGGGGGGGTGTTCCAGCGCAGGGCGCCAGGAACAGTCTCAGCCTAGCAGGACCGGGGTAGCTGGCTGTTGCCGAGTTCCGTAAAAGCCCCTGGGCTCAGGGCAGCAGGTCACCATACTTGGCTGCAAGGGCTTTGAGTTTGGATTCCAGGTCCCGGCGCAGGGTCTGGTGCTCTTCATCCGCGGCCAGGTTGCGCAGTTCATTTGGGTCTGATTCCAGATCAAAGAGTTCGGTGAAGTCCTCGTCCGGGTAGCGGATCAGCTTGTGGCTCCTGGTTCGGATGCCATGGTGGGGAGGCACATTGTGCTCGCCCTTTTCAAAGTAGCGGTAGTAGATCGCGTCGCGCTCCTCGCTGGGTTCTATGTTGCGCAGAAGGGGAACGAAACTCTGCCCCTGGGTTTGCATGCCGTCTGGGACTTCCGCCAATTCGCAGAAGGTCGCCGCAAAGTCCAGGTTCTGGACCAAGTGATCATCGCTTGAGCCCGCTGTCACCACCCCGGGCCAGCGCACCAGAAGCGGTACCCTGAGGGATTCCTCATACATCCAACGCTTGTCGTACCAGCCGTGCTCGCCCACATAGAAACCCTGGTCCGAGGTATAGACCAGGATCGTGTTCTGACTGAGTTGTGCGGCATCAAGGGCTGCCAGTACCCGTCCCACCTGGGCATCCACACCCATGATGCATCGCATGTAGTCCTTGGCGTAGCGCTGAAAGTTCCAGCGTGTACGCGCCTCTCCGGTGGGCGGGTTGGCCCGGAAGATCTGGTTGCGGGGTTCATAGGCTGCGTTCCAGGCCTTGAGCTGCTCGGGGTCCAAGCCACCAGGCGCGGCCAGTTTGAGGTCGTAGTTGTCCCGCAGGTGATGGGCGATGGACATTTCCTGCTCGCGGCAGCCGCGGTTGCGCGTGGCCCAATCATCAAACAGGGTTGCGGGATAGGGAAAGACGACATTATCGAACAACCCCAATTCCTCAGGACCCGGCTGCCAGTTGCGATGGGGTGCCTTGTGTTGCAGCATCAAGAGGAAAGGCTTCTTCGGATTGCGCCTCTTTTCCAACCATTCAAGCGCTCGATCCGTGACGATGCGCGTGGTGTAGCCGCGGTGTTTTTTCTGTCCGTTCTCGTTGAGCAGTAGAGGGTTGTAGTAGGGCCCTTGGCCGCGTAGGACCTCGAAATGAGCAAAGCCAGTGGGAGTGCTCTTCAGATGCCACTTGCCAAACAGGGCGGTCTCATAGCCTGCCTTGGCCAGAGCCTTGGGGAAGGTCGCCTGGCTGCCGTCAAAGGTGCCGCGATTGTCACGCACCCCGTTGATGTGGCTGTGCTGGCCGGTCAAGGTCACTGCCCGAGCAGGCCCGCAGATCGAGTTGCTGCAAAAAGCCCGGTCAAAGCGCATGCCCTCAGCGGCGATGGCGTCGATGTTGGGTGTCGGTCCAAAGGCCGATCCATAGGCCCCGATGGTCTGGGCCGCGTGATCGTCCATGTAGATCATCAGGATGTTGGGACGCTGGGCGTTGGCTTCGCCTGTGGCAGCTGGTTCTGCGCCCACAGGTACCACTCCCAAACCAATCAGCGCCAGAGAGGCCCCAAGCATCAGCGGGTCCTCCTGTTCAGCAGTTCATCCAAGAATCGACTGCTATCGATCACCCAGAGCCCACCTTCCTCTCGGTCGGATGTGGCGGGAGGGCAGGGCAGGAGGCTCGCCAGGCTGGCGGTCAGGAATCGGAGTCGTTGCATGGCCCCAGCCTAGCCGCAATCGTGCGCTTCTGGCGCTCGGATTCGCTCACCAATAGAATCGCCAGGCCTGCCCGGCAACTTCTGCCCCACGAGCGGGTATTCTGCTGCCCCCATGATTGAGGTAAAGGAACTCACTCGGCGCTACGGGCGCCACTACGCCGTGGATAAGGTCTCATTTCACCTGGAGCGCGGCGAGGTGGTGGGTTTGTTGGGCCCCAACGGCGCGGGCAAGACCACGACCATGCGCATCCTGGCAGGCTTCTTGCCCGCCACCTCCGCAGAGCGCCTGGAGGTCGCGGGCCACGATGTGCTGCGTAACTCCCTCAAGGTGCGCGAGTCCATCGGCTACCTGCCGGAATCCGTGCCCCTCTACCGGGAGATGAAGGTTTGGGAGATGCTGGACTTTCACGGCCGCTTGCATCGTATGGGACGCAAGGATCGTCGGCGTCGTACGGTCGAGGTCCTGGAGCAAGTAGGAGTCAGTGAGCGCTCGCATCAACTGGTGGGGACCCTCTCCCGTGGACTGCGCCAGCGGGTGGGACTGGCAGTTGCGCTTCTGCCCGAGCCCCCGGTCTTGATCCTGGACGAACCCACCAGCGGCCTGGATCCCCTGCAGCGGCGGGAGGTGCGCAGTCTGGTGCGCGACCTGACTGACGATCACACGGTCCTGGTCTCTTCGCACATTCTGGCGGAGATTGAGTCCATGTGTTCGCGGGTCCTGGTCATGGCCCAGGGTCAGTTGGTGGCGGATGGAACCCGGCAAGAACTGGAGCAGCGTCTGGGTGGCAGCGAGGGCGTGCGTCTGGAGGCCTTTGTGGGGGCGGATCCGTCGGGCGCCTTGGAATTGCTCAAGAGCCTGCCCGGGGTCTTGCGTGTTGAACTCGGGGAGCGGCTTGGCATTCATCAGGGTTTTGTGATTCATGGGGAGGGAGATCTACGTGAGGATGTGGGCGCTCTCGCTGCACAGGAGGGCTGGGCGATTCGCGAACTCTCCTCCCAGATGCGTAGTCTGGAGGATGTGTTTGCCCAGTTGGTGGCGGGGAATGCAGTCGAGCTTGCGGGCGCGAAGGGCCTGGATGAATCGAGCGATCCGGTCTTGGACGATGGAGGCGGTCTCCTGCAACTCCAGTCCAGCAGTGCTCCCTCAGCAGATCCCGGCGGCGAGGGGAAGCCTGCCAGGAAAATGATCTACAGCCTCAACCCCTTTGACCAGGGCACAAGTCGTGATCTGGGTGCGCCCATGGAGATCGATGATCCGGGCAGCAGCGATTCCAAACCCGACGACCCGGAGGTCAGATCATGAGAGGCACCATGGTGATCTACCGGCGTGAACTCGCCGGCTTGTTCTTGGCCCCTCTGGGTTGGATGCTCTTGGGTCTGGCGCTCTTCGCCAACGGCCTCTTGCTCTATCTGGTGCTGGGCTACACCGGTGGCGATCTGGGAGCGGCTCTTCGTGGAGCCCTGGGGGGAGGAACCCTCTTCTGGGCTCTGTTGGTTTTTCTGCCCCCTCTGCTTGCCATGCGCATGATGGCGGAAGAGTCCCGTTCGGGAACTCTGGAGTATCTCTTGACCGCGCCCGTGAGCGATGCCGCGGTGGTTGTGGGCAAGTTCCTGGCTGCCACCACTTTCCTGGGCGTGATCTGGTCGGTGGTGCCCCTCTATGGCCTGTTGTTCCAGTTGCAGGGCAGCCCTCCGGATTGGGGGGCGGTCTTCGCCACCTGGCTGGGGGCGGTGCTGACCTCGGGGCTGTTTGTTTCCTTGGGGTTGCTCGCGGCCACCTCGACCAGCACGCCCCTGCTGGCTGCTTTCCTGGCTTTTGCCGCCTGCCTCGGCTGGATCCTGGTTCCCACCTTTGGGGGCCAGCTGCTCAATACCGCTGACGCTTTGGTGGGCTCCAGCGGTTTCGGGGAACTGGTGATCCAGACCCTGCGTTCCAGCCTGCGAGCCATGGATGTTCTGCGACACTTTCACTTCTCCTGGCGCATGGGTGTGATCGACACCGCCGAGGTGGTTTTCTTCTGTTCCTGGCCCTGTCTGTTCCTTTTCGCCACCGTGCGCATGTTGGAGGGCCGAAGGTGGCGCGTATGAGTCGTTCCCAAAGCGTGGGCAAGATCTCCCGCCTGGGGATTTTGGCTCAGGTTGTTCTGGCTGTGTTCTTGGCTCTGGCGGCGGTGCTGTTCGTCAACTGGCTGGCGGCGAGGCCGGGTGTGCGCCAACGCTATGACCTGACCGCCACGGGCAGCGCCTCGGTGGATGCCTCCACTCGCGGCGTGTTGGTGGCTTTGCCAGGGGTGGTGCACATCGACGTGTTTTTCCGGCCCGAACCCGCTCCCTTTGAGCGTGTGGCTCAGGCGGTGCAAAGCCGCACCTCGGAGCTGCTGGAGGTCATGCAACTGCAAGCGGGGGATCAGCTCAAGATTACGCGCCATAACATGCTTGACGCGGTGGGTATCGAACGGCGTAAGCAGGAGTTGCGCATCCGAGGCTTGGAGAATTGCCTGATCGTTTCACACTTGCCTTCGCAGCCGGCTGCGGCGGATCCCGACCTTCCCCCGGGGGTTCCTGCCCGCGAGGTCGTGCCCCTTTTTGGGCGCTACGGTCTGGCATCCTTGGATCCGGGCAATCCGGATCGCAATGCCTATCGCGCTCCAGCGATCATGAGCTTCGACGGAGAAAAAGCGATTCTGGCGGCGTTGCTCAAGGTGACTCAGGGCAAGCGTCCCCTGGTTTGTTTCAGTCGCGGCCACGGAGAGGGTGATGCCTTTGAATTGCAGGGGGATCCCGCGGGATTCGGCCGTCTAGAGACGATTCTGACGGACGACGGCTTTCGTACGGAGCGCTGGTCCGGCACGGAGAATGGCGAATTGCCCACAGATTGCAGTGTCCTTGCGGTGTTGGAGCCCAAGACTCCCTTCACCGAAGAGGAACAGGAATTCATCGAGGCCTTCATGCAGCGCGGAGGGCGCCTGGTGCTGGCGGCTCCTTCGGATCCGGGCCAGCTTGAGAGCTCCGGTTTGGACCTGTTCTTCGAGTCCTATGGCGTGGAGATCACTCCGGGAATTGTCTGTGAGCCCAAGCGGGATGCAGCCACCACTGCGCCGGTGGTGGGAGGCCCCCAGGTGGCCTATGTGCAGGCTCTGCCCGATGACATGGGGGTCCATCCGATTACCGGGCCCTACAAGGACGCGGCGCGACCCCTGCGGGTGCCTGCGGCTCACGGGTTGCGGGTGGCCCGTCAGCCGAGCCTGGGCCTGGCCCAGGCCATCGTGCGCTCTCCCCGCCGGCCTCCCGGGTCCTGGCTGGACGAGCCACCCTTCAACTGGGTACCCGATGACCATGAGAACCAGCAACCCCAGGATCTGGTGTTGGTCTGGAGCCGCGGGTTTGCGGCCGCTTCTGGCGTTCAGCAGACCGAGGCCGTGGGGGGGGATGGTTCCGTGCGCGAAAATCGCATCGTGTTCCTGGGAAGCGGCGCCATGCTGCAGGACAGCATTCTCGCGGACCCGCGCATGGGATCGTTCAACGAACCCTTTGCCCGTAACCTCTTCAATTGGGCGGCGGACCGGGAGTATCGGGTCTCAATCTCCTCCAAGGATCCGGCGGTGGTGCGAGCCCCTGTTGAGACCACTGCGTTCGTGGTTCAGGTGGCTCTTTGGTATCTGCCCATCGGTTGCTTTGTGATTGGCGTGCTGGTTGGCCTCCTGCGCCGCCGGGGCGGTCCCGATCGGGGCCTGGGTGGGGAGGGCATGGGGGTGTGAGTCGTGGATCGTTGATTTTCTTGGTGTTGCTTGTGGGTTTGCTTTCCTTTCTTGTGTTGCAGCAGAAGGAGATCGAGGACGGAACACGCTTTCACCGTCAAGAGCTTCTGCTTGGGGAAATGGACCCCAGTCAGATCGTCGGGGTTTTTGTGGATCACACCGATCGCGAGACGTACATAGGTTTCGAGCTCACCGAGCGCGGTTGGATGCTGACCGATCCGCTGCGCTATCCCGTGCAGCCTGCCCTCTTCAGAGCTCTGCTCAAGGGCCTGCAACAGAACGCGCGCTATGTGGCCGTCAGCGAGGAAGAAGACCTTGCGGCCAGCTTTGAGCCCCCACGGGCTTCCCTGCGCATCCTTGCCAGGGACGAGGTGGGTGCAACCCAGGAGCTGGAGATTGTCCTTGGAGCTCTCGACGTGGATGGCATGAGCCAATATGTGCGTACCCGGGGCGGGACCTTTCGCATCCTGCGTACCCTGGACACGATTCTGCAGCGCAGTGTGAAGGACTTTCGGTCCAAGCAGCTGCTGGGCATGAACCCGGAGGCCGTGGTCAGGGTGGAGCGCAGATGGCAGAGCCATGAGTACATTGACCCGGACTTTTCATTTCTGGCCGAGCGCAAGGGCGGGGGCTGGCAGTTGTTGTCGCCTGAGCGGGTCAAGATGGACCCCTTCGGCATGTTGCTCTGGCTCAAGGCTCTGCGCGGGGTCGAGGTCCAGGGCTTCGCCTATGACCCTCCCGTGGATCCCAGCGTGGCCAGCTTCGATGTTCCCCTGGCGCGTTGGGGACTCGACAACCCGGAGATGGTCTTTGAGTGGCAGACCGGTTCTGGCTTGCAGGAGACCCTGTTCATGTCCGGAGGCCGGGAGACCGGGAGCTGGTCCGTGGTCCGTCCCGGAGAAGAACGGATCCTGGGGGTGGGAGGCAAGACCGCGGATTCTTTGATCCAACACTGGATCGAATTCACCGACCGTGCATTGTTGCACGCCTTTCGTCCTGATGTGCAGGCCATCCGTCTGTTGCAAGGGACAAGGACCGTTCGTTTGCACCGTATCAAGGGAGATGCCTTTGGTCTGCAGCAGATCGATGAGCTGGGTCAGACCCAAGACCTTGGCCTGGCCAGCCCGGTCCTGGTGGACGGGATCTTTGGTGCCTTGGAGAACGGCCTGATCGAGGCTTGGGAGCGCGACCTGAAGGTCGCCGAGGAATTTCCCGTGGGGGGCGAGCGCTGGGGTTACGCCCTTGAGTTGGGCGGGATTCACGGGGACGAGGTACAGGTCGCCTGGATCGGGCGCGAGTTGTTTCACGAAGGCGAGGATCTGACGCGCACATTCATGCGTCCGGGTGAGACCATGGTGGGTCGGGTTGCCGCGACTTTGTTCGACGTGATTTCGCGCCCTGCAGACGACTTTCGCAGCTTGGAGATCTGGAGTCTGGATGAGGTGGATCTGGTGCGCCTCGATGTGCGCTGGAATGACCTGACTCGCAGCTACTTGCGTCAACAACAGGGCACCTGGCGGCGGGAGGGCCAGGAGCGGTCGGCCACGGAACTCCTGGACCTCTTGGACATGCTCTTCTTCCTCTCGGCTGAGAGCTACCTTCAAGGGCAGGCCGAGCCCCTCGACAAGTCCCTTGAGGTCTCTTTGACCAAGCGGGATGGGGAGTTGCGCAGATTCACAGTTGGCTTGCGGCCAGGGGCCGGGCCAGTCCTGGTCACGGACCAGGGGGTGCGTGCTGTACCCGCCAAGAGCGGCCTGCACGGGGCGCTGCTGGCCCTTTTCAGGGACTGAAGCTCCTCTGGACTTGCATTCCATGGTCCCAGGGCAGTAGTCTTGCGGAACCCTAACAGGAACCGAACGGTATAGGCCGCTGGGTAGCCTGGGGCGTGAACGCGGGAGTGAATCGATGATTGCAGGCAATGGCCCCGAGGGCCCGAAATTCCAACCAATGGATGCAGCCAGAGCCACCGCTGGTGGTACGGGGACTGACCAGAATCCAGTCGAGCGCATCGTCGCTTCTCTCAAGGCCGAAGCCCGTTGGCGCGAGCGCATCGTGCACTGGCACGAGACCCCCGAGCGTGAGGGCAGTCAGCGTGAGTTTCCTGCCAACATGGCGCCGGAGTTGGTCCAGGTTCTGCGTGAGCAGGGGGTTCGCTCTCTGCGTACCCATCAGGCCCAAGCCATTGAGGCGGCCCTCAATGGAGAAGACGTGCTGGTGGCCACGCCCACCGCCAGTGGCAAGACGATTTGCTACACGGTGCCGGTGCTGCAGCGTTTGTTGGAGACCAATGGGCAGGCCCGCGCGCTCTTCTTGTATCCAACCAAGGCCCTCTCCCAGGATCAGACTGTGGGGCTGACCGCCATGATCGAAGGCCTTGGTCGTCACGAGGGGGAGCACGCATTTCACGCCTTCACCTACGACGGGGACACGCCCACCAGTGTCCGCCGCACCCTGCGCGACAGAGGGCACATGGTCTTGACCAATCCTTGGATGCTGCACCAGGGGATCCTTCCCAACCACGCCCGTTGGGCGGAATTGTTCAAAGGCCTTGAGTTCATCATCGTGGACGAGGTGCACTCGCTCTCCGGTGTTTTTGGGTCCAGTGTGGCCAATGTGCTGCGGCGACTGGTGCGCATTGCCGCCCACTACGGGGCTCACCCCAGGTTTCTGGCCAGCTCCGCCACCGTGCGTGAGCCGGCGGCCCATGCCCAGCGTCTGTTCGGGCGCCCGGTGACCGTGGTGGATCAGGATGCCTCGCCTTTTGGCAAGCGTTACTTTGCGATCTACAACCCGCCGCTCTTGAATCCTGTGGCGGGGCTGCGGGCCAGCGCATTGGAAGAGGCGCGCAAGGTGGCGTCTGCGGTATGTGGCTCCCATCATCAGACGATTTTCTTCTGCGGACGTCGGACCGCCGTGGAGGTGCTGACTCGTTATCTCAAGGAGGGGGCAAGGGAGTTGGGTCTCAAGCCCAGTGAGGTCAAGGGCTATCGGGGGGGCTATCTGCCCAACATGCGCCGGGAGATCGAGTCCGGGCTGAAGGACGGCTCGGTCAAGGTGGTGATCTCCACCAACGCCCTGGAACTGGGCATCGACATCGGTGCCCTGGATGTGGCGGTGCTGGTGGGTTATCCCGGCAGTCAGGCTTCTTTTTGGCAGCGCGCTGGTCGGGTGGGTCGACGCGGGGGGCCGAGTCTGGTGTTGCAACTGGCGCGCTCGGAGCCCACCGACCAATACCTGGCCGCTCATCCAGAATATCTCTTTGCGGCTCCTCGGGAACGTCTGGGCCTGGACCCCGACAATCTGGTGCTGCTTTCCGAACAACTCAAGTGTGCGGCTTTCGAGTTGCCCTTCCAAAGGGCGGAGGACGGCAGCCTGAGCGGAGATCCTTCCTTTGGGCAGGTGAGTGGTGCGGCGGAGATACTGACCTATCTGGCAGAGTATTCGGGTTTCTTGCTGGAGCGCGAGCGCACCTTCTATTGGATGGCGGACGCCTACCCTGCCCAGGACGTGTCCCTGGCGGGGGGGGATCTGGACAATGTGTTGATCCTGGAGCAGGGCACGGAACGGGCTCTGGGAGAAACCGATCGCGAGTCGTCCTTGGTGACCTGCCATGAGGGCGCGATCTATCAGGTCCAAGGGGTGACCTGGCGCATTGAGAAGTTCGATCATCAAAACCGGCGGGCCTACGCAAAGCAGGTGGAATCGGATTACTACACCGATGCCCAGAGCGATACAGATGTGCGCATCTTGCGCCTGGAGGAATGTCTGCGGCGGGATCGGGCGGATTTTGCCGTGGCGCACCCGGTGACTCTTCCGGAGGGGGCCGCGCCCGGCGAGCAAACCGGCGAGGACATCAGCGTCTGGCGTGGAGAGGTGCATGTGACCACAGTTGCGACCCTCTACAAGAAAATTCGGTTCTACACCAAAGAGAATGTGGGGGCCGGGGAGATCCACCTGCCACCAGAGGAAATTGACACCGAGGCCTTTCTCTTGACCCTTTCGGAGGAAACTGCGGCGGAATTGGGGGCCAGCTGTGCGGATGGCGGCACCGCCTGGCACGCCTTGGGAGAGTTGATGCGCAGCACTGCGCCACTCTTTGTGCGTTGCCAGCCCAGTGACCTGGGGCTTTGCGCCCAGGTGCGCTCGCCCCATTTCGGACGGCCCACCCTGGTGTTGTATGACAGGGTGCAAGGGGGTGTGGGCTTGAGTGACCTGCTCTTGGCGGCTCAGCGGGAATTGTTGGAGGCTTGTCTGGACGTGGTGCAGCGCTGCGCTTGCGAGCGCGGCTGTCCTGCCTGCGTGGGGCCCGTGGAAGAGGTGGGGGCCGAAGGCAAGGCTGGGGTCCTGCGCTTGCTCAAGCACCTCTCCCAGGGCCCGGATCTTGTTGCCTTGGAACCATCGGAACTGGACGATCTTATGGAATCGCCCCCGAGCGCCGAAGACTTTGGCCCTGAGGGGCACTTGACCCGCGGGGCCCAGTTGCAGGAGTGATCCTGGAGTGAGTCCCCCCAAGAGCAAACTGGCCGCGCGCTTGCAACGCCTGCGGCGTGAGGAGGGGACGGCCCCGGGAAATAGCTCTGCACCCCGGGGGCAGAAGAATATCTCCCCAAAGAAGGCAGGCGGGGTGAACTCTCCTGATCAAGAGCTCGATCGTTCGTCTGGCCTGGGTCGTTTGCGTCAGCGTCTGGAGGACAGGGGCGCGGTGTACAGCGAGATCAAGGACGCGCCTGCCTGCCCCACGCGTTTGGGGGCACCTCGGGACCTGGAAGCCATGGAGGTGCGCGATGGGATCTGTCACGCCCGCATCCAGACCTTGGATTCAACTCAGGTCCACGGGAGCTGGACGCTTGCCGAAGCACATCAGGCGGACGCAAGAGCCGTTGAACTTCTGGCCCATGATGCGTCCCTGGCCAGCGTCCGAGCGCGGGACGCGATTTTTCTTGATACGGAAACAACGGGCCTGTCCGGGGGCAGCGGGACGTGGGTCTACATGGTTGGTCTTGGCCGTTTCCTGCCCGACGGATCGTTTGAGATGTGGCAGGGTTTCTTGCGGGGACCAGAAGCGGAAAAGCCTTTCATGCAAGAGGTCGCAAGGCGCATCGCTGAGGCCCGGACTGTGGTGAGTTTCTTTGGCAAGTCCTACGACCAGCACCGTCTGTTGGATCGTCTTCGCCTGAACGGCTTGGGCTCGCCCTTCGAGGGGCGGCCGCACCTGGACCTCTACTATCCCCTCAAGCGTCTATTGGGTGGCCAGGGGCCAGGGCCCTATGGGGATCACAAGTTGCAGACCCTCGAGGATCGTTTGTGCGGCCATAAGAGGGTGGATGACCTGCCCGGGTCAGCGGCTCCCGAGGCCTGGTTCGATTTCCTCGCGCAGAGGCCCCATCGCTTGGAAGGGGTCTTTCAGCACAACTTCCTGGACGTGCTGTCCCTGGTGACCCTTTTTGGATACCTGGGGCGGGCTTTGACTGGGAGCAGGGCAGATGGGCGTGATCTGGCGGGGCCGGACCTGCTGCGCAACCTGGCTTTGATGCAAAGTTCGGTCAAGGCCAGGCAGTATGAGAGGGCTTTGGAGTTGTTGACTGCAACCGACTTTCCCGGGCAGCCCCTGGCTCAGGTTCTTGTCTTTGATCTCATGCGGGGCGAGTGCCTGCTGCGCACGGGTGCGGTAGAAGCGGGGCAGAACCTTCTGCGCACGATTCACGGGAGGGCTTGGGAGGAGAGATCACAAGAGGTCATCCAGCGTGCGGGCCTCGAGAGTGCTCAGATTCTCGGCCTTTCCGCAGTGCAACGGGGGGAACTTGTCCTGGCAGAAGAGGCCCATGGCTGGGCTGCGGACTGGCTCGATCTGTGGCCGGGGCTGGTCCGTCACCGGGAAGTTCAGTTGCGGCTGACCAAGGCACTCAAGCGAGTTCGTTCCTAGGGCCTCTTGTTCCAGGCTACTGCAGCGTGGCTCTCAGGCCGCCAGCTGATCTTCTACCTGGGCCAACTCTGTGTTCAATCGGGACCGTAACTTAAGCAGGTCTTGAGGCAGCATGTCTGCGCGCTGCCAGGCGAATTCGCTCACCGGGAAGGGCGAGTTGATCTTGTCACCCTGACAGGACTCACTTGCCTTGGTGTGCAGAGCGAGGGCCTCGGCCAGATGCACCGCAGCCGTGAGCGAAGGATCCTGGGTCGCCTTTTCCGGTGCATGGTGGCAGCGAATCGTGTCGATCAGCACCTGGGGCAGCATCCAGCGCGTGGCCAGCCTGGCCCCGATTTCCGCGTGTGAAATACCAAGGACGACATTTTCGGCCAGGATCCGTGGGCTGCCCAGTTGGACTTGTTGCTCCACCCGATAGAGACCTTTTTCGCAGTGGCGGTCGAGAATCAACTCGCCAACATTCAGAAGCAGTCCCGCGGTGTAGGCTCTTTCCGGATCTACTCGCCCCGTGGTACTGGCCACAAGGCGGGAGGCGATCGCAGTGGTCACAGCATCTTGCCAGGCAGAGGCATTTTGCCGGTCGTTGGCAGGACGGGCTTCTTGGAAGTAGTTCGATGCGCAAGAGGGCAAGACAAGACTGGTGAGCGTGCGTGCTCCGAGCATGGTTCCTGCTTCTTCCAGTGACGCAATCTCGCGCTGGAATCCGTAGTAGGCCGAGTTGCACAGCTTGAGTACTTTGCCAGTCAGACCAGGATCGGTCTGAATGACCTTGATCAGTTGTTGCGACGTAACATCGGGACGTGCCGCTATGCCGAGTACAGTTGTAGCTACCTGGGGAAAAGGCGCCAGGGAGCGTATGTTGGTCACGATGGACCGAAGAAGATCAACCATAAAGCGAGCCTTTAGATCGCGGACTAGGGGAGCTGCGCCCGCTGTTTTCGGCGGATCAGGCGGAGGACTCAACTGCGGCCCCGTGCGAACCCGTTGCTGGGAAGATCTGTCTCGCGATGAAACTCCTGCCTGCTAGATTGGAAGTCGTAGCCAGTCTTCCCCGTGCACCAGATCCCCGCCACCGTGTGCAGCCGCGATCAGAATGACGCACGTGAGCAGGACCAGGGGGCGCCATATGCGCCAAGCTTTCAATGTCGCAAGAAGCGCTCCCACCGAGAGTGCAGCGCAGGCTACCCCTAGCCAACGATGCAGATCCATGTCACCCGAAATTTCAGAGGCCAGGATCCAACCGCTGATCGAGGCCAGGCAGGCAAATGGGGCGGCAGCTGCAAGGCAGAATTTCAGCAGTCGGTCGGGGGGGCTGGACCTTAGAGACAAGAGACCCGCCAAGACCAGCAAGGCCACGGGAAAGTGCAGCAGGGTCATGTGCAGGCGGCCGGTGAAGGCCAGCCAGGTCTTGGCTCCGAAGTGGCGCTTGAGCGCGGTGTCTCCCGGGGACCCTGCTTCTTCCCTTGCTGCCTTCAATTCTGCGCGCCGACGTTCAAGGGTCGCGGGGTTGGGGAGGCTGGCCCCAGCGCTGATCCAACGAGCCAGGAGAGCGAGTTCTGCGGCATCAAGGGGCTCTTCCACCTCGTCTTCCGGTGGCATATCACCTTCGTCACAGGTGATGAACAGATCGGATTCTTCGGGATCGCCGGGCTTGACCATCAGGTCGATCATCAGGGTCGCGTTCAGGTCGGTTGCATCCGGCCAGTCCTTGATCGCTTTCTCATCCCCCGAGTCCGGCTCATGGCAGCGGGCGCAGCGTTCTTCCAGCAACACAGCAACCGCCACGGGATCGGGGTCCAGAGTCTGCTGGGCGCCTTGGTCGGAGTCTTGAGTCACCGCGCTGGGAGCCGAGCAAAGCAGAACAAGGGCTGTAAGAATCGAAAACATGAAGTGTTCGCTTGGGGGAGAACTCAAGCGGGGAATCCATTGGTCAGCTGGTTTTGAATCACCGCCACAAACCCATCAACCTTGGCCGCCCTGGTGCGCGGTTCGGGGGAGATCCACATGCCATGTACCGCATGGGTCGTGATCGGGGCGATCCTGATCCGATTGCGGGACCGGGGGTCGTTTTGGATCTGAAGGGGGCTCAGTCCAGGAGTGCATGGACCCATGATGGGATCCTGGCGCGGGGGACTCAAGTGCGCGGGATCAAAGCGCCCATGAAGAGGAGCCCTTAGCGCCTGAATCCGGTCCTGACCTTCTGGGTGAAGGGGCGGCGTACGATGCCGGTCTGGGGGCCGCCGGCAGGCAGGGGAGCTTTGGGACCGGTCACCTTGGGGCGGTTGAGACTTGGCAATTCTTCGCTCACCTGCCGCAGTTCCTCGCCGGCCAGTTCTTCCTCAAGTTTCTTGCGGGCAAGCGGCCCCGGGGGCGGCTTGAAGATGCCTCCTTCCCTGCGCATGGCGAGGGCGAATTCTCCCCAGAGTTCCTTTAGGAAGGGCAGCCAGATAGGCGCGAGGCAGATCAGCAGGATGTACTTGAGGATTTCCATGGGCGCGACTCCTCAATCATCGGCCACAGGCGCGCTGAGTTCCCAGGGTTGTGTTGAAAAAAGACCCTCGGGGCCGCTCTTGGGGCCCCTGGCGCGGGGCACGGTTCAATTGTTGATCTTCTTGATCTCCTGGAGCGTCGGGTTCTCCTTGGTGACCTTGCAGCGGTGGCATTCCAAGTAGAAGCGGATCTCGCCCGCCGGGGTGGCGTGCAGTTGCAGCATGTCCTTGCCCGCATTCCAGGCGACCTTGGGGTCCTCGGTGCGGTGGATCCAGGTGTGGCCGAGGATGCGGCAGAAGAAGTTGGTGGGCATGGAGGGGCTGGGTTGGGGGCTGGGCATTTTGGAGACTGAGCTCGGCAGTCGCAAGAGCCCCCTGGGACTATTCTAGGCTTGGAGTCCTGGGCGGCACACTTCTGTCCCCACCTCAAGCCCCTACTCCCATGAGCACTCCCCTTTCCATTGGCCTGATCGGCCAGAAATTCATGGGCCGCGCCCACTCCAATGCCTGGAATCAGGCCCCGCGCTTTTTTGATCTGCCTCGTCAGCCCCACCTGGAACTGGTCAGCGCGCTTGACCAGCGCGAACTCAAGACCTTCGCCAAGCGCTGGGGCTGGTCGCGCTTTACCGGCGACTGGCGCGACATTGCGGAGGACGAGAGCATTGAATTGGTGGACATTGGTACGCCTAACGACCTACATGCGGAACAGGCCATCGCCATGCTTGAGGCGGGCAAGCATGTGGCCTGCGAGAAGCCGCTGGCAGGCACTCTTGAGGACGCCCGGGCCATGCGGGTTGTGGCCAAGAAGCGTAAGCGCCAGAAGACTTTCGTATGGTTCAACTACCGTCGCTGCGCGGCGGTGGCCTTGGCCCAGCAGCTAGTTGCTGCGGGCAAGATAGGCGTGCTGCAGCATGTGCGCGCGAGTTACTTGCAGGACTGGGGTGGCCCGGACGTGCCCTTGCTCTGGCGCTTTCAAGAAAAACACGCGGGCTCCGGTGCCCACGGGGACCTGAACGCTCATATCGTGGATATGGCCCGCTTCATCAGCGGTGATGAGGTCAAGGAGGTCAATGGGGCGGTTGCCAAGACTTTCGTCAAGGAGCGCAAGCGCTTGGATGGAAAGGGCCTTGGGCGATCCACCGTGGACGATGCGGTGCTGTTCTTGACCACCTTCAAGAGTGGCGCCATCGGCAGTTTTGAGGCTTCTCGTGTGGCTCACGGTAATCAGAACAAGAACACGATTGAACTCAACGGAACTCTGGGGTCCCTCAAGTTCGACTTTGAAGACATGAATCTGCTTTGGTTCTATGACGCCCGGGACGACCCCAAGACGCGGGGCTGGCGGCGCATCATGTGTACCGCTGCAGAGCACCATCCTTATGTGGCCAACTGGTGGCCCGATGCTCATGTGCTTGGTTACGAGCATGGTTTTGTCAACATGGCCGCGGATATCTGCAAGGTTCTGGGGGGCAAGAAGCCAGAGGTGGCACTGCCGGACTTTGAAGATGCCTACCAGACCCAACGCGTGCTGGAGGCTGCGCTTCTGGCGGCCAAGGAGCGCTGCGCGATTCCCATGAGTCAGGTCAGGTAGGGGCAGACCCTCGGCGCTGAGTTTGAGTATGCGTGGTGAGGAATGGAGGTTGCCGCAGGGCGGCTTCGGGCAAGGGTGTGTGAAAACACCGTTTGAGAGCCCTTTGGAGGAGTTTTGAGGTGCTCCTGGGCTCGTGCTCGGGGCGGACAGTTCGAGCTTCTCGAATCGAGACTTGGCCGAGATCTCGGAAAGAACTCATGTAACTCCCACAGGATCACAAAAAGTGAGAGTATTGAGGCAGCGCAGATCGGTACATGATCGGGCGGTGTGTCAGGCACAGCCCCTCATCCATCACACGGACCAACCTACTTCCCCGACGAGCCACGACATGAAAACACACAACAACACAAGAAACGCATGTATCCTTACCGTGGTCTTAGCCATGGGCACCGGGGCGGCACTAGCGCAGACCACTATTACCGGCACTGCCGGGGGCAGCGACAGCTGGAACGACCTGGCCAACTGGAATGCAGGTGTGCCATCCGGAGCGATCGATGCGATCGTCAGCGGTGGCGTTTGGGCACAGGTGAGCAATGTTGCGACGCCCGCCTACTCCGGCAGTTTGACTCTGAACGCCAATGCGACGCTGACGATGGCTTGCAGTGGGGCAGGGTGCGGCTCAGGAATTGAGAATGCGGTACTAGGCACCTCTGGCATCACGATGAATGCTGGCTCGGAGATTCAGGTGAACATGAACATCGGTGTGGATTTCCCGGCGATCACGTTGTTGGGTGATGCCAAGTTGAGCAGCCTATTTGGCGCTTCTGACTGGGAAACTGACAACTACAGCGCAATCACCGGAGCCCACACTCTGACCTTGGAACACTTCAATGGCCATGCGATCAACCTGAACGCCGCCAATAGCTTCTCCGAGTTGATTGCCGATACATCAGATCGTTGGTACCTCCATGCCACAGCCGCTGGCTCTCTAGGCACCGGAAACGTGACCATCAACCCTCGGCCCGACGGAAGAAGTGCCTCGCTTTATTTCGATGCTAACGATGCGATGGCCGACACCGCAACGCTGACTCTGAACGGTAGTCCCGGGCAGGGTGGATTCAGTGGTAATGGTTCAGACTATGTGATCCTGAACGCAGACGACACCATCGCCGCACTCTACGTCTACGGTGTGCAGCAGCCCGCAGGAATCTATACCAACTCGGAAACCTGGATCTCCGGCAGCGGGACTTTGACCGTTCTGAACAGCGGCTCGAACCTGTTCTGCAACCCGGCCAACTCCCACTCGGGCGGCGGCTTTGCGACCCTGGACACCTCGACCTTTTCCGGCCCCGGCTTCTTCCATTTGGAAGCGATCGACGGCCCTCCGGATCAGTTTGCCTACTTCCTGGTTTCCGGCTCATTCGCGGATCCCGGCCTGACCGTGAGCCAAGGCCAACTTTGCTTGGGTGCCCCCCAGGGCCGCTACAGCCCGGCTGCAGGTGGATCCTTGAGTTCCATCGGCCAGTTTGATGGGGCCGGCGTGCTGCAGAACCTGGCGGGCACCTCGTCCGTGGGTACTGGCTTTGATGTTCCCGCTGCGCTGCCCAGTCCTCCGGGCGGCGTGACGACGGCGCCGCGTCCAACTTCTCAGACGGCATCGCGGTCACTTTCTAAGCCTCGAGACAATCAACTCTGGCACTGCCGCCGGTTCCAACCCGGCGCCCAATCACGCGCTCCACCATGCGCGCATGGCGCTGGGGCAAGACCAAGAACGCTTGCTCCTTCTCGATCAGGACTGCTATTGTTGCTGCGTCCTTGTAGGGGCCGGTAATCGGCTGGGCTCGTTTCCAGACTCGCGCCAGGGTGTGCGAAAGCACCGCGCGAGAACCCTTTAGAGGACTCGTGAGGTGCTCCTGGGTTCGTGCTCAGGGCAGACAGTTCGAGCTTCTCGAATCGAGATCTAGCTGAGATCTCCGATTTCGCGCGAATGACCTACACTTGGATGGTCCGTCCTAGGTCCCACCCGAGCTGGCTTTCACTGAATGAGGTCTCCCATGTTCTATCGCTGCATTGTCATCCTGACGCTTACGCTCCCTGCACTCGGCCAGAACCTGGTCGTGCACTATGAGCTCAACGAGACTTCCGGCACGCTTGTGTCGGATTCTTCCGTCAACGGGCTCGACGCCCAGACGATGGGCGGGACGAGTTGGGTGCCCGGGTGGATCGGCGGCGGGCTTGACCTCGACGGCCTCACCGGGCACACCACGGCTCCGCATGATCCGCTGCACAATGTCGCGCAGCTGACGATCGCGGCCTGGGTCAACGTCAACGTGCTCGAAAATTGGGATGGCATATTGACGAAGGGCCTAGGCATCAGCCCCTACTCGTTGGCGCTCGGCTCCCCTATCGGCAAGTTCAAGTTCGAGGCCAACCAGGGTGGTGGTGGAGGAGGGGGAGTCGGCGGCGGGATTTTTGCATCGGCCGGCGACCTCACGACGGGTCAATGGCATCACGTGGCGGCGACCTTCGACGGCCAGGAAGTGCGGCTATACCTCGACGGCGCGCTCGACAGCGTCCACCTCACGCCGGGCATGGTGCTCGCTACTACGGCCCAGGATCTCACGCTGGGCGCCGACTTTCCTGGTGGCGACGAGTACTTGGACGGGACACTCGACGATGTGCGCCTGTACGACGGCGCCCTGAGCGCGAACGATATCACCAATCTGTATGGCTACAACTCGGCCCTGTTCTGCAACCCGGCCAACCCCCACTCGGGCGGCGGCTTTGCGACCCTGGGCACCTCGACCGTTTCCGGCCCCGGCTTCTTCCACTTGGAAGCGATCGACGGCCCCCCGGATCAGTTTGCCTACTTCCTGGTTTCCGGCTCATTCGCGGATCCCGGCCTGCCCGTCAGCCAAGGCCAGCTTTGCTTGGGTCCTCCCCAGGGCCGCTACAGCCCGGCCGCAGGTGGAAGCTTGAGTTCCATCGGCCAGTTTGATGGTGCCGGCGTGCTGCAGAACCTGGCGGGCACCTCGTCCGTGGGTACTGGCTTTGATGTTCCCGCTGCGCTGCCCAGTCCTCCGGGCGGCGTGAAGTTGTGGTACCGCGACGGTGCCGCGTCCAACTTCTCGGACGGTATCGCGGTCACTTTCTAAGCCTCAGAAGAAGCCTCGGGACTCGACAAGAGCTCCAAGGGTCAGTCTCCACCGGTGAAACCGTAAAAGGCCGTTCCCTTCAAGGAGGGAGCGGCCTCGTTTCTTGGCGAGAGGTTTCGCGCGGCCCAGGGATCACGAGAGACACGGTACTCCAGGCCAGTCTTGTCGAGACAATCAACTCCGGCACTGCCGCCGGTTCCAACCCTGCGGCCAATTACGTGCTCCAGCATGCGTGCATGGCGCTGGCGGAAGACCAAGAACGCTTGTTTCATCTTGATCGGGCCGCTCTTGTTGCTGCGTCCCTGCAGGGGCCGGTAATCGGACGGGTTCCTTCCCAGACTCGCGCAAGGGTGTGTGAAAGCACCGTTTGAGAGCCCTCTGGAGGATTTTGAGGTGCTCTTGGGCTCGTGCTGGGGGCAGACGGGTCGAGCTCTTCGAACCGAGCCCTGGCCGAGATCTCCGATTCCGCGCGAAAGACGTACACTTGGATGTTCCTTCAAGGTCACACCCGATCCGGCTTTCACTGTATGAGGTCTCCCATGTTCTGTCGCTGCATTGTCATCCTGACGCTCACGTTCCCCGCACTTGGCCAGAACCTGGTCGTGCATTATGAACTCGACGAGACTTCCGGCACGCTGGTGTCGGATTCCTCCGGCAACGGGCTCGATGCCCAGACGATGGGCGGGGCGAGTTGGGTGCCCGGGTGGATCGGCGGCGGGCTCGATCTCGATGACAGCCTCAATGGGCATGTCGCCGTCCCGCACGATCCGCTGCACGACGTGGCACAACTGACGATCGCGGCCTGGATCAACGTCGACGTGCACCAGAACTATGACGGAGTGTTGACGAAAGGCACGACCGTCAGCCCATACTCGCTGATGCTCAGCACTCCCGCCAACAAGTTCAAGTTCCAGGCCAACAACTTCAACCCGCCGAACGGCACCGGCGGCGGGATCTACGTGTCGAACGGCAGCTTGACGCTGAATCAGTGGCATCACATCGCTGTAACCTTCGACGGACAGGACATGAGGCTCTATCTCGATGGCGCGCTCGACAGCGTCTACAACGCGTCGGGGGTGACCTTCGGCAATACGGTCGAGGACCTCATCATTGGCGGGGACTTTCCTGGTGGTGACGAGTACTTCGACGGGACACTAGACGACGTGCGCCTGTACGACGGCGCCCTGGGCGCGGGCGATATCGCCACTCTGTACGGCGGCAGCGTTCCCATCGGCACCAATTACTGCGGGCCCGCCACCCTGAACTCCACCAATCAGTCCGCAGTAATCTCCGCCATGGGTGTGGACCAGGCTGGCGGCCATTCCCTGGAGCTGACCGCCGCCCAGATGCCGGTCAACCAGTTCGGGTACTTCCTCGTGAGCATGGCCCAAGGCTACGTGCCCAACTACAGTGGCTCCCAGGGCAGCCTGTGCCTCGTCGGCCTGATCGGAGGCTTCACCCAAGGTGTCAGGAACTCCAGGGCGGCGGGCGAGTTCGCCCTCGACGTGGACACCATGGTCATCCCCCAGCCCGGCGGGCCGGTGGCCATCCAGCCCGGAGAAACCTGGCACTTCCAGGCCTGGTTCAGGGATAGGAACCCGCATCGGACCACGAACTTCACGGACGGCATTGCGATCATGTTCAACTGATGGGGGCCTCCACTCTCCCGGGCGCGCCACCTGATGTGGGTTAGGCACAGCCCCCCATCCACCACACAGACCAATCTACTTTCGCGACGAGCTACATCATGAAGACACACAACAACACAAGAAACGCATGCATCCTCGCCGTGGTCTTAGCGATGGGCACCGGGGCGGCATCGGCGCAGACCACTATTGCCGGCACTGCCGGGGGCAACGACAGCTGGAACGACCCGACCAATTGGGACGCCGGTGTGCCATCCGGAGCGATCGATGCGATCGTCAGTGGTGGCGTCTGGGCACAGGTGAACAATGCTTCGACGCTCACCTACTCCGGGAGCCTCACTCTGAACGCCAATTCGACGTTGACGATGGCTGGCGCTACAGGATCTGAAAGTGCTGTATGGGGTGTCTCTGGCATCACGATGAATGCTGGTTCAGAGATCCAAGTGAACGTGAGCATCGGTGTGGATTTCCCGGCGATCACGTTGTTGGGTGATGCCAAGTTGAGCAGCCTATTCGGCGCTTCTGACTGGGAAACTGACAACTGCAGCGCCATCACCGGAGCGCACACTTTGACCTTGGAACACTTCAATGGCCATACGATCAACTTGAACGCGGCCAATGGCTTTTCCGAATTGATTATCGATACACTCGATCGCTGGAATCTCCATGCCACAGTCGCTGGCTCTCTAGGTACCGGAAACGTGACCATCAACCCTCGGCCTGACGGAAGAAGTGCCTCGCTTTATTTCGATGCTAACGATGCGATGGCCGATACCGCAACGCTGACTTTGAACGGTAGCCCCGGGCAGGGGGGATTCAGCGGTAATGGTTCAGACTATGTGATCCTGAACGCGGACGACACCATCGCCGCACTCTACGTCTACGGTGTGCAGCAGCCCGCAGGAGCCTATACCAACTCGGAAGCCTGGATCTCCGGTAACGGGACATTGACCGTCGCCAGCTCGGCGGGCCCTATCGGCACCAACTACTGCGGGCCCGCCATCATGAACTCCGCCAACCAGTCCGCTGTGATCTCCGCCATAGGAGTGGACCAGGCTGGCGGCCATTCCCTGGAACTGACCGCCGCCCGGTTGCCGGTCAACCAGTTCGGGTACTTCCTCGTGAGCATGACCCAGGGCTACGGGGCTAACTTCGGGGGCTCCCAGGGCAGCCTGTGCCTCCGCGGTCAGATCGGAGGCTTCTATCAGGGTGTCAGGAACTCCAGGGCGGCGGGCACGTTCACACTCGACGTGGACACCCTGGTCATCCCACAGCCCGGCGGGCCGGTGGGGATCCAGCCCGGGGAAACCTGGAACTTCCAGGCTTGGTTCCGGGACAGGAACCCGAACCAGACCACGAACTTCACGAACGGGATCTCGATCCTGTTCCAGTAGGCCCGAGCTGAGTCAGGGGCACCACGGGTCGCTCTTGACTCCCACGCATACGTCACCCCTCGTTGGGTCGAGGACTGGCGCGTAGGATCGTCCGTTGGCTGCGTCCGGGGTTCTCAGCTTGTGCCGGCCCGGATTCGCCCGAGTTCATATGGGGTTCACGCTGGCCAGGCCCGCTTCCCTCGTCCAGCACCCCAGGTTCCTCGGCACCCCTCGAGTCGTTAGTCTGGTGCCTGGGAGCCACTCCTAGGGGCCCTGGGAGGGGGGGGCGCTCCTGGATAGTGACTCGATATGGCACAGACGGGCCCCAGAGGCTAGGCTGGGGGTGATCGGGGGGCCATCAGGCCCCCTTTTTTGGGAACTCCCCTCAATTTCCAATTTCCTAGCCTCCCATGCGCAAATTACTCCTCATTGGGGCCCTCGTGGCCCCTGCCAGTGCCCAGACCGTTCAACTCACCGTAATCCCCGAGAGTTCATCAAGCACCGTCAGTGCCGCCTTTGAACTGGCCCTGCCGGGCACCTTGCGGGGCAGCTACGACCCCGAGACAAACCCCCGTGGGACAAAGACCTTGCCGGGCTTTGTTGGTGGGACGCCCACAGACAACCTTCCGGTGGCAACCACTTTGGACCTGGGCGCGGACATGCTCTTGACGGGCAATCCCTATGGGGAATTGAGCATGGATTTTGTGGGTCCCGTGGTGACGGTTTCTGGTCTCAATGTGGATTTGATCGGTGAGATTGGAGGCAGTCTGGATTTGACCCTGGGTCTGCTCTTCGACACGTTCCGCACCTTTGATCCCCTCTCTTTGTACCTCGGTGGTTTCCCCCTGGATATTCCCCTGGGCTCGGTGGATGTGAGTGTGGCGCGCCTTGAGCAACTGGCTCCGGGTGTGGGCGTCTTGCAGGGAGATCCCGGGGGAATCATGACCCTGGACCTGATTCTGCCCATGAACCTTTTCATTGAAGCAGACTTCCTTGGTACGCCCCTGACCCTGGGACCCGTACCTTTGCTGCTGCCCTTGAGCGGAACACTGGAGCAACAGGATGGGCTGACGGTGTTGGATGCGGGTCTATCCCTTGGGTTTGATGAGACCCTGGATGATCCCCTGCCCGGGGTCACAATCGATGACCTGGAGTTTGCCTTGCCCACAATCCTGCCTCCTGGAGCCGTTGCAGACCTGCTGCTCAATCTGGTTGTGGACTCCCTGTCTGCCGCCGGATCACTCGATATGGTGATACACGCGGAAGGCGGCGTTGTGTGTGAAGTCGCGTCCTATTGCTCCGGCGAGCCCAACTCTTCCGGTTTGACCGCTGTGTTGAGCACCAGCGGAAGCCCTTCAATCCTCGCAGGAGACCTTGGCTTTGTGGTCAGTGATCTGCCCATGGCCCAGTTTGGCATGGTGCTTTTCTCACCCCTGACCGCCAGCGTCCCGAACTACGGCGGGGGTGTAGGCACCCTCTGTCTGGGTGCTGCTCCCCTGGCCTTCGACCAGAACGTGCTCTACTCCCGAGGGCTGGGCCAGGTGGCCTTCACTCCTGCCTGGGATGCCCTGCCCGGAGGGACTCTGATCCAGAGCGGAGACACGATGAACTTCCAGTACTGGTACCGGGACTATCCCGCAGGCGGCGGCACCAACCTCTCGACTCCCCTGTCCATCACCTTCTGTCCGTAAAAATCCATGGCGCGACCCCTCTGTCTTTTTACCGGTCAATGGGCCGATCTGCCCCTTGAGGTTCTGGCCCAAAAAGCTAGCAGCTTCGGTTATGACGGCCTTGAGCTCGCCTGTTGGGGCGATCACTTTGAAGTCAACCGAGCTCTCGAGGAGGATGACTACTGTTCCAACATCTGGACTCTTCTGCAGGATGCGGGCTTGTGTTCCTTTGCGATCAGCTCGCACCTGGTAGGTCAAGCGGTGTGTGATCTGATCGATGAGCGGCATGAGGCAATCCTGCCGCCGGACATCTGGGGCGATGGGGATCCGGAAGGTGTGCGTACGCGGGCGGCGGCTCACATGCAGGACACCGGGCGGGCGGCACGTCGTTTCTTTGACGCAGCGCCTGAGTCGGTCAAGAACGTCCTGGCGCTCACAGGGCACACGGTGGTCAACGGTTTTACCGGTTCGTCCATCTGGCACGCAAACTACGGCTTCCCGCCTTTCACCGAAGGCATGATCGAACGGGGTTTCGAGGACTTTGCCCAGCGTTGGAAACCAATCCTGGACTCCTTTGCTGAGCAGGGCATTTCGTTTGCACTGGAAGTGCATCCCACGGAGATCGCATTCGATGTGCTTTCCACCCGTCGGGCCTTGAATGCGGTGGACCAGCACCCCGCCTTTGGCTTCAACTTCGATCCCTCGCACCTGGGCTACCAGGGCGTGGACTACATCGGGTTCCTACGGGAGTTCGGGGATCGTATCTTGAACGTGCACATGAAGGATGTGTGGTGGAGCGAACACCCGACTCCAGGGGGCGTTTTCGGTGGTCATGCGGCCTTTGGCACCGATGGCCGCGCTTGGGAGTTCTGCTCCATGGGCCGTGGACGCATCGATTTCGAGAGCATCATGCGTCAGCTCAATCACGCCAACTACCAGGGTCCCTTGACCGTGGAATGGGAGGATATAGGCATGGATCGGGAGCACGGCGCAACTGAGTCCGCTGCCGCCTGCCGGGCCCTGGACTTCAAGCCTTCCGAGCGCGCCTTTGACGCGGCCTTCAGTGATTGACCTTCATTTTTCTGCATGTTCCACGCCCTCCCTGAACCGACTCTTCTCCTGATCCTTCAATGACATCCTCAACAGCCGAGCCCCTTGATAGGGGAGTGCACTTCAAGCTCTCCTTGATGATGTTCCTCCAGTACGCGATCTGGGGGGCGTGGCTGCCTTTTCTCTTTAGCTTCCTGAGCACGCACCGAGGAATGGGCAACGCTGACATTGGTTCCATGTTCGCATACGGGGCGGTGGGTGCCATTGTGGGGCCCCTGATCTTTGGGCCTTTGGCAGACCGCGTGCTGTCGACGGAGAAGCTCTTGGCGATTTGCCATATCATCGGCGCGGTCTTGGTTTGGCGAATGGGTGAGTGCTCCGTTGATTCTTTCAAGTACTACGCACTCTCTTACGGGCTGTTCTACATGCCCACTCTTTCGTTGACAAACAGCTTGGCCTTTCACCATGTGCCCGACCGGGACCGGGACTTCGGAGTTGTTCGCCTATGGGGAACCTGGGGCTGGATAGTCGTGGGGCTGGCCATGGGCCAGTGGTTGGCTTTCCAACACAGCCCCGTGGGTCTTGATGGGGATGCCCTGCTAGCGGCTCAGGCTGCGGGCAAGGCCGACGCCTTCCGCCTTTCAGGCATCCTGGGCGTGGCCATGGCGGGCTTCTGCTTGACCTTGCCGCACACTCCTCCCAGCCGCACTGCTGAGAGCAATCCCGCTATTGCGGCACTCTCGGCGGTCAGACGGCAACCACTCCTGACCCTTTTTCTGCTTGCAGTGCCGGTGAGCTGCATTCATCAGTTCTACTTCGTTCACACAGATACATTCCTCAGCCTTCGCAAGGTCGCGACTCCTGGCTGGATGAATACGGTCTTTGGGGCTGGTGGTGGTGGACTCATGACCGTGGGTCAAATCAGCGAACTCTTCGTGATCGGGCTGGTTCCTGTGATGATCGCCGGGGGAATGACGCGCAAGAGCCTCTTGAGTCTGGGCTTGATCGCCTATGGGGTGCGCATGGCGCTCTTTGCCTATGTGGATCAGATCCCCCTTCCTGAATCCATGGTCCTCCTGCTGGGAGTGGGCTTGCACGGTTTCTGCTTCGGCTGCTTCATCTTTGTTTCATTCATGGTGGTGGACGAGCACACATCTCCTGATGACCGCGCCAGCGCCCAGAACCTCTACAACCTGGTAATCGTTGGCATTGGGGTAATCGTCGGCAGCATTATTGCTGGCCGCGTGGCCGAGTGGGCCACAGTCAATGATGCTCTCGACTACACCCGTCTCTTCAGTGTTCCCATGTGGGCCTCACTGGTCTGCCTGGTCCTTCTCCAAGTGGCCTACCCGCGCCACTCCCCTGTTCTCGAATCTGCCTGAACTTCCCATGGAAAACTTCAAACGTTACAGCCTGCCTCTTTCCCTGCTTGCCCTTTGCGCTTGCAACACCGGCCCCGATCTGGCCCAACAGCCCAGCGAGTCTCCTGCCACCGCCTGGGTTGACTTGAGCCAGGCCTCTTCTTGGCGTGGTTACAAGAAAGACCATCTTCCCGATGCCTGGGTTGTGGCAGATGGTGTCTTGCACCTGACCGGTGCCGGCGACGGCGGCGATCTGGTCAGCCAAGAGACCTACGGGAGCTTCGAGCTGCGAATGCAATGGAAGATCAGCCCCAAGGGCAACTCGGGGGTCATGTTCCATGTGCTCGAGGGCCAGGGCCCGACATTCTTCACCGGCCCGGAGATGCAGGTTCTGGACAACGCCTGGTTCGACGGAGAAAAGCCCAACCCCCTGACTTCCGCCGGAGCCAACTATGCCTTGCATGGCCCCGTCGAAGACAACACCCGTCCCGTGGGCGAGTGGAATGATGTGCTCTTGACGGTTGACGGTAATCATGTGGAGCACTGGATGAATGGCAAACTGCAGTGTTCCTACGATCTGCATTCGGATGAGTGGAAAGCTGCTGTTGCCAACAGCAAGTTCAAGCAGTGGCCCAATTATGGCCTGGCCAAGCAGGGGCACATCGCCCTGCAAGATCACGGCAATCAGGTCTGGTATCGGGCGATTGAAGTGCGCCGTCTGGACTGACTGAGGGGCGTTCTGCTTTCTGCCCCACTCGTGGGGTGCATACGAGAAGTCGAGCCCCGGGGCTCTACTTGGGGGCAAGCGCTCTTATGCGTTGTTCAAGGGCTTGCAGGTCCGGGTGCTGTGGCTCGCGCAGCTTGACCTTCTCAAGGGCTGCCTGCGCTGCACTCTGGTCTTTTGCAGCGAGGGCTATCTGGGTCATGAGCAGGTAGGGCTCGGCACTTGGGTCGTGTTCTGCTGCTGCTTCCAAGGCGAGCTGCGCACGGGGCAGGTCGCCCAGGGATGCGGAAGCTGTTGCCAGGAAGAGGTGGGCGCGGATGTTGGTTGGGTCGATCTCAAGCGCCTGTTCGAAAGCCATCAGGGCCTCGGAGATCTTGTTCCCTTTGACTCGGGCCACACCCAGGTTGAGGTGCCCCAGGGCGTAGTCCGGATCCGCTGCCACGGCCGCGGCGTAGCATTCCTCGGCTTTGGCCAGTCGCGAAAAGGAGAGGTGCGTGCGGGCCATTCCATCCCAGGCATCAGTGCGCGAAGGATCCTGATCGAGGGCGTTCTGAAAGTACACCTGGGCCGCCCGGAAGCGGCTCTCATTCAGGGCTCGGCGGCCCGCTTCCACGGAGAGTTCGGGAAAGGGCGCTTCCTCGGCCAGAAGAGCGAGCAGCGGCGCAAGATCCTGTTTCAGGGTGCCTTCCGTCAGCAGCCGTCGCCAGTCACCGTTGGCGTCGAAAAGAATCGCAGGGCGAGTTCTTCGGTCATGGCCAGGATCGGCCAGAGGGCTTCGCCTTCTGGGGCGGGCTCCCCATTGAGAGAAACCTGGGTCAGGGCGACACCGGGGTGTTCTGTAAGCAACTGCTTGAACAGCGCTGACGGTCCAGATTCTCGGGTGAAGAGCACCAGGGTCGGCTGTCCAGGCCGTCCCACCAATTGTGGTCTGTCGATCCCACGGCCGGCCGCATCCAGGGCCGGCTGGGGCTGGCCTGGGTCCAGCAGCCGGGGCCAGCGGGGGACTGGGATCGAGGTGTGCTCCGACTGTCCCTTTTCCAACCGCACGCGACCCTGAGAGGGTAGATCATCCCAGACCTCTTCGGTGCCATCGGGCCACTGAACCCGCGCGCGCAGGATCTTTCCCATGTTGCTCGTGGCAAAACGCAGGGACGCTTCGTTTTGTGTCTGGAAGCCAGACACCAACAGGAACGGGGCCCGGCGTATGTGCTCCCCAGACTCGATCGATACCACCGCACCGATGGCGCCCGCGCTGGAGCCCTTGACCTGCGGCTCGATGATCAGGGTCGTTTGGGGCGGGGAGAGGTTCTCGTACAACCGCAACCCCTGCAGGGTCCAAAGGGCCAGATCGGTGTCCCCGTCCCCGTCAAAATCCAGGGGCGCAAGGGCCCGGCCGTCGTGCTCTCCATCCAAACCGAGCAGCCAGCCGGCCTCCACGAAACATCGCTCCCCATGGGGATCAGATCCGTCCATGTTCCAGAACAGGCAATCCCGCTCAAAGCCATTGAAGGAGCCCTGGAACTTGGTGTCCAGGTTCACATTGCGGCTGAGTTGGCCCTCTTCGAGGCGCAAGGCATCGTCCAGTACCTGTCGCCAGTAGTAGGTCTGCCAGTCCGGGTGGTTGGGATTGGAGTGGGAGGCAAAGCCATTGGTGACTGCCAGATCCAGGTCCCCGTCCCCGTCAGGATCAAAGAAGGCCGAGCCCCAGGACCACTGTGCCTCGGCGCAACCCGCGGCGGTGGCATGGTCCAGCCAACCCGCATCTCCCTGACGATGGAGTCCGTTGCCCTGGGCGATGATCCCTACCCTTTGGCGCATCTCTTCGCTGATCGAAGTGGGCAGTTCGAGCATGCGTTGGCCTTGTTCGCTGGACATGTTGGACAGGTACAGGCTCCAGACCCCTTCGTTGTCGTAGTCCGCCAGGCTGGAGCCCATGGTGTAGGCGCTAAAGCCCGAGAGTCCAGGTTCTTTGCTGACCGCAAAGTTCCCGCTGCCATCATTCAGCCAGAGGTGATTGGGTCCAAAATCATTGCCCTCGAACAGGTCGGAGTCCCCGTCCTGGTCAAAGTCAAAAGCCGTGGCCACATAGGTGTAACCCTGGCCAAGAATGCCCCGGGAATCACTCTCTTCTGTAAAGATGAGGCCCTCATTATTGATGAGCAGATGATTGTCCGCGCCGTCCTGGGCGTCGACCGTGTTGTAGTGGGGGCCTCGGGAGCTTCCTGAGCCATAGACCGCGACAAAAAGATCCAGGTCCCCGTCTCCTTCAGCGTCGAAGGGGACCACGGTCTGGATCGCCAGCCGTCGCAAGCCGCGCGGATTGGGCAGGCTGAAGGCCCGTTCGATCCTGCGCCAGGTTCTGGGGTCCGCTCCCGTGCGGGTCCAAAGGGAGAGGAAGGCCTGCTCGCCCTCATAGTCCAGGGGTTCAGAGCCAACCAACTCTTCCAACCCGTCCCCATCCAGATCCACCCAAAGCACAAACGCTGGACTCAACAGGGGCGCTTCGATCGGATGGGGCACCGGCAGGAAGCCGCTCTCGCCATCGTTCTGCAGCAGGGTGGTCAGCTGACCCTTGCGCGTGGCGAGCACATCCAAGAATCCGTCCCGATTCCAATCCAGCACCGTCAAGCCCCCCAGGGCAAGAGTGCGGTGGTCGTCGAGGCCCTCTTGCAGAAGCCGTTTGTTGAAGGTCCCCATGCCGTCGCTGAAACCGGTTCGCCGCGTCACATCCCGAAAGGCGGGGAATTCTGTGCTGGCCTGCAGAGCGGATTCCAGCCCGAGGGCCGTGATCTGCCAGCGCTGATTGCCCCGAGCGAAGGCCAGGGCGCAGCGCAGACGAACCTGGCAGCGCTGATTACTCTCGTTGAACCCAGCGAGAAAAATGTCTGCGACCCCGCTGGCATTCTGTCCGTCCGGGGCGAGTCGAAAACGCAACAGCTCTCCTTCGCGCCGCAGGGTTTCTCTTGGTGGCATCAAGAGAGCAATCAGGTCGGGGATGGACGCCAGCAGATCAGTTCCTTGGGGATCGAACTCGAGCGGGTGCAGTGCACTGCCAAGGCTATGCACAAGCAGGGTCTGGTCGGCGAAGTGCCTGCGCGCGCTGGCGGGGGGCAGAAACGCCTGGGCGGAAGGGGAAACCCAGTCCGGCAGGTAGACATCCAGTCCGCCCAGTTGGGCAGAGAGGGCTGCCAGGGGTCCTTGTTCGATTCTCTCCGCAGCGGCCTCTGAGATTCCCAGGTCCCGTTCAAAGTGCTCCAGAGGATGCAGTGGGTGTTCTTCCCAGGTTTCTGAACCGCAGCCCGAGCAGAGGGTCAGAACACCCGTCAAGAACATCCCGCCAGGGCAGCGTGGCGGGGTCGGGGGTGAGAACATGCTCGCGATCCTAGCGGGGCCTTGGGTCTTGGGCAAGGCAGGCCCTATTCTGTGGGCAGCGAGAAGAATGAGCTGATGCGATTGATTCCAGGTGCGCTCTCTCTGATGTTGTTTTGCTCTGCCTGTGCTGGGTCTGGCGAGAAGTCTGACTCGGACCCGGTGCCTCGCTTGCTGGATTCCAAACTCAAGGTCCCCGAGCCAGGGTCTGATGAGCAGGACTCTCAGTCCGTGGCCGCATTCCTCGATGCCTGGCACAAGGCCGCCGCTCTAGCGGACGGGCAGGGCTACTTTGGCCGCATAGCTGAAGACGGGGTTTTTTTGGGTACCGACCCCAACGAGCGTTGGATCAAGGCCGACTTCCGAGCTGCGTTTGCGTCGTATTTTCAGGACAAGGAGAGCGCTTGGATCTATGTGCCGGGGCGCCGGGCAATCGCCATCGAAGGTCAGCACGCCTGGTTTGACGAGGACCTGGTCAGCGCGAGCTATGGAAAGGTACGGGGCAGTGGAGTCTTGCGTCGCAAGGGCGGGACTTGGGAGGTTGTGCAGTACAACCTGCACTTCACCGTTCCGAACGGCGCCGCGGAGGCGGTGCTCGAAGCGATTCGCGCTTACGAGAGTCAGTGAGGTCGTAGCTAGACACCTTCACGCCGCACGCGCCAGGCCAACCAGGCGGTTTGGGCCAGACTGGCCAGGGTGAAGCTGCTGACTGCGAACAACAGTCCAGGATCCTTCAACTCCCCATGGGTCACACAGGCAGTCAGGAGCGCCGCGGCCACGACGAAAAACAAGAGCACCGCTTCAGTCACTCCGCGCGTCTTGCGTGCCGAGACCAGGAGCCCGGTAAAGTAACTCTGCATGGCCTGCAGTCCGGGCATGGGAACCGCGATGGCCGTGGCTGCTCCGGCCAGGGCCGCCAGGAAGGGGGAGAGATCATTGACCCCTTGAAACCAGACCTGCGCAAGGGGCGTGCTGGCGAAGACAAACAACACCAGGGTCGTGCCCAGGGCCAGACGGTTGCGGAACTGGCGCAGGACAGCTTTTGCTCCGGGGTGTTCAGCCAGGGCCACCACCACCTCGTTGTAGGCGAATCCCATTGAGCGCGTCAGGAACACCAAGCCGTGCACCGCGGGCCAGACCGCCAGACAGTCGATGGGATTGGGCAGGCGGTTCATGGCTGCTGATCCCAGGGGCTGCAGCAGGAGCGTGATCAGGGGCGTCAGGGCCAGGGGCAGATAGAACTGGGCGAAGCGGGAGGCGTTGAGATGGGGCCCGCTGTTCGGTGCCGCCACGCGCAAACGGGCCAGGGTAGGACGCACGGCCCAACCGATGTAGGCCGCCTCCACCAGCACCCCCGCCGAGATCGCGCAGGAGCCCACGGCGATTCCGGGCAGGTCGCTGAAGACGGCCAGTCCAATCAAGACTGTGGCGTTGGCCACGAGGCGCACCACCGTTCCCAGGCCCACCACTCGGCTGCGGTCCGCGCGAATCAAGAGCCCTTGCATGAAGCGTCGGTAGGCGATCGCTGCAGTCCAGGGCAGGAGGATTTGCAGACCCAGTCGGCCGGACTCTGCGACTTGGGGATTCGCCGCCAGCAGGTCCAGGGCCACCCAGTCATAAACCGGCGTGAACGCGATCAGGGCGTGCAGGACCGTCAAGAAGAGGGCCGCGTAACGCATGAAACCACGCACATAGCAAGTGCTCTGCCAGTCGCGACAGAGGGCGGTAGAAGCCGCCAGCAACATGATGATCGGCGCCTCCACCACCAAAGCAATTGGGAAGGCGATGCCCCCGTAGGCCGCCAGGTGCAAGCGCTCGTCTGGAAGCCGTCCGATGACCACCGCCAAGAGGGGCATCTCGATGGCCATCAAGGCCCAACTCGCAGCCAAGGGCACCCAGAGTCGCGTGACCCTGCTGAGATTCACTTCCGAAGGGGAGTGGCTGCTGGTTTCAACCTTGGTTGCGCTCATCAGGGCGCGGACCATACCCGCCCGGGAGAACCCGCGGGTCTTGCAGGGTCCTCAACAAAATCCCGGCCAGGACCCTGATTTCTTGGGCCCTGGCCGGAACAACGCGAACCCTTCCCGGTGTTTTTGGCCGCTGGGGAACGCAAGGGAGAGATCGGAGTCTCCGGGCGCGGAACTTGAATCAGAGTTGGCCGCCTCCCGATCCTTCTCCGGGAGGTTCGGGTTGCGGGTTGTCCTTGGGGGCATCGCTTTTGGGCTCGGTCCCGGTTCCATCCGGGACGGGAGTGACCTTGGGGGGCGCTTCTTCGCCGGGGCTGGACTCGTCAGGAGCTTCAGGCTCCCCCGGAGGGGGCTCAGTCACTGGATTCTCAGGTGTGAGAGTTTCGTCCGGAATCTCGATGAAATCATCGAGCTCCACCCCTGGTTCCGCGGGATCGGCAACCTCTTCCACCACAATCGGCTTGACCAGCTCATCCATTCGGCAGAGGAACACGCTTCTGCGGTAGGCGGGGAGCACATAGGTCCAAGCAGCGAACTGTTCGTTCAGGGCCTTCACTTCCGCTTGCACCACAGCTGGATCCGGGGCCTCCTCTGTGGGGGCGTCATCGAGGGATTCCACCGCTTCCACTCCAGGAGCCAGAGGGCCATTCCATGGGGCGCTCGGGTTCTCATCGAAGGTCGCGGTCAGGTTGAGCAGCAAGCGTTCGGTGGGAGCGGTGCCAGGGACTTCGGGATCCTCTGTTTCCAACTGGCTGGCCACATGGATCACCAGGCCATCCGAGGTATGAAAACTGCTCTTGACGACTTGTGTCGGATCCAGATCCATGCGAGTGCGCACATCTTCGAAGTTCAGGCTCGTCATGGCCGAGGTAAAGCGCGAGGTGACCCACTCACTGCTGGCCTCGTTGCCCTGGGGCAGGTTCATGACCGTCAGAGTGGAGTCCTCTTTCTGGGCCCGCTGCATGCGGATCGTATCCCCGTCCGGGTGCAGGACATCAACCTTGGTCAAACGGGTGGCGGGGACCTGAACAACCAAAGTCTCCACCCAGTCTCCGAGATCGGTGCTCAGGTGCAGGTCTCCCGAGGCGGTCCAGGAGGCGGCTTCACCGGCCAGGCGTACATAATGGGCTTCCGTGCCCTGGGCCCGGCTGCGCCCGATGATCAGGCTTGCCAGGGTCGTGCCATCCACCAGATGCAAGCTGACCTGACTGGAATTTGAACCCTCGGCGCCCACATCGTCAAGTCCCAGGTCCCCATAGCGCTCAGGGTTTGAGGTCTTCTGCTGGAGACGCTTGGAACGGGCTAGAGATCCCAGCAGGGTTGCAACTCTCCCGGGGGAGACCGCATAGCCGCTGCGCTCCAAGAGGCTCCACTGGTTGGACTCCGGGTCGTGGCTAAGAGTCCAGGTCTCGTCGCTGGATTGGATCACAATCTGTGCCACGGATCCCACTTGGGACTTGAGCTCGGGAAAGAGAGCAGTCTGGGCCTCGGCGCTGGTGTTGGCGCTCCGGTTGGACTCCAGAAGGATTGCTGCGCTGCCGAGGGCGATGGTCGCTGCGGCCAATAGCAAGGGTGTCTTGGAACTCATGAGGCGTGGGAAATCGAGGCGGATTTTCGGACGTTGGAAGAGCGGCTGCGCATCAGCAGCAGAAGGGCGCCCACCAATAGCACCATTCCAGGCAGGGCGATCACATTCAGGAACTGCAGGCGCGCGCCCAAGCTCTCGATGTCTCGGTTGAGGTCAAAGCGTACCTTGCGCAGGTCTTTGCGCAATTGGTCGCGCTCTGCTAGCAGGCTGGCGAGCTCCTGCTCCTGTTCCGCGCTGAAATTCATTGCCCCTTCGGAATTAGGACCTTGCAGTTCAGAAATTTTCTGCTCGGTGGCCTGCAGCTGGGCGTTGAATTCGTCATAGCGGTCGCGGAAGCGTTTGTCTGCCTCGCGCCGTAGATCTTGCTTGCGGGTAAAAGGGCGCGCTTGCACCTGGCGACTGCGCAGGCTGATCAAGTCATTTGAACCTGTCAGGTTGTCTACGGCGTTGGTCACAAAGTTGCCGTTCGAGTTGACTGGTTCGATAAAGGTCATACCCAGCATGTTGCGACGACGAGCCCAGAGGTACTCGTGCAGCATGTCCACATCGGAGACCACGATGCCGTTGAAAGGCGCGCTGGATTCCGCCAGGTGGTTGCTGGCATCAACCGGCTCTCCGTCAGGACCGCTAGGGGGTCCATCCGGGAAAGCACTCTTGAATTCGCCCGTCAGGCGAAAGGCAGTGCTACGGGCCTTGCCATCCGGGCTGAAGGTCTTGGCTATCATGGCCGGGTCGAAGCTGAACTGCAGCATGGCAGCGTCCATCAGGCCCCCCCCTTCGGATGTGGTGGTGAACAGGGGCGCCGCGTGGAGGGGGCTGTCCTCAAGAATGGTCAACTCACCAGCGGCCAGGGTCACCAGGGCACCGAGGCCTTTCGTTACCAGGTCATGCTGATCCAGGCGATCAGACTCCAGACGCATCACCACCGGGCAGGCCACCGGGCGGCCATCATTGCCCTGGGTGCGGTCGGCGGACTCCACGTCTCCGACGATCTGCCCCGGGGTCATGGCGATTCCCCAGGCCTTGAAGAGCGTATCCAGGGACGAGGAGCGACTGGCGCCCATGCCCGGTTGTGCTGCTTGTCCGGCGGGGTCGAACATGGAGAAGGGATCCACAAAGACCATCATGCGGCCACCCGCCAGGGCGTACTGGTCCAGGGCGTACTCAGTGCTGGGGGAGAGATCCTTGGGGTGGATCACCAGCAGCACATCGATGTCTGCGGGGACATGGGTCAAGGTGGTCCCCAAGTCGCGCAGCTCGAGGCTCTGGCTGAGGAACTCCCAGATGGCCCAAGCGGGCTCCGGTTGTTGCTGCTGAGGCATGCCGGGGGGAGGTTGGGCGCCGCCAGCTAAGGGCAGAGGCGAAAGTACGCCCACCACCTTCAGGCCCTGGTCCGCCAGCCGGGTCAGGCTGCGGGTCAGGTCGTACTCCAGGAACGACTCCCGGCGCGGATCAAGAAAGGGCATGGTCTCCACCGCATCCACCGAGTTGCGCACCACCAGGCCGAGGAACAGGCGGTTGCCCGCTTCGTCCACCTGGGGTCCGCGCAGACCCGCTGCGAGGGCCTCATCCTCTTCCTCGGAAAAGGCCAGGGGTTCCACCACCTGCAGGCGCAAGTTTCCCTGGGCATGGGCCTGGTACTCCTCCAATAACTCATGCACACGCCGGGCGTGGGCGTTGAGCATGGGGTTTTCGGCGGTTTGCTCCTTGGACCAGTAGAAGGTCACATCCACCGGTTCATCCAAGCCAGCCAGCACGTTGCGCGTGCCATCTGAGAGGGTGAACAGATTTCCCTCGGTCAGGTCCGCACGCATGGAGCGCAGGCTTACGCTGGTGAACAGATTGAGGGCCAGGAAGAGGGCCAGGGCCAAACCCATGGAAACGATGGAGAGTTTGTTCTTGTTCATGGAATCAGGCTCCCTTGCGCAAGTCGATTACGCTGGCATTGGCGAACAGGCAGAGCGCCATGGCCGAGAGGAAGAAGAGCACATCACGCAGGTCCAGGACTCCGCGACTGATGGCATCGAAACGCACCAGGAAGGAACTGTCCTTGATCACCTGATGCAGGGTTGCGGGCAGTACGGAACCCAGCCAATCAGCGACACCCGGGAAGCCTACGGTCAGGTTGACCAGCAACAGCACCAAGGTGACCACAAAGGCGAGCACCTGGTTCTTGGTCAGAGAACTGATCAGGGCTGCAAAGGCCAGGAAACCTCCGGCCATCAAGAAGGCCCCCAGGAAGCTCGCGATGATGACTCCGTGATCGGGTTCACCCAGGTATGCCACCGTGGCCCATTCGCTGCACAGCAGGGTCAGAGCCACACCCACAAAGGCCCAGGCCGCGAGGAATTTGCCCAGCACAGCCTGGGGCACAGAGATCGGCAGAGTCAGCAGCAATTCAATTGTGCCGCTGTGCCGCTCCTCGGACCAAAGGCGCATGCCCAGGGCGGGGATCAGGGCCAGGAACAACCAAGGCAGGCCGCCGAAGAGTGCTTGCAGGCTGGCTTGATCAGCGTTGTAGAAGCTCATGAAGGCCCACTGGTAGATGCCCGTCAGCACCAGAAAGAAGGCCAGGAAGACATAGGCCAGTGGCGTCGAGAAGTAGGCTGCGAATTCGCGCCGGAAGACTACGAGTGTACCGTTCATGACTTGCTTGCCACCGTTTCGGGGTTGTCGTTGGATTGTTCAGAGCTGGTGGTATTGGGGATGGACGAGGCACCTCGTTCTTCTGTGCTTCCCTTGCGGGTCAGAACCCGGAATACATCGTCGAGTCGGCCGGGATCCACAAAGAGATGCTCCACCTGCCAGCCCCGTTCGCTTGCGAGGGCCGTGACCTGGGGCAGCAGGGCTTGTTTGTTCCGTGGGAAGATGCGCACGGCGGTGTGTCCTTCGGGAGACTCCAGGCTCTGCACCGAGTCCACGCCGTTGATGCCCTCCAAGGCTCGACTGGCTCCTTCGGGATTGCCCTTGAGGTGCAACTCGATCGAACTGAAGAAGCGCGAACGCTGGCGTAACTCAACCGGAGTCCCGTCAAAGCGCAGGCGCCCATCGGCAATGATCGTAGCCCGCGTGCAGACCGCCTCGACCTCTTCCAGAATGTGCGTTGAGAGCACGACCACCTTGTCGGCGCTCATCTCGCGGATCAAGCTACGCACCTGGGCTTTTTGGTTGGGATCGAGACCATCCGTGGGTTCATCCAGCACCAGCACCGGCGGGTCGTGCAGGATCGCTTGGGCCAGTCCGACCCGGCGCTTGAAGCCTTTGGACAGGGTCTCGATGCGTTGGTCCACAACGGAGGCGAGCTCCGTGCGCTCGACGGCTTGGCCGATGGCACTGTTGCGCGCAGTGCCCCGCAGCCCGCGCGCCGCCGCGCAGAAAGCGAGCAACCCGCGTGGGGTCATGTCCGGGTAGAGCGGCGCCCCCTCGGGCAGATACCCCATGCAGGTCTGGGCTTCCTGGGTCTTTTGTTCCACGTCAAAACCACAGACCGTGGCCTTGCCTCCTGTGGGGGGCAGGAACCCGGTGATCATTTTCATTGTGGTGGACTTGCCTGCCCCGTTGGGACCGAGAAAGCCCAATACCTCCCCGCGCTCGATGGAAAGGGAGAGTCCGTCTACGGCACACAAGGAGCCGAAGCGTTTGGAGAGTTCGACGAGTTCGATCATGGGCGTTGATTGGGGGCGTCAATGGGCTTCCTGCGGGACCCCGTACGGGGGAGCAGTGCGGTGACCAAGTACCTTCCGGGAAGAAATGAGTTCCTTGTTTTAGCGGCTGAGGGGCCGAAGGTCTAGCCCCGAGGCGTTCTCCACAAGACTCCAAGCTGGTTTTCTGCTCTTCAGCGGGCTGAACCCAGGGTCACTGGCACTGTCCTGGTCTCGCCCGCTCGTACGAAGGTCACTTCAACCTGTTCCCCTGGCTGGTGCTGGCCCAGGGCCTTGAGCAGGTCTTTGGAGGATCGGATCGCCTCCCCTTCAAGGGCGGTGATGCGGTCGAAATTGGGGTCATCCTGGTCGCCTTGCTCCAGACTCTTGAGTCCCGCCTGTTCGGCCCCGCCTCCAGGCAGAACCGCATTCACGATCACGCCCACCAGCCCCAGGCTGGTTGTTACTGGGTCTTCCAGCATCAGAATCCCGAGCACGGCACGGCCCGTATCCACGGGCATTTCTCCCGCAATGATCAAGGGTACGATCTCGTTGATCAAGTCCACGGGCACGGCGAAGCCGACTCCGCTGCTGCCATTGGTCTGGGAGTGGATGGCGGTGTTGATGCCAATCAGGCGCCCGCTGAGATCGAGCAACGCGCCGCCGGAGTTGCCCGGATTGATGGCCGCATCGGTTTGTATCATGCCGTCCATGTGCAGGCCCTGGTCGGTGTCGATGGGCCGGTTGAGACCGCTGATCACGCCCTTCGACAGGGAGCCCTTCAGTCCAAAGGGATTGCCGATGGCCAGTACAGATTGGCCGATGCGCAGGTCGTGGGAGCTGCCAAGTGCCAGGGGTTCTAAATCGAGTCCACTCGGATTGATCTTGATCACTGCCAGATCGTCTGCTCCCGAGGCGCCCACCAAGACCCCTTCGTGCACCTCGCCGTTTGCCAGGGTCACCCACACCAGGGTGCCCTCCTGGACCACATGCCAGTTGGTGACGATCCAACCCCCAGCGTCCCAGATGAATCCCGAGCCCGTGCCATGGGGGATCCGCACCGGGAACTGATGGCCATTGCGCCGCACCGCCGCCAGGGCACCGGTGGAAACGCCCACGACGGATCGATGCGCCATGTCGAAGGCTCTCATGGTGCGTTCTTCGGCGGGAGTTGCCTCCAGGCTGGCTTGCACCGGGCGCGGTTCGGCACCCGCGTCATGGAGCGGCCCCACGGGACCGTCGCGGCCTCCATGAGAACTGAATATCAGCCAGCCATTGCCCGCAATTCCAAGCACCAGCAAGCCGAGCAACAGGAACTGTCCGCGGAAGAGCCGGTCTGCGTCTCTGGAAGGGGGTTGGCTGGTCATGCCCTCAATGTAGTCCATTTCCAGGCTTGGAAGGGAGCCCCCAAGAGGGCAAACTCTGCGGCGTGCTGCTTGCGCTGGTGCCTCCCCAAGGGAAATTCCATTTATCAGCAGCCGAGGGGACTCGATGGCCGACCGCAGACGACTAGATGCTGGTGACGACGCTTCTATGGAAGTCAGGCGCGCTCTCGCCGTGCGTGAAAAGCGCATCCGTGATCTGGAGCAGCGTGTGACTGAGGAAACGCGCCTTTCCCAGCGAGCTCTCGAGGAGACTCTTCTCGCCCGTCAGGAGCGCGACGAGTATCGGCGTGTGCTGGCCGCGTCCCTGGCCCAGGAGAAACGAGCTCTTGAGGACGTGAGTACCCACGCCCAGGCGGAAGAGACCCTGCAGGCCCGCCTTGAGGCGGTGCTGGAAGAGAGGGGTGCCGCTAGCGCACAAGCCGAGGCCTTGGAGGTGCGGCTTGAACAACTCGCCTCTGAAGGTCAGGCCGCCTTGCGTCGGGCCGAGGAAAAGACCTGGGGCCTCTCGGAGGAACACGGCCGTGCCATGCGACGGGTCGTGGAAGAACGCAGCGAAGCCATAGGGCGTCTGGCAGAGATCCAAGGCAGCCTGCCGGCCCCGGTGCCCGAATCTCTCAAGGCCACCCGGGTGCGCGCTTGGATCAACCTGGGAATCGCAGGGTTGCTGGCGGCGCTTGCTTTGATCATTCTTCCCGGAGCCTTGTTGGCGGTGTTCGCCGAGGATGGGGCCTTGCACATGGGGGTGTTGGTGGGGCTCGCGCCGGGAGAGTTGGTTTTGTTGGACTTTCTCCTCTGCTTCTGCGCTCTGGTGCTCGGATCCTGGGGGATCCACGAGTTGCGTGGGGTGGAAAAGCGAGCGGAGGAGCAGGCCAGCGAGCCATCTGGAGAATCCGAGGCCCAGGTCGGGATCGAGGGCTCCGGGTCTCTGCTCTAGTTCAAGCAGGGTTCGTTGCAGGCGCAGGGAAGAAATCCTTTTGGTCCCAGGCAATCTGCATCGGCCCTGGTGTAGAGCGCCGGACGAATCGCGCCTGAGTGGGGGGCAACTCCCATGGTTTGCTCAGCTGCCTTTCTGCATTGAGCTTGTTTGAATTGGACACAAGTTTTGCTTATTAGGAAGGCAACCAATTGGTCTTGGCTGCGTACTGTTCTGCCATGCACGCAATCAACCTATGCTGCTCCTTGCTCTGTGGTCTGGCTCTGGTCTCGTCTCCACTTCATGCGGTCCCTGCCCGTGGCGGCGGCCCTTCGGGGCCCGTTTCCTCTTCATCTTGCAAGCCAGAGGACTATGCTGCCCGTGCCCAAAGGGCACTGGAGAGAATCGGGCTGCCCCCGGATGAGGCTCTGGGCCTGGAGACACTGCTCGCCGCTGGTTGGGTGCGCCTGCCCGCGGGGGGGGTTGATCTCTATCTTTCTGCGCGCTCCCTTCAGGACGAGGACACGCGTGAGTTGTTCCTCTCAGTGGCTGAAGGAGTCCTGGCTGCTCAGGATGTCCTGCTCGGGTGGTGTCCCATGGATCCCAAACTTGCCAAGCCGCTGCACAAGCAGATTGCGGCCCTGCGTGGGGCTTACAAGAAACCCAAAGGGACGCCCCTGCGCCGAGCCCTGGGTCAGGGCAAGCCAGGCGAGGCCTTTGAGCTGTTGGGTCTCAAGGACTCGCTTTGGGAGGATGCCAACAGCCTGGGGGAGGTTCTGAGTCAGGGCCTGCCCTTGGGCCTGGAGCTGGAACCCAAACCCCTGGTGGTGATTTTGGTCCCGGACCGGGAGGAGTTCGTGGACATGCTGGCACTCGCCGGGCGCGTGGACCCCACCGCGCAACCCTATATCTGGCTTGATGAGGCTGCTAGTTGGTCGCACTTCTTCATCCAAGAGGCCCGAGTCTATTCCTTGGTGCATGTGGACGGTACGTCCATGGACAAGGAGGATCGTCCGAACCTCACCCGACAACAAATCAGCCAACTGGTCCTGAGCAGTTTGTTTGAACACTGGTCCGACGGACACCTGCCCATGGCACTGATCGCTGGTCTGGCCCTTGAGGTCATCGTAGAAGCGGAGGGGGAGTGCGATACCCGTTTGGATGGGGACCTGCGCGGCCGAGCCACCGAAGCCTGGGAAATGTTTGTGCCGGGCGGGCTTTCAGAGGGCGGCATTCTGCCCGCCATGCCTGCTTTCACGCGCTGGCGCGAATTCGCCGGCCGGGATCATTTTGTGGTCACCCTGCGCATCGCCCAGTCCGACGGTGCCGACGACATGAAGCGTCAGGGGGGCGGCGACCAGCACTTTCGACTCTACGCTGACGACGAGGTGCACAGCATGACCTTGAGTGGCCCGTTCCTGGGCAGCGCAGCGGTGGGCCGAGACATTCCCGATCGATTCAGGGGTGACTGGCTTGAGTTTCTGCGCGCCTACCGCTCGGGCTTCCTGTATTGGTTGCGCACGGAAGCGGGGAGCAGCAAGCGAAAGAGCGGCGAACAGTTCAGGCACCTGCTTGAGGGCTTGATTAGGGCTTCCAGTCCCGAGGTCCAGGAGGCAGTCTGGCCAACGATCTATGGTGGTGCCGCTCTCTCCACAAGAGATCTTGAGCGCGGCTGCCTTGAACAGCGGTTCCTGTCCTGGCTGCGGCGCCAGCGCTAGTTGAGGCGCTTCAACTTGGTGACCCGGCCCAGTCGATTCCAGTCCTGCACATAGAGCGAACCATCGGATCCCCAGCTGATCCCGTGGGGCGAGAGGAACTCGCCGTTCTTCCATTGTTCCAGGGGTACGCCATTCACCGCCCGTTTCTTTGGGTCGGGATTGTCTCCCAGGTGTCCGAGCAGCTCGAATTTCTGGTTCAGGATCGTGACCCGGCCGGCGAGATCTGCAACCGCCAGATACTCGCCCCAGATCGAAGCGCTGCAGGGTCGGCGTAGGTTCTCCTTGTAGACACCCGTGCACTTGCCGTCCATGTCAAAGGTCTGAAGGCGACTGTTCTCCCGGTCGCATACGATCAGGCTGGGTTCCTTGCCGCGTGTGTCCATCGCCAATCCATGGGGCGTGCGCATTTTCCCGCGCTCGGTCCCCGGGCCTCCAAAGGAGAAGAGGTAATTGCGCTCGGCGTCATACTTGTGCACCCAGGACAGCCCGTAGCCGTCGGCCACAAAAATCGATCCGTCCGGAGCGATGGCAACCGCAGTGGGGCGGAACTGGTTCTTGGACTCGTACTTGCCGGATTCCTGGGGCCAGCCAATGGTCCAGAGCTCTTCGCCCTTGGCGTTGAACTGCAAGACTTCGTGACGCCCCAGGTGGCTGACCGTGATGCGCGTCTGATCCTTGACCTCGGTGATTGCCATGCCGTGCAGGCCGCCCTTGAGTTCTTTGCCGAAGTCAGAGATCCATCTGCCATTGGTGTCCACCCGCACGACTGCGTGTTCTGCATCGGTGTTGAACAGGATTTCACCGTTGGGTGCCTCGGCCACACATCCGTGGGTGTTGCCCAGAGTCTTGCCGTCGGGGACCTGCAGCCAGTCCGGTACCCAGCGGAAGGTCAAGGGGCCAGCCTTGAGGATCACATCATCTTTGGATTGGTTCGCAGCCAGGCCGAGGCCAGCAAGACAAAGAAGGACGAGGGACGTGCGGGGGGGGCGGGAGAGGTGCATGAAGATCAGTCATAACGCCCTGGCTCGGTTTTCGCCAGATTCGTCGGGGATCTCAGGGAGATCGAGGGGGCTGGTTGCACCGGCCAGGGTGGCAAAACCGGACCCCGTGCGCTATGACTGGCTCCCCATGCACCCTGTTCTCACCTGCCTCCTGTGCCTGTCCTCAAGCGGGCTGCATTCCATGCAAGATCTCCAGACCCCCGCTGAAGCCAGTGATTGGAAGCGCACCACGCGCTTGGTTGAGGCTGAGCAGTTCCTGGCGGCCCTCGAGGATCTGGACCAGGGAGAGCGGCTGCAACTCGGTAGTGCTGGACGCAGCGGAGAGGACCGTCCGATCCTGTTGGTGGCAGCGGGCAAGGGCGCGACCCTCGACGCCGTCCAGGCTCGCGCGCGCGATGGCCTGCGCGTCTTGGTGGTTGGCAACATCCACGCGGGCGAAGTGGAGGGCAAGGAATCTCTTCTGATCCTGCTGCGGGAAATCGTGGCAGGTGATCACGACCAGTTGCTCGACGGCCTGCAGTTCTGGTGTTTGCCGATCTACAACGTGGACGGCAATGAACGCATCAAGCGCAGCAACCGTGTATCTCAAAACGGTCCGGACGAAGGTGTGGGCCAGCGCCCGAATGCCGCTGGGCTTGACCTGAACCGGGACTTTGTCAAGGCGGAGGCTCCTGAAACCCGGGCTCTCCTGGGGGTCTTCAACGAATATGACCCGCACCTGGTGCTGGACCTGCACACCACCAACGGCTCATTTCATGGTTATCACCTGACCTATGCCACCAGCCTGTCTCCAAACACAGATCCACGCCTGGATCGTTTTGCACGGGAACTGATCCTGGAAGAGACCCGCGAGGACCTGCGCGAGAATCAGGACCTGTACATTTTTGACTATGGCAACTTGAGTTCCCGCGACCCCCTAAGTTGGGCCACTTACGACCATCGTCCACGGTTCGGAACAAACATGCTCGGTTTGCGCAATCGGCTGGCGGTGCTCTCAGAGGCCTACTCTTACTTGGACTATCAGCAGCGCGTGGTGGCCACGCGGGCCTTCGTGCTGGGTATCGTGCGCCGGGCGAAGACCCACAGCCTGGAGTTGCTTCGATTGGAGGCTTCCCTGGACGCCGAGGGATCCATGGGCAAGCCCTTCTCCCTGGGCCTGGATACGGCCCTGGTCCCCGCCTCGCCGGGTGAGATCCTGTTGGGGGCCGTGGATGAGGTGCCGATTGAAGGGCTCGGAGTGCGCAGGGTGGCCCGAGATGAGCGGACATCTACACCCGTTGGGCTGCAGCTTGGCTTCGAGGCCGGGCGTCTTTCCGTGCACCCGAGGGCCTGGGCGATTCGAGAACCCAACGCCCAGGACTCAAAGATGCTTGCCCTGCACGGGGTCCGCTTCCGCATCCTGAATGAGCCCTTGGCCTGCACCACCCGCAGCTTTCAGATCAGCGCTGTCAAGCGCGCCAGGCGCCTGTTCCAGGGCCACCATGAGCTGGTCCTGGAAGGGGCCTGGGAAGAAGGCCCGGCGACCTTGCCTGCGGGAACCTTGCTGGTGCCCAGTGCTCAACCCCTGTGCCGGGTGGCGGCTCAGCTGCTCTCGCCCCAAAGCGAAGACTCCCTTTGGACATGGGGGCACTTTGATGGCCGCCTTGAACCTGACGCCACAGAGGCCTGCGTGCTACGGGTTGAGACCATGGGGAAGTGAGGCGCGCGCTCTAGCGCTCAAGCTCGGCCTCGATCGCCGCTCGCAGATCGGAATCGTTGGGTTCCGTGCGGGTGCCATAGAAAGCGATTGGCGTTCCGTCCCGGGCCACCAGGTACTTTCCAAAGTTCCAGCCAGGCAGGTCTCCGGTATGTGTGCCCAGCAGGGAGTACACCTCGCTTTGGGTCTCGCCTTGCTTGACTCCTACCTTGCCAAGCACCGGGAAGCTGATTGCGTAGCTGCTCTGGCAGAAAGCCGCGATCTCTTCGCCGCTGCCTGGCTCTTGAGACCCGAACTCGTTGCAAGGAAAAGCCACTACGCTGAAGCCGCGACCTGCCAGTTCTGAGTGCAGGACCTGCAAGCCTTCATATTGGGGAGTGAACCCGCATTCGCTGGCCGTGTTGACCACTAATGTGACCTTGCCAGCGAACCTTGAGAGGTCCACCTGTGCTCCGGCAAGGTCGTTGACCTTCAGGTCATACAGGCCTTTTGTGCTCCACCGGGACTTGAGTTCGGGGGTCACCGTGGCACTCTTGGTGCAGGCGGGCAGGAACAGGAAGGCGGCGAGGGCGGAGATGAAGCGCAGCATCGGAGGTGATGGGTGGGGGAAGGGGTAAGGAGCCCGTCCAGTCTACCAGTTCGCCCCGACGTCACGCATCCGGCCGCATGGGTGGCATTGGGATCTTGATGGGCCAGGCTGGACTCGGTGCGCCGCGGGCTCGGGCGTTCCCCTGATCAGCCGACGCCCATGGCAATCAGTTCGGCCACTAGGGCTTGATACTCGGCCCAACCTGCAGAGCTGGGCGTCAGCCCGGGAAACAGATCCTGGGTCTCCAAGGGATCTGCCAGCAGGTCGTAGAATTCGTCCTGTCCTGTAAGTGTACGGATCAGCTTGTATTGGGCGCTTCGCAGGCAACGGTCGTGACGCGTGTAAGGGCCGGGGCCGTTGGGGGTGAAAATCTCGGCGTAGACCATGGAGCGTAAGGATGGCGTCCCGGGTGTGAAGTAGGGGACAAGCGAGACGGAGTCTTCCGCTGTGGCGTTTCCACCGGCCAGATCAACGAAAGTTGCGAAGAGGTCAGAGGAGGAAACCAACGCATCGCATTCGTAGTTCCTGACCATGGGGCCCTTGATGATGAGGGGAACGTTGATGCCTTGCTCGTAGACCGTGCCCTTGGCGTGGGACGGGTCGTAGGGACTCTGGGTCGCCTGCTGGGCCGTTCCGTTGTCTCCAAGGAACACGACCAAGGCATCGGGATCGATTGCATCCAGAGCGGTCATGATGCGGCCCAGTTCAGTATCCATGGCCTCTGTGGCGGCCTTGATCCGATCGGCCACGCTCGAGTTGGTGCCCAGGTTTGTGCAGAAGCCCGAAGGGCAGGGACATAGATTCGCAGGAGGGACATGGGCCGGCACATGGGGCGCGTTGAAGCTGACATACAGAAACCACGGGGGTTGCATGTTCTGCATTGCGATGATGGCCTCATCCGCCGTGTCCGTGGTGGCGTAGGTCGTGGAGACGGACATCTGTCCGTCGATCACCTTCTGCCAGGAGTAGTAGTCTGGCACCGCGCCACGTAGCGAGCCTGCGTAGTGAACGAACCCGCTCTGGTTTGGGCCTGTAGGACCCTGTGTGTTGTTGCTGAGGTGCCATTTGCCAATCGCGCTGGAGTCATATCCCAATAGCGCTTCCGGCAGGATCAATTCGCTCAGAGCAAGTGCCGTTGTGCTGGGGGAGATTGGAAATCCGACGCCAGTTCTGAAGCCGTGCCGACCCGTGAGTACCTGCGCACGTGTAGGGGAACAGGTCGGATTCGTGTATGCGTTGCGGAACAGGACCCCTTCAGCGGCCAGCTGATCGATGTTCGGCGTGCAGGGCGGGTTGGGCGCTTCGCCGTAGCCACTGAGCATGTCATTGCCAAGATCATCCCCGAGAATGAGGATGATGTTGGGCACCACCTTGCGTCTTGGCGTCTGGCTTGAGAAACCTTGGCCTTGAGCCACTGCGGACATTCCGCCGCACAGGGTGAGGAGAATCGAGGTGCCTAGGAGTGGGAGTGAAATGAACCTCATTGGGGCTTGTTTGTCCATAAACCTGAGTAACCCCCTTTCCGGCAATTGGGGTCGGTTGAGTTACCCCAAGTGTAGTGAACGACGTGACTTTTGTTGGGAAGAGCCCCAGCAGTCTCACAATCGCCCCTGGCCGAAAGTCTGCCTGAAGCTCAACAGGGGGCTGGTTCGAGGCTGGGTGTCCTGCTGAACGCCAGGGAGGCGTATGCCAGCCTCTCGGTTGGATCTTGGAATGAGAGCGCGGGCGGTGGCGCGCCCGCCAGGACTCGAACCTGGGACCGTCGGATTAGAAGTCCGGTGCTCTATCCAGCTGAGCTACGGGCGCAACCGCGGAAGAGCATACCTCCCCGGTGGCGCAAGCATGGCCCGGAGTTTGTCGGGGGATCATTGGGCAGGGTCCTGGGGATGGGCGACGGCCAGTTGTCCTGGCAGCATCGGTGCCTCTTGTTTGCGACGACCCTGCGGCCACCCGGCTCAGTTGCACGATTTGGTCGGGGAGATGGGATTCGAACCCACGGCGTGTGCCACCCAAAGACACCCCTCTGCCAGGCTGAGGTACTCCCCGCGATGCCCCAGCCTAGCAAGCAACGGGGCCCGGGTGCGCGCTCGGGCTGGGAGGGGGAGTTCTCTGATCCCCCTCCATGCACTCTGGCGCCCGGTGTGAGGGAGCGTTATCCTTTGGTGCCCCGAGCGAGGCTCCCTGCCTCCCTCCCCCCCCAAAATGAAGGTCCTCGTTGTAGGTTCTGGCGGGCGCGAACACGCCCTGGCCTGGAAAATCTCCCACTCTCCTCTCTGCGATGAGGTTCTCTGCGCCCCCGGCAACCCTGGCACAGCGGAAGTCGCGCGCAATGTTCCTGTGGCCGCAACGGATCTTCCCGCTCTCGTTCAACTGGCCAAGAGCGAAGAGGTTGACCTGGTGGTGGTAGGCCCCGAGGACCCCCTTTGCGATGGCCTCGCGGATCAACTTCGCGAGGCGGGGATCCTGGTCTTTGGTCCGGGCACAAGGGGTGCCAACCTGGAGCGCTCCAAAATTGAAGCCAAGGATCTGCTTGAGCGTTACCGCATTCCCACCGCTGGTGCCAAGCGTTTCGATCACTCTGGTCGGGCCAAGGGTTATCTTGAGTCCTTGACCGAATGGCCCATGGTGGTCAAGGCCGACGGTCTGGCCGCGGGTAAGGGTGTCTATGTCTGTGACACCCTGGAAGAGGCTCGCACCGCAGTTGATGCAATCATGGAAGAGCGTCGCCACGGAGCCGCAGGAGAGCGCATCTTGATCGAGGAATTCCTCAAGGGCGAAGAAGCCAGTTCCTTTGCGATCACTGATGGGGAGACTCTTCTGATCCTGGAAACTGTGCAGGATCACAAGCAGGTGGAGGAAGGAGATCGGGGACCAAACACGGGCGGCATGGGGGTTTACTCTCCTGTGTCCAGTGTGTCGAATCGTCTGCATCGGCAGATTGAGCAACGCGTACTCGTGCCCACGGTGCATGCCCTTTCTCGTGAGGAGATCAAGTATCGCGGGGTGTTGTTCGTGGGCCTGATGCTCACTGACGCCGGCCCCAGGGTGGTCGAATACAATGTGCGCTTCGGCGATCCTGAGTGTCAGGCGCTTGTGCGTCGGATGAAGAGCGACCTGTTGCCTATTCTCCTGGCCACTGCCAAGGGGACCCTGGACAAGATCGAGCCTCCCGAGTGGGATCCCCGTTTTGTAGTGGGTGTGGTGGCTGCGGCTGCCGGTTATCCCGGCAGCTACGCAAAGGATGCGCCCATCAGTGGTTTGCAGGAGGCTGCCGCGCTCGAAGGGGTTGAGATCTTCCAGGCGGGCACCCGGCTGGAGGGCAGCGAAATCGTCACCAACGGAGGACGCGTACTCTGCGTGACCGCCATGGGGGACGATTTGGAGCAGGCTCGCGAGAGGGCCTATGCCGCCTATGACCTGATTGCCTGGGAGGGCAAGTTCTGCCGCCGGGACATAGGCGTTCGTCACCAGGGCAAGTCCGGCGAGGAATACGCCCTTGACGAGGACCCCGACGAAGTCCAGTCCGAGACCCACAGGAAAGCCCAGGAGTCGAACGTCTGGCCCAGGACATGAGACACGCAACCATTCAGCGGCGGTTCCAAGAGCACCTCGCCCAGGAGGGCCAGCGTCTCACAAGTCAGCGCAGACGGATATTTGAGTGCATCTTTGGTACCCACGACCACTTTTCCGCTGAGACCCTCTTTGGCTGGTTGCGAGACCTTGACGACGAGGGGCTCGCGGTATCCCGGGCTACGGTCTACCGCACCCTGGATCTGCTTGAGCGCGGCGGCTTCATTGAGTCCTTCAACACGGGCATGGGAGAGAAGGTCTACGAACATGTGATGGGTCACAACCATCACGACCATATGGTCTGCAAAAAGTGCGGACACATCGAAGAGTTTCACGACGAGCGCATCGAAATCCTGCAACTGGAGAACGCCGCCAAGCACGGCTTCGAGGTGCACGGGCATGTGCTGCGCCTCTCAGGTCTCTGTCGCAGCTGTCATCGCAAGCGGATTCGGCAGAACTGAACCGGGCGCAAGACAACCTGCCCTGGTCGTGGGCTGTTGGACCACGCGACAAGGACAGGCGAACTTGTATCAGGATCGGCTCTTTTGCATTCGCTCGATCAGGCGCGCGAGGAAAGCATCGGCCAGGCCGCGATTCCAGAGGCCGAAGCGTTGCACACCCACTGAGATCCGGCAGCGGTTGGAGCCACGGGATTCCACTCTGAAGGTGTACTCCTCCTTGGAGAAGGAGGCTTCCGCAGTGCGCGCCTGGGGGTCGTGGTTCACCGGAAGCGGGGCCATGTCCTCAAGCAGCAGCAGGGCTTCATTGTAGACATCCTGGGCTGGGTGATCGATCCACATGGCAGTGGAGTTGGTGCGGTACTCCTGGGTGGCATAGATCCCCGCGGCTCCGGCCACTCCCACGAAGGCCAGGGGGGCGGCGCAGGAACTCAGCATCCAGGAGCTCATCAGCACAGTCAAGCCCAGGACCGGACTCAGAAGGGACGAGTGGCGACGGAAAGGTTGGGTCAGTTGCATTCAGTGCTCCAGCCGCTCAGCGGTTCATCAGGTCTTGTTCTATGCGCTCAAGGGTGAGAACAGAGAGGTCTTGGCTGTGAACCATGTATTTCTTGGCTTCCACCAGAATACGGGTCTGGCCCAGATCAAATTGCTCCACATAAACGGTGACCTCGCCACCGTCGATCATGGTCCTGGCGCTGTTGTGGGCATCGTCCCGGTGGACCAAGTCGTTGGACTGATCGGACAGACTTGCGAGGACTCCAGTCCAGGCGATCGCGGGTTCCAGCGGTACCACCGTGCTGACGGCATTGTCCCGGAACTCTTCGGTGATCAAGATCGCCGCCCCCGACACCGCCATCAGGGTGCAGCTGTTCAAAAGGATGGCACCAAGGAGAGGTGCCGCAAGGGTCATAAGGGTTGTTGTGCGTTTCATAGATGTTGCCTCTAGGAAGCGAAACTAGCGATCCCAAAAGGCTGATTCCAGAATCGTGCAGCGGGAAATCAAAGGGAATTGGGAAAAACCCCTCGGCGCGGCGAAAGCCGTCCAACGCTCAGCACAGGGCCTGGCACGGTCCGGCCGGACATCTCGGTGGCGCTTAGGGCTTCGCTGCCGCCACCAGGTCCGAGTAGAAGCGCAGGCCCTCGCCCTCGCTGCGCCCCTCCAAGCGGGTCCAGTCCGGGCGGTTGAAGACCTCAAGGTTGCGCTCGGGGTGGGGCATCAGGCCCACCACTCGGCCGCTGGGGTCACAGATGCCGGCCACATCGCCTGCAGAGCCGTTGGGGTTCTCGGGGTAGGTCGCAGAATCGCTCTGGCCTTGGTAGGTCAGCACGATCTGGCCGGCGGCCTGGAGTTCATGCAGGGTCGTTTCGTCTGTGCAGGTGAAGCGACCTTCCGCGTGGGCTACGGGCACGGGGAACTTCCAACCGGCGGAGAGCCAGGGACAGACGCTGGCTTCTACTGCCAGGTCCACCCAGCGGCACTCGTAGTGGTTGGAGGCGTTGGAGTAGAGCGCCAGGGTGCGCTCTTCGGGGGCCCGTTCCGGTTGGAACAGGCCGGACTCCACCAGCACCTGGAATCCATTGCAGACCCCCAGGATCAGACCTCCGTCTGCCACAAAGGCGTCCAGTTCTCTGCGCATGGCGCGCAGGTCGCTGCCCCAGACCCGGCCTGCGGCCAGATCATCTCCGTGACTGAAGCCACCGGCGAAGACCATGATCTTGTACTTGGCGAGACTCGGCAGATCATCTTGCAGGCGCCGGTGGGAGAGCACATCGACTCGGGCCCCGCCTCGTTCCAGGGCACGGGCGGTTTCCAGTTCGCAATTGGTCCCGCTGGTGCGCAGCACAAGGGCTTGGGTGGTTTGCATGGGTGGTGGTGGAGAGGCTAGCCCTGGAAGGAACTATTGAAGGCGGCGTGAACCGCGCCGAGGTCAAGATCGATCAATGGGCTGCCGCTCTCTCCCGCTATCTGCAAGCGGGGTTCGGTCTGCACCAGCCCCAGTTTGCAGACGGGGTGAGAACCTAGAGCTTTCCGGAAGGCCTCTTCATTATTCGGTGCGAGCTCCACCAAGAAGCGCGTGGTGCTTTCGCTGAAGAGAGCGCAGGTACTATTCAGTCCCGTGCCGGAGGGTAATTGAACATCTGCGCCCAAGTTCCCTGCCATGGCGCTCTCAGCAAGGGCCACCGCCAGGCCGCCTTCTGAAAGGTCATGGCAAGTGCGCACCAATCTCGCTTGCATGCTGCCATGCAGGCGCGCAAAGAGATCTGGTGAAGTGCTCAAGTCAGGTCTCGGAACCGATCCCCCGTCCAGACCCAGGAGCGCGTGCAACTCAGATCCCCCCAGGTGGTTCTTGGTCTCGCCCACCAGCAACAGAACATTGCCGGCGGTTTTCAGATCCATGCTTACTGCCTTGGACACATCCGGCAGGATCGAAAGGGCCGAGATCAAGAGCGTGGGCGGAATCGCGATGGTTTCTGCACCCACCCGGTACTCGTTGTTGAGCGAGTCCTTGCCGCTGATAAAGGGCGTGCCCAACGCCATGGCCGAGGCATAGCATCCCTTGGCTGCATGCACCAGGGAACCCAGTCGGTCCGGCTTGTTGCAGTTGCCCCAGGAAAAGTTGTCCAGCAGTGAGGTGTGGGCTGGATCGCCACCGGCCGCCACCACATTGCGCAGGGCCTCGTCGATGCAGGCTTCTGCCATGGCGCGGGGATCGAGGCGCCCATAACGGGCGTTGGCCCCCACGCCGATGGCGGCGCCCTTCTTGGAGTCAGGCAGCGGGTGCAGGACGACTCCATCGCTGGGACCATCGTTGCGCACACCGCTGGTGGGCCCGATCACCCGTTGACCCTGGACTTCGTGGTCGTACTGGCGAATGATCCACTCCTTGTTCGCCACGGTGGGGCGGCCCAGCAGGGCCAGTAGGGTCGCGCCCGGATCGTTGAGTTCAGGTACTTCGGGTGTGGGGATGTCCGGCGTGTCCCAACTGGCCTGGCGGGTCTGGCGCGGATTGCCCTCGTGCAAGAAGTGCATGTCCATGTCCGCTTGCAGCACGCCTTCATAACGCAGGACCAGGCGTCCTGTGTCAGTGAAGTGACCAATGGCCGTGGCTGTGGCTCCTTCAGCATCGAAGACTGCTATGCAGGCGTCCAGATTCTCCGGAGGCACACCCAGCACCATGCGCTCCTGGGCTTCGCTGATCCAGATCTCCTCCGGCGAGAGCCCCGGGTACTTGAGAGGCACCAGGTCCAGGTCCACTTCTGCGCCGCACTCAGCTCCCATCTCGCCCACAGCGCTGGAGAGTCCCCCGGCGCCGCAATCGGTCAGTCCCCGGAACAGACGCTTGTCCCGGGCCGCGAGCAAACCGTCCAGCACTTTTTTTTCGGTGATCGGGTCCCCGATCTGCACCGCGCCAGCGCTCATGGTCTCGCTGTCCTCGTGCAACTCCACGCTGCTGAAGGTGGCTCCGTGAATTCCGTCCCGGCCCGTGCGTCCGCCCACGGTCAAGATCACATCACCGGGCTTGACTTCTTTGGTGGCGGCCCAGCGTGGCATCAAACCCACTGTGCCCGCGTAGACCAATGGGTTCGCGGTGTAGCCCTCGTGGAACCAGACCCCGCCGGCCACGGTGGGAATGCCCATGCGGTTGCCGTAGTCGCGCACACCGGCCACCACTCCTCGCAGGATTCGCGAGGGGTGCATGCAGCCGCGGGGAACTTCGGCGCGCGGAAGATCCGGCGGCCCCACGAAGAAAGCGTCCAGGTTGGCGATGGGTTTGGCGCCCAGGCCCACCCCCAGAATGTCGCGCACAACTCCGCCAATTCCCGTGCCGGCGCCACCGTAGGGGTCAATTGCGCTGGGGTGGTTGTGGGTCTCGACCTTCATGGAAAGGTCCCAGGTCTCGCCGTTGACCGAATCGAATTCCACGATGCCAGCGTTGTCGTGGAAGACGCTGATGCACCAGGGTTTGTTCAATTCGTGTGTTGCCTTCGCGATGGTGGACTTGAGCAGGTTGTCGATCACCTCGCCGTCCATTTCGATTCGACCGCGAAAGGTCTTGTGCTGGCAGTGCTCGCTCCAGGTCTGGGCCAGGGTTTCCAGCTCACAGGAAGTGGGTTCGCGCCCCAGGCCTGCAAAATGGCCTTGGATGGTGAGCATCTCCGCCAGATCCAGGGAGAGCATGCCTTCGCTGGAAAGAGCCAGAAGCTGTTCTTCGTCCAGGTTCAAGAGAGGTACATGCACGACTCCATGTGCTTCCCCAGCAGGGGGCAGGCCGTAGTGCAGGGATTCATCGTTGACCAGCACCTGATCGATGACCACGTTGGCCAGTACACGCCGGGAGAGTTGCGCCAGGTGGTCTTCATTTGGACTGCAGTCGAGTTCCCAGGCCTGGAAGGTGGTGACCAGGAGATCCCGTTGGCTTGTGGGCGCAATACCCGCCGTGTGCAGGGCGCGCTCAAGGGTCTGGCTGACCGGGTCTGTGACTCCTGGCTTGCGCGCCACCAGGACAAAAGTCTGTCCTTCACGGGCGGGGCTCTCTCCTGGGGCGGTGATGCGTGCGGAGTCGAGCACGGGGTCCGCCAGCAGTTCGCGTACCGTGCGAAGAACCTGGGTCTCGTCAAATTCCGGCGGCAGCAGGTAGCCTCGGCCAAGACGCAGGTCCGTGATGCTCTCCAGGCCCAGGGCCTGGGCGGCGGCGAGGGCGTGGCTGCCCTCTGGGTCATCGACCGTCGGGCGGCGGAATACCTCCACTCGCCACGCCTGGGGCGGGGCTTGGGAGCGCTGGGCGGTTGCCATGGGGGAGGAGCGCTTGGGTTGGGGGGAAGGGCGCGGGGCGGGGCCAGAGTTTTGAGGGACCAGTGTAGCGTCTCGTCTGCGTCCATTCATCCTTCAAGGGGGAGCGGTTTTGGGCCGCTTCCTGTGGGCTGCGCCTATTCTTCCCCGCAAGCACCTCTTGCCCCGGGCGGGCCCTTGAGTGAGGATGGGAGGCAGGAGATCTTCCCGTGAGCCGCCCCAAGAAACCCGACACCAACCCCGCAATGGCCTTTGAGCGGCCGATCCAGGAGTTCGAATTCCAACTCAGCGAGTTGGAGGAACTGGCCGAGACCACACACCTGGACATTTCCGAGGAAATCGTGGCCATGCGCCAGAAGATCGCCATGGCGATTCACGAGACCTATGCGGACCTTTCCGCCTGGGATCAGGTCAACGTGGCGCGCCACCCGGATCGGCCGGTGGCCAGCGACTACATCGCCCAGCTCTTCGATGATTTTGTCGAGTTGCATGGGGACAAGATGTATGGAGATGATGCCGCCATCGTGACCGGGTTGGCCAGTTTGAATGGGCGGCGCTTCATGTTGGTCGGGCACCGCAAGGGTCGCACCACCAAAGAGCGTCTGGAGACGAACTTTGGCTGCGCCCACCCCGAGGGCTACCGCAAGGCCCTGCGCAAGATGCGTCTGGCCGAGAAAATGGGCTTGCCCATAGTGACCTTCATCAACACCCCCGGGGCCTATCCTGGAATCGGGGCCGAGGAGCGGGGTCAGTCCGCGGCGATCGCCGAGAACATTCTGGAAATGTTCCGCATCAAGACACCGATCCTGACGATCGTGATCGGCGAGGGTGGCTCGGGCGGGGCCCTGGGCATCGGTATCGGCGACCGTGTGCTGATGATGCAGTACGCCTACTATTCGGTCATCAGTCCCGAAGGCTGCGCCGCGATCCTCTGGAAGGACGGAGCCCGCACGGCCGAAGCGGCTGAAGCCCTCAAGCTCACCGCACCGACCCTGATCGAACTGGGAATCGTGGACGGCATGGTCCCCGAGCCCCCAGGCGGCGCCCATCGGGACCGGGAGACGGCCATGCAGACCATGGCCCGGGTGATCCCCGATCATTTGGACGAGCTGGCCCAGATTCCTGTTGATGAGCTGCTCTCCGCGCGGCGGGAGAAGTTCCGCCGAATCGGAGCCCTGGCGGATCGTTTTCCAGTCCTGACCCCTCAAGAGCCCTCCTAGGGGCGAGGTATGCCCCAGTCGGGGATCCATCTGAAGGATCCTGCAACCTGGCCCTAACGGCCTCTGTGGACCTCCGTAGGCATTCCCATGGCCCATGCGAATCGCCTCAACCTTCGTCCCCGCCTGGGGGCTGCCCCGGGAGAGTCTGCCGGGAAAGGTCGAATTCGCAAGGCTGTGAGTGCCGATGAACTCCTGTCGGCCCGGGGTTACAATGGATCAGCCCCACCAATGCAAGAGCCCCAGAACCAGCCCCAACCCCCGCAGGATTCATCCCGCTCGGGTCAAGACGAAGCGGACGCCATTCAGCGTACGGAGGAGCGAGCACGGGACCATGCCCTGGTGCGCCAGGCCCAGGACGGGGAAGAGGACGCCTTTCGCCAGCTCGTGGAGCGACACGAGGCCCGCGCCCAGAGGGTGGCACGCAAGATGGTGCCTTCGGAGGAAGATGCCCGTGATCTGTGCCAAGAGGCCTTTTTGCGGGTGTTTCGTCACCTGAAACGCTTTGACTTTCAATACGCCTTTTCCACCTGGCTCTACCGCATCGTGACCAATCTGGCCATTGACAACCTGCGTAAGCGGCGTCCGACTTCATCCTTGGTCGGCAGTGGAGAGGACGAGCCCTCGATCGATCTGCCCGACGATGCTGTGGAGGATCCCTCTGATCAAATGACCACAGAGGAGACCAGGCTCGAAGTGCACTCCGTACTGCAAACCCTCGCGCCGCACTTTCAATCGGTGATGGCCCTGCGAGAGATCGAAGGTCTGGGCTGCCCCGAAATCGCGGAGATCGTGGGCGCGACCCATGTGACCGTGCGTTGGCGTCTGCACCGGGCGCGCAAGTTGTTCCTGGAGGAATGGCAACGGCGCGAACGCGTCCAGGCCTCAGGAAATGAGGCCAAATCAACCAACGATCCCTCAGCGCGCCCGTAGCTGAATCTGCCAAACCTGTTTCTATCATGAATCCCCTCGACAGCCCCTGCACCGAAATCCGAGCAGCCTTCCCGCTTTATGTGGGGGGTGACTTGGATCCGGACGAGAGCGGCGCCATCGACCGGCACGTTGACCGCTGTCCGGCTTGCGCTCTGTCCATGGAACCTTGGATCACCATGCGGGGTCATCTGAACCGTGAGGCTCAGACCCTGCATGCGGCGAGCGCGCCTCCTCTGTGGAATGGTGTGCGCGCCCAGATGCAGCGCGAGGGTCTGTTGGAGCCGGCAGGCTTATTGCCTGGATCACGAGTGGGCGCGCCACGCCTGGCTCTGGTGGGAGCTCTGGCTGCCGCGGCGGCTCTGTTGGTGTTCGCGGTGTTTTTCAAGTCTCAGGATCAGGGGCCTGCTGGGGAGCAGATCCCGGGTGCGGGAGCCCCCGGCCTGGCACAGGGCTCGCTGGTGATGGCGCCCCTTGAGCACTTGCCACTTCCAGTGACCGAGGGCCTGGCCTTGAGGAAAGCTGGTTCCGAAGAACGCCCCTTGGCTGATGACGCGGTGGAAGTGCTGCACAACCTGCGGGTGCCCAGGCTTGATGCCAAAGGTGGTTCCCACCGCTTGACCGGCGGGCACTAGGTTTCGGTCCCAGGGAGCAGTGCGCGCTTCCTCTCCCCGCCGGGGTGCTATGGATCTTGCAGGTTTCGAGGCCTTGCGGCCTTCTGAGTCCCTGGAGGGGGAATAGGGCTGGCGCCTTGGCATTTCTTCGCCTCTGGCTGAAGTCCAATTGGGAGGCGTGACGATGGAATCGAGGTCCCTGTCCCAATTCCTCTCAGCATTCCCCGCTGCCATGACCTCCAACGCCCATCAGCCCTCTGGCCCCGTTTCCATGCCCCCTGGGGTCACATTGCACGGGGACGCCAATCCGCAGATTCTGAGCCCCGAAGCCCTGGGGTTTGTGGCGGACCTGGAACGTGCCCATCGCGCCCGCAGGCGAGAACTGCTGGCTGCCCGGGTTGAGCGCCAGGCGCGCTTTGATCAGGGTGAGCTGCCCGATTTCTTGGAGCAGACCCAAAGCGTGCGCGAGGGGGACTGGCGCATTGCCAGCACGCCCGAGGACCTGGCCGATCGCAGGGTGGAGATCACCGGGCCCCCGGATCGCAAGATGGTTATCAACGCCCTCAACTCCGGTGCCCGGGTTTTCATGGCGGACTTCGAGGATTCCTGTTCGCCCACCTGGGAGAACCTGATCGCTGGACAGCTGAATCTGATGGACGCCGTGCGGCGCAAGATCGACTTCGTGCATCCCGAAACCGGCAAGGCCTATGCCTTGAACGAGAAGATCGCAACTCTTCTGGTTCGGCCCCGGGGCTGGCACCTGGAAGAGAAGCATTGTCTTGTGGACGGTCGGCCCGTGTCCGCTTCGATTTTTGACTTCGCCCTCTATCTGTGGCACAACGCCCACGAACTCAAGACCCGGGGTACAGGACCCTACTTCTATCTACCCAAGCTCGAGAGTCATCTGGAAGCGCGTCTGTGGAACGACGTCTTCGTCCAGGCCCAGGAAGCTCTGGGCCTGCCCCAGGGAACCATCAAGGTCACCGTGCTGATCGAGACCCTGCCCGCGGCTTTTGAGATGGACGAGATCCTCTTTGAGTTGCGCGAGCACATCGTGGGCCTCAACTGCGGTCGCTGGGATTACATCTTCAGCTTCATCAAGACCACACGCAGTCTTCCAGATTGCGTAATGCCCGATCGGGGCAGTGTGGGCATGGATCGGCGCTTCTTGAGCGCTTACTCCCAACTCCTGGTGGAGACCTGCCATCGCCGGGGCGCTCACGCCATGGGAGGCATGGCCGCCCAGATCCCCATTCGTGGGGACGAAGAAGCCAATGCCGTCGCCCTGGCCAAGGTCAGCGCGGACAAGCGGCGTGAGGTCAAGAACGGCCACGACGGCACCTGGGTGGCGCACCCGGGCTTGATGGCATTGGCTCTGACAGAGTTCGATGAAGTCATGCCCCAGGCGAACCAGATCGATCTTGCGAGGGATCCCTGCGGCATCCAGCGTGAGGATCTGCTGGCCGTGCCCGAGGGCACCATCAGCATGCAGGGCGTGCGTCAAAATCTCTCCGTTGGCCTGCGATACATGGCTGCCTGGCTTTGCGGCAACGGTTGCGTGCCCATCGACAATCTGATGGAGGATGCGGCCACCGCGGAGATCTCCCGATCGCAGCTCTGGCAGTGGCGTCGCCACAAGGCTCAGACCACCGAGGGCGTCACTGTGGACGCCTACCTCCTGCGCACGGAATTGGCCCAGACCCTGGCCAGCCTGCGGGCCGACATGGGCGACATCGCCTACACGCGCGAGCGCTATGCCCTGGCGGGAGAGTTGTTCGAGAGTCAGATCCTGGCCCAGGAAATGCCCGCCTTCTTGACCCTCGCAGCCTACGACCACCTGGACAGTTGACTGACCAGGAAGCAACAAGACATCAAACAGCCCCTCTCAGGCCATCCCGAAACAAGACCAAATAGCCAACCTTCGACATCATGACAGACTTCCACAGGCCTAACTGGCCCGACCAAGCAAACCTTGCATTCACCCGCTGGGACGGCATCAAGCGCGACTACACCCCCGAGGATGTGGATGCCCTGCGTGGTTCTGTGACCTTTGAGTACACATTGGCCGAGATGGGCGCCGAGCGTTTGTGGGGTCTGCTCCATGGGGACCAGCACATCAACGCCCTGGGTGCATTGACTGGCAATCAGGCCATGCAGCAGGTCAAGGCTGGCCTCAAGGCGATCTATCTGTCCGGCTGGCAGGTGGCTGCTGACGCAAACCTCGCGGGTCAGATGTATCCCGACCAGAGTCTCTATCCGGCCAACAGCGTGCCCCAGGTTGTCAAGCGCATCAACCAGTGCCTGCAGCGCGCCGACCAGGTGACCCACGCGGAAGGCGATGATTCGCTGAATTGGTTTGCACCGATCGTGGCCGACGCAGAGGCGGGCTTTGGCGGTCCCTTGAACGCTTTTGAACTGATGAAGAGCATGATTGAAGCGGGCGCCGCTGGCGTGCACTTCGAGGATCAGCTTGCTTCCGAGAAGAAGTGTGGTCACCTGGGTGGCAAGGTCCTGGTTCCCACCCAGAGTTTCATTCGCACTCTCAACGCTGCTCGTCTGGCAGCGGATGTATGTGGTGTACCTACGGTTCTCGTGGCTCGCACGGATGCAGACGCGGCAGCCCTGCTCACCAGCGATGTGGACCCGCGTGATGCGGAGTTCTTGACCGGCGAGCGTACACCCGAAGGATTCTTCGCCACCAAGCCGGGTATTGATCAGGCCATTGCCCGCGGTCTTGCCTACGCGCCTTATGCCGATGTGATCTGGTGTGAAACCAGTCACCCTGACCTCGCCCAGGCCAAGAAGTTCGCGGATGCGATCCACGCCCAGTTCCCTGGCAAGCTTCTGGCCTACAACTGCTCGCCCTCCTTCAATTGGGAGGCACACCTGGACGCGGACACGATTGCGCGCTTCCAGGACGAGTTGGGCGCCATGGGCTACAAGTTCCAGTTTGTGACATTGGCGGGATTCCACGCCTTGAACCACTCGATGTTTGAGTTGGCCAACGGCTATCGCGATGAGGGCATGGTCGCCTACTCGCGTCTGCAGCAGGCGGAGTTCGCCAGTGAAGCGGCTGGCTATAGCGCCACGCGCCATCAGCGCGAGGTGGGAACCGGTTACTTTGATCGGGTGGCCCAGGCCATCAGTGGCGGCAAGTCGTCCACCACCGCAATGGGGGGCTCCACGGAAGCAGCCCAGTTCGATATCGATGACGGGCAGGCAGCCTGACGCAAATACCTGTCAGATAAGAGCCTGGCTCTTCAAGACATGGCTTTGCCGCCGCGCTGGAAGCAATTCCAGCGCGGCGGCACCTGTTTGGGGCTGAGTCCCGGCGTTATCCTGCTGGGGCATGGTTGTTGGAAGAGAATCCGATGAGAGCGTAGAAATGGCTGTTGAGCGTGCCCTTGCAGGGGCTCGGCGTCTGGAAGCCATGTCCCTTGAACAACGGCTCGATTTGATCGGTGAGTTGCGACGGGATGTTCTTGCGGAGGCGCAGGCCTGGGTGGCTACTTCTTGCGAGGCCAAGGGGATTGATCCCGACTCAAATCTGGCGGCGGAGGAGTGGCTCAACGGGCCCATGAGCGTGCTGCGCAATCTGCGGCTTCTGGACCGGACTCTGGCAGGGTTGTTGGGCAGAGTACCGTCGCCCAAGGCCTTTTCTAGGGCGGGACAAAGCACGCTTTCTGTCATGCCCCGAAACCTCGAGGACCGGCTCTTGTTCCCCGGATTTCGGGCAGGCATCTGGCTGCAACCTGGAGTCGAGGTGCGCGACGCGGCCGCGCAGGAAGAAGAGCTGGTGGGCAGGGAGCCTGGTGTGGCGGCGTTGCTGTCCGCGGGCAATGTGTCCAGCATCGGTCCTCAGGATTTCCTTCATCTGCTCTTTGCCCGCAACCGGGCCTGCGTCCTGAAGACCAATCCGGTCAACGAGGACCTGGCCCCGCACCTCGAGCGCGCCTTTCGCGTCGCCATCGAGCTGGGTCTCTTGCAGATCGTGGTGGGAGGGGCTGAGGAGGGCGCCGCGTTGGTGCACCATGACCAAGTGGACGAGGTTCACGTCACTGGCTCTGCGGCGACCTACGACTCAATCGTCTGGGGTGACCCTCAGGTACGTGAGGCGAATCGAGCCAGCGGAAATCCGGCCCTGAACAAGCCGATCAGTGCGGAGCTTGGCTGTGTGACTCCGGTGATTGTGGTCCCCGGTGTCTGGAGTGCTCGGGAGATGCGTCATCAGGTGGAGAACGTGTCCAGCATGTTGGTGAACAACGCCTCGTTCAATTGCGTTGCAGCCAAGGTGCTGGTGACCTCTTTGGACTGGCCCCAAAGGAAGGAGTTCCTGGACGCAGTGGCCAGGGAACTGGAGCAGATCCCAACGCGGCGGGCCTACTACCCCGGATCGGCAGAGCGCCATCGGGCTTTTTGCGAGGCCCATCCCAATCTGCAATTGCTGGGGCTGGGGCAGGGGCAGGGGCAGGATGGGAATCTGCCCTGGGCCTTCGCCACAGGGTTGGATTCAGATGGTCCGTTTCCTCTGGCGTTTAGCCAAGAAGCCTGGTGCGGTGTATTGGCGGAAACCCCCCTGCGGGGTGCCAGCGCCCCGGAGTTCCTGCCCAGAGCGGTTGAGTTCTGCAATCGCCGTCTGTTCGGCACCCTGTCCTGCACATTGATCATGGATCCCCGCAGTGTTCGGCGGCACTCATCGAGCTATGAAGCGGCCTTGGCAGACTTGCGCTATGGTTCGATCGCGGTCAATCACTGGACCGGGGTGGCCTATGGTCTGGGGGTGATTCCCTGGGGGGCCCACCCGGGTCACACTCGCGCGGACATCCAAAGCGGTGTGGGGTTCGTGCACAACACGGAGTTGCTGAACGGAGTACAGAAGAGCGTGCTGGAAGGACCCTTTCTGCCACTCTTCAAGCCGCTCTGGTTTGCCCGGCACAAACATGCGCTGGCCACTGCCAAGGCTCTTACCCGCTACGAGGCCCAGCCAGGTCTGTGGAGGTTCCTGGCAGTGCTTTACCCGGGGGTGAGGGGATGAGCTCTGTGGGTTCAGCTTCCAAGGGAGAACGCGAGCACTACGACTGGATCATCGTGGGTTCGGGTTTTGGTGGGTCGGTCTCGGCCCTGCGTCTGGCGCAAAAGGGTTACTCGGTGCTGGTGCTGGAGCAAGGCCGCCGCTTTCGTGATGAGGACTTCGCCCGCAGCAACTGGAATCTGCGCCGTTGGCTTTGGCTTCCCTGGCTCGGTTGTCGTGGCATCCTGCGCCTGACTTTTTTTAGGCACATGACCGTCTTGTCCGGGGTCGGGGTTGGCGGTGGATCGTTGGTCTACGCCAATACCTTGCCCACTCCCTCGGACTCCTTCTTTGAATCTTCCTCCTGGAGCGGGTTGGCGGACTGGAAGAGTGAGTTGGCCCCACACTATGAGACCGCCTTGAGGATGCTGGGTGCCGCTGAGGTTCCCTTTTCGACTCCTGCGGACGAGGCTCTGGCGGCGGTGGCAGCGGACCTGGGGCTGGCTGATCAGCATCATCCCGCCCGGGTGGGCGTTTGGTTCGGGGAGCCGGGTGTGACTGTGCCGGATCCCTATCTTGGTGGCGAAGGACCCCCGCGAACGGGCTGCATCCGCTGTGGGGCCTGCATGGTTGGGTGTCGGCATGGGGCCAAGAACTCTCTGCCTCACAATTACCTTCACCTGGCCGAAAAACTGGGGGTGCGGGTGCAGGCGGACACTCGCGTGACTGCGGTCAAGCAAGCGAAGGCGCGCGAGCGGGTCACCCTGGAGACCCGTGTTCGTCGTTGGGGCGGTTTCTTTTCTACGCGCAGCTATAGTGCGGATCGTGTGGTCATGGCCGGTGGCGTGTTGGGCACCTTGCCCCTGCTGCTTTCCATGGCTGGACGCGAACAGGGCCTGCCGCAGGTGTCCGATCAACTCGGTCGTAGCGTGCGCACCAACTGCGAGAGCTTGACCGGAGTGCAGACTTTCCGCCGGGGTGTGGATCACTCCAAGGGCGTGGCCATCGGGTCGATCCTGCACCTGGACAAGGGCACTCACCTGGAGACAGTGCGCTACCCCTCCGGTTCTGGGTTCTTTCGATTGGGCATGGCTCCCCATGGCAGAGGGCGCAATCTGTTCGCTCGTTGCAGGGATATTGTCGGCAAGGTCGCGCGGCATCCAGTGCGTTGGTTGCGGGCATATACGGTGCTGGATTGGGCGCGCTCCACGGTGATCCTGCTCTACATGAAGAGTCACCCAGAGACCCTGACCCTCAAGCTCGGCCGACTGGGAAGCCTTCGTTCACGCTCGAATGATGGCCCCGGGCCCACAGCGGATATGCCCCAGGCCGACGACCTGGGCGAGCGCATGGCGGAGAAACTCGACGGGGATGTGGGGACGCTTGTGACTCAGACGCTGTTGGGGAAACCCACCACGGCGCACATCCTGGGGGGCTGCGCCATGGGTGCGAGTTCCGCCGAGGGCGTGATTGACAGCTCGCACCGCTTGTTTGGCCATCCGGAGATTCTGGTTATCGATGGGTCAGCGGTCTCCGCCAATCCCGGAGTCAATCCCTCCTTGACCATCACTGCCCTCGCGGAGCGTGCCATGGGGCTCGTGCCCGAGGCCAATGCGTAGGAACAACATGAACACGGCGCTCCTGCGGTGCTCGCACCTTGAACCTCAAGGGGTCTAGGTTCTGCGCTTGGGCAGGTGCTTGCCGGGCATGGGCAGGCTCATGAAACCCAGGGGCGGCGCGTCTTGGCTGCAGCTCAGGTCCTTGACCACCGCCACTTCGTCGCAACGGTGGAACTTGGGGCAGTTGAGGCAGTCCTGGAAAACCTTGTGGGGCAGAGCAGCGTGGTCCACTTCGCGGAACCCCAGGCGGTCGAAGAAACCGGTCACATAGGTGAAGGCCATCACGCGCGCAACGCCCAAGCGCTCGGCTTCCTCCAACAGGAAGAGGGCCATCTTGCGCCCCAGCCCCTTGCCTCGCTGTTCTTTGGCCACGGCGATGGAGCGGATCTCCGCCATGTCGGTCCAGACCAGTGCCAGAGCGCCGCAGCCCACAAACCGGCCGTCCACCTCGGCCACCACAAAGTCCCGCAGGCGTTCGATGGTGGTGGCGGGGGAACGGGGCAGCATCTCGCCGGCCGCCGCGAGGTCGTTGACGAGATCCAGGATCGGCTCCACATCCCGCACGGTGGCGGGACGCAGGCTCAGTTGTTCCAGGACTTGAGGCGTGTCTTCCATCGTTCGATCTCCTGCTTCACGCGGCTGGGGGCGGTGCCTCCCAAAGCGCAACGGCGCTCCAGAATGCGGGTCGGGGAAAGTTCGGCCGCGAGGTCAAGGTCTGCCAGTTCGGGCAGGTGTTCGCGGGTCAGGTCAGGGGGCAGCTGGCTCAACTCAAAGCCCCCTTCGTCGGCCGCGCACACCAGCACTCCGATGCGGTGGTGGGCATCTCGAAAAGTCACCCCGGCGGCCACCAGGAGGTCCGCCAGATCGGTGGCGTCCAGGTGTCCCTCGGCGCAGGCCTGCAAGCAGCGTTCGCGGTTGTAGCTGGCTGCACCGACGCACACGCTGGCCACTTCCAGGCAGGCGGAGGTCGTGTCCAGGGCATCGAAGAGGGCTTCCTTGTCTTCCTGCAGATCCTTGTTGTAGGCCAGAGGCAGGCCTTTCTGCAGGCTGGCCAGGGTGGTCCAGGCACCAAGGACCCGCGCGGTTTTTCCGCGCAGCAGTTCCAGGGCGTCGGGGTTTTTCTTCTGGGGCATGAGCGAGGAACCCGTGGTCACTTCATCGGAGAGCGTGAGGAATCCAGCTTCCTGGGAGGTAAAGAAGATCCAGTCCTCGGCCAGGCGCGACAGGCTCAACATGGTGGTGCTGCAGGCAGAAACCAGTTCCAGCAGCCCGTCACGGCTGGCCACGGCGTCCAGGCTGTTGGCGCAGGCGCTGGAGAAGCCCAGGCTCTTGGCCAATGCCTCGCGGTCGATGGGGAACGCGGTTCCCGCCAGGGCGCCGCAGCCCAGGGGCGATGTGTCCTGGCGCAGAAGTGCATCCTTGAGGCGACCCGCATCACGCCCCAGCATTTCCGCGTAGCAAAGGGCATGGTGTCCCGCGCTGATGGGCTGGGCCCGTTGCAAATGGGTGTAGCCCGGCAGGACCGTGTCCACTTCGCGCTCGGCAAGTTGGACGAGGGCCTCGATCAAGTTCTTGAGCTGTTGATCGAGTTCCGCACCGGCCTTGCGCACATAGAGGCGCATGTCCGTGGCCACCTGATCGTTTCGGGAGCGTCCCGTGTGCAAGCGCTTGCCCACCTCTCCGACCTCTTGGATCAGGGCCTGCTCCACAAAAGCGTGCACATCCTCTGCCTGGGAGGCATCGAGTGCAGCCGGGTCCTGGCTGACTTCCTGGCTCAGTTGCTCCAGGGCTTCGATTAGGACCTTGGTATCGGCGCTGTTCAAGACCCCGGCCTGCTTCAGGGCCCTGGCCCAGGCCATGGATCCAGCAATGTCCTCCTGCACCAGCCGCTGGTCGAAGGGCAGGCTGCGATTGAAGGCTTCAAAAGCCGGGTTGAGGGCGCCGCTCTGGCGGCCTCCCCAGAGTCTGGTGGCAGTCATGACAGGGGAGCGCTATGGGGTTTCTGGGGTGCCATGTTCTTGGAACGCACCCTGCGTTCCACTGTGCCCGGCAGGCCGAACAGTCGTACAAACCCCTCGGAATGCTTGGGGTCAAAGGACCCGCCCATGGTGAAGCTGGCCAGATCTTCCAGGTAGAGAGAACCGGGCCCTTCCACTCCGATGCTGGTCTGGGTTCCCTTCCAAAGGCGCACGGTGACGCTGCCTGTGACCGCGGCCATGGCCGTCTTGAAGAAATCATCCAGGGCCTCCCGGGCAGGGTGGAACCACTGGCCGTTGTAGACCAGACGCGCGTATTGGGGACCGAGTTCTTCGGCCAGGCGCAGGGTTTCGCGTTCCATGCACAGGGCGCGCAGTTGGCCCAGGGCTTCATAGAGCACCGTGCCCGCCGGGGTCTCATACAGCCCCCGGCTCTTCATGCCCACCAGGCGGTTCTCGATGATGTCCGCGCGCCCGACCCCATGGGCTCCGGCGAGCTGGTTGAGGGTTTCGATGAGAGCCAGGGGAGCGAGTTCCTGACCGTTGAGGGTCACGGGAATGCCGCTCTTGAAACCAATGGTTACCTGCTCGGCCTCGTCCGGTGCCTTTGCGGGATCGGTGGTCATCATCCAGGCATCCATGGGGGCAGGCCTGGCGGGATTTTCGATCGCTCCGCCTTCGTGGCTGATGTGCCAGAGGTTGCGGTCCCGGGAGTAGATTTTCTCGCGCGTGGCGGTGATCGGAATCTGTTTGGCGGCCGCGTAGTCGATGGCGTCTTCGCGACTGACAATGTCCCAGTCGCGCCAGGGCGCAACGATGGCAAGATCCGGGGCAAAGGCCTGGTAGACCAATTCAAAACGCACCTGATCGTTGCCCTTGCCGGTGCAGCCGTGGGCAACCGCGCTGGCATCGACTTCGCGGGCGTACTCCACCTGGGCCCGGGCCAGGACCGGGCGCGCGAGGGCAGTGCCCAGGAGGTATTTGCTCTCGTAGATCGCAAGCGCTCGCAGGGCCGGAAAAATCGTTTCGGTGACAAAGGCATGCCGCAGGTCGGCCACCTTGCAGGAGGCGGCTCCCGTGGCGGCGGCCTTTTCCTCGAGGCCAACCAGCTCCTCGGGACCCTGGCCCACATCACCGGCCAGGCAATGCACCTCCCAGCCGCGCTCGGCGAGCCAGGGAATGATGATCGAAGTGTCGAGTCCGCCGGAGTAGGCCAGCACGATGCGGTTGTTGTGGGCGGGGGCTTTCATGCGTTGGCTCCTGTGGTCAGTTGCTGCTTGGCATCCGCTTGGATTGCGCTTGAAAGCAACAGGGCCAGCACCGCTTTTTGGGCGTGCAGCCGATTCTCGGCGATGTCGAAGACGATGGAGTTGGGTCCGTCGAGCACAGCCGCGGTGACTTCCTGTCCCCGGTGGGCGGGCAGGCAGTGCATGAAGAAGGCGTCGTCCTGGGCCTCCGCCATCAAGGCTTCGTTGACCTGGAAGTCATGGAAGACCGCTGCGCGCTCTTCTGTTTCGTCCTCTTGGCCCATGGAAGCCCACACATCGGTGTAGACCGCGTGGGCGCCCATGACCGCCTGCTGTGGATTGGAGCTGTGCTCAAGGGTGACCCCATGCTCCGAGGCGGCGGCCCGGGCACTCTCCATGACCTTGAAGTTGGGCTCGTAGCCCTGCGGCGTGGCGACCGTCACATTCAGCCCCAGCTTGGGCGCCGCGTGCAGCAGGCTGTGACAGGTGTTGTTGCCATCACCCACATAGACGAACTTCTTGCCCGGCAGATCCGGGCCCCATTTCTCGTGCAGGGTGAACAGATCCGCCAGTGCCTGGCAGGGATGCAGAAGGTCCGAGAGACCATTGATGACGGGCACGCTCGCGTGGGTCGCGAGTTCGCTCACATGCCGGTGGCGGTAGGTGCGCGCCACGATCACATCGACCCAGCGTTCTAGGTTCTTGGCCATGTCGGGCACGGATTCCCGCGCGCCCAAACGCTCGTGACGATGGTCCAGATAGACCGCGCTGCCCCCCAGGTCCTGGATACCCAGATCAAAGGTGAAACGCGTACGCAGGCTGTCCTTTTCAAAGATCAGGGCCAGGCGCTTGCCCGCCAGAAGGTTCTTGTACTCGGCGGGATCAGCCTTCATGGCGCTGGCCAACTTGAACACGCGCAAGATGTCCTCGCCGCTCCAGGAAGCCAGGCTGAGCAGATCGTGGTGGGGGAAGGGTGTTGAAATGGAGTCGTTCATGATTGCTTGGACATGGAAACAAGGACGGATTGCAGCAGGTCGAGGATGGAGTCGGTGTCTTCGGCGCTGAGCACATAGGGGGGCACAAGGCGCAGCACATCGCCAGCGCAGGTGCCCACCAAGAGACCTGCCTCGAAGGCCCTGGCTTCGCATTCGGCGGCGCGATCGGGAATCAGAAGGCCCTGCATCAGGCCCCGGCCCCGCCGTTCGCTGACCAGGGGGCTTGACCGCACCAGGGCGTCGAGTCCTTGCGTGAGTTGCTCGGAGCGGGCGCTGATGTTCTCGGCCAGACCGTTTTGGTACTCGTCGAGGAACACCAAAGCCGCGCGACTGGCCAGGGGGCCGCCGCCAAAGGTTGAACCGTGGTCGCCCGGTTCCAGGACTCCCTTCAGGTCTTCATTGACCAGGGTCGCGCCCATGGGCAGGCCCGCGGCCAGGGACTTTGCCAGGGTGACCAGGTCCGCTTGAACACCCGCGTCCATGGCTGCCAGAAAAGTACCCGTGCGGCCGCAACCGGACTGCACTTCGTCGTGGATCAAGATGGTGCCGCTGGCTGTGCAGAGTCTTCGGGCCGCTTGCAGGTAGTCCCGGCTGAGGGAGACCAGGCCCCCTTCCCCCTGGATCGGTTCCAGGATCAGTGCGGCGGGGTTGCTGGCCAGTGCCTCTTCCAATGCGGCGCTGTCCTCGGGAGCCACGAAGAGGCACTCGAGCAGGGGCGCGAAGGGCTCGCGGTAGCGCGGCGTGCTGGTCACGCTCAAGCTGCCCAGGGTGCGGCCGTGAAAGCTGCCCGTCAGGGCCACGAAGTGACTGCCTCTGGGGTTGCTTGGATCCAGCTGGTTGTGGAGCCAGGCCGCCTTGCGTGCGATCTTGAGAGCGCACTCGTTGGCTTCCGCCCCTGAGTTGGAGAAGAACACAGCCTGCATGCGGGTCAGCTCGCAGAGTTTCGCAGCCAGTTCTTCCCCGGCCGGGTGGCTGTAGAGGTTCGAGACGTGCAGCAGCTCGGTGGCCTGCTCGCTGATGGCCGCCACAAGCCGTGGGTGGTTGTGTCCCAGTCCGTTGACTGCGATGCCTGCCAGGGCATCGATCCAGTGCCGGCCCTGCTGATCCCACAGGTGACAGCCTTCTCCGCGCACAAAGTGTGTTTCCCTGGGCTTGTAGGTGGCCAGCAGGTGGCTGCTGGAACTCTGTGTGTTGGCGCCGTCCATGGTGGGGATCATGATGGAGCTCCGAGGGCTGAGGTGGGGAAAGACTGGGCGCTATTCTTGCGCGAGACAAAACTGGTGCCGGTTCCCTCCCCAAGAGCCGCCAGGATCGATTCTGGTCCCATGGCCGGGGCGATCTTGACCAGGGCGTCCGGGCAGGCATCCAGGGCCGCGAAGCCCGCCCTGGTCTTGGGCAGCATGCCGCCCTTGATCACGCCGGCCTCGGTCAGGTCCCGGGCCTGATCCTTGTCCAGGGTCTTGATCGTCTTGCCAGCGGCGTTCTGGACGCCCTCCACAGCGGTCAAGAAGAGGATCGCCTGGGCGCCGATTGCCTGGGCGAGGGGGCCGACCACTTCGTCCGCGTTGATGTTGTAGAAGGGATCCTTTGATGCGCCGATCCTGGGCGCAATCGAAGCGATCAGGGGCGTCAGGTCGGCGGCCAGCAGGGTCTCAAGCAGTTCGGGTCGCACGGACCTGATCTCTCCCACGAAACCCAGTCCCTTTGGAGACTGCCTGGGTTCGGCGCTGAACAGGTTTGCATCTGCGCCGGTCAGGCCCACGGCGGGGACGCCCTGGGCGCAAAAGGTCTTGACCATTTCGCAATTGACTTCGCCTCCCAGCACCGCCGTGACCAGGCGCGCGGTTTCCTTGTCGGTCACGCGCAGGCCCTGCACGTATTGATCATCGCGCCCCAGTCGCTGGGACCAGTCCCGCAACTGATCGCCGCCCCCGTGCACCAGGAGGATCTGATGGCCCACAGCGCGGGCGGCACCCACCGCCTGGGCGATGGGGCTGGCGTCGTTGAGATGGGCTCCTCCGATCTTGACCAGGATGCGCATGGCTTAGAGCAGGCCCTCGCTTTCCTGGAGGCCGAGGGCCAGGTTCATGTTCTGCAGCGCTTGTCCGGCTGCGCCCTTCTGCAGGTTGTCGATGGCCGAGGTGATGACCACCCCGGATGAAACCGCTGCGACTCCCAGCAGGCAGTTGTTGGTGTTCTGCACCGCGTGCAGGCTGGGCTGTTCCCCCGCGGGAAGCACTCGTACGAAGGTCTCCTGTGCGTACTGCTCGCTCAGGGCGGCGTGGATCTCTTTCATCCCAAGGCCCTCCCTGGGCTGCACATAGATGGTGGACAGGATGCCACGAAAACAGGGCAGGAGGTGCGGCACGAACATGATTTTGGGCCCGCCCAGGTGCGCCTGGATTTCCGGCGCGTGGCGGTGGTTGCCGACCCCGTAGGCGTAGAAGTTCTCGTGCACATTGGCGTACTGGGTGCTGGCCTTGGGGCTGGCTCCGGCGCCGCTGACGCCACTCTTGGAGTCGCTGATCAGCGTGGCGTCCGGTTGCAACAGATCCGCCTGCACCAGGGGTTTGACCGCTAGCAGGACTGAAGTGGGATAGCAGCCGGGGTTGGCGATCAGTTGGGCGTTTTTGATCTCGTCCCTGGCCAATTCGGTCAAGCCATAGACCGCCATGTCCACAAGGCCCGGGCAGGGGTGGGTCTGTTCGTAGGTTGCTTCCCAAAGCGCAAGGTCCTTGATGCGCAGGTCGCCCGAAAGATCGATGACCACAGCGCCCTGATCCAGGGCCTCGGCCGCCAGTTGCGCGCTCGCGCCATGGGGGGTGGCCAACAGGACCGCGTCCACCCCTGCGCCTCCGTTCCAGGCCTGGATTGCTGGAGCTCCGGGGACCGGGTTGCTGTTGTCCCCGGTTAGTTCCTGGGTGCTCCAGCAGTGACTCAACTCCAGCGTAGGGTGCCGCAGCAGGAGTGAGCACAGCTCCTGACCCACGAGGCCCCGTGCGCCCACGACTGCCACGCGTTTCTTGCTTGTTCCGTTCACAGCACCATCTCCTTCAGCCTGAGACCGAACTCCTTGGCCGCTGCTTCGTCCTTCAAGACGCACAGCACCGTGTCGTCTCCCGCCAGGGTGCCGAGCATCCCTGGCAGGCGCGCTCCGTCGAGGGCGATCGCCAGGGGCTGAGCTCCTCCTGGCGGTGTCTTGAGCACCACCTGGTTGAGGGTCACCGCCATGGAGATCATCCAGTCCGTGACCGCTTCCGCCAGAGCTCCCGCTCCGATGGGCCGGATCGTGACCAGCTGATACCCGCCGGGCCCCTTGACCGCCCCCAGGCTCTTCAGGTCACGGGAAAGGGTGGCCTGATTGACTCCCATGCCCTGGGCGCTCGGAACTGGCCCCCGATTGAGCAGGGCGGTGATCGCCAGATGGCGTTGGTTGCGGGTGGGGGGTTGCATGAATATGCTGTAATATGGCAAGTTTATGCGAAACAGGAGCAGAATTCAAGCCCTGGGGTAAGGAAAAGCGAAGAAATATGCGCCTCCCCCGAGCTCTGGCTTTCGATCCAAAAGACCGTGTCTCATTATTGGACGCTGGCGTTTGGTGTTGGGTCCGGTGGGTCTCTCTGGCCTGCCTCCCGTTTTCTCTCGAACCCTCATTCTCGTCATGAAGAAGACTCTCAGCGTTTTCGCCCTTGCCCTGATCCTCAGTCCCCAGGCCCTCGCAACCGATTGGATTGTTTCCAGTGGGGGCTCGATTCAGGCCGCTGTGTCGGGAGCAGTCGATGGGGATCGGATCCTGGTGGAGGCCGGGACCTATCATGAGGTGCTTGATCTGCTCGGCAAGCGCCTTGAACTGATCGGCCTCGACGGGGCGGCGGCAACGGTCATCGACTGGGGCGGGGTTTGGAACAACGGTCATCCTTGCTGATGCCGTACCCGCGGGTACCCGAGTGGAAGGCTTCACCCTGACCCACGGGGCCGGGCGGCCGTTTCCCTCCAGCTATGGCTATGACTACTACGGCGGCGCTGTCTGGGCAGGCAATGGGGCCCTGCTGGAAATTGAAGACTGCGTACTCGTGGACAACGCCTGGGGCACGGGCACCTTTGCGGGGGGCATTTATTCTGGCGGGGCAGGCACCCACGTCACCGTGCGGCGCAGCGTGATCGCTCACAACCGGGCCTGGGCTTCAGGGGGTGGCACTCTCTGTGATTGGTATGGGCAAATGACCCTGGAGCAGTGCACGGTCCATGGCAACTCAAGCGACAATTTCTTCGGCCATCAGGGCGGTGTTTCCATGGCGAACTATGGCCAGGTCTGGGTGACCCACTCGATTGTGTGGGGCAATGCTGGCAATCAGATCGGCGCATTCTCGGCTCCTTACAATCAGGGCACCGCGGCCTATGTGGACTACAGCGATGTACAGGGTGGCTACATGGGAGCGGGCAACCTCAACGCCGATCCACTCTTCGCTGGCGCTGGCAGCTATGACTTCTCCCTGCTTGTTGGCTCCCCCTGCATCGACGCTGGAGATCCTAGTTTTTCCCTCGACTGCGACGGCAGTCTGGCGGACCTCGGCGCGGTGTTGCCGACCTGCCCAGGGCTTGGCGTGCAGTACTGCGCAGCCCACGCCAATTCCCTTGGTAATGCAGTGGAGATCCGGGCCAGCGGGTCGCTCGTGATCACTGACAACAACCTTCTCCTCGAAGCTGACGGCCTGCCCTTGAACCAGCTGGGCTACTTCTTGATGAGTGCCAGCACGGACTCGGTCGACCTTTTCGGTGGTAGCGAGGGCATCCTGTGCCTCGGAACTCCGATCGTGCGCTTGAACAATCCTCTCGATGGAGGCCAGGTGCTGGCCTCGGGGACCACAGGCTCTGTCAGTTTCTCTCCCGACCTGGGAGCCCTGCCCCAGTTGATCCTGCTGCAGCCCGGGGATGTCTGGTTTCTCCAACTCTGGTACCGGGATACCAACGGAGTTGGGGTGACGTCGAACACCTCGGGTGGTTTGGAACTTGGGTTTCTGTAGGCTGGGGGCGAGGGCCCCT
>LWDU01039099.1_pt1 | contig 113635 bp, 97 predicted proteins | sample 727161 | NCBI WGS metagenome assembly LWDU01 (sample SAMN04566230, study PRJNA314399) | hydrothermal vent metagenome | isolation source: deep sea hydrothermal plume seawater | place: Mexico: Gulf of California, Guaymas Basin | collected 2004-07-11
GGGGCTGTGCGGGGGATAGCTGCGCTGGAGGTCGATAGAACAGGGGGACGAACCGCAAGAGCGAGCGCTTCGAATCGGGCGGGGGGGGCGGAGGCGTGAGCAAGGGACCGAACGATTGCCTGGGAAGACCGCGCTGAACCGCTAGGGCGCGAAACGCCTACGCGGACAGCGCCAGCAACGCCTATGCCCGCAACGCGAACGCCCGCTACGTCGAAGACGTCTGCGGATGATACAGCCCATCCCTCTGCAACCTGCAGTGACATGCTTTTGCTTCCCCCCAAGTAAGCTCTCGGCCGATCCGACTCGTTCTCATTTCTCGATCGGCGGCGTTTGCACATCGATCGGCTTCCGAGAAAAATCCGTTCCGGCCTTTGCTCCCAAGGCCCGAGCGAAACGATCCGGGGCATTCCTCAGGAGCGGGACAGATCCAAGCGTATTTCGGCGTGGCTCGAAAGGGGCGCACAAGACGGTTAACGGCCGATTCAGAGCGATTCGAGCCCAAATAAGCCCTGGCGGTCTTTTTTCGAAGGCGTTGCCAAAAAACCCCTCCGACTCAGTACGTCCCCGTTTAGTCAATGGATTCTGGTCCCTTATCGGGCTCGGGATTCGCGTGCAGGAGGGAATTACCCACAGTTAATTTCCCTATAAAAAAAGTTCAATTTATTCTGAATTCGCCAAACCCTGAGGGGTAAAAGGCCCTTCTCGCGGAGAACTGCACATTTTCCAACTGTTGGCAACCGAGGGGCTGGGCTGGCCTGCGGGTCAGATTCCGTCTCGTTTCACCGGTTCAGGGCTCCAGGAAGCCGGGGAGGGTCACATATTGGCTCGGTCGACGAAGTCCAGGGTTCGTCGGCAGAGATCTGCCTGGGGGCCTTGGGCGGCTCTCCGCAACTCCAGGAGATCCTCGATGCGGTCCAGATCGAAGGAGTCGCCGACCAGAGTGGCCCGAGCGCCCAGTTCCCGGGCCAGGGCCAGGGTGTCCTTAAGGACGTGACCAGTACTCAGGGGCAGGGCGAAGAGGCCGGGCCAGGGACGAACCAGGCCCACGAGCGAGTAGCCCCCGTCGCGATCGGGCGAGAGTGCGATGTCGTGGTCCTTGAGCGCCCCCAAGGCTTGAATCAAGCGATCCAGGGGGAGAGCCGGGCTATCGCTTCCCCGCAGCAGGATCGGCCGCTGGCCCCGGCCGTCCTCGGCGGCGACCTCGTCCACGGCATTGGCCATTCGCTCGCCCAGGGAATCGCCTCGCTGGGCAATGATCCGATAGCCCTGGGGCACCCGCTCCGCCCACTGCTCACACGCCGCGCCGGGGTGAAGCGCCAGCAACGCCTCGAGACCCAACTGGCGGGCGAACTCGGCCGTGGCGTGGAGAACATCGTCCAGCATGGCGCTGTAGAGGCCGGCCGCTTGGATGGGCGACAGGGGCGGGCACATCCGGGTCTTGACCCGGCCGGGTTCGGGCACCTTGGCGAAGACAACCACTGTGCCCGCCGGGCCCGGGAGGCTCACGCTTCGGCCTGACTCTCCGCCGGGCGCGGATCCTGGGGCAGGGGTCCATAGAGGGCCTCGGCCCGGGCGCGCTGGGCCTCACGCCATGGGCCGAAATGCGCACGAACCGCGTCGTATTCCTGATCGGTATCCACGTCGACGGCGCAGCCCCCGGCCTCGGTGGCGACAAAGCGAAAGCGGGCACCCAACAAGCGTCCGATGACTTCCTCGTTGCGCCGCAGAGTCACCCAGCCACGCAATAAATCTGCCACACGGCGGAGCTTCCAGCGATCCGCCAGCCCCGCCAGATGCATCATCCCATAGAAGATGAGGATCATCGGGCCCGCCGCCCGAGAGAAAAAAACCTTCCAAGCCAAGGCGCCCATATGCCAAAACTGGCGCTGATGCCGATGCTCGTACATATCGTTGATGCGATCCCGGTTTCCGATCCGGGCCGGACGCGCGAAGTGAAGGTTGTTCTGGCGCACCCGGCCATCGCGCAGGTTGAAGTAGGCCACCTCGATTCCAGTATCCTCGGGGCCGCTGGATAGAAACCCTGCCAGGGCCTCTTCGCGCACGTAACCAAAGGCGTAGTCACACTCCGGGAGCGCCCTACACGAACGAACGAAGGCCGAAATCTCCTGAGCCGTGGCAAAGGGAATGTCCCCCGAGACGTATAGAACCTGGAGATCCATCTCCTCGGGCCGGGGGTCCCGGCCGTTTTCGGGATCCCGGGCCACCACCCGGCGATACGTCCCCCAGGCATTCTCGAGCAGGTTTCGACCCTGGGACACCAAATAGAGAGGTTTGCGAACAGCCTCGCGAATCTCTCGCGGCGCGAATGCATCCTCAAGCCGGTCGCGGTTCCCCACGACCCACACCTCGGAGACCTCGGGACAGTCCTGGAGGGTAAGGACCAAATGAACCACCAGAGGCCGCCCGTCCAAGGGCAGGAATACCTTGCTCTGGCCGTAGACCGCCTTAGCGGCCCGGGTATCGCCCGCGGTCACGATGGCGGGCACAGCCGCCGGCAGAGCCGTTTGGCTAGCCCCGACCATCGCCCGACCTCCCGCGACCGAGAGGCCCGAAAACAAAGGGGCCGCAAACAAAGGAGCCGAAAATAAAGGGGCCGCAAACAAGAGGCTCGAAAACGAGAGACTCGCAACCCCGAGCCCCGCCGCAAGAGGGCAGGGCTGCACACCCCCGGCAAAGGTTTCTCATGAGCCTGATCCCCTGGACCGCATCAACTGCCTTTATGAAACCACTGCCTTTAATGAAACCACAGTGGGTTGCCACCGAGAATGGAGTGGGAGGAACCGCCCACCCGAGCGCACGATAGCGCGGGGAAAAGTGACTCCCAGTTGCACCTCGCCGGGGCAGGACCATCATCGGGTACCCTGGCCAGCCTCCGCTCCAGCCCCCACTCCAGCCCCCACCCAAGGAGTCCCCCCGTGGTGTTCGGCAAACCCAAGCCGCCCCTCTTGGGCCCTCTCGAAGTCCTGGCCTTCAGCGGGATTTGGCCCGCAAGTGTGGCCGCGGGGCTGATCGCCACCTGCGGGTTGGTGCTGGTGGACTCCCCGTCCCTCGGGCGCCTGGCCACCGCCATGGCCCTGGGCACCGCCGGAACGCTGGTGGTCTACACCATCGACCGCCTGCGCGACCTCCATCGCGATCGAACAACCGCTCCGGCGCGTTCGGCTTTCGTGGAACGTCACCGGGAGGCGCTGATCGCGCTTTCCGTGGCCAGCGCTGGGGCCTGCTTGCCCCTGGCCGCCATGCTCCCCTCCACCACGTGGTGGGCCTGCGGAGTTGCCCTCGGCCTGGGCCTCTTCCACCGCCGGCTCAAGGGGGCCCATCGCGCCTTTCCGGTGTTCTACGTCACCCTGGCGTGGCTGGCGGTCGTTCTAGGGATTCCGGCGGCGACCTTCGCCGGAGAACTGCAAAGCCCACTCGGCGTGGCGATTGTCGCGAGCGCGTTGGGACCCAGTATCGCGGCCAACCTTATCGCCTCGGACCTGCGAGGCCATTCCCTGGACAAATCGACCCGGCGGCGGCTCCGCACCGGCACCTGGATTGCCCTCGCTGGATGCCTAGGGCCCCTGGCGGCTTCCGGATTTCGGCCGCTGATCGCAATCCCACTGGCGGTCTGCGCGAGCTTGGCTGGCTTCCGCCCAAGCGAGTACTACGGACTGCTGGGACTCGACGGCGCTCTGTTGCTGGGCGCCCTCGCCGCCATCGCGCTGCTCGCCCAAGGAGGGGGCGGCTAACAGGCGAGCGGCCAGAGGGAAGTGGATGGAGGAGGGCGGCTAGACAGGAGAGGCTGGACGGAGGCGGCTAGGGGACCCAACGAATCCGGCGCCAATGCCGGACGGGAGGTCTCGCGGACTCTCCGGGAGTTCGGGGACCAGACCGGGTGGTGGAGCCGAGCGGGTTCGAACCGCCGACCTTCGCGTTGCGAACGCGACGCTCTCCCAACTGAGCTACGGCCCCTTGTACCCGGTCTGTCTCTGGCTTTCTTTCTGTCCGTCTGTCTGTCTGTCCAACCGTCTATTTCATCGATCCATGCGACCCAAGTTCGGCGATCAATCGTGATCGGGCTCCCTCGTCGCGACGGAGATCGATTCTTGAACTTCCAACGACGGGGGCGGACCGAAAAACTGACCTCCATGAGGCGGTTTCTGGTGCTGGCGATCCATGCCTCGGCGTTTTTTGACCTTTTCCGGCCACTGATTCGGGGCTCGACCTTATAGCGCGCCCCTTTCAGCGTCAAGCACCTTTCCCTTCCCCAGGGCGCGGCCCCACCCCAAACGTCCCAAGCTCCACCTCAATTCCCCGGGACTGGACGATTCGGCGCAGAGCCCGCACATTCTGGGACATGGCGATTCGGGTCCGCGTAATTTTGGTTCCCCTGGATTTTTCAAAGCATGCCGACTCCATCGTTGAATGGGCCGCGCATCTCGCCGAGGAGCACCAGAGCTCGGTGGTCCTGCTCCACGCCTACCACCTCCCGGTTGAATTTCAACAGGTCGAAGGCACCTACCTGCCCGCCGATTTCTGGAACTCCCTCAAGGACGAGGCCAAGGATCAGCTGACCCTCTATGGCGACCGGCTCCGTCGGCGCGGCTTGCAGGTGGAAGAGCTCACTCGAGAGGGGTACCCGGCGACGGTGATCGAGGAAGAAGCCGAACGACTGCACGCCGACCTGATCGTAATCGGCTCCCGCGGGCGCAGTGGGCTCAAGCATCTGCTGCTGGGCAGCATCGCCGAACGCGTCGTACAAAAGTCACCCTGCCCGGTACTCACCGTCAAGAACGCACATCTATAGAGCGAGCGCACTCGCCTCTAGAACAGAACGCACACGGCCCGAGTCGGAGAGAATCCCCCGCCCCGGGCCGTGGGACCTCAATCAGACGGTTTCGAAGAAGAACGTCATCTTGACTCCAAGCGCGTTGGAGAGATCGTTGAGCGTCGAGACCGACGCGGCGCTCTTCCCGAGTTCGATCTGGGAGAGCAGGCTCACCGACTTGCCCGTGCGGTTGGCGAGTTGTTTGAGGGTCAACGGCTGGGACTGTCGGCATTCGCGAAGGCGCCGACCCACCGCCCGGTTGACATGGGCGTCGGAATTGATCACAAGGCCCTTGGCCTTGACCGCTTCGGCGAGCACCATGGCGAGTTCTTCTTCGTCCAGGGGTTTCTGCAGGTAGTGAAACGCTTGGTGCTTCATGGTCTCCACGGCCATCTCCACCGAGGCAAGGCCCGTTGTGGCAATGACACACAAATCGGCGTCGAAGACGCGAATCGCCTGGAGAGCGGCGATGCCCGCAGGATTGCCCGGAGAGACGTCAAGAATGACCAGCTGGTAGCGGTTGGTCCGCAACTCTTCAACGACGCGCTCCGGCTCGGTGAGAATACCGGCCGAGTACCCAGCATCGACGAGCATCGACTTGAGTTCCATGGTGGATCCCTCATCCGAATCCACGACGAGAATATTTGGCTGCTGTGCCTTCCCCATTGTTCCGCCCTCCTGATGGCACGGCCCACTTGGGGCCCAATGCCTTTGGATTTCCGCTTTGACGGCCTCCAGAGATTCCACGGAGACCTGAATTATTCTTCGGACAAACCCAAGGCTTCCATTAGTTCTGGAATCTGAAAAGGCAGTGAATTCCAGAAATAATTCTCAAGTGACTGATATTGCTAGGCTTTATATATACCCCACAAACAGGCCTAACCCGGGGGTAAGGGAATAGGAGCCTCAGCGGAATCGCTTGTGGGTGGAGTTTCGGACAGTTCGAACCACTCGAGCTCGAAGGCTTCGGGGTCGGGTGTCGCAGGGGAGACCTCGAGGACATGAAGGCGCACCACCTCCTTGCCGGGCTCTTCGATATAGATCCAAGAAGGGATCCGAACGCCGTTATAGATAACCCGGGGACCCAATCGAGTCCGAGTCCCATCACTCGAGTCGATCCCGCGAATCGCGAAGCTCTGCCGGTCCACCCACAGTGCCGAGCGAAGCGGTTCCGGAGGGGCGAGGTCCTGTTCGAGCGACCGGCTTTGGGCGGATTCCAAAATGGAAGCCGGCCCCTGGGGAGAAATCGGATTGGCCTCGAGTTCGGGGGATAGAGCGCCCTCCTGGGCCAAGCCTTCGATGGCGTGGGCAGGCGGGCCCTCGGCCTGGGCCGCGTCGATCTCTTGCCATTCCTCCAGGGTCATCCCCGCGCTCTCGGCGGCCTGCTCCTCGGCAGCCAGGGCCAGGGCTTCTTCATACAGTTCGAGCCCCTTAATCGGCGGCGGACCCCGGCGAGGAATAGCTCGCTCGACGTCCCCCAGAACCAGGCAATCCTCGTCACCACACTCCGCCAAACCCACTCGATCGGTGAGCACGTCCAGAACTTCCAGACCCTCGCGCAAAGTTTCGCCGTCCTCGGCCTGTAGAAGGTAGAGAGGAGGAAGGAAGAACCGATGGGCGTCCAACCGCTCCCCGTTGCGCGTCACCCGGGTCTGCCCTTGGCGCAAGAGATGACGCTCCACCAAGCCATTCGCCCCACGCAGTTCAAGAACCGCAAATCCAGCGGGGTCGGTGATCAGGAAACCGCTAGCCACTTCGGCCCGGTCCCCAATCTGGACCCGAAGTTCAAGCCGAAGGGCCTGCCCGCGCTTGCCCGCCTGGTTTTCCGCCGCCACCGCTTCGGCGATGCGTTCGGGCGAGGGCACGGCCCCCATGACGGGGAGGGCACTCCCCAACCAAACCACCCCAAGCCAGGCCGCCGAACGCTTCACCCAGTGCGCCCGATCAACTTCGTCGGTCCCGCGTAGACCGCATCCGTCCCGAGTTCGGCTTCGATGCGCAGAAGCTGGTTGTATTTGCAGACACGATCGGTCCGGCAAAGCGATCCCGTTTTGATCTGACCGGCCCCCACCGCCACCGCCAGATCCGCAATCGTCGTGTCCTCGGTCTCGCCCGAGCGATGGGAGACCACGACCCCAAAATCGGCGGCCTGGGCCAGACGAATCGCCTCTAGGGTCTCGGTGAGCGTCCCAATCTGGTTCACCTTGATCAGAATTGCGTTGGCGGATTTCTCGTCGATCCCTCGTTGCAAGATCTCCGGATTCGTCACGAAGAGGTCGTCGCCCACGATTTGCAGACGATCCCCCAATTTCGCCGTCAGTTGGTTCCAGCCCGACCAATCGCCCTCGGCTAGGCCGTCCTCAATGGAAACGATCGGATAGCGGCCAACCCAATCGCTCCAGAACTCAATCATCTCTTCGCTGTCCAAGCTGCGACCCTCGCCGGTCAGGACATAGCGACCGTCGTGGAAGAATTCGCTGGCCGCGGGATCCAGGGCCAAAGCGATGTCTTCGCCGGGCCGATAGCCCGCCTTTTCGATAGCGAACAGAATCAGTTCCACCGCTTCGTCGTTGCTGTTGAGATTGGGCGCGAAGCCCCCCTCATCCCCCACCGCCGTGGCATAGCCCTTCTCGGTCAGCACACCGCGCAGGGTGTGAAAGACCTCGGCCCCCCAGCGCAGGGCTTCAGCGAAACTTCCGGCCCCGAGCGGGTAGAGCATGAATTCCTGGACGTCGACATTGTTGTCCGCGTGGGCGCCCCCGTTGAGGACGTTCATCATGGGCGACGGAAGCAGGTGGGCTTGTTCCCCGCCGAGCCAGCGATAGAGCGGTTGCTCGGCCTGTTGCGCCGCCGCCCGGGCAGCCGCCAGGGAAACACCCAACAGAGCGTTGGCGCCGAGACGCGCCTTCGTCTCGGTCCCATCGAGTTCGATCAGCCGGCGGTCGAGTGCGGCTTGCTCGTCGACACCGCCCAGCCCAAAGCCATTGACCGCCGAAGCGATCTCGCCATTGACGAAGTCCACCGCCGTACGAACGCCTTTGCCTCCGTAGCGGGCGGGGTCACCATCGCGCAGTTCAAGGGCCTCCCGCGAACCCGTGGAAGCCCCGGAAGGCACCGCAGCTCGCCCCACTTGACCCGATGCCAAGCGAAGGTCGACCTCGATGGTGGGATTGCCACGGGAATCGAGAATCTCCCGGCCCTGAATGCTTTCGACGCTGCTCTCACTCATGGGTGCCTGTTCAGTCGCCTTTCGTTGATCCCGATCGGTTCATTGCCCCCGCACCAGGCTGGGTCCCCATCGGCTTTTCGCCCCGGGGAGGCGGTGACCGGGGCGAACTAATCTAGCAGTCCGGCCCCGAGTAATCCGGCGCCAGCCGGCGACGCACACGGTCTCCGGCGAGCCGGGCCACCACGACCGGCCGCCCATCCGGGCCGTCGAAAATGTCCGCGGCCATCCCGAAGGCGCGATCGAGAATTTCGGGCCGCAGGACATCCCTGGGCTCGCCCTCGGCGAGCACCTTGCCCTCGGCGAGCACCACAAGACGGTCACAGACCCGGGCGGCGAGGCCCAAATCGTGACTCACGACCAAGGCCCCTCCCCCGGATTCAGCAAATTCCCGGACCACCCCGAACAGGTCGATCCGATGCCGCAAATCGAGAAACGCAGTGGGCTCGTCGAGCAGCAGCCAGTCGGGTTGTTGGGTCAGCGCGCGCGCGAAAAGAACCAACTGTCGCTCCCCCCCCGAAAGTCGGTCCACCGGGCGATCCGCTAGATCGGCGATGCCCACGCGCTCCATGGCTTCCCGGGCGATGGCCAGATCGGATGCCGACTCAAAGCCGAAGGAACTCTGGTGCGGGGTTCGTCCCATCAGGACAAGCTCTCCCGCCCGAAAAGGAAAGGGCACATGCACATCCTGGGGAACCGTGGCCACCCGGGCGGCGAGCGCCCGCCGGGTCAGGCTCTGGACGGGAAGGCCACCGAGGGTCACGCGACCCGAATCCGGGCGAAGGCTTCGGGTGGCGGCGCGAACCAGGCTCGTCTTGCCTGCACCATTGCAACCCAGCAAACCCACCACTTCGCCCAGGCCCACTTTGAAGCTCACACCATTCAAGACCCCCCGGCCGCCCAAGCGCGCGGCGACGGATTCGAAGCCAAGCGCTTCGGGTTCGGTCGGGCTCCCGGCGGATACGTCGTTCACTGGCCGACCCCCCTCATCGAATCCCGGCCCCGGGTGTCGTCCAGCTTTGCTGGCCTCGGCGAAGCAAGAGAAGGAAGACCGGCCCGCCCAGCAACGCCGTGATGGCGCCCACCGGCAACTCCCGCCCTCCGAGCAGGGTCCGCGCCACCGTGTCGCAAACCACAAGAAAGGCGGCGCCCGCCAGCGCGGATGCCGGAACCAGCAGTCGATGGTCCGGCCCCAAAACCAATCGCAGGGCATGGGGAATGATCAAGCCAACAAAGCCAATCAAACCCGAGACCGAGACCGCCGCACCGACCATCAGCGAGCCGGCCACCAGCAGGACTCGGCGCTGGGACTCCGTTGAAACACCCAATTGCTCGGCGGTCTCTTCGCCCAGGGCCAGAACGTTGAGTCCTCGGGCCGAGATAAACGCGCAGCTCAAACCGACTCCAAGAAAAATCGCCAGCCATGGGGCCACATCCAGACGGGCCGCCGAAAGATTCCCCACCAGCCAGACGAAGATGCGACTTCCCTCGAGCATGTCGGAGAGCGAGGCCAGAAAGACAATGGCCGCGGAAGCAAACGCATTGAACACAACTCCGGTGAGCAACAAGCCCGTCGCCGAGACCCGGCTTCCCCGACCGGCCACCAGAAAGAGTAGAAGAAGGGTGAGAAGGCTACCCGCAAACGCCGCCGGCGGAACCGCCGCATACCCGAGGCCCAGGGTCGACCCGAAAGAAAGCATCGCGATCGCGCCCAGGGCGGCGCCTCCCGAAACGCCCAGGATGAACGGGTCGGCCAGGGGGTTGCGCAGTAGCGCCTGGAAAATTACGCCCGCACATGCCAGGCAAGCGCCCACCAATGCGGCCAGCAGGGTTCGTGGAAGACGAATGCCACGCACAATATCCGCCACGGGGCTTCCCGCCCCCTCGGAGAAGAGCGCGTGCCAGACCTCCCCGGGACCAATCGGGCTCGGCCCCATGCCCAGAGAAAAAATTACCGTCGCCAATAAAAAAGTGGCCAGCAGAATCAGACTCACAGCAAAGCGCGTCGGGGTAAGGTGCTTCACCGCGGGCCCTCCGCAGCCCCTCGGTCCCTTGACCCCGGGCTGGGAGGCTTCTCGGAAGCGAGACCGCGGGGGAGGGGGTCGGGAAGGGGGTGGCTGAGGGAGTGGGGAAGGGGGAGGGGAAGGGTGTCGAGGAGAGGGTGGCGGAGGGGAAGGTCGAGAGACTCACCCGCGCCGCCATAGAGACCCATCGCCAGGACTTCGAAAGCGCGGTCGAGGTCCGGACCCGGCATGCTGATCAAATTCGCATCTAGGGGAACAACTCGACCTGCAGCGACCGCCGGAAGGCTGGGCCAACGCGACCAGTGGTCCACCGCCTCGGCCTTGTCCGGGCTGAGATCGATCAGGACATCGGGCGCACTCGCCACGACCCACTCCGCCGCGACCCGGGGATAGGGATCGGAAAATTCCGAGGCCAGGTTCCGCGCCCCCAAGGTCTCCAGCATCTCCTGGATGAAGTTGCCGCCGCCCACCACGTAAACGGGGTCGCGCTGGAGAACAACCAGCACGCCAGGAGAATTTCGCCCTTCGGCGAGCCGGCGCGCCGCATCCCGAGCGCGCTCAATGGCCTCGATCCGTGCAGCAGCCTCGGCTTCGCGCCCCACCAGACCCCCCAGACGACGAATATTCGAGAGAACCTCATCGAAGCGAATATTCGCGAACGCGATCACCGGAACGCCGAGCTCTTCCAAGCGCCCGCGAAAGTCTCGCTGCTCGCTACTGGGCACCAGAATCACCCGATCCGGACGGAGCGCCACCACCGCTTCGAGGCTGGGCGAAAACAGACCACCCACCCGAGGCAACGCCGCCACCGCCGAGATCTGTTCCCCAGAGTAATCGTCCACGCCCACGATGGACTCGACGGCCCCCAGAGCCACCAGAATCGCGGTCAATGAAGGATTAAGCGAAACGATCCGCTGGCCAAAGGCCACCCCAGTGCTCAGAAAGACCACCAGCCCGGCAATTGCCAGCGCTCGGGAAAATCCGGCTCGACTCGGGGTCTGGAACATGGCGCCGAGTCTAGCCGCCTCCCCAGAGCTCTTTATAGAAATCCCTCGGATCCGAAGGAAACCGTGCTCCCCCCGCCTACCCGCAGCGAGCGAGAGCACGGCGGCCGCTCAGACCTCAGCGGCTCGGCGCGCGTTCACCGAGCCGAGGGGGCGGTGGACGGCCGGGCGCCCACTCTGCGTGCATTGGTCGACCCCTTGAGCGTCACATGGGATCGCATTTCCTCAAGCATCACGGCCCCGATGCCCTCGATCTCCATGAGGTCTTCGGCGCGATCAAAGCCCCCACGCCGTTGCCGGGTCGCGATAATCGCCGCGGCCCGCCGGGCGCCCACCCCGGGCAGGAGTTCCAACTCGGCGGCGCTGGCCGTATTGATATTGACCACCCCCACCGTGACGGCCCCAATGGGGCCGGCCCCTGCCAGAAGCAACGCCACCGCAAGCGCCACCCCAACCAGCCGAAGGCTTCGGCCTCGCTCTGTTCTCTTCTCTTTCATCTTGGTTTTCTCCGCGGGACCGCGGGATGAAACACGCCCGGGGCCGAATCGGCCGGGGCGAAGGATCTGCAGAGCGTTCGGGGCTGAGATAGAGGTAGCGGTTGGGGTAGCGGTTGAGATAGAGGCAGAGCTGAAACCACTCGCGCGGCGCATGCACCCGGGCTCAACGATCCCGTGAAACCGCGAAAGCGGCGGCCGCAACCAGAGCCTGTTTGGCGGGACTGTCCGGGAATGCGGCGATGGTCTCAATCGCCCGGCTCACGGACTCATCGGCCCTTCGTAGGGTATCAGCCACACCCCGGTAGCGATCCACCAACTCAGCGATGACTTCGACTTCCGGGGCCTCAACGTACTCGGCCGGTTCCGAGCCCGGGAGCATCCGGTCACGCCGGCCGGCCTCCTTCAGAGCTGTCGAAACCACCCCGCGCTCGGCCGGGGTGCACCGCTTCACGGTCAGGATCAGGGGGAGTGTCACCTTCCCCTCGGCAAGATCCGCGTAGCGTCGCTTGCCCAGCAGAGCCGCCCCGGTGTCGTAGTCCAAGGCGTCGTCCTTCAATTGAAAGGCGAGTCCGAGGTCACGTCCATAGCCCGCGACGTGCCGGCGCTCGGCACGGGTCACACCCCCCAAGATTGCCCCGGCCAGGCACGCACCCGAGAGCAGGACCGCACTCTTTCTCTCGATGATTTCGAAATAGCTGCGCTCGGTGATGTCGAGATCGAAACTTCGCTCGAGTTGCAGCAACTCCCCTTCGGCAATGCGCTGGATCGCCGAAGCAAAAACTTCAAGGATTTCTACGTCGCCATCCTCGACCACCATGGAGGAGGCCCGGGCGTAAAGAAAATCACCGGCGAGCACCGCTCGGCGATTATCCCAAATCGCGTTGGCCGAAGGCGCACCCCGACGAAGATCCGCGTGGTCCACCACGTCGTCGTGCAAGAGCGTGGCGGTGTGGAGCATCTCGATGGAAGCCGCAATCCCGATCCGTCGCGGACCCGTGTAGCCGCAGAGTTCGGCGGCCAGCAAAACCAACGCGGGTCGCAAGCGCTTGCCCCCGGCCCCGAGAATATGTTTGCCCAACGCCGACACCAGCGGGATATCCGAGACCAGTTGCTCTTGAAGCGCCCGCTCCACCAAGCCCAATGGCTCCGCAATACGCTCGAGTACCCGCACCATGGCCTCGGCCAACTGGGGCCGAGGCGCCTGCGCGTACGCGGAATCCGATCCGGAGGGGGGGAGCGACATCGCGTCCAAAGTAGCCCCAGGCAAAATGCGTGTCAAAACAGAAGTCTCAAAAAGTCCTTACAAACCAAACGCTTACTTTCGTTCACACCGAACCCCCGGGACTCTCGGCGAGCAACCACGCCGCCGCGGCGGCGACACTGGAAATTGGAACACGTTCGCAATCTTTGCTTTCGGTCTCGGACCCCGAGCGGGGCGGCGTCAGCACCCGACGAAAGCCCAATCGCGCCGCCTCGCGCACACGAAGGTCCAGATGCGACACGCCGCGCACTTCCCCGCCCAATCCCACCTCACCGCAAGCGGCCACGTCCGCGGGAATCGGAAGGTCCAGCCGGCTTGAGGCCAGGGCAAGGCAGAGCCCAAGGTCCGCCGAGGGTTCAGCCACGCGAACACCGCCGGCGACGTTCACGTAAACATCCCGGGCGGCCACGTCCACCTCACTTCGGCGGTCGAGCACTGCGAGCAAAAGCGCCACGCGACCGTCCTCGATCCCCATGCAGGTCCGCCGGGGCATTCCATAGGCAGCGTTGGCCACCAGCGCCTGCACCTCGACCAGCATAGGACGCGTGCCTTCGAGCAAAGGGACGATGCAAGAGCCCGGCGCCCCGGTGCTTCGCTCGGCCAGAAAATGTTCGCTGGGATTTTCGACACCCTCGAGGCCCGCGGCGTCCATGCGAAAGACGCCCACCTCCTGGGTCGAGCCGAAACGATTTTTCAGCGCGCGCAGCAAGCGAAAGGCGTGGTCGCGATCGCCCTCGAAACCCAGCACCACATCGACGAGATGCTCGAGCACCCGGGGTCCCGCCAGGGATCCATCCTTGGTGACGTGGCCGATCAGGAAAAGGGCGGCACCCGTTCGGCGCGCCGCCGCCGACAGCAGCGCGGCGCTCTCCCGGACCTGGGCCACACTCCCCGGCGCGGACTCCACCCGGTCGCAGTGCATGGTCTGGATCGAATCGATCAAGACTAGATCGGGCGCAAGTTCCGACCAGTGGCCCGTGATCGCCTCGACCCGGGTTTCGGCCAAGAGTCGAATCCCGCTGGGAACCGAGTCCAAGCGATCCGCCCGCAGGCGAATCTGGGCGGGACTCTCCTCGCCGCTCACATAGAGAACCTTTCGGCCGGACATCTGGACGCAAGCGGCCACCTGGAGGGCCAAGGTCGACTTGCCGATCCCGGGCTCGCCTCCGAGCAGGGTCACCGAACCGGGTACGGCCCCGCCCCCCAAGACGCGATCAAGTTCGCTTATCCCGCTACTGAGCCGGGGCGAACCACTCACCGCCACTTCTCCCAGTGCCTGGGGTTTAGCTTCGATCCCCAGGGGGGAAGGGTTCCGAATCTCCGCGCCCCCCGAGGCCTCTTCCACCAGGCAATCCCAACCGCCGCAATCCGGGCAGCGTCCCAGCAGGCGCGGCTGCTGAGCCCCGCACTCGGTGCACGCGTACACGCTCTTTTTCTTGGCCATGTCCCCAATATAGGGTGCCTTGGCTGTCAACTCCGCCGTGAACCCGGGTTGACAGTCCGGCGGCGACCCCACTAGGCTGCGGCCGACCAATCCGGGCTCCCATCGACTCTCTCGAGGCTCTCCATGACCAACCCCTACGCTCAACTCGCCGACCAAGCCCTGGCCGATCAGTTGCCCGATCCGACTCAGGCTCGCTGGGTCCTCGACGGCAAGGACGTCGAACTACTTCCTCTGCTCGACGCTGCCTTCAAGCCCCGACTCGCCCACTTCGGTCGGTCGGTCTCGATCCATGTGCTCAACAATATTCAAAACGGGCTCTGTCCCGAGGACTGTGGCTACTGCGCCCAAAGCAAAGTCAGCACAGCGGCCATTCGTCAATACAAGATGAAGAGCGACGAAGAAATTTTCGAGGGCGCCGAAGCCGCCGCCAAGGGAGGCGCCGTCCGCTACTGCATGGCGCTGTCGGGTCGAGGGCCGTCGGTACAGCGCGCCCAGCGACTGGGCGACCTGATCGCACGCCTCAAAGCGGAGTACGGCATGGAGATCTGCTTGTCCGCCGGCATCATGGGCGACGAACAGGCGAAGATCCTGGCCGAAGCGGGGCTGGACCGCCTGAATCACAACCTCAATACAAGCGAAAGCCACTACTCCAAGATCACGACAACCCACAGTTACCAGGACCGCGTGGACACCCTCGCTGCGGCTCAACGCAACGGCATCGAAACCTGCAGCGGTTTGATCATCGGCATGGGGGAGGAGTCCGAGGACATCATCGAAGTGGGCTTCAAACTCCGAGAACTCGAGACCCCATCGATCCCGGTGAATTTCCTGATCCCCATCGAGGGCAATCCCGTAACCGAGGATGGCTCGCTCACCCCCGAACGCTGCCTGCGCGCTCTTTGTCTCATGCGCTTCATCAATCCCCGAGCGGAGATCCGCATGGCGGGCGGCCGCGAAGGCAACCTGCGCGGCCTGCAATCCATGGGTCTCTACCCGGCGAACTCACTCTTCGTGGGCGGCTACCTCACGACCCGGGGCGATCCCTTTGCCGAGACCTACGCGATGATCGAAGATGCGGGCTTTGAAGTCGCCGGCCAGGGCAAGGGCGACCGGGCTGCACCAGGCTTTCAACTCGCGGGTCAAGGTGCTCTGCTGCGCCCGGACGTCGCGGCAACCCCCGAGTAGTTGAAGCATGGCCGCCATGATCGTCGATTCGGTTGCGGACGAGGTGCTGGGCAAGATCCGCGCGCGTGGCACCTATAGACGAATGCGCGTCCTCGAGGGCGCCCAGGGTCCGCGCATGACAGTGGACGGCCGCGAGGTTCTTCTCTTTGCGGGGAGCAACTACCTCGACCTGGCCCATCACGAAGCGGTGGTGGCGGCATCGGTTAGGGCGACCCGGGAGTCGGGCTGCGCCGCTGGGGGGTCGCGCCTGATCAGCGGCAACCGGGCGGGGCACGAAGCCCTTGAGGCGGAACTCGCTGAGTTTTTCGGTCGCGAAGCGGGCCTCGCGTTTAACACGGGCTATATGGCGAACCTGGGTGTAATTCAAGCGCTTTTAGGACCTAAAGATCTTTTGGTTTCCGACGCGCTCAGCCATGCCTCGATCATCGACGGCGCGCGGCTTTCCCGGGCGGAGGTTCGCGTCTTTCCCCATGGCGACGTGGCGGCGCTTGCAGAAATTCTCGCAGCCGGGAAGAAAACCTCCCGCCGAGTGCTGGTCGCCGTCGACGGCGTTTACAGTATGGATGGCGACCTCGCACCCGTGGCCGACATCGTGAACCTGGCCCACGAACACGGGGCCATGGTTCTCCTCGACGATGCCCACGGCACCGGAACCCTCGGTGCCACGGGGCAGGGCAGTGCGGAACTCGCAGGGGTTACCCGACGCGTCGACATCCTGATGGGCACCCTGGGCAAATCTTTGGGGTCGTTCGGCGCGTTCGTCGTGAGCAGCCACAAGTTGCGCGACCTACTGGTCAATACCGCGCGCAGTTTTATTTTTTCCTGCGCCCTGGCGCCTCCCCAAGTCGCTGCTGCGCGGGCAGCCCTCCGGGTAGTGATCGACGAGCCCCAACGCCGGGTCGCCCTGCAAAAAAACGCGGCCCGTCTGCGCGAGCGTTTGCGTTCCCATGGGCTCTCCACCGCACCCTCGACCACGCATATTGTTCCCGTGGTGATCGGTGATAACGCAACCACCATGGAAATTTGCGAGTCCCTGCTCGAGCGCGGTTTTTATGCCCAGGGGATTCGCCACCCCTCGGTGCCCCGCGGCACCGCGCGGCTTCGCGTCACCCCCATGTCCAGCCACTCGCCCGGGGAGATTGACGCGGTGGGCGACGCGATCGGTGAACTCGTGGCCAAGTACCCCGCGGAATCGATACCGGCCCTAGGGTTCCGGCAACCCGATCACAACGAGGGTCGGGGCCTCGCCCCTTGATGCGCCCCGCTTGGAAGGATTGATTTGGGGAGCTTGGTTTGAAGGGATTGATTTGGGGAGATTGGTTTGAAGGGCTTGGTTTGAAGGACTTGCTTTGAAGAGCTTCCTTTGAAGGACTTGGCTCGGAGACCTTGGAGTAGCAATGCCTGGCGTTTTTATTAGCGGAACCGACACGGGAGTCGGCAAGACCCGGGTGGGCTGCGAGTTGGTCCATGCTCTACGCGCCCGGGGGATACGGGTCGGCGTGATGAAGCCGGTGGAGACCGGGGTGGAAGAGGCCGGGCCCCTGGATGCCCTGGCCCTTGCCCGAGCCGCGAATCGCGCGGATGCCCTGGCAGAAATTTCACCCCTGCGCTTCGCCCTCCCCGCTGCGCCTTCGGTGGCCGCCCAAGCCGAAGGTCAAACGATCGACATCGATCAACTCCTCAAAGGCTTCGAAACCCTGAAAGGAAACTGCGAGTGGCTGCTGGTCGAAGGCGCGGGCGGGCTTCGGGTTCCCGTCGCTCCCGGTTGCGACATGATCGACCTTGCGGAAAGAATCGCGTTGCCGATTCTGATCGTGGCCCGGGCAAGCCTCGGCACCATCAACCACACCCTGCTCAGCCTGGATGCAATCGAGGAACGCGGACTACCCCTGGCGGGAGTGGTCATTTCCTACCCCGGCGGGCCAGTCTCCCCGCCCGACCGCGCCAACCTATCCGCCCTGATCGAGGCTCTCGGCGACCGTTTGTTGGGCGTCTTGCCGCCCCTGGCCGAGGGCCAAGACCCGCCCGAGGACTGGATCGATCTGGAACGACTGCTCGCCAGGGCCCCGCCCAGATAGATTCGCCTCGCCCAAACCAGAGTCCGCTTTACAGAAATCTCTCTTTTCTCCCTGCGTCATAATGCGGCATCATTGCGGCATATTTGCGTCACGGGATGGGTTCCAAATGCGTCATTTCGGGGAAAGAGCTGTTTCTGCTATCCTGAAAAAGGTGAGAAAGCCTCGAAAATTTGATATTTTGGTAACAAAACAGACGCATTAGGCAAAATATGTCGACTCTTTGAAATCGTTCTGGCATTGGGGCGAGAGTGGCGTTTGGAATTACTTCTGGGCAATGACCCGGATTGCGTCATTTTGAGCGCTTTCTTCTTCTCGTTTCCTCAAACCAGGGCTGCCCTCAATTGCCTATCGCTCTCGGTATTGGCGCCTGAAGCGCTGGACCGCGAGGGGACATCCGGACTATTGTGCGCTCCGGCGGCCCGGTCGAGGGGTGGATCGGCGGCCTACACCCGGGCCAGGAGAGAGCAGCTTGACGATCATTGAAGACGAACTCCAGGAACTCGAGCTCAAGCTCAGACAGTTGAAGATCGATTACGAGCACTATTTCCTCGGCCGCCACCCGCGTGAGCCCGCCAACCTGCGTGGCGAGGTGCAGAAGCGCTTCCTTCGTTTTAGCGGTACGCCAATCCGAAACACCGCGCTGCGCTTCCGATTCAACTCGCTCAATTCACGTTTCCAGGCGATGAAGCGACAATGGGATGCGACCCTGCGAGAGATCGAGGCCGGAACCTACAAGCGCCACGTCTTCAAAGCCGACCTGCGAGATCGCAGCAACCCGATCACCCCGTCGCCGACCCCCAGTTCGCTCGGGAAAAGGGAAGATCTCTTCGAAGCCTACCGCGAGGCCGCGCGAACCTGCGGGCAGGACGTAACCAAGCTCACACCGGCCAAGCTCAAGTCGGCCATCGACCGCCAGGAAGCCGCGCTCAAAAAACGCTTGGGCTGCGACCAGGTCAACTTTCGGGTCGTGGTGAGCGACGGAAAAGTCAAATTAAAGGCATCGCCTGGGCGGGGTTAGGCGGGCCCAGAAATTCTGACCACCGGGCGCAACCGAATACACCGGCGCGCCGGACGCCCTCAGCTGTGGTGTCGACCGTGGACTTCGATCATCGCGGTGGCCCTCACAAGGGTCGCCTCGACTTGGGCCCGCGCCTCTTCGGTTTCGAGATTCTCATGCAGTTGCGCGAGTTCTTGCTCGGCTTCGGCCCGGGTGTGCTGAGCATGCTCGAGATCGATTTCGTGGGCCTTGAAGCACTCGTCCACCAAAACCACAACTTGGCTCGCGGTCACCTCGGCAAAACCATCGCTAATTGCCGCCCACTCGGTGGTGCCGTCCGGGAGCTTGATTTCCACGGGGCCCGGCTTGAGGGCTGTGAGAAATTTTTCGTGATTTTCCAATACGCCAAACTCGCCTTCGGTTCCGGGCAAGACAACCTGTTCGACGACTTCCGAAAAGGCCTCCCCTTGCGGCGTCACAACTATGAGATCGAGCGGCATATCTGGAACTCCCGTTTGAATTCAGCGAGGGCGACGCCAATGCGCCGAACAGCTTCTCGGGGCCTTTATTCGGCCAAGGTCTTCGCCTTTTCTCGGGCTTCCTCGATGGTGCCCACCATATAGAAGGCCTGCTCGGGCAAATCATCGTGCTTGCCTTCAAGCAGCTCCCTGAAACCCCGAATCGTGTCTTCGAGACGTACATAGGTCCCCGGCGTTCCCGTAAATTGCTCTGCCACCGAGAACGGCTGGGAGAGGAATTTCTGGATCTTCCGGGCACGCGCCACCGTGATCTTGTCCTCTTCGGAGAGTTCGTCCATGCCGAGAATCGCGATGATGTCCTGGAGGTCCTTGTATTGCTGGAGCGTTTGCTGCACCGCCCGCGCCACCTCGTAGTGATCCTCGCCCACAATCTGGGGATCGAGAATCCGGGAATTGGAGTCCAGGGGATCCACCGCAGGGTAAATACCGATCTCGGTGAGCGCCCGGTTGAGCACCGTGGTCGCGTCGAGATGGGTAAAGGCCGTGGCCGGCGCCGGGTCCGTCATATCATCCGCGGGCACGTAAATCGCCTGGACCGAAGTGATCGAGCCTTTCTTGGTCGAGGTGATGCGTTCCTGAAGCTCACCCATATCCGTGGCCAGGGTCGGCTGATAGCCCACCGCCGAGGGAATCCGGCCCAACAGTGCCGAGACCTCGGAGCCCGCCTGGGTGAAACGAAAAATGTTGTCGATAAAGAGCAAAACATCCTTGCCCTCCTCGTCCCGAAAGTACTCGGCCGCAGTCAATGCGGAAAGACCCACTCGGGCACGTGCCCCGGGCGGTTCGTTCATCTGGCCGTAGACAAGCGCTGTTTTGTCGAGCACCGTCGAACCGTCGGCGAGCACGGCTTCGGCCATTTCATTCCAGAGATCGTTGCCCTCGCGGGTCCGCTCTCCCACACCGCCAAACACCGAATAGCCCGCGTGCTCCTTGGCGATATTGTTGATCAGCTCCATGATGACCACGGTTTTGCCTACGCCCGCGCCACCAAACAGGCCGACCTTACCGCCCTTGGGATACGGAGCAATCAGGTCCACGACCTTGATTCCCGTCTCGAGAATTTCCACAGCCGTGGACTGATCCACAAATTCCGGCGCAGGCCGGTGAATGGGGTAGGTCATCTTGGCGTTGATCGGACCGCGCTCGTCCACCGGTTCGCCGATTACGTTCATGATCCGGCCCAGGGTTTCCGGACCCACCGGGATGGAGATCGGCTCCCCGGTGCTCCGCACATCCTGACCACGCCTGAGGCCATCGGTGGTATCCATGGCGATGCAGCGCACCGTATTCTCGCCGAGATGCAGAGCCACCTCGACCACCAGGTTGTCCTCCCGGTCGTCGATGCCCGGATTACTTGTGCGAAGGGCCGTCATGATCTCCGGAATATCGCCGGGGGGGAACTCGACATCTACGACGGGTCCCATTACCTGTATGATTTTTCCGCTTTGCATTTCTTCTCCCCTTGATTCGATTCACCCCGGTCCCGACGGAGCGGGGGGTCACATGTTCTCCGCTCGGGCGCGTGCCCGCCGGCGTTTACTCCTGCGCCTGGGCGCCGGTGATAATCTCAACGAGTTCGCTCGTAATCGCAGCCTGTCGGGCTCGGTTGTACTCGAGGGTCAATTTTTCGATCAACTCCTCTGTATTCTTGGTCGCGTTTTCCATGGCTGTCATACGCGCTGCATGTTCCCCAGCCTGGTTTTCGAGTAACGCGCGAAACAGTTCGACTTCGACCGCCTTGGGAACCAAAGCCGACAGCAGCTTCTCCGCGTTGGGCTCGACTTCGTAGGGCGCCCGGTCTTCCTTCTTGCCACCTTCCCCCGGATTTTCTTGGGGTGGCACAAAGGGAAGCAAGGGAACAATCTTCACCGGCTGGGTCATCATCGACAGAAATTCGTTGTGAACGACAACAACCTCGTCCACCTCGCCGCTTTCAAAGCGTGCGATTAGGCCCGCTGCCACTCGCTTCGCTTCCAGGTAGGTCACCTTCGGCCCGACCGGTCTCGAACTCGAGACATCAATCCCTCTCGGCCCCTTGAAGTAATCGGACGCCTTCTTGCCGACGATTGTCAGAGAGACCTTCGAGGATTCCGACCGCCGTGATTTAACAAGAAGCTGCGTCGCCTTGATGACCTGACTGTTGTACGCCCCCGCGAGTCCGCGATCCGAAGTAATCACGACAACTTCTACGTGATTTTTCTCTTCTCGTTGCTCGAAGAGCGGGTGGTTGGCCTCGGCACTTCCCACTTCTTCGAGGGTTTCCCGCATCCGCTGGGCATAGGGACGCGCCGATTCGATGGCGTCCTGGGCTCGGCGCAGTTTCGCCGCGGACACCATCTTCATGGCGCTGGTGATTTTCTGAGTCGACCGGATACTCGTGATCCGTCGCTTGATATCGCTTAGAGTGGCCAAGGATCAGGCTGCCTCTTCCGAACTCCCACCCGTCTTAGACGGTTGGAAAATCTTTCCAAAGTCATCGAGGGCGGCGACTACTTTTTGTTCCGTTTCCTCCGAAAATTTTCCTGAGGAAGCAATTTCCTCGAGAATTCCGGAGTGGCTGGACCGCATCCACTCGAGCATCTCCGACTCGTAGCGCCCCACATCCTCGAGCGCGAAGGCACGAATCCAGGAGTCACGACCTCTCTGGGGCGTCGACGCGTAAATCGCAACAACCTGATCCTCCATGGCCAAGGGCGAATATTGAGGCTGCTTGAGCATCTCGGTCTGCCGCTCGCCGTTGGCCAACTGCTCCTGGGTTGATTTGTCCAGGTCGCTCCCGAACTGGGCGAACGCCGCCATCTCACGATATTGAGCCAGGTTGAGTTTGAGCTGGCCCGCAACTCCCTTGGTGGCCTTCGTCTGGGCCGCGCCCCCCACTCGGGAAACCGAAAGGCCCACGTTGATCGCGGGCCTGAGGCCCGAATTGAAGAGGTCTGTCTCCAGGAAGATTTGACCGTCGGTAATCGAAATGACGTTGGTGGGGATATAAGCCGAAACATCCCCGGCCTGGGTTTCAATAATCGGCAACGCCGTCAGGCTTCCGCCTCCGAGTTCATCGGAAAGCTGGCAAGCCCGCTCGAGCAATCGCGAATGCAGGTAGAAGACGTCGCCCGGGTAGGCTTCGCGTCCCGGCGGTCGGCGGAGCAACAACGACAACTGGCGGTAGGCCACCGCCTGCTTGGAAAGATCGTCAAAGACAATCAGGGCGTGCCGGCCAGAGTGGAGAAAGTGCTCAGCGATTGAGCATCCCGTATAGGCGGAGATGAACTGGAGAGGCGCCGGGTCCGAGGCCGTGGCCGCCACCACCACCGTATATTCCATGGCTCCGTGCTGGGTCAGCTTGTCCACCACCTGGGCCACTGTCGACTGCTTCTGCCCAATGGCCACGTAGATACAGAAGACGTCTGTCTCCTTCTGGTTGATGATCGTGTCGATGGCGATCGCGGTCTTGCCCGTCTGCCGATCGCCAATGATCAGTTCGCGCTGCCCCCGGCCGATGGGCACCATGGCATCGATCGCCTTGATGCCCGTGGCCAATGAGCGGCTAACCGATTGCCGGGTCACGATGCCCGGTGCCTTGATTTCCACCAGCCGGGTCTCGCTGTTGTTGATCGGTCCCTTGCCGTCAATCGCATTACCGAGGCCATCGACCACACGGCCGAGCATCTCGTCGCCGACAGGCACTTCGATGATGCGGCCAGTGCGTCGAACGAGCCCGCCCTCTTTGATGCCATGGGATTCGCCCATGACCGCCACGCCGACGTTGTCCTCTTCGAGATTGAGCACCATGCCCTGGGGCCCACCTTCAAATTCGAGAAGCTCCCCGGCGAGGGCATTGGCCAGGCCGTACACCCGGGCAATACCGTCTCCCGCGCTGAGGACGGTGCCTGTTTCGGCCACGTCGATCTCGCGATCGTATTCCCTGATCTCACGCTTCAGAATGTCGGTAATTTCTGCGGCTTTGATATCCATGCTCAGGATCCCTTCATGAGAGTGGCGCGCAGCTGACCCAGCTGCGTGCGAAGACTTCCGTCGATCACCAGGTCGCCCACCTGTGCGATGGCGCCGCCGATCAAAGTCGGGTCAAGTTCTATGTCGAGCCGAACGCGCCGACCCGTCCGTTCCGAAAGAGCACGTTGCAGCCTTTGCTCTCGCTCTTCGTCCAGCGGGCTCGCCGAGCGGATCTTGGCCGTAAGTAGACCCTCGTCCTCATCCGCCAAGCGGCTGAACTCCTCGGCGATTTCCGGAAAGTCAATCAGCCTGCGGCGATCGATGAGGTAGGCGGTGAAATTTTTGAGCAGGTGCGAAAGTTCGGCCCGCTCAGCCACCTGAAGGAGAACCGTTTTGCGTTCATCCGCAGGGTGAAGCGGCGTCAGCAGGACTTCGCGAAAATCCGAGTGCTCGGCCAAGAGCTCGGCCAGTCGAGCAACCTCGCTCCGAAGGCTCTGGATATTTTGGTCTTCCTTGCCCAGGGCAAAGAGCGCTTTGGCGTATCGAAGTGAAGCTTTTGAAGACATCAGTGGCTCTCGCCCTTTTCGGGTTTATCCCGCGAAGGCAGGCCTGGACTTCCCAGTCCTCGCCCGCGCTTTCGTGGGCGCCTAGGCGCCGCGGGTTTGGTTGTCAGATCTCGGTTCGACCCGGGTAATGAATTCATCGAGGAGCCGCTGGCGATCCGCGTCGACCACCTGTTCTTTGAGAATCTCACCGGCCAGTTCCACCGCGAGTCCGGCGGCTTCGGCCCGAAGTTCTCGTTGGGCGCGCAACAGCTCCTGGGCGGTGGCCTCAAGGGCATCGGACTGGATTCGCTCCGCGGCAGCTCGGGCCTTGGCAAGAATCCGTTCGCTCTCCTCTTCGGCCCTCTGCTTGGAGAGTTCTTGGATCTCCTCCAACTGAGCCTCGAGGTCTCGGAGCCGGGCCTGGATCTCGGCTTGGCGGGCCTCAGCCGTGCTCAGCAGTTCGGCGGCCTTGTCGAGATCGTCCTTGATTTGTGTTCGACGTTCGGCGAGGTAGGCCATGACGGGTTTGCGGGCGACAAAAAAGATCACCGCGATCAAGAGAACAAAATTACCCATCTGGTAGATCAGATCCATCACCGGATCACTTCCCTCACCGCCGCCTGCGGCCATCGCGGCTCGGGGGGCAAGGAAGAGGGCGGTCACAAGCACAAAGGTTATAAGCGCGGAGGTTATAAGCGCGGAAGTTTTAAGCGCAGAAAATCTGGGAATGGAAATAAGGGGCATGGGGTTTCGCGTCGTTCGCATCAAAGGTCTCTCCCGATCACGCGTGCGGCGACCGCCCGAGCAATCTCCCGGCTCGTCGCCTTGAGCCCTTCCCGGGCCGTAGCCAGGGCAGTGGCCAATTGCTCGCGGGCTACCTCGACCTGTGTCTCGGCCTGGCCGCGAGCGACCTCCGCCATACTCAGCTGCTCTTCGCGCGCATGGCCCAGCTTGTTCTTTCTTTTTGCATCGGCCTCACTGCGCGCTTCGTGAATCGACAACTCGTAGCGTTGGAGCAGCGCGTCGCTATCCCGATCCACTTCTTCAGCGCGCTGACGCGCACCTTCGACGCGGCTGGACCGCTCATCGAGCGCCTGAAAGATTGGCTTGAAGATCAGCGCGTTGGTCACGACAATCAACCCGAGGAAAAGCAGGATCAGCCCGACCAGAGTCGGATAATCCGGAATCAGGACAAGCTTCGCCGAGGCCTGTGCGGGCGTCGCCACCGCCAGGGTCAACAACAAGCCGCACCGGACAGCCGCGGGCACACGGGAAAGCGAGCCGAGGCTCAGCCACCGACTCGATTGCACTCTCCGTTGTCCCTCCCCCTGTCCCTGCATGATTTCTCCCACTCCGGCCCGCTGGACCGGCTTGTCTGAATCTCGTGTGGTTCGCTCTGTCGCTCGAACCCGCGCTCGGCTTATTGCCTGGTCGGTGAGCCTGTTTCGTGTCGCTGGTTGGTTGGTCTGATCGGTTGTGATTCCTGTCGGCGAGATCTCACCGATCACGCGTCCTTCGCCGCCTTCGCTCACTTTCTTCTTCGCTACTCGGTGCGCCGGACGCTTGCCCTCTTTACTCCAGCGGCAGAAAAATCTGCCTGCCCGCGAGCACGGTGAGCCGACCGAACCAGCCCACGCTTTCCCCATGCTTGCCCCAACCCGAACAACTTTCGGGGCCCGCGGCATTCTTTGACAGGTGTCATGCCATGGGGGAGCGCGATTCGCGTGAAAGATCGAGTCGCGGCGACCGGGATTCTTGCATAAGTACCAGCAGATTCAAGGCGAGCCGGACTTCCCTTTCACCTCGTTCTCCACGGGACCAATGCGGCAGGGGCCATCGAGATGGGCCCCTTCGTCAATGCGCACGCGAGGGCTCCGCAAGGTGCCACGAAGCGTTGCACCCTCGAGGAGGGAAGCGCGCTCGGCGGCGGCAACCTCGCCTTCCACCTCGCCCGCCAACATCAAGTCCGCCACTTCCACGGGCCCCTTGACCCGAGCCCCTGGGCCGACCACCAGGGAACCTGGCCCCTGGACCGAGCCCTCGACGACTCCCAGGATTTCGGCCGCATCGTCGAAGAAGACAGGGCCGGTGAAGTGCGCATTTTCCGGAACCAGGGCTTCGGGAGGCCGTGGCGGGCGCTCGGCCATCAGATCTCCCCCATAAGCAGAGAGTAGATCCGCTGAAAGTCCTCGGGGTCGAAGTAGTCGATCTCGATCCGGCCCTTCTGTCCGCCGCCCTGGAGTCGCACCCGTGCTTGAAATCGGTTCTGAAGCACCTCGAGGCTGCGCGCCACATTGGGATCCAGGGCTTTGTCCTGGCTCTCCGATTTCGACCCGTCCCTGGCCTTCGGACCGTCGGTCGCCCGGGCGAGTTTTTCTGCTGCGCGCACCGAGAGCCCTTCCCGAATGATTCGGTCCCGGAGACGACCCCGGTGGATGCCCTCTGGAACCTGTAGAAGCGCCTTGGCGTGTCCCATGCGTAAGCGTCCCTGTTCCAGGTCCTCCTGCACGTCCCGGGACAGTTCGAGCAAGCGCATGTAATTGGCCACCGAGGAGCGATCCTGAGAAACCTTTCTTCCGATTTCTTCCTGTGTACAGCCGGTCTCGGCCAGAGCCCGATAGCCGTGAGCAAGTTCGACGGGGTTGAGATCGTGGCGTTGAACATTTTCGACAATGGCCACCTCGAGTCTCTCCTGGGCAGCCAGGTCGGCAATCACCGCCGGGATCGAAGTCAGACCCGCGGCCCGGCTCGCCCGCCATCGTCTCTCGCCAACGATGAGTTCGTAGCGGTCGCCCACCTGGCGAACCACAACCGGTTGAATCACGCCGTGTTGAAGAATCGACGCAGCCAGCTGTTCGAGTTCGCTCGGATCAAAACGTCGTCGGGGTTGGTCGGGGTTTGGATCGATCTCGTTAACCGGAAGACTTCCCGAAAAGCCTTGATTCGAGGGTTTAAGGGGCTCGTCCTGGTAGACACTACTTGGTGTAGAGCGCGGTTCGGGGGGCGGTGTGGACATCGGCGGGGGGTTGGGGGAGGCCACTCCCGGGCGTGGCTGACTGGTTTCGCCCGAGATCAAAGCCCCGAGTCCGCGACCCAAGGCCCTACGCCGTTCGCTCATCGTTATCTCCAGAATGAAGAGGTTCCCTCGGCGTGGAAGGTTGATCCGACGCCTCTTGGAAACCCGGGGTGGCTCCCTCTGCTTCGGCATGACCCATCAGCAACTCTTCGGTGAGCTGCAGATAAGCGACCGCGCCGCGGGAGTGAATATCGTAAAGAAGGATGGGCATGCCATGACTCGGCGCTTCGCCCAGTCGGACGTTACGCGGAATTCGGGTCTTGAAAACGCGGTCCGCAAAGTGCTCCCGGACCTCGGCCTCGACCTGCCGGCTTAGATTGTTGCGCTGATCGACCATGGTCAGCACGATGCCCTCGAGGACCAGATCGGGATTGAGGCTTCCCCGGACGAGTTCGGTGGTCTCCAGCAGGCGGGCGAGCCCCTCGAGCGCGTAGTACTCGCACTGGAGAGGGACCAGGATCGAGTCCGCCGCCGTCAGGGCGTTGATGGTCAAGATCCCCAGGGAGGGCGCGCAATCGATCAGGACGTATTCGTAGCGATCCGTCACGGTTGCCAACGCGGCCTTGAGCCTCCCCTCGCGCGCATCGGTATTGACCAGCTCGATCTCGGCACCCACCAGGTCGGGGCCCGCCGGCACCAGATCCAGATACTCAAGGTCCGTGGAGCGAACCACGTCAGGGAGTTCGCATTCACCCATCAGCGCGTCGTAGACGTGGTGGGTGCTTTTAACCTCGCCCAACGCGCTGCTCGCATTCCCCTGGGGATCCAGATCGACGAGGAGGGTTCTTCGCTCGGAGGCGGCCAGGCAAGCCGCGACGCTCACCGCGGTTGTCGTCTTTCCCACCCCACCCTTTTGATTCGCGACAGCAATGACTCGCGCGACTGACATTGATTGTCGAGGCCCCCTCGCGTCGATGTAGCACAGGGGTGGCCCTCCACGCCGGGATCACGCGCTAACTCGCTGAGCTGTCGCTGCCCGGGTGCCCCATCCGGCGGCACCACCAAAGGGATTGAGTCGGTGATCCTCCAGGTACCGAGTAGTGGAAGGTCCCGGACTCCACAAGCGCTGGATGCGGACCGGGGTCGGGGGGCTGAGCCCCGCCTGGGATCACCAGAATACCTCCCGGTTGAACCCACTCCATCGCCCAAGCAAGAACCCGAGGAGGAGAGGCGACAGCCTGAGCGATCACCCAATCGGCAGGGCTGGGCGGCAACACCTCCATCCTACCGAGTCGTGGGTCGAGATTAGCCAGCCCCAGTTCTCGCCGGACGGCGCGCTGGAAATGATGCCTACGCTCTCGGCTCTCCACCAAGACCACGGAGGAGTGCGAATTCGCAATCGCAAGGGGAATTCCGGGGAAACCCGCACCCGAGCCAAGGTCGACCAACGTCCGCCCACTCCCCACGCCAACCTGGCTCTCGACGGCCTTCTGCAGTGCGAGAGCACCGACCACCAGGTGCTTGATTGCCCCGGGCACGGAACGGTGACCCGTCAGATTGGTGGTCTTCCCCCAATCGATCAGCATCCGGGCCAGCGCTACGAGCTTGAGCTGTCGATCCTCGGCGAGCACCAGGCCGAGGCCATCGAGGGAAGCGGCAAGCACCTCCAGCGCCTCAGAGGTCCGCGGGTCCCGCGCATCATTCCGGTTGTCGGGTGAGGTGGGAATCGAAGCGTTCCACGTGGAACATCCCAATTCGCCCGGGCCCAACGTTCCACGTGGAACATCGGCCTAGTCTAATTGGGGCGCCCGGTTTAGGACTGAGAGGCTTGGGCATCCCCGTACTCGGAGGCGCCTTCGGGGACGATCAGTACCTGGCGATAGCGACCCTCGCCCATACTCATGGTCGCGATCTTGGCCGTATCCCGCAGCGCTACGTGAACGATCCGGCGGTCTCGGGAATTCATGGGATCCAACGCAACGGACCGGCCAGAATCGCTTGCCCGATCGGCAGCCTTCCCCGCCAATGCAGTCAGGGAGTCCTCCCGTTCATCGGCATTGCCCTCGACGTCGATGACGACTCGGTCCGCGTCAACGGAGGCTTGCTTGGCCGCTTGGTTGGCGAGGAGTTGCAGCGCTTCCGATGTCCGAACGCCTCCGGCCCCGAGAACCGAGCAGGCGGAGCCTCGAAGCTGGACAACCAGCAAATCCGAACTCTCTTCGGAGTTTTCACTGATTTCAAAATTGCCCAATCCCATCCGCTCGACGGCGCCCTGAACAAAGCTGCCCACAGCGCTCAGTTCGCCCATCGGCGTGCCCGTGGACTCCACCGCTTCCACGGGATCCGCCGGCGCGGCTTCTACAGGGGCGGCTTCTACAGGCGCGGCATCTACGGGCGCGGCTTCTACAGGGGCCGCGGGCCTGTCGTCGGGGCCCCGGCTGCTCGAGCCGCGCTCGCGGCCTCCCGGGCGGCCGCGGCCTCCACGGTCACCGCGATCGCCACGGCCACCACGATCGCCACGGCCACCGCGATCGTTTCGGCCTCCTCGATCGTTTCGGCGACCGCCGTCATCGCCAGGCTTGCTGCCCGGAACCACGTTCTTGGGGTAAGCCACCAGGGCGACGCGGCCATTAAGGCCGTAAACCTCGCCCTCCTCGGCCACGGAAACTTTCAAATCGCTGACTTCTACGCCATAGAACCGGGCAGCACTGGCCTTGGCGACGTCGGCACTCTCGCCCACGAATTCATTCGCTTCACTCTTCTTGTCATACATAACGAGGACCTCTCTGGATTATGGGAATCGATCGATGATTGAGTTCTGAATTTCTAAAAAATTGCTGGTTCGGTTGCCTTGCGGTTGGTGCGGCACTTGCGGTTAGTGCGACAGAAGTGCCGGACAGTATTTGAGGGGGGATGGTCAGGAGGGGATGGTCATGGGGGGATGGTCATGAGGGAATAGTGAGGAGGACCCTGAAGGATTTAGCATTAATGGATGGGTACCCGAGCTTAAAGCCAAAATCAGCTCTCGACTAGGTGGCCGCCGCCGCCGCCTGCATGCGCTGGCGAACCAGCAACTGGTGCCCAATACCCAACAGGTTGCTAACCAGCCAGTAAAGCACGAGCCCAGAAGGAAACGTATACGAAATGAAGAGCATCATGCCCGGCATCATGATGAGCATCATGCGCGCCTGGGTGGGGTCCATGCCCGTCTGGGGCATCATCTTCTGTTGCCCAAACATCGAGGCAGCCATCAGGATCGGAAGAATCCGAACCGGAAGATCCACGCCCGGCAAAGTAAAGAGAGTCGCCGGTGCCGACAGATCATTGATCCACAACATGAAAGGTGCATGGCGGAGGTCAATTGAACTTTGAAGTGCGTAAAAAAGACCAATAAAAACAGGTAGTTGGAGAACCATCGGCAAGCATCCACCGAGGGGATTTACACCCGTTTCTCGATAGAGTTTGAACGTCTCCTCGGACTGCTTCTGCTTATCATCCTTGAACTTCTCCTGGAGCTCCTTGATGCGGGGCATCAACTCCCGCATCCGCTCGGACGATTTCATTTGTCGGGCCATGATCGGCCAAGTCGCCAGCCGAACCAGAATGGTCAAAACGATAATCGCCAGTCCATAGTTGGGCACGACCTGGTGGACCATCTTCAAGGCCCAGCCGAAGAAAGCGGTCAACGGGGCCACCCATGACCAACCCTGGCTGATTGTCAGGCTCAGGCTATTGCCCGCTGCCTTAAGGAGTTCCGGCTCCTTGGGGCCCAAGAAAACCTGGTATCGCTGGACGTCGCTTTGTCCCGAAGCCAGGCGAGGACCGCGAGTCGTAAGACGGGTCGCCGCCCACTTGCCCTGATCGATGGACACGAATTCCGCCCCACTCGACTCGGTATCGTCGGGGATCACGATGCCCGCGAAGTAGTGAAGATCCATTCCCGCCCACTGCACACCCGAGTCCACCGAGTACGGGCCGTCATCGCCTCCGAAAAGTCCCCCAAAGAAACTTCCGCCGCCCACCGAGGCAAGTAGTTCGCGTTCTACCTCCCCGTTGGCCAAAGCGATCAAAGAAACCTCCTTGTAGTCCGGCCGGTCATTGGTGGCGGCCGGAATCATCAAGACCACTTCGGGTTCGAGGGTCGACTCTCCGCGATTGATAATCTCGATCGTCAATTCCATCGCGTACGCGTCGCTTGGACGCGTGTAGGTTTTGCGAATCTCAACACCGCCCCGGCGCAGAAGAAAAATAATCTCGTCCCTGTCTGCCCTTTCAACGGTGTAGACCGCATCGCTTAAATCGCCATAGCCAAGGCTCTCGAACGGCGTGGATAGCGCCCCCAATGCGCCTCGCGGAAGATCGATCAAATCAACGTGGACTTCGTCGCGCGGCGTCTCGTAGTAATCCTTGATCCGCCAATCGGTCAGCACCCCGCCCCGATTGTTGAACTCGGCCCGAACCCAATCGGATTCGAGGACACCCTCCCAGGGTTCCACCGCCACCGAGTCCTCAGCGGTTAAACCCGCTTCCCCGCCGCCAAGAGACCCACCGGGCTCCGGGGAGTCGTTAATGCGAACTTGTTCGCTTTCTTGATCGAACGGACTCGACGCGTAGGAATCCGCGGGCGCTCCCTCGCCTTCCTCGGCCTCGGCCGCAGCGCGTGCGGCTTCGGCGATTGCCCTACGCTCGGGGCCGCGGGTTTGCTCCTGCCAAGCCAACCAAGCCGAAAATACCGCCATGGAGAGCGCGAACGCGAGAATCAAGTTGCGGTCCAAGGGTCAGCCTCGCGGAACCGGGTCGTAGCCACCGGGGTTGAGGGGATGACAACGGCCGAGCCGACGCAGCCCCAACCACGCGCCGCGTGCGGGACCATGGGCCTCGATGGCCTGCCCCGCATAGCAGGAGCAACTGGGCTCGAAGCGACACGCGGGGCCAAACCAGGGCGAGATCCATGCGTGCCAGAAATCAAGCAGGGCCACCAGCCCCTTCGCAAACCACACCCCGACGCCAACCCCATCGACGAAGTAATTCGAGGAGGGCCCGGGGGTTCCGGAAGAGGAGTAGGAATGCTTGGTCAAGGAGTGGCTTTCCATTGCTGCTTCGCCCGGGCTAAAGTTTTGTCCAGCGCCATTGCTACCGAACCTTTTTCCGTCAGCCGGCTCGCTTTACTGCGGGCAATCACTACAAGATCAACGTTTCCGGGCAGTGATTCACGCTCCCGCCGAAACCAATCTCGAACGCGTCTTTTGATGCGATTGCGGACCACCGCGTTTCCCACCCGGCGACTTGCACTGATCCCCACCCGACTCCGGTCCCCGCAAGCACTCGGCGTGATGAGCATGACAAACTCCGCGCTCGCAGCGCGGCGCCCCTCTCGAGAGATACGTTGAAAATCTCTCGAATCCAGCAGACGATCGGCCCGCTCAAAGCGGCCGGTCCGCCCAATCACGGTTACTTGGAAGCCACACTGGTGGCCAAGCGCTTACGTCCCTTTGCGCGTCGCCGATTCAGGATGGCTCGACCCGAGCGGGTCTTCATGCGCTCGCGGAATCCGTGCTTCCGAAGTCGTTTGATCCGACTTGGCTGATATGTTCTCTTCATGCTGGGAAACTTTCACTGGGTAGAGTTGACCAGGTAGCTGGGCTCGATGGATATCTGAGCACGAGATTCGCGCAATCATCCTGTCGACAGTGGCAATGCGGAGCTGCCCCCTGGTTTGCGGGGACGCGATCCTAGCCAGCCCCCCCCAGTCTTGCCAACCAACCCGTCGATCAATCACCTCTGCGGCCTAGATTCCCCTACTCAATGAGTTATCCACATCCAAAGGTCCCGTGCTCAGCAGGCAGGCAGGTAGGCAGGTAGCTAGTAAAGGACCGTTCACTCTGGCACACGCTCATGGTAAGATGGCGACAAGGTTTTGATCTTTGTCGAGGCCCCTCGGCCGCAAGCGATCTACCAACGCCTTCCGATAAATCCAAAACAAGACTAAAGCTAATAATAAACAGGTACTTAAGTCGTTTTTGTCCGACTTCTTGACCATTACTAATACAACTTATTTAAAAAAAACAAAAAACAGAGAAGAGGTTGGGGATGAAACTGTCCATAGAAAAGAGCGAGCTCCTCAAGGCCCTTGGTCGCATCCAGGCAATTGTAGAAAAGCGAAACTCGATGCCTATCCTCGCCAACGTCCTCATCGAAGCCGAAAACCGGAACGGGGAGGACTCCCTCCAATTTTCGGCCACCGACTTGGAAGTTGGGATTCGCTCTCTTCAGTCCATCGAGATGGAAAAAGCCGGCGCGTTGACCGTCGCGGCGAAGAAATTCTTTGAAATCGTCCGAGAACTGCCTGACGAGAAGGTTCTGCTCGAATCCACCGCGAATTCCTACCTCGATATTCGTTGCGGTCGCTCTCACTTCACTCTCGCCGGGACGGCCGCCGAGGAGTATCCGACCCTTCCGGAGTTTTCTCCCAAGCAGACGGTCAGTCTCCCCTCGGAACTGCTTTCTGGGATGATCGAGAGGACGATGTACGCCGCCTCAGTGGACGAGACCCGATACAACTTGAACGGGGTTTATTTCGAAGTCCAGCAGGAGTTGGGAAAAATCCGCATGGTCGCGACCGATGGTCATCGTCTCGCCATGGTCGACCGGGCAGTCGACGTCGATCTGAAGGGACTCCAGGGTGGGGTAATTATACCCCGAAAAGGGTTGGGTGAGCTCAAACGTCTCCTGGACGAGGACGACACCCACGAAGTCGAGATCGCATTCGAGGGCAATAATGGCTTCGCCCGCAAAGGGGAGGTCACCCTGGCCATGCGGCTGATCGAGGGTGAATTTCCCGACTACAACCAGGTGATCCCCTCGAAGCCCGGAATTCAGTTGATCCTGGATACCGAGCGTATCTCCAGGGCCCTGCGACGGGTCGTGCTTCTGTCCTCCGAGAGAAGTCGAGCCGTGAAGCTCGAAATATCCGAAGGGGAGGCCGTTTTGACCTCAAATAACCCGGACTTGGGCGACGCCCGGGACGAACTCGACATCGACTACGCGGGAGACGGGGTCTCCATCGGGTTCAATGCGCGCTACGTCCTCGATGCTTTGAGCTCACTCCATACGAAGGAAATTCGCTTGGGCCTCCAGGGAGATCTTTCCCCCGCCGTCCTCGTTCCCACCAACGACGAAGAGGCCCTCGCCGTGGTGATGCCCATGCGAATTTGAAGGGATAAAAGAGCGCCGGTCCCCCCCTCATTTTATACGGGGTGTTTTACCTACATACCGAACTTTCCGAACGCCTTCGAAAAAGTGCTTTCCGGCAGCGTGGCTTGCGCGAGAAAGACCGAAAGCAGGGGCTTGGATCGCTTTACTACCGGACGTGCTTTCTGTACCCTCAGGCGGAATGTGGGGCGGGAGGTGCGATCAGGTTCGGAGCGCCCTCTAACGCCTTCTGGTCCACCGGGGGGAGCGCTTGAAAGGCTCTCGACACTCGACGATCAAATCGAGTTCAGGGGCGTCTCGACCGAGGCGGCCCGAACCGGAAGCCAATCACGCTGAATAGTTTTCATACCGGTTCCTTTGGGGAAGAAGCGCAAAAAACCAGAGGGAACTGGTCGAACGCAAAACCGACCTCCGGCCAAGGGAAGAACATTTCGTGAGCTACGACGCAAGTTCGATTGAAGTCCTCGAAGGACTTGAACCCGTACGTAAACGACCCGCCATGTACATCGGAACGACGGGTCCCGCTGGACTTCACCACTTGGTGTACGAAGTCGTGGACAATTCCATCGACGAAGCACTGGCTGGTTACTGCACCGAGATCCAAATCGAAATCCATCCTGACAACAGCGTGACGGTTAGGGATAACGGCCGAGGTATTCCGACGGGCATGCATCCTGTCGAGGGACGATCCGCATGCGAGGTCGTCATGACGACGCTTCATGCCGGGGGAAAGTTCGACGAGAACAGCTACAAGGTCTCCGGTGGTTTGCATGGCGTCGGCATCTCCGTGGTGAATGCGCTCTCCTCTCGTCTTGAGCTTGAAATTCGCCGCGAAAATACAATCTGGTCTCAGGCCTATGTACGAGGCGATCCCCAAGGACCGTTAGAAAAACATGGCGAGACGACCGAGACCGGCACCACGATCACCTTCCACCCCGACCGCGAAATTTTTAGTGAGATCGAGTTTTCTTTCGACACGCTCTCCCAGCGCTTACGTGAACTGTCTTTTCTCAACGCTGGCGTCCGTATTATCATTCACGACGAGCGCGATGATAAGCATCACGATTTCTGTTATCAGGGTGGCATCGTTTCATTTGTGAAGCACCTCAATAAGGCGCGCTCTCCGCTTCATGAAGAGCCGATCTTTATTTCCGATACGCGCCCTCTTACCGAACGGGGTTCGGGCGAAGTTTCCGTGGAGATCGCCCTCCAGTACAACGATTCGTACAACGAGGCCGTCTTTTCGTTTGCCAATAATATCAATACCGTGGAGGGGGGGAGCCATCTCATCGGTTTCCGCACGGCCCTGACCCGAACGATCAACCGTTATATCCAGGGCCAAGCCAAGGGCGGTCCCAAGGGCAGTGCTAAAAGCAATTCCAAGGGAGAGAAGTTTTCGGTGACCGGCGATGACCTGCGTGAAGGTCTCACCGCCGTCATTTCCGTCAAACTGCCTCAGCCTGAATTCGAGGGTCAAACTAAAACCAAGCTTGGGACTGGCGAAGTCCGAGGCTTGGTGGAGTCAATTCTTTACAAGGAGTTATCCAGGGTCCTCGAGGAAAATCCAAAAATCGCCCGGCCCATCGTGGACAAGGTTGTTGATGCGGCCAAGGCCCGTGACGCCGCGCGCAAAGCTCGAGACCTTGCACGAAGAAAGGGAGCCCTCTCTGACTTTAGCTTGCCTGGCAAGTTGGCGGATTGTCAGGAGCGCGACCCAGCACTCTGCGAAATTTTCATTGTCGAGGGCGAGTCCGCTGGGGGCACCGCGAGGCAAGGACGCCTGCGAGCGACCCAGGCCATTCTTCCGATTCGCGGAAAAATTCTCAATGTCGAACGCGCGCGCCTGGATCGCATGCTCGCAAGCGTCGAAATCCAAGCGATTATCGCCGCCCTGGGTTGCGGAATCGGCCCGGATTTGAACATCGAGAAAGTGCGATATCACAAGATCATCATCATGACCGATGCCGATGTCGATGGTTCGCACATCCGCACTCTGCTCCTGACTTTCTTTTACCGCCAAATGCGCCCGATGATCGAGGCCGGCTATCTCTACATTGCGTTGCCTCCGCTCTACAAGGCCAAGAAGGGCAAGCAGAGTCGTTACATTAAGGACGACGCATCTCTGGACGACTACCTCTTCGATCTGGGTCTAGCCGAGGCGGTGGTGGAAATCGGTAGCGAAACCGTAGACAGTGAGACCCTGGTGGACTTGCTTCGCTCGGCCAGCGTTCGCAAGAAAATGCTCGATCGTTTTCGCGTCCGTCTGTTCGACGAACGGATCATTGATTCCGCAGGGACGGTGGGTTTACCTGATGCATCCGCCCTGGCAGACGAGCAGCAACTGCTTGAACAGGTCGGTCCAAGGATCCAGGCGGAGTTGATCCGCGCTTACGGGGAAGACGTCGGCGTCATCCAATGGACAGTCGAGGAAGATCGCGAGAACGATGCTTTTCGCTTGGTGGCCAAGATGCGAAGGGGCGGACAGGAACTCCGGACGGTGCTTGATCTCGCGACAATTCAGTCCGTTGATTTTCAGCGCATCCTCCGGTGTCAGTCCGATTTCGACGCGATTGGTTCAGCCCCCTACCGACTCGCCCTGGGCGGCGAAGAGCCCCTCATCCTGTCGAGTGCCGTGGATTTGCTCGCGCGTGTCCTTGAACGCGGGGGCAAAGGAGTCTCGATCCAACGCTACAAGGGCCTGGGTGAAATGAACGCTGAGCAGTTGGAAGAAACCACGATGAAGCCGGAGAATCGGGTTCTTCTGCAAGTGCGCGTGGAAGATATTGTCGAAGCCGACGATGTCTTCACGACCCTGATGGGGGAGGTGGTCGAACCCCGCCGCCGATTTATTGAAGAGAATGCGCTCAACGTCGAAAACCTTGACGTTTAGGGAAGAGCATGGCTGACGAACCCGTAGACGGAGAAATTGAAAACCCCGAAGGCGAGCCCCCTGTCGGCTCGGTCGACGGGATCAATATTGAAGACGAGGTCCGGAGTTCGTTTCTCGCCTACTCCATGTCGGTCATCATCAGCCGGGCCCTGCCCGATGTTCGCGACGGACTGAAGCCGGTTCATCGGCGAATACTCTACGCGATGAACCAGGAAGGGCTGCTCCCCACGCGCCCCCACAAGAAATCAGTGGGCGTAGTGGGCGAGGTCCTCAAGCATTACCACCCCCATGGCGACTCGGCGGTCTACGAGGCGATGGTGCGTATGGCCCAGGATTTTTCCCTCCGTTACCCCCTGGTGGATGGGCAAGGCAATTTCGGGTCCATCGACGGAGATTCAGCAGCGGCCTATCGCTATACCGAGGCGCGACTGGATGCCCTAGCCGTGGAAATGCTCCGGGACATCGACAGTGAAACGGTGGACTTCGCCGAGAACTTCGATGGCCAGATGGAAGAGCCTGTGGTTCTCCCGGCGCGCTTTCCCAACCTGCTTGCCAATGGTTCGGCGGGAATCGCGGTGGGCATGGCGACGAATGTCCCGCCCCATAACCTGACGGAGCTCAGTGAAGCGCTGATGCTCGAGGCGGAGAATCCGGACTGTACCCTGGACGATCTGCTCGAAAAGATGCCGGGGCCTGATTTTCCCACCGGCGCGATGCTTTGCGGGGTCGATGGTATTCGCAATTACTTCGCGACCGGCCGGGGACATCTCACCTTGCGCGCGAAGGCTGGCTTCGAAGAGACCAAGCGCGGGATGCGGATCGTCGTGACAGAGATCCCCTACCAGGTCAACAAGTCACTTCTCTTGGAGCGAATGGCCGACCTCGTGCGGGATGGCCGCATCCAGGGCATCTCGGACCTGCGTGACGAGTCCAACCGCGAGGGAATGCGCATTGTCGTTGAACTCAAACGCGACGCCTCCGAAGACATAATCCTCAACCAGCTCTACAAGATGACTCCCCTGCAGACGACGTTTGCCGTAAACCTGTTGGCTCTCGTCGGTGGTCGTCCCCAGACACTCTCCATCAAGCAGGCGCTCCGTCATTTTATCGAGTTCCGCAAGGAAGTCGTGATTCGCCGGGCAATCTACGATCTGGCCCGGGCGGAGGAACGCGCTCACATCCTCGAGGGCTTCATGGTGGCCCTGGACAACCTGGACGAGATCATCGCGCTGATTCGGGCTTCGGCGGATACCGCTACGGCGCGCGCCCAACTGGAAGAGCGTTTTGGGCTCTCCCAGCGCCAGGCCCAGGCGATTCTCGAAATGCGCCTGCGCTCCCTGACCGCCATGGAGCGGCAGAAGGTCGTCGCCGAGTTGGAAGAGTTGAGGCTGAAGATCGCCGACCTGAAAGATTTGCTGGGCAGTGATGCCAGGATTCTCGAAGTGGTCGTGGATGAATTGCGTCAAGTGGTGGAACGATTTGGCGACGCCCGACGAACGCAAATTGTCGAAGCAGTGGATGGGATTACCAACGAAGACCTCATCGTCGAAGAGGATATGGTCGTCACTCTTTCCCATCTTGGGTATATCAAGCGCAATCCCCTTACCCTTTACCGTGCCCAGCGCCGGGGAGGTAAGGGAGCCCGGGGGATGGAGACTCGGAGTGAGGATTTCGTGCGCCACCTGGGTGTGGCCTCGACGCACGCGTATCTGCTTTTCTTCACCAATCGGGGCCGCTTGCATTGGCTCAAGGTGCACGCTCTGCCCCAATTGGGCCGGGCAGCCAAGGGCAAGGCGATCGTAAACGCGCTGCAACTCGGCGAGGGGGAAGTGGTTCAGACCATGCTCCCGGTACGAAGCTTCGACGAAGTGGGTGCAGACGAGTGTGTGGTCCTGTGTACGCGCAAGGGCGTAGTCAAAAAAACTGCGCTGAGCGCGTATTCGAACCCGCGCCGTGGAGGCATTATCGCCGTTGGTCTAACTGAGGGAGACGAGTTGATCGCGGCCGAGCGTTCCAAGGGCGACAGCTCGATCCTGGTCGCGAGCCAGAGCGGAAAAGCGATTCTTTTCGAAGAAGGCGATATTCGCCCCATGGGCCGCACGGCGGTGGGTGTGCGCGGCATTGCCCTGGGCCAGGGGGATGCGGTGGTGGGTATGAAGGTGCTCTCTCCGGGAGCCACGATTCTTACGCTCACCGCCAACGGTTACGGCAAGCGAACGCGCCTAGAGGATTACCGGGTGCAGCGGCGGGGAGGCCAGGGGATCATCAACATCAAGGCAACGCCGCGCAACGGCAATGTTGTCGGTGTCGCCCAGGTGGGAGACGGGGATCACGTCATGCTGATTACGGACGGTGGCAAGATGCTTCGTTGTCCCGTCTCGGGCATTTCGATCATGGGACGCGCAACCCAAGGCGTCCGAGTCATGAAGCTTGGCTCCCAGGAAAGACTTGTCGCTCTGGCGCGCCTGGCTGAGGGTGACGCGGCGACCGCGGACGACACCGATACCGCGACCACCACCACCACCACCACCACCACCGCCACCGATCCCGCCTCCGCCTCCGATCCCGCCTCCGATCCGACCCCCGCCCCCGCGGACGGTACCGCCACCGGTACCGATACTGGTGACGATGCTGGTGACGATCCCGCCACCGAGGAGTAGAGGACTCTGGCCGCCAAGAAAAAGTCGAAGACCGGTTCAGACCTCAAGGCATCCCGCGAGGCATTCAAGTCGGCCAAGCGCGTGATTCCGGGAGGGGTCAACAGCCCGGTTCGCGGCTTCGGCTCGGTGGGGGGGACGCCGCTTTTCATCGACCGGGGCAAGGGCTCTCGGATCTGGGATATCGATGGCAACGAATACATCGATTACGTGGGCTCGTGGGGTCCGCTGATCCTGGGGCATGCCGCTCCGCCGATTCTCAAGGCCATGCGCGAGGTCATGAAGCGCGGCACAAGTTTTGGGGCCCCCACGGAAATCGAAACCCAGCTCGCGGAAGCGATCTGCCGCGCCCTGCCCTCGGTCAAAAAAGTCAGGATGGTGTCGTCGGGGACCGAGGCCACCATGAGCGCCATTCGCCTGGCGCGGGGTTGCACGGGCAGGGATCGTGTCCTGAAGTTCGAGGGGTGTTATCACGGGCACTCGGATGGGCTGCTTGTGGGTGCCGGGAGCGGTGTGGCGACCCTGGGCATTCCGGGTTCGCCGGGTGTGCCGGCGGCGATGACCGAGCTCACCGTCCAGGCGCCGTACAACAACCTCGAAGCCGTGGTCGAGGCCTTTGCGCGTTGGCCGGGCGAGATTGCGTGCATCATCGTCGAGCCCATCGCGGGCAATATGGGCTGCGTCCCCCCGCGCCCGGGTTTTCTCAAGGGGCTGCGCACTCTCTGCGATGCCGAGGGTGCGCTGTTGATTTTCGACGAGGTCATGACCGGCTTTCGGGTGGCGAAGGGAAGCGCGCAAGGCCTCTATGGAGTGCGGCCAGACCTGACCTGTCTGGGCAAAATCGTGGGCGGGGGAATGCCAGCAGCGGCCTACGGAGGGCGCAACGATTTGATGCGCCAAGTGGCCCCGGCCGGCGACGTGTATCAAGCGGGCACTCTTTCGGGAAATCCCGTCGCCATGGCGGCGGGCTTGGCGACCCTCGAACGCCTGGAGGAGCCGGGGGTCTATGAGCAGTTGGGAGCCCGAGCCCAGGCCCTAGCCCAGGGGCTTCAACGCCACGCCGACGAGGTGGGGGTGGAGCTAACCACCACATCCGTGGGTGGAATGTTCGGGTTCTCCTTCCATCCAGGACCCATTGAGTGCTTCGCCCAAGCCCAGGAGAACCACGAAGGGCGCTTTCGTCGATTCTTCACCCGGATGATGCAGGGCGGAATCAACCTTGCCCCCTCGGCGTATGAGACTGGATTCGTCTCCCTGGCCCACACCCCGTCGGATATTCAGCGAACCCTTGAAGTCGCTCGAAAAGCGCTGGAAGCGGCTGCTCGGATCCGTTGAGGCCCCCTCGCCGTTCGGCTATGCTGCGCGCCGTTTCAGGGGCCGTCATTGAGACCACTGCGGCACTCGGTGAGAGAGGCCCTTGGGATTCTTCGCGGTGTTCGTCCCAGTGCTCGTCGCGGTAGAACTGGAACTTGAACCCAAACCGCTTTCATCGAAGTTGCTCTAGGTCGAGACGCTACACGGCGACCCGGGTGGACATTGCTCTCAGAATGAATTTACGCACGGTCGGGCGAACGGCTCGCCGAAACTTGTCCTCGTGACCGCGCCTGGAGAATCGAGCGAATACAAAGAACTCAGAGAATCGAAAGAAGCGAGGATGAAAAACGGCGAACCCGGAAAATCGACCCAACCCTTGAGTGGTCGCTCCAAGGCCGGGATGGGCGCCAAGTATCAGGGCGCGATGGAAGCCGTACTGGCGATTCCCGTCGGAGCTGGATTCGGGTACCTCGCGGATCATCAGTGGGAGTCGGCACCCGTCGGACTTCTGATCGGGTTCGCACTGGGTTTTGGAGCTTTCATTTTGCGGTTGGTTCGGATGCGGCCCCCGGTCGATGGGGATTCGGATCCGACCAATGCATCGGACAACAAAAGCGAGCGATAGAGAACATCGGAAAGATCAACACGGAGACCTTTTCAGTTGCATCAAGATTTCGCCATAAAACTCATGATCGGATTGGGGCTTCTCACAGCGGCCCTTTTTGCGGTAGTGGGTTCGGCCGATCAGGGCATTGCCGTGATCGCTGGTGCTGGGCTTGGACTCTTCAATTACCATTGGCTCTATCAGGGCGCCGTTCGGTTTTTTGAGGCAGCGGAGTCCGGCGGTGTTAAGGGCGGCTCTTGGATGATCATGGCCGTTCTTCGACTTGGTTTTCTTGCGGCGGGCCTTGCCTTGCTGACTCGTATGGGCCTCGCGCCCGTCGGGTTGGTGGCCGGACTTTCTGTTCCGGTGATCTCTCAGGTGGTCTGGACCACGCGTAAAGCGTTCAATCGATCCGCACAAGTGCGGGGTTAGGAACTGGGCATGAATCTCTACAGCTTCATGGAAGGTCAGGTTCAGGTTCCCCCGGTCATTCAGGCGACTGCGTTGGTGGTCTTCCTGCTTCTGACGGCCGGGGTGATCGTGAGGAGCCGCCTTGGGGCCGCCGGTGGAGGCGCCGTTCCCGACGAAGGGTTTTCCCTGCGCAATGCGGTGGAAATTCTTGTTGAAGCCCTTGCCGACCAGGGGCGATCCATCATCGGCGAGAACTACCGATCGTATTTCCCCCTGGTGGGAGCAATCTTTTTCTTTATTTTGATTGGGAACGTCACGGGCCTGATCCCTGGCCTCGGCGAGCCCACGACAGGCAACGTGAACACCGCTGCGGCCTGGGCGCTGATTTCCTTTGGGGCCTACAACTACGTGGGGATCCGTCAGCACGGATGGAAATACGTCTACCAGTTCATGGGCCCGGCGCTGATGCATCTGAACATGGGGGGCAAGGAGTATCATGTCCGTGTTCTGACCCCGGTGTTCCTGCCTCTTGAACTGATTCTGCACGTTGCTCGCATCATCACCCTGACGGTCCGCTTGATCGCGAATATGTTCGCCGACCACGCGGTAGTGGGTGTTTGGATCGGAATCGTCCCCGTGGTGATCCCCGCCGTTTTCATGGGCTTGGGTCTCTTTGTCGCTTTCCTGCAGGCCTTCGTCTTTGCGCTCTTGACCATGATCTACATCGGCCAGGCCTTGGAAGAACCCCACTAGGGGTGAATTGAATTTTTCATCGTCCGGGAGAAAACCCGGCGCACAGCTCGGAAGGAGAAGAACTTGAAGATTATGATTCGTACGTTGTTTTGGATGCTCGTGATAGCTGCGTTCCCGGCCCTCGCCCTCGCGGCGGATGGGGCTGCAGCCGGTGGAGCCGACACGGCGATGAATGCCGGCAAGGCCATCGGCGCGGGCGTTGCGATTGGCGCGGCCGGCCTCGGTTGCGGAATCGGGATGGGTATCACCGCGGGCAACACGACTGCGGGCATCGCCCGAAACCCGGGTGCTGCGGGCGCAATGTTCACCAACTTCATTCTTGGCATGGTGCTCATCGAGTCCATCGCCATCTATGGGCTGCTGATCGCGTTCATGCTCATGCCCTAAATGGGTTGACTTCACGCTGAACCGACGCACCGAACCGACCTTTTGGCCGGTTCGGTGCGGGGATGTTCGAGATTTCTAAAGGAGTCGGTCGAGGCGCATATAGCCGCGCTCAAACCGTATCAAAAACACCCCAAAGCTGGGCTCTCAAGCTCGGAGGTTGGGGTGTTTTTCGTTGAGGGCCTGTCTGATTCTGATTCTGCTTCGCTGTCGGTGCCTGTGTGGTTCGGGTGGAGTCATCCGTTGAGCGTTGAGGGAAGATTGAGCGTTGAGGGAAGATTGAGTGTTGAAGGTTGAGCGTTGAGAATTGAGGGGTGACGTTGACAATTGCAGGTTGAGAATTGAGAGAATGAGCCGCCGGGCGGATACTCGGAGAGGGCCTCACCCCGTTCATGGCCCACTCCGAACCCTGTGTTTCCGCCCGGCGACTCGGGCACCCGCCAGCCCCCGGTCCCGTTAGAGGGGTGAGGCGAGTCATCGTCGGTTGACGACGAGGCTTGTTAGAGCAAATTGCGTGCCTGATTGACTCGGGTCGGGGGCTCTTGTGTGGACCCTGGGCGTGGCCAGGGCCCGAGCGTTCACCGGAGACCCGTTGCCGCCTGTTCACGAAGGAGGTCCCGGCAGCCGTCGACGCGAGCGGGTCGTCGTGCCAGACTCGGCGGGCGCGAGACTTTCGTCCGCGTTGTCTGTGTTGTGAGTCTGGTTGTGAGTGTTGTTGTGAGTGTTGTGTGTGCGTTGTGCGCCTAGTGAGCGTTGTGAATGTTGGGTGAGGAGATTTCTTGAATTCGGAGCGGGGATGGCTGATCGCCTTTGAGGGCATCGACGGAGCCGGCAAGAGCACCCAGGTGGACCTACTCGCCGCTGCTCTTCGCCGGGGGGGTCGCACTGTGGTCACTACCCGAGAGCCGACGGACGGGCCACACGGAGCCAAGATCCGAAAGCTGTCGAGCCAGGGCACCACGATCTCCCTCCAGGACGAACTCGATTGTTTTCTCGAGGATCGGAAAGAGCATGTTCGGGAACTGATCGCGCCGGCCCTGGCTCGGGGCGATGTCGTGATCACAGACCGCTACTACCTTTCCAATGTCGCCTACCAGGGCGCACGCGGTCTTTCTCCTGCCGCAATTCTCGACCGCAACGAGGGGCTCTTCCCGCATCCCACCGCGGCGGTGCTTCTTGAGGCATCCGCCAGTCTGGGCCTGGGCCGAGTTCGGGCGCGGGGGGAAAGTCTCAACCGTGCCTATGAACGGGAGGAATTCCTGACCCAGGTGGCGGAGATATACGCCGAAATCGAGCGTCCCTACTTGGTTCGAGTTCCGGTGGTGGGCACCCCCGAGGAAGTCCACCGCGCGGTCATTCTCGGTCTGGAGCCCCTGCTCGGTGCCGACTTGAAGTTGGCCCCGGAGTCGGCCGGGTAGGCGGGCCTACCCCAGCGAGATCAGAAGAAGAAGCCCCCGTCGTCGTCTTCTTCTTCGTGGGCGGGCCTAGACCCCTTGGGAATGGGAATCGACGTGGGCTGTTCGAGGGCCTCCTGCCAGAGTTGCCGGACACCCAGGCCCACCGAGCAGAGCGCAAGCAGCAGAAGTAGCCCCGAGGTGTGTTCGCCCGGCGCGTTGAAGCCTGGAATCGAAAACCATTCCTGGCCAGAGTTCGCGATCAGATGAATGGCAGAAAATCCCGCGGCCAGTCCGATGGGGGGCAGGATCGAGCCGCTCGCCAGGCGCGAAAGTCCCATCAAGGTGCCAAGGGTCAGCCAACTGGTCAGCGGAACGAGGGTATCGCCCGGGGCCCCCGAAGCCGGGAAATGGACGAGGGAGTAGAGAACCGCGGTGAGGAAGAGCCCGCGCAGCCGCCCCATGCGAGCCACCAAACCCTGCATGATGACGCCGAAAAAGAAAAAGCCCTCGACGATGGGTACGATGCCCAGGGCGACGGTGGCGGTTTCCGCCGCGGCGAACGGGGAGTCGGGATTCATCAAGACGTCCATCTCTTTGCGCAGTTCTTCGAACTCCGGCGTAATGGGCATCAGGATCTTCCAGTAGTTGTCAACTTCACTGACTAGGAGGACCACCGGCAGCAGACAGAAAAGCGCGCCCAGGAGTGAGGGTGAAAAGCCTTGGAGCCCCAGGCGCAGGCTCTGGGGCTGGGCGACCCGCTGGCTCGCGAGGGTCGCCACCCCGCCGAGTCCCAGTGCATAGCCGATCCCCATGGCCGCCATCAGCGATGAGGATTCGATTAGCCCGCTGGCCAAGGCCAAGGAAGCGACGAAGGAGGAGGCGAAGAGTCCTGCGAGGGAGAGCCCCACCGCGGTCATCGGGCTCGGGAAGATCTCTTCCGGCTCTGGGTCGGCGGTGGGCAGGTTTTCGTTTGGCGAGTTCATGGGTTCGGGCTCTGGTTTGCGTGCAGGGGAAATGGCCGGGCGAGTCCTTGTGACTCGATCAGCTCTTTCCCTGGGTTGAGGCGAAAAGTTCGGCCAGGGCTTTCCCGGTATGGGAACGCGCGCATCGCGCAATTTCTTCCGGGGTGCCCTGGGCGACGATCTCGCCCCCGAGGCCTCCGCCTTCGGGGCCCATGTCTACAACGTAGTCCGCGCTCTTGATGACATCGAGATGGTGCTCCACGACAAGGACTGTATTGCCCCGGGCGACCAAGCGCATCAAGAGTTCGATTAGCCGGCGCACATCGGACAGGTGAAGGCCGGTGGTGGGTTCGTCGAGAAGATAAAGGGTCTGGCCGCTGCTGCGTCGGGCCAGTTCCTTGGCGAGTTTTACGCGCTGGGCCTCGCCACCGGAAAGCGTCGTCGCCGGCTGGCCCAAGCGGAGATAGTCGAGGCCGACGTCCAGCAGGGCCTGCAACGCTCGGCGCACCGAGGGGACATTCTCCATGAAGCCGACGGCCTCCTCCACGGTCATTTCGAGTACGTCGGCAATGCTGCGGCCCTTGTAGGTGATGCCCAGGGTTTCCCGGTTGTATCGTCTTCCGGCGCACACCTCGCAGGTGATGAAGAGGTCGGGCAGAAAGTGCATTTCGACGCGCAGGCTTCCGCCACCCTGGCAGGCCTCACAGCGTCCACCGGCCACATTGAACGAAAAACGGCCGGGGTCGTAACCCCGGGCCCGGGCCTCGGGGACCTGGCTGAAGAGCTGCCTAATCCCGCCGAAGGCCCCGCAATAGGTCGCGGGGTTGGAGCGCGGGGTGCGGCCGATGGGTGCCTGATCGACATCGATGACTTTTTCGATGGCCTCCTCTCCCTCGAGGGAGAGGAACTCGCCGGGGCGATCGAGGGCTCCATAGAGGCGCGCCGCCAGGGCTCGGTGAAGGGTGTGGGTCACCAGGGTGGACTTGCCCGAACCCGATACCCCGGTCACCACGGTGAGCGCGCCCAAGGGAAGTTCAAGGTCGACTGCTTTGAGGTTGTTGGCCCGGCAGCCGCGAAGCCGAATCGTTTTAGCCGGAGCGAAATCCTTGGCTGCGCGCTCGGGGGTCGGGATCGATTCACGCCCGGCCAACCAGGCGCCCGTCGGCGATAGGGGATTCTCCGCCAGGTCTTCCGGAGTCCCCTGGGCCACCACTTCGCCCCCGTGGATTCCCGCTCCGGGCCCCATGTCGATCACGTGGTCGGCGGCCCGGATCGTGGCCTCGTCGTGTTCCACCACCACCACGCTGTTGCCGTTGTCGCGCAGGCGCAACAGGCTTGAGAGCAGTCGGGCATTGTCCCGGGTGTGGAGGCCGATGGACGGTTCATCCAGGATGTAGAGGACCCCGAGCATCGAAGAGCCGATCTGGGTGGCCAGGCGAATGCGCTGGGCCTCGCCTCCGGACAGGGTGGCGCTGGGTCGGTTCAGGCTCAAGTAGTCCAGGCCCACATCGGCGAGGAACGCCAGACGATCGCTGATTTCCAGGCCGACGCGCCGGGCGACGTCCAGTTTCCCGCCTTCCTCGGCTCCATCACTGGCCTCGTTCATCTGGGCCTCGAGGTTCTCAAGGAAGCCCTGGAGCTCAGAGATTGGCAGCGCGTTCAACTCGTGAATGCCGAGACCGCCCAGGCGAACGCTGCGGGCCTCTTCGCGGAGGCGGGTGCCCGCGCAGTCCCCGCACTCCCGGGGGATCTGGAAGCGTTCGAGCTTGGGGTCGTTCCTGCGCTCGAGTTCGTCGATGACTCCGAGCCACGGCCGCTTGGCTTGGGCCTTGCGTGGTTTTCCCGTTCGCGTGGGCTGCCCGCCGACGGAAAAAGCCACCTCGTCCTTCATGCCATGGAGGAGGGCGGAATGCGCCTTCCCGGGTGCTTGTTGCCAGGGGCTATCGAGATCGAGGCCGAGATGGTCGGCCAGGTCCTCCAAGAGTTGTGCATAGTACCGGGCGTGGCGTTTTTGTTGCCACGGTTCGATGGCTTCACGCAAGGGGCGCTCGGGATCGGGAACGATGAGGCTCGGATCGAAACTGCGTTGGATGCCGAGTCCGTCGCAGGCGGGACAGGCGCCGGCTGGATTATTGAACGAGAATAATCGGGGCGCGATCTCGGGAAGCGAAATCCCGCAATCCGCACAGGCGCTCGAGCGCGAGAGCAACCACTCCACTTCGGCCGTGCTTTCGGGATCGACTTTCGTCGCCGCCTCGCCCTGGCTCTGGGCGAGCACGATGGCCAGACCGTCGGCGAGTTCGAGCGCAGTGTGAAGTGATTCTTCGATCCGTCCCCGTGCACTGTCCCGCACGATGACGCGGTCCACCACAAACTCGATGTCATGCCGGCTCTGGCGGGCCAGTTGAATATCCTCTTCGAGTTCTCGCATGACGCCGTCGATACGGGCGTACACATACCCCCGGCGCTGCATGTCCGCGAGTTCTTTGCGGTAGGCCCCCCGACGGCCTCGAATCATGGGCGCTAAAATTTGTACCCGGGCGCCCTCGGCTAGACCCATGACGCGCTCGCTCATTTGCCCCACGGTTTGGGGGGCAATCGAATTGCCGCAACGGGGGCAGTGAGGCCGACCCGCTCGGGCATAGAGCAGGCGCAGGTAGTCGGAAATCTCAGTCGCGGTGCCCACGGTGCTGCGCGGGTTGCGCCCAATGCTGCGTTGCTCGATGGAGAGCGCTGGGGAAAGTCCATCGATGGCATCCACGTCGGGCTTTTCGAGCTGGTCGAGAAATTGTCGCGCATACGGGGAGAGCGATTCCACGTAGCGCCGCTGGCCTTCGGCGTACAGGGTGTCGAAGGCAAGGCTTGACTTGCCCGAGCCCGACGGTCCCGTGAGGACCACGAATTGATTCCTGGGGATGCTCACGTTGACGCCCCGGAGGTTATGGGTGCGCGCCCCGCGAACCCGGACCTCGTCGTGCTGGGTCGCGCGGCCGAGTCCGGGAATCGAGTCCAGGAGGCTTGGGGTCGGTCTCACGGACGTGCTGAGGCCTCGGCGTAGATGCCCTTGCGTGAGACGTAGATCTGCTTGCGAACCGTTTCCAGCCAGCGGATGTATTCCTTCTCCATCTTGTGGCGTGAAAGCTCCTCGCGAAGCTGAGGCGCGGCTTGTTCGAAACTCACGGGCGAGAAGGTTCGCCGTGCCACGAGTTGAAGAACGTTGCAGCCAAAGGGCATGGAGATTGCGTCGCTCACCTCCCCGTCCTGCAGGTTGGCAACCGCGTCGGTCATCCACGGGGCGATCTCATCGGTGTGGAACCATCCGAGTTCGCCCTCTTGCTCGGGGTTCATCTCGGTGACTCGCCGCGCCATTTCGCGGAACTCCATGTTGCCCGCGCGAACCTGGTCGGCGGCGTCCTGGGCGATCAAGCAGGCCGTCCGTTCGTCGCGCCCGCTCTCTTCGCCAGCAGCGACCATGATGTGGCGCAACTGCGCCTGCTCGCCGCCTTGGCGTTGGTTGCCAAAGCGCTCGAGGTAGGCGAGTTCGAGTTCTTCCTCTTCGATTCGCACGCGCGAGCGCACGAGGCTATTCAGAACTCGCGAGCGCTCGAGTTCGCCCTTGAGCTTGCCTCGATACTCCTTGAGGGTGAGGCCGTGACTCTCGACGCTGGCCTGGAGTTGTTCCACGGTGAGCCCGTTGTCCGCCGCGATGCTGCGGACCGTGTTGTCGACCTCTTCTTCGCTGGCTTCCATTTCCAGGCGGGTCACGATGGCCTCGATCAGCTTGGCTTCAATCAGGCGGTCCAGGGCTTCGTCGCGGACCTTCCCGATCTCCGAGGCCGGTGCGTTTGCAGCCCGCATGCGTTCGGCCACGGGCCGGGCCAGTTCCTCCACCTCGGAAATCAGGACGTAGCGGTGTCCGACTTGGGCCGCGATGCCGTCGATCAGCATCTCGGCGGCTCGGGCGCCGGGAGCAAGGCCCAAGCCCAGGGCGATCCCCGCGGTGAGTACGTTGCGGGCCCAATTCCAGGGGAGGCAGGGGCGGGGGCAGGAGGGGCGTTCGGGGATCAATTTTTCTCCGGTTGGACCCCGTGGGACTCGGGGCTGCGGAAGCATTCTAGCGGGTCCTCCGCCGATCAGGCGAGCCCGTCGCCGGGCTGGCGCGGCTTCGCTGTGGGCGGAGAATCGCGGAGAATAATCGGGGTTTGCGCCGGGTGCCCAGCCCTCGGGCCCGAGCCCGAGTGGGAGGATTCGCCGCATGCCCGGGAGCGAACACATCGGGGCGCAATCAAATTTTGGCTTTCTGGCAGACTTGCACAGATAAAAATATCTGATATATAAAACATGATGGTGGAGTCTTTCGGGATACAGATATCTAAATCGAAAATTCGGGTCCAAAACGAGGCGTCCCCCAGTCGAGAAAGAATTCTTACGGCTGGGGCTGAGATGCTGGCCTCCCGGGGACTTGGCGATGTCAATACGAACACCATCGCCCGGGCCGCCGGTGTGGGGGTGGGAACTTTCTACGCACATTTCGACGACAAGTTCGCCCTCCACAGAGAATTGGCGACACGCGGGCTCGCCCTCCTTCAGGACGCTCTCTCCCTTGCGAGTCGAGAGACCCTTCACCAGTCCATCGAGCAGCAGGTACGGGCCAGCGTCGCTGCATTTGTCAATTTTGCCCATGCCCACCCCGCCCTCTACCGCGTGGTCTTTTCCGCGGATGAGAGCCTGCCCCGGGGCGGTCGGCCCGGAGTCGGGTTCTCGGCCCGGGCTCTCGAAAACCGGTTGGCCGAACTCCAACGTGGGGGGCTCTTGGAAGCTTCGGTGGATACCCGCCTAGCGGCCCGCATCTTCAATGCCGGCCAGAGCCAGGTCGTCCTCTGGTGGCTCGAGGCGCCGGATCCGTCGCCAACGGCCCAGTTGATCGAAACCCTGGTCCAACTGCACCCGGCGGTCGCCTGCCGGCGCTAGGCTGGTTGACCGCGAGGCGGCCGGCCGGGGCTGCCCCAATGAGGGAGGGGGCAGACCAGTGATCCCGCAAAACCCCGCCCGGATATCGGCCCCCAGCTACTGCGTGGGAATCATTCACTACCAGAGCTATGCCGATCTGGAGAGCTGCCTCGGCGCGGTGGCTGGCCAGACACTTCGTCCCCGGGCCGTGCGGGTGGTGGATGCCGGCGCCGACACCGATGCATTGGTGAAAATTCGGGACAGGCATCCCGGCGTTGCTTTCGAGGCCGCGGCCAACCGGGGCTATTCGGCGGCGGCGAATCGACTTCTTGCCTGGGCGAGTGGCCCCGATGTCGGGGCGGATTTCTGTCTTTTGCTCAATCCAGACGTGACCCTCGAGCCGGATTTTGGCCAACGCTTGGTGGACGCCCTGGCGGCGCGTCCCGACGCGGCCCTGGGCACGGGAAAACTGTTGCGCCCGGACCGCCTTACCCTGGACAGCGCGGGGATCGCGTTGCCCGCCCACCGCCGTACCAGGGATCGAGGAAGCGAGCAGCACGATCGCGGTCAGTACGACCGGGGCGAGTACGTTTTCGGGGCGAGCGGCGCGGCCATGATGTTGCGCTGCGCAGCTCTCGCCGACTTGGCTTTGGAAGGAGAAGTCTTCGACGAGGATTTCTTTCTCTATCACGAGGACACCGACCTGTCCTGGCGGGCGCATGTCCTGGGTTGGAGGGTCTATTACGAACCCTTGGCGCGTGCGGTCCACGCCCGTGGCTGGAAGAAAGGCCAACGCTTCCGAGTGCCGCCCGCGGTGCGGAGGCATTCGTTCAAGAACTATTACCTGCAGCTGATCAAGAACGAATCCGCGGCGGGCTTCCTGCTCCGGCTTCCCGTGCTGTTGGCCTGGGAGGTCCTTCGATTGGGCCACGCGGCGATACGCGATCCCCAAATCCTGCCCGCTTACGTCGATGCCTGGGGGCTCGCGGGTCGAGCTTTCCACAAGCGCCGAATCCTGCGCGCTCGCCGAGCTCGGCGGCCGAACCGGGGCGCACGCTGACCCGAGCGGGTCAGTCCGGTGAGAGACGTTTCAACAGCTCGTGGGCGGCATCGAAGAGCGCCGGGGCGCCGCCCTCGGGCCCGGGAGCGGGACCAAAAATTCGATGGTCGGGGGTTACCCGCATGCCCGAACCGGCGTGGGTGAGAATCTGCACCAGTCGCTGGGGATCGATCTGGCTCGACTCGGCGACCTGCAGCACGAACTCGCCTTTGTGCAGACGCAGCGCCGAAATTCCCAGCTTCCGCGCACGCACTTTCAGCCGAATCACCTGGAGCAGGTTCTCGCCTTCGGCGGGCATGACCCCATAGCGGTCGAGTACTTCATCGCGAATCCGCGCCACCTCGTTGCCATCGCGCGCACTCGATAGGCGCTTGTAGATCACCAGTCTCTGGTTCACATCGGACACGTAGTCCTCGGGCATTCGAGCCACGATGGGCAGTTGGATCTCCGGGTCGAGCACTTCTTCGTGGATCGTGCCCCGCAGATCCTCAATCACTTCGTCGAGCATTTCCATGTAGGTCTCGTAGCCCACGGCGCGCAAATTTCCCGACTGCTCGCTTCCCAGAAGGTCCCCCGCTCCGCGAATTTCCAGGTCCATGTTGGCCAGCCGAAAGCCGCTGCCCAGTTCCGTCAGATCCTGAATTGCTTCCAGCCTTCGCTGGGCATCGCTGCGAAGTTTCCCCACCGCGGTGGGGACGAGCAGGTACGCATAGGCGCGGCGAGAACTCCGCCCCACACGGCCTCGCAATTGGTAGAGCTGGGCCAGGCCCAGGGCATCGGCGCGGTTGATGATAATCGTATTGGCCTTGGGAATATCGAGACCGCTCTCAATGATGGTGGTACACAGGAGAACATCGGCTTGGCCGCGGACGAACGAGCGCATGCGGTCCTCAAGAGTGTTCTCCTTCATCTGGCCATGGGCAACTATGACCGAGACCTCCGGCACCACTCGCGCGAGCATGTCCGCCATGCTGGCGATGGTCGCCACGCGATTGTGTAGGAAGAAAACCTGCCCGCCCCGCCGGACCTCACGCAGGATCGCTTCGCGGATCAGCGAGTCGCTTGCGAGGCAAACCTGGGTTCGAATTGACAACCGGTCCACGGGCGGCGTATCGATCACAGAGAGATCACGTAAGCCCGTAAAGGCCATTTGGAGGGTTCTCGGAATCGGCGTGGCCGTAAGGGTGAGCACATCCACCGTCCGCCGCATGCGCTTGATCCGCTCTTTGTGGCTCACGCCGAAGCGCTGCTCTTCGTCCACTACAAGCAGGCCCAGCCGCCTGAATTGAATGCTCTTGTTCAGAATGCGATGGGTCGCGATGACGATGTCCACGGTCCCATCGGCTAGGCCTTCGAGGACTTTGCGCGAATCACGTGGAGACCGGAAGCGCGAAAGCATTTCGACCTGAATCGGGTAGCCGGCGAACCGGGCCCGGAAGGTTTCGTAATGCTGTTCGCAGAGAATCGTCGTGGGTGTCAGGATCGCCACCTGCCTGCCGTCCATGGCGCATTTGAACGCGGCGCGGATGGCGACTTCGGTCTTTCCATAGCCGACATCGCCGCACACGATCCGGTCCATTGGCCGGGGTTTCTGCATGTCGGTCAGAACGTCTTCGATGGCGCCAGCCTGGTCTGGGGTTTCCTCGAATTCAAAGGCCGCCTCGAACTCTTCAAAGAAGGCGTCCCTGGGCGAGAAGGCGATGCCCGGGGCCAGTTCTCGCGCCGCGTGCATGGCGAGAAGTTCCTGGGCCATATTGCGCAGACTCTTCTTAACTTTTCGCCGGGCGCGGTGCCAGCTCTCGCCGCCAAGGCGGTCGATCTTGGGAGCCACGCCCTCAAAGGCGCCGTAGCGCTGGACCAGGTTAAGCCGGTCGATGGGCAGAAAGAGCTTGTCGCCCGCTGCGTATTCAATGGACAACAATTCGCTCTCGAGTCGTCCCGCGCGAACCACGTCCAGGCCGCGGTAGAGCCCGATGCCGTGGTCGCGATGTACGACATGATCCCCCGGCTTAAGCTGCGCGATGCCGTCGAGGGCCGCGCCTTCCTTCCAGCCCGCGGTGGTGCGTCGTTTCTCTCTTTTCCCGAAGATCTCCTCTTCGGTGAGCACCGCGAGCTTCTGGGCTGGGATGGAAAAGCCCTCGGACAGCGAGGTGACCCGAATTTCCACGTGGCCGGGCAGGGACCAGTGCCAGCAGGGGCGGGGATCCGTCGCCAGGTTGGCCTCGATTCCGTACTGCCCCAGGAGATCCTTCAGTCGCTCGGCCGCGGAAAGAGCCGAGACCGCGATCACGCAGCGCCATTTTCCGAGAGCCCAGTGGGCAAGCTGGTCGGCCAGGGGCGCGAGCGCACGATCGTGAGTGCGCGCGCTGGCGAGGCTTCGGCGGAGCCCGTCGTGGCTTTGGGTTTCGACCGAAATGGTTTCGGCTTTTGCCTCGGCGTCGACCATGTTCAGGCGTTCCAGGCCCACGCAGCGACGCTCGTTGAGGTGGGCTTCGATCCGATCGGGCCCGACCAAGAGTTGGTCCGGCGGACAAACCATACGCGCGGATTCTCGGGCGGCCTGGTAGCCCGCCAGGGCTTCGTGATGGTATTCCTCCAGTCGCGCCCGGCCCGCGTCCGGATCATCGATGAGCACCAGCGCATTGGGGGGCAGGTAGTCGAGAACGGTTTCCTGCTTTTGGTAGAGAAGGGGCGCAAGCGCCTCGACACCCGGGGGCGCGTGTCCGCGCAGCAGGCCGTCAAGGAGTTCCGTGCATTCGCTGGCCGGGGTTCCGACTTCCTCGGCGAGCTGGCGCAGGGCGTCTCCCTGCTCGACCACCCGCTCCCGGGTAAAGATCAACTCGCGTGCGGGCGAGGCGGTGGCGAAGGAAACCTTGCTCAGAGAGCGCTGGCTCCCCGCGTCGAATTCACGAATGGAGTCGACTTCGTCACCAAAAAATTCCACCCGGATGGGATTGGCGCAGTGCGGCGGGTAGAAGTCCACGATGCCGCCGCGCACGGCAATTTCACCCGACTCCGCCACCAGGGGCATACGGAGATAGCCGTCGTCGATGAGGGTCTTCAGCCAGACGTCGCGGTCCATGCGCTCGCCCAAAGTAATGGTTCGCTCCCGAGCGCGTACGGAGTCCCGAGCGGGTACGCGCAGGGCGAGGGCTGTCCAATCGCTGACCACCACGGGGGCGGGGCCTTCCGGGGGATGATCATTCAGGGAAAGCCAGCGGTAGAGCACGTCCATCCGTTGGGCCACCAGGAAAGCCTGGGGAGAAAAGCGGTCGTAGGGCAACGTGTCGGGCCGAGGAAAGACGCGGAGTCGGGAAGAGTCCGCCCCCTCGCCGAGCACGGTGCGCAGATCCTCGGCCAACGCGTCACAGCGTTTGGCCGAGGCGCCGAGGATGAGCACCGGTTGGCCCGGGTGGGCACGGATCAATTCGGCGGCGGCCACCGACCGCGAGGCTCCGCGGAGGCCTGTCAGGCGAACGGGTCCGTTGCGGGCCTGTACCTGTTGGGCGAGGGCGCGGAGGGCCGAGCGTGGTTGTTTGCGGCGGGTTGCCACCTTTTCTGAAATGCCTTTCGTCCTGGCTGTCGCCGGACCCAGTCCACGGTCCAACTCAACGAAGCCCAACTCAACGAAGCCCAACTCAACGAAGCCCAACGCAACGAGGCCCGACGCACTCCTCCGGGGGGAGGGGGTGCGCGGGCTCTATCCTGTGCGCGAGTCTAGCAGCGGGGGGGGTGGGGGTTAGGCCGGCGAAATGGCCCGGGCAACCCGGCCAGGTAGTCGAGGGTCTCCGCCGCGATGCGGCGTCCGGGGTGCCGGGTTTCGAGTTGTCGCCGGGCACCCGCGCCGAGCCGCCGGCCCAGCTCCGGATCGGCGGCGAGCCTGGTTAGGGCATGGGTGAGGGCGTGAGCCGCCTGGCTCCGAGTGTCTTTCTCGGCGGGAACCCTCGGATCCTCTGGGGCGATGATCCAGGCCGATTCATCGGCCTCTAAACCGGGCGCTGCCCCGGCAAAGGCAACGATGGGCCGCCCCGCTTCCATGTAGTTGAGCAACTTGATGGGAAATCCGCCGACCCGGCGCCGGGGAGCCACCAGGCAGCCGGCGGCATGGATTAGGTGGCGCATCTCGTCGAAGTCCCGGACCCGAACCCGAAGAAGCCTTGCTGGGTCCGGGTTCGGTTGCTCGGAACTCGGAAGAGCATGGCTGGCCACCACCAGCGGGCCCGCCGACTCGGGCAGTTGACTCGCTGCTCGGGCGAGGAGATCCAGTTCCTGGTAGCGGTCGAGATTGCCCGAGTAAAGGGTGTAGTGGCCCGGGACGAGGCCGTGTTTTTCGCAACTTTGCGCTTGGGCTTGGGCACTCGGAGCGGGCCGGGCCTCGAAGCTCGGCGGAATCAATGCCACGTCGGCTTGGGCGTGGGGGCTTAGAGCCTGGTGAGTGGCCTCGCACAGGGCGATGACACCGTCGGCTCGGCGCGCAATGGAACGCTCGATCTGCCGCCCGGCCCGGCCGGCTTCCCGGGCTAGTCGCTCGGGCAGGTAGGCGGAGAGCTCGTGTTGCAACAGCGTGTGTGCCACATAGACGACGCGGACCCGTGTGGCCCGGCGGGCTGCCAGGGCGATGATCGCGGCCTCGGCGTTGTGGGCGAGCACGAATTCAAAGGGCTGTTGCTGTTGCCCGGCCCGGCGGGCGGCAGCCTGCCAGGTGCCAAGCAGGGCGAGGTCGGCCAGGGGCTTGGCCCATCGAGGGCCCGAGCCCATGGCTCGAGGAGCGAGCCAGGCCGGTGGTGTGATGCGTTCGAGATCCCCGGGAGCATGGCCGCTTCCCCGGCCGTAACAGAGCAACGTGGGTCGGGTCCCGGCGGCGGTGAGGGCGCGGGCTTGCTCGGCGAAGAAAATTTGCGAGCCCTGGGGAAAGGGAAAGGCAAAGGCGCCCATCAGCGCCAGCCGCGGATCGGGTTCGATCCCCGCTTGGAGAGTCATCCCAACGGGGTCCGCGTTCGGGGTCGCCGGGCGACGCTTCTCAGTTCCCGGTAAAGCGAGCCGAGTTCGACGCACGCCTTGATGAGGACTCGAGGGTGAGCGCCGGTCTGTCGCCCGTGACGCCGCCGGTGGTGATTGACCGGGACCTGGTGAATGCGAAACCCCGAGGCCCGGGCTCGGATCAACAACTCGGTATTGATAAATGCACCCACCGAGGCCAGGGGAATCGTCTCGACCACCCGGCGGTGGAAGAGCTTGAACGCGCAGTCGATATCCCTTACCCGTAAGCCAAAAATCAAGCGAATCAGGCCACCCCAGACGCTGGCGATGAGTAGCCGAGGCCAGGGATCTCGTCTGGGGGACCGGAAGCCCGCCACGATGTCGTAATCCGGTGTGTGGGCCAACAGATCCCGAAGCTGTGCGAGCTCGAACTGGAGGTCGGCGTCGCTAAAAAAGATCCACGTCCCCCTGGCCTGGGCGAGGCCCGCCCGGAGCGCTGCCCCGTAGCCGCTGTTCTTCGCCAGGTGGACACCGCGGATGCGCGGGTCCCGCTGCACCCAGGTGTCGATGATTGTTGGGCTTTCGTCCCGGGAGCCATCGTTCACCACCACGACTTCAAAATCACCGCCCAACTCTTCGCCGACCTTACAGGCGCCGGCCATCAACTCCGCGAGGTTGTCCTCCTCGTCAAAGGCCGGGAAGACCAGAGAGAGGGACGGCGCGGGGGCGCGGGGGGGAGAAGGAGGGGGAGTGTACGGCCCAGAGGGCATCAATCCAGGTACCCCAGGGCCCGCAAGCGCGCGGCGACCATTTCGCTCTCCTCCTGGGAGTAGCTGCGATCCTCTGACGAGTCCGCATCCTTTCCCGGGGACCAAGGTAGCCCCATCGCCCGGGCAACCGCCGGTGCCACTTGGGAGAGGGATTCGGGGGTGAGCGCGGGAACCGCTTCGCCGCCGCCCCCGGTGACAACAAAGATGCCGTCCTGACGATGGGTGCCGTTCATGCCCCGTCCCCGTCCGCCGGCGAGATCCGCGCCCGAGAGCCGCTGGATCGCGGTGCTCGGGCCGGCTCCCGGCCTGGCCGGCGGGCGGATGGCCTCGTCTTGGCGCCATGGGGTAGCGACCAGGGAGAGTCCGTAGCCACGGAGAGTGCCCAATTCCACCACGATATCCGGCGCCCGATCGACGAAGGGACCGGAGTAGACCTCTTCCCGGGGTCGCGCTCGGGCCACTACGGGTTCACCGTTGGGCAAGCGCCAGGCCAGCAAGCGTTCAATCAGCCGCGCGCGTACCGCGGCATAGTCCTCCGGCGCAACGCAGCCATTTTCCTCCCGACCGGCGAGGTTGATCCAGACCCCCGGCTGGGTGTTGACCTCCTCGGAGAAGGCCAGGGTTTGGGACCAGCGCAGGCCGCCGAAGCGCGCGGCGCTTTCGAGGAGGCCGGCGGTGCCCCGGGCCCGGCGGAAGAGTTTCTGGAGCCAGCCGGCGGGGAGCCAGCGGAGTGCGATATCTCGGGCGAGGCGCGCGGCGGAATCCAGGCGAGCGCCTCGCCGTCGCCGGCGCAACAGGAATCCCTCTTCGGCCAGGAATCGGTTGAGGTAAACGATGCAATCCGAGGCGCCCCCCATGCCGTGGTCCGAGACCACGAGGCAGAGGGCGTCTTCCCCGTAGGCGGCGCGCAATTCTCCGCACGCCCGGTCGAGGGCTGCGTAGACGTCACCGATGGCGCGTTGGCGCTCGTCGCCGGCGAGGGGGTCTCGCCGTGGGCTTTCGGGGTCGTGGTCCCGCCAGTAGTGGTGGCCCACGGTATCGCTTTCTGAAAAGACCACGGTCACGAGGTCGGGCCTGCCCCCGCTGGGTTCGCGCTGCATTTCGTCGAGTGCGACCCGGGCGAATTCCGTCTTGCGCTCGATACGCGCGAGCAAGGTGGCCGCGGCGCGTTCGTGAAAGCCCCCGTCGGTGGCGGATTCGTCGAGATCCGGGCGCATCCACGGGCCGGCCCGGGCCGCGATACGTTGATAGAGGTCGGGGTTGCTCGTCGATGCGGCGTCGGTGGCGTTGGAAACCGGGGCGTCGAATCCCGGGACCAGCAACCCCGAGACCGGCTCCGGGGGGAAGGTGGCGGGGAGGCCCAGGACAAGAACCCGGCCACCGGCTTGGCTGACGGCGGAGAAAATCGACTCGCCTTGGCGGTCGCCGGCGTTGACGAAGCGAATCCGGTAGCGGCCCGGCACCTTTTGGGAGAAGTCGAAGATGCCGTGATCTCCGGGTTCCAGGCCAGTCATAAAGGAAGACCACGCGGGGAAGGTCACGGGCGGCGTGGTGGACGGGAGGGGGCTCGCGCGCCCCGCCTGAATCCAGGCGGCGAGGTGAGGCATGCGCCCGGCGGCAATGAGCGGCCGAATGACGTCGAAGGTGGCGCCGTCGAGGGCCAGGATCAGCGCGGGCCGGAGGGCATGGGGGCTCAATGGCAGCCTTCCGGGTGGGAGCACGACGCCCGGGTTGCCGGCTTCCGGGATCCGACGGAGCCGGACATCGAACTGGGCGTAATTCCACCCTGAAGGGGCGAGCTTTCCGGATGGCTCGACATGGCGGGTATGCCTCTCTATATTGCGGCGCCCAAAACCGGGACGATGTCTCGGGTGCTTGGGGGTCCAAGGGCCGCGCAGGATGCCTCGACAGGTATCGCGGACGCGGAAATTTGGCCACCCAGGAAACAAGATCTAGGAAATAAGAAATAAGAAAAAGGAACCGCAAGATGCGCCGCCTCGGGCCTATCGGCCAGGGAATGTGGCGAAAGATCCGGCAGGTCAGACCTGCCGTTGCGGCCCGCGAAGAACGGCCATTGGCCGGTCCAATCCGGAGCCAGGAGAACCAATTTTGTCCATCGAACTCCTCTGCCGAAAACTCGGCATGTCCCAAGTATTTACCGATGCGGGCGAAGCGGTACCCGTAACCGTCCTCGAGGCGGGCCCGAACACCGTGGTCCAAATCAAGCGCGAAGACGGTCCCGACGGCTACACGGCGGTCCAACTCGGATTCGGCGAACGTCGCGGAAACCTGTTCAACAAGCCCTCTCTCGGCCATTTCGCCAAGGCAGGGGTCGAGCCCCAGCGCTTTCTCCTCGAGAGTCGCGTCACCTCCGAGGAGGCCGAGGGTCTCGAGATTGGTCAGGAGTTGAAGGCCGATCTCTTCGAGGCGGGACAACGCGTCGATGCCATTGGGACCTCCAAGGGTCGGGGGTTCGCCGGTGTGGTCAAGCGCCACGGCTTCAAGGTCAAGAAGCGGACCCACGGAACCCACGAGTATTTCCGGCACCCCGGTTCAATCGGGGCGGGTGCTTCGCCCGGCCGGGTTTTCAAGGGCGGTCATCAGGCCGGCCAGATGGGAAATGTGCGGGTCACGGTGCAGAATCTTGAAGTGGTTCGCGTGGACCCTGAGAACAACCTCGTATTCGTGCGCGGCGCGGTGCCCGGTCACGTCAAGGCCCTGGTCAAGCTTCGCGCGGCGATCAAGTAGCCGCCCCGTCGCCCGCTACGATCGCAAGGACCATTTCCACCAACGGGCCAAACGCGAGGGTTTTCGCTCGCGCGCGGTCTACAAGTTGGCCGAGCTCCAGAGCGGCCATCGGATTCTCAAGTCCGGCCAGCGGGTTGCGGACCTCGGCTGTTGGCCCGGGGGCTGGCTCCAGGAGGCCTCCCGAGCGGTGGGCGCTCGGGGGCGGGTGGTGGGGGTCGATCTCGCGCCCGTTGAACCGCCTCTCAACAATGCGAACGTGATCTCCTTCGTGGGAGACATCGAGGACGCCCAAGTTTGCGAACAGCTTCGCACACATCTGGGAGGGCGTTGCGATGTTCTGCTCTCGGACGCAGCGCCCAAGCTGACCGGGGTTCGGGAGGCGGACCGCGCGGCCGAGGAGCGCATTCTCGAGGCGGTGGAAGTGATTATTCCCCTTCTACTTCGCAAAGATGGGGACCTTCTGGTCAAATTGCTGGAGTGCCCCGAGGCGCAAAATTTCCAGCGTCGGATGCGCGCCTGCTTTGCCAGTGCCAAGACCGTGCGGGCCGCCGCGACTCGGAAAGGCAGCAGCGAACGTTATCTACTGGCCCGGGGCTATAAACCCACAGAGACCGATTCCTAAAATCCCGGGTCCCCGGGATTCGTCAAGGAGAATCCAATGGCATCCAATCGTCCCTTCCGTGTTCTGGGCCTGCAGCAGATCGCCGTGGGCGGCTTGGACAAGGCCCGGCTGCGGAAGTTTTGGGTGGACACCCTGGGGCTCCGCCACGTCAGCAGCTACACGAGTGAAAGCGAAAACGTCGATGAGGATATCTGCGAGGCTGGCAGCGGACCGCTGAAAATCGAGGTGGACCTGATGCAGCCCCTCGATCCCGATCAGCGCCCGAAGGTTCACGAACCGGCTCTCAACCACGTGGGCCTGTGGATCGACGACCTCGCCGCCGCCGTGGAGTGGCTCGAGGGCCAGGGCGTTCGGTTTACGCCGGGGGGGATTCGATCGGGAGCCGCGGGCCATGATGTTTGCTTCATTCATCCCAAGGGCAACACGGACGCCCCAATCGGGGGCGAAGGTGTTCTGGTCGAACTCGTTCAGGCCCCGGATGATGTCCGCGAAGCCTTTGCGGTTCTTGCCGCCGCCGTCTGAGGTCGGGCTAGTGTGGGGGGGAGCCCCGGCGGATCAGGCCCTCGCCGAATTGCTAGGTCTCCTGTCCAAATCACTCTTCTCAAGCGCTCTCTCCAAGCACTCGGACCCAAGCACTCTCCCCCCTACCACTCTCTCCAAGACACTCGGAGCAATTCTTTGAAGGCCGGAGATTCCTGAGATGAAGACTCTGCAACCCCGGCCCCTGGTGGATGACCTTGCGTTTGGCGAAGGGCCGCGTTGGCGCGAGGGCCGACTCTATTTTTCGGACATGCACAGCGAGAAGGTGCTGGCGACCGATCTCGAGGGTCGTTGCGAGGAGATCTGCCGGGTTCCCAACGCCCCGTCGGGCCTGGGCTGGCTGCCCGACGGACGCTTGTTGGTGGTGTCCATGACCGATCGCCGCTTGCTCCGTCAGGAATTCGACGGCTCGCTCAGCGAGGTCGCCGATCTCAGTGAGTGGGCGGCCTACCATTGCAACGACATGGTGGTGGATGGGCAAGGACGCGCCTACGTGGGAAATTTCGGCTGGGATCTCCACGGCGGCGGGGAACCTCAGGCCGCGAACCTGGTGCTGGTGACCCCCGACGGCGAGGCCCGGGTGGTGGCCGAGGACCTGAAATTTCCCAACGGCTCCGTGATCACCCCGGATGGAGCCACACTGATCATCGGCGAGACCATGGGCCACCGCCTGACCGCTTTCTCCATCGAGGCCGATGGCAGCCTGTCGGGCCGACGGGAATGGGCCAATACACCGGGCATTCTGCCCGATGGAATTTGTCTCGATGCCGAAGGCGCCATTTGGGTCGCTTCTCCGGTGAGCCACGGTTGTTTCCGGATTCGCGAAGGCGGAGAGATCACCCATAAAGTCGAAACCGAAACAGAGGCCTTTGCCTGCATGCTCGGCGGTCCCGAGCGCAAACATTTGTTTCTCTGCACGGCGGGCAGTAGTTCACCCGAAGCCTGCGTGGCCAATCGCGATGCGCGCATCGAAGTGGTAGAGGTCGATGTGCCCGGCGCCGGTTTGCCGTGACGGGCGAGGGCTTCGATCCGGCACCCCGCCCCCCCGTTCGGGAAGAGAACGAAGGCCCGAGCGCTCGCTACAGCTACTACGTGCTCGCGTTGCTGACGATCATGTACACCTTCAACTACTTGGATCGATACGTTCTGACGATTCTCGTGGTTCCGATCCAAGCCGAACTGGGCCTCTCCGACACCACCATGGGCTTTCTCATGGGCCCGGCCTTCGCGATCTTTTATACAGCGCTGGGCATTCCCATTGCGCGACTGGCGGACACCCATTCCCGGCGCATGATCCTCTCGGTGAGTTTCGTTCTTTGGAGCGTGATGACGGCCTTGGCGGGGCTAGCGCGAACGGGTCTGGAACTGACCGCCACTCGAATTGGTGTGGGCATTGGCGAAGCGGGGGGCACCGCGCCCGCCCATTCGTTGATTTCGGATTACTTCCCCCCCGAGCGTCGCACCCTGGGGTTTGGCGTGTTTCAACAGGGGGTCTATCTGGGCCAGATGCTGGGCTTGATGGTGGGCGCGGTCCTGGTTGCCCAGGTGGGCTGGCGAATGACCTTCCTGATTGTGGGACTGCCCGGGGTGGTGCTCGCCCTGGTTCTTTACCTCACGGTGAAGGATCCGGTTCGCGGGGCCTTTGATTCGGCCGGGCCCGAGGAAGCGCAAAATTCGCCACTGGGCGAGGTGTTCGCACATCTGTGGCGGCGCCCGAGTTTTCGCTTCTTGATGATCGGGTCGGGGATCGCCTCCTTTGCGGGTACGGGTTTTGGGTTTTGGCTACCGGTGCTCTTCGAGCGCGCCCACGGGATGACTCCCATGGAGGTGGGGCTGCAACTCGGACCCACCATGGCGATCAGCGGATCGTTGGGGGCTATTGGCGCGGGCCTGTTGACCGACCGCCTTGCCCGGCGCGACCGCCGCTGGTTGATGTGGATCCCCGGGGCCAGTGTGCTGACCTCTCTGCCTTTCCTGATCGGCGTGTGCGTTGCCCCCACTGCGACGGGCGCGCTGTTCTATGCGATTCCTTCGGGCCTCCTCGGCGGGGGCTGGGCGCCCGCCGCCTATGCGGCGGCTCAGGCCCTGGCGCCTCCGCGCATGCGGGCCCTGGGCGCCTCACTGCTGATTCTCTGCATCACCCTGCTGGGCATGGGGGCTGGTCCCCAGGCGGTGGGGATCCTGAACGACGTGCTGTCCCCGAACTTCGGTGAGGATGCGGTGCGCTATTCGATGGTGATCGTCATCTCGAGCTGTGCGATCGGCGCCCTGCTTCTGCTCTGGGGCAGCCGGACCTTCGAGCGCGATTGCCGCGCTTCGCAAGTTTGAGACGGGCTCTCAGGCCCCGCTCGCCAGGTTGATCGAGTTCGGAGGTTCTATCCCTTTTCCCGGCCCTTTTCGGCGGCGTCGCGATCCGGGCTATGTCGCCGAACAAAGTCTTCCAGCAGCCACTGGGAGATGCTGATCTTTCCCGGGAACATGGGGGGCAATTCGTTGACGTGGAAAAAGTCGGCGGATTCCATTTCATCGTCGTGGTCGGTGTCCACGCTTCCCCTCGCGTAACGCGCCCTGAAGCCGAGCATCAGCGAATTGGGAAAGGGCCAGGCCTGGCTGCCGAAGTAGCGCACGTCCTCCACTGTAATGCGCGTTTCCTCGTAGACCTCGCGAATCACCGCCTCCTCGGCGCTTTCACCGGGTTCGACGAAGCCGGCCAGGACGCTGAAAATGCCAGGGGGAAAGTTGTGACTTCGGCCGAGTAGAATTTCGTCACCGCGTTCCACGGCGACGATCATGGCGGGGGAAAGCCGGGGATACATGGGTATCGCGCAGTCGGGGCAACTGCGCGAGCGATCCGTAGAAGACACTTCGGTTTGCTCCCCACAGGCTCCGCAGAACTGATGGGTGCGGTCCCATTCGACAATTTGCACTGCCCGGCCCGCCAGGGCGTGAAGCTCGGGTTCGAGAGCGCCGAATAGCATCCGCAGGTCCTTCGTGGCGAAACCTTCCGGAGGCTTGAAATCCCCGGGAAGTTCCGCCGAGTAGCAGTGCTGTTGGTCCCATGCGCCCAGGTACTGGGTCCGGGTGGCCTCGATGCCCAGGCCGTCAATCGCCGTGACACTGGGCAGGAGGTTTTCACTGGTGACCAGAAGTTCTCGACCGAGGAAGGCAAAGAGTCGAGGGTTCGGGCCAGGATTCTCGGGCGCGACATGACCCGGTACAAAGCGCAGCGGAGAGCTTTCAATCATGGCGTCAACCCTAGCTCCGATTATGAAGTTCAATCAGGGGCGGGTCAGGGGAGATCTAGCCTGTTCGGCGTGGTAGCCTGCATCCCAATGCATGCCTTGGAATTCGCCGCGGTCAGTAAATATTTTGGCGAACGCGCCGCCCTCTCTCGGGTTAGCTTCAGTCTGGCCCCAGGCCGAGCCCTCGGTCTTTTGGGGCCCAATGGTGCGGGCAAGACGACGGCCCTGCGGCTGCTCCTGGGCCACAGCGAAGCGAGCGAGGGAACCGTGTGGCTTCAAGGGGGAAACCCCTTTGATCCCGAGAGTCGGCGCGGTGTGGGCTACTTGCCCGAGCGCCTGACCCTGCCGGGCCACCGCACCGTGGCCTCCTTTCTCACTCTGCATGGGAGTCTGGTGGGACTTCGCGCGGGCGAATTGGCTCGTCAGGTGGAAGCCGTGGCCGAGCAGACCGGGATCGCTTCCCGGCTGGGGGACTTGGTGGGAACCCTTTCCAAGGGGCTGACCCAGCGGGTCGGTTTCGCCCAGGCGTTGATCGGCGGTCCGCGTTTGCTTCTGCTCGATGAGCCCAGCAGCGGTTTGGACCCGATCGGAATGCGCGAAGCCCGGGAATGGATCGGCCAGGCCAAGCGGGCCGGGTGCTCGGTTCTAGTCAGTTCCCACCTGCTCTCCGAAGTGGAGCGCATGTGCGACAGCGTGGTGATCCTGAACGAAGGAAGCGTGGTGGCTTCGGGAGCCATCGGTGAAATCGTTCGGGCGGGGGAAGAACTCGAAGACGCCTTTGTTCGCCTGGTGGGCTCGCAATCGGAGATCCAACATGGCGCTTGATATCCGGCCGCTGAGGCTGCTCGCAGTCGAAGGGCTGCAGGATGCTGCTCGTCGGAGGGTGGTGCCTGCCGTGGCGGGTTTGTGCCTGCTGACCTTGGCGATGGTCAACAGCTGCACCCAGTGCAGTCCGTTGGTGCAAACCGATTCGGGACAATTGGAAACCCTGGCGGTTTTCGGTTGGGCTGGGGTGATCACCCTGGGCGTGCTCGCGCTTTGGTGCGCGATTCTTGCGGGGCTGGTGGCTTCGGATCACCTCTCGTCGACCCTCGAGGATGGCAGTGCGCTGCTGGTTTTATCCCGGCCGCTGTCCCGGCGGACCTTTGCCCTGGCGCGCCTCGTGGGTTCGTTGACGATTTCCTTCGCCGCGGCTTTCTTCCTGCTCGGGGGGACCGGGTTGCTCATGGCGTTTCGCGGCGACCTTTCCCTCGTGCCCGCCGGTCTGGCGATCGCGGGCGCCATGGTGAACTGCATCGCGGTGGCGGCCCTGGCCATGGTGTCCTCCCTCTACTTGCCGCGCATGGCAACTTTTCTGTTGGTGATGGGTGGTGTGGCGTCGGTGGCGATGGCCAACTTGATGTCGGCGTCGGGTATGGCGCTGGGAAGCTTCTTCGGAATTCTCGACCAGATGGGCCCGCCCCTCTTGAGTGCCATCGTGCTTGCCCTCTCGGGTTGGTCGGGGCAGCCCTTCGAGGGCGCCGAAGTGCTGAATGTTCTCGCCCGCATGGGGATCTGGACCGTGGGCTCCGTCTCCACGTTGCTCTTCCTGTTCGATCACCGGGAACTGACCCACTACGAGCCCCGCTAGCGGGCTCGTCCATGCTTCTCTTCCATAGGGGGAGCGGGCATGGGGGAGCGGGCATAGGGGAGCGGGTATAGGGGAGCGCGGGTTAAAGGGGGAGCGCGGGCCGGACAGAGTCCCCGCTGACGAGCGCTCGTGCTCGACTGGGATAGCCTTGGGTCCAGGAGGCGTCGCATGTCGGTTCGAAGAAAAACCCGGGTTTGTCTGTTGGCGTTGTTGGTGCTTGGGGGAGCGCTGCTCTGGTTGGGCGAAGAGTCGGGGCTCGTCATCGAGGCCCGGAGCACACTGGTGCTCGAGCTGGGCGGCGAGTACGTGGAGGCCAGCCAATCCCCCTGGATTTCTCGGGTCCTGGGTGAGGGCAGCCCACCCTTTACCGGGCTGCTTTCCCTCTTCGCCCTGGCGGAGCGGGACTCGCGCCTGGGGACCGTAGTGATCGTGATTCGGCCCCTGTCCATCGGTTGGGGCAAAGTAGGAGAATTGCGCGAGGCGATCGGTCGCCTTGAGACGGCAGGCCACCGAACCGTTGCCTACCTGGAGATGGCGACTTTTAGCGGCAGCAAGGAGTACTTTCTGGCCAGCGCCGCCGAAGAGGTCTTCGTGGTACCGGCGGGTTCGGTTCCGGTGCTCGGTCTGGCAGCGGAGTATTTCTTTCTCGGGGGACTTTGGGAGAAACTGGGCGTCGAATTCGACGTCGCCAAGGCGGGCCGGTACAAGAGCGCCGTCGAGGCCTATACGGCGAGCGAAATGTCCGAACCCTCGCTGGAGATGGCCAATTCGCTGCTGGACGCCACCAACGACTTCTTTGTTTCGGGCATTGCCCAGGGACGGAACATGTCGGTTCAGGAGGTCCGGGCCGCCATCGACCAGGGACCGATCCTGCCCGTGGATCTCCAGACCCTCGGGTTTGTGGATGGTGTGGAACATCTGGACATTCTGTTGGATGCCCTGGGCGAAGCGGTGGTCGAGCACGACGAGTATGCAACGGTGACCCCGGAGCAGGTCGGCATCAAACCCATTGCTCGCGCGGCGCTTATCTACGGCAGCGGCGCGGTGGTGAGCGGTTGGGGTTCCCGCTCGCCCCGGGGCGAATTGGTTTTTGCCGCCAGCCGAGTCGCCGAGGCTCTGGAGCAGGCGGCGGATGACCCCAGCATCGACGCCATTATCCTGCGGATCGATAGCCCGGGTGGTTCAGCGCTGGCCGCCGAAGAGATTTGGCGGAGCATTGGGATTGCCCAGCAGGCCGGTAAGCCCATCATTGCCTCGTTTTCCGACCTTGCGGCTTCCGGGGGGTACTACGTGGCGGTGGCTGCGGACGAGATTGTTTCCAACGACGCCACCCTGACGGGTTCCATAGGGGTCTTCGCCCTGCGACCGGTCCTGGCGGGGGGCCTTGCCAAATTGGGTGTGACTACCCAATCCTTGACCCGGGGCCGATACGCCGATTTCATGGTCTCCAGTCAGCCCCTCTCCGAGGGGGCAAGAATGCGCATGCAAGCCATGGTTCTGCAGGTCTACGATCTCTTCGTGAGTCGGGTGGCCGAGGGACGGGGCATGGAACTCGAAGCCGTTGATCGGGTGGGCCAGGGCCGTGTCTGGACCGGGAGCCAGGCCTACGAACTCGGGTTGGTGGACTTTCTGGGTGGGCTTCATATGGCTACGGATCGGGTCCGGGTGCGCCTGGGTTTGGGGGCGGACGCCGATGTGGCGCTGGTGGCTTTTCCGCCGCCGCGTTCGCTTGGCGAGGAGTTGGGCGATGCCTTGGACGTTCGCTTGGCCACGATGATGCAAGGGCGTTGGCCGCTGCCCGAGACCCTGCGCGGTGTAGAGTCCTGGCTGGCCGATCTGCCCACGGGAGGGCCGCTGCTCGTGCCCCCCTATCTTGTGGAAATTCATTGAGCCCTTGAGTCAAGGAGGAGCGCTGCATGGCCATCATTGAGGCCACGGACGGGGTCAAGCTCTACGCCGAGTATCACCCCGAGGGCGGGGACAATACGGGTTTGGCGATCGTTTTTTCATGCGCCTATTCCACCACTCATGCCAACTGGCGCGCCCAGGTCGAGCCCCTGGTGGCGGCGGGCCACCGGGTGGCGCTTTGGGATTACCGCGGCCACGGGCGATCGGAGGTGCCCGGCGAAATCAGCGCGTACACCATGGAGCAGGTGGTCTCGGATCTGGAGCGCGTGGTTGATTCGGTTGCGGGGGAACGTCGCTGCGTACTCGCGGGCCTCTCCTTTGGAGGCCTCGCGTCTTTGCATTTCGCCGTGGCCCATCCCGAGCGGGTGGCGGGCTTGATGGTGGTGGGCAGCGGACCGGGTTTCAAGAATCCCGAGGCGGCGGAGGGCTGGAAGCAGCGCTCGGAAAAAACCGCCAGCTACATCGAATCCAAGGGCATGGACGCTTTCGTCACCGGAAAGGCGGCGCCCACGTGTATCGGGCGCGACTCCGAGTTGCCGGCTGCCCAGGTGGCCGCCGAAGGCATTCGGGCCCAGAACCCGGCAGGGGTAGCCCGCTTTGGTCGCTACGTTTCGGGGCTGGCGCTCTCGGTGATCGACGACTTGTCCGGAATCGAGGCGCCCTGCCTGATCATGGTGGGCGCCGAGGACAAGGCCTTTCTGCGCGCCGGAGAGGTCATGCACGCGAAAATGCCCCACAGCCGCCATGAATTGATCCCTGGGGCGGGTCACATCGTCAATATCGAGGCGACCGAGCGCTTCAACGCGCTGATGCTGGAGTTTCTTGAAGAGGTCTCCGATACGGAGAGAGCCCGCTCGCGCTAGCCCGCTCCCCCTCGCCGGTACGCCCTGGGGGAAAGAGACTTTTTGAAAAATCTCGCAACTTTCCAACTCCGGCCCGGTTGAAGGAAGAACGACTCGGAGGATTTTGGAGGTGGTCGTGGAGCGGAAGGACCCAGATCTCGATATCGCCTTGATGCTCGCTTTTCGCGACGGCGATGAGGCGGCCTTCGACCGACTCTTTCTTCGTTGGGCGGGCCCCCTTCTCCGGTATCTCGAACGAATGCTTGGGGATGAGGCGGTGGCCGAAGAGTTGGTGCAGGAAACTTTTTTCCGTGTCCACCGGGCGCGGGAGGGATACGAGTCGCGTGCCCGCTTCTCGACCTGGCTCTATCGGATTGCGACAAACTTGGCGATCAACGAATTGAAGCGGCCTCGTAGGCGGCACGTTCACCAAGAAGAAGAAAAGGCCGACTTGCGGGCCGTCGGGCTCGGTGTCGAGGAGGTCGTGGATTCCAGGCGTCTCGGGGTGGAGGTCGGGCAGGAACTCGAAAGACTTCCCGAGCGGCAACGAATGGCGCTCTGGCTTTCGGCGGCCGAGGGGCATTCCTATGCCGAGGTGGCGTTGATTCTTGAAACCACGGAGAAATCCGTGAAGGCACTGGTCCACCGGGGGCGGGCCGCGCTGGTCTCCCGGATGGGAAACTGCACGGATTCCATGGCTTCGGTCTCTCGTCGGGGAACGGCCTAGGGGTTCGGGGAAAATAAGGGAGAGGACAATGACGAAAAAAACACGCGATGCCACACGCGATGCCACACGTGGTGATTGGAAGAAACCCGCACTCGACAGCTCCGAGGACGAAGACCTCTCGGCGCTGCTCGACGGTGAACTCTCCCCCGAGCGCGCGGAGCAGCTTCGCCGCCGGCTGGCCGAAGAACCCGAACTGGCGGCGCGCTGTGCCGAGCTTGGCGAGGTGAGCGGTCACTTGCGCAACCTTGCGCATCCCGCGGATCGCTCGGAGTCGGAAACTCAACGCCAGGGCGCCCGGGTGGAGGGGATGCACGCCGCCCTGCGCCAGCGGATCGCGGCCGAACAGGCGGCGACGGGGATCGAACCTCCCGCCGGGACGAGCTCCCGGGCCTCGGCCCCCGTGATTCCCCTGCGCGCCCCGTGGAGGGGCTTGGCCCCGGCTGTCGCCGCCCTGGCTGCGGGGTTGGCCCTTTACTTGAGTCTGGGGGATTTCCGGAGCGACGATTCGGCTCCTACGGGAAACCTGGCGGAGTCGGATTTTTCCGAGGGGGTGACCCCTGATCCCGAAAATCCGCTGGAGCTCCCGCGGTGGACGGCGGAGACCGAAGCCGGGGATGGAGCGCGTTCGGAGAATGGACTCGTCGAGACCTCCGCGCCCGAGAGCGCGCCCCAGCTGATCGCGGAAGCCTTTCCTACTGGGCCTTCGGAGATGGCGCGGGAGAACCAGGACCGCCTGGCGGCGGATCTGGATGTGGATCTGAAGGTCGACCTGTCGGTCATTGGCGACGAAGAGTTGGCCATTGCTTTTGAGTTCGATGTCCTGGCCGACTTTGATGTCATCGAGAACCTCGAGCTTCTCGAACTTTTGGACGAGTTGGACACCCTGGAGCGAATATGAAGATTCTGGGACTGAAAACGTTTTTGGTACTTGGCGTATGGGTTGCGTTTTGCGCGGCGTCGGCCGCCGGGGCCCAGGATGCAGAGAGGCCCCGCGCGCTCCAAATTGAGGCGGTCGAAGTCATCCGTCCGCCCGGTCCGGCGTTGGATCAGGCGACCAAGTTTGATGCGATCAAGTTGGATGCGATCAGAGCCGAGTCGATCGACGAGCGGCGCGAATTGCGCCGGCGGATGCGTCGCCGCTGGCACGACGCAAAACCCGAAGAACGCGAACAGATGCGGGACCAACGCGAGCAATGGCAGCGCGAACTGCGCGAGGGAATCAGCGATGACGAGCGCCAGGGACTCCGCCGTCGCATGCGCGCGCGGGAACAGCAACGGACCGAGATCAGGAGCCTCCCGGAGGCCGAGCGCCAAGCGCTGGGCGATCGGATGAAGCAGGACGTTGGCGAAGAACGCGCTGCCCTCCGCCAACGATTGAGGGAGGTTGACCCCGGGGAGCGCGAACTTCTGCGCCAGAACCTGCGAGCCTTTCGCCGCCTCGAAGCCGAGGAGCAGCGGGTGCTTCGGGAGAATCTCGATGAGCTGAGAGAACTCCCGGCCTCGGCGCGCGAGCAGCTGGATACGAATCGTCGCCGCTGGGAATCCATGTCCGCTGAAGAGCGGGAAGCTCTACGCCGGCGTATGCGGCAGCTGCGCGAGATGACCCCCGCTCGCCGACACCAACTCCTCGACCGGGTGCTTCCCCCGGGCGGGGAGAGCGACGGAAGTCCGAATTCCCGGGATGAGGGGGCGGCCCCGACTTCTCGGGGAATCGCGCCCTGATTCTGTCGCGGGGTGGGTTCGTCGCTGGCCTCAGAATTCGGGCGTCGTCAGCCCCCGTTGCTTCGCGTAGGCGATGAGTTCCTTCAGCCCACCGGCGAAGTGCCGCGCATCGAGACCCCGGCGTTGCATCAATTCCGCCAGATGCCCGCTCTTGAGCCCGAACTCGCAGTAGAGCACGTAGGCGCGCCCGGCCTCGAGCTCGCCGTAGGCCCGCAAAGCGTTGGGGAAATCGAGGAAAAGGGCGTCCGGGTAGTGCCAGCCCTGAAAGGCCGCCTTGGAACGGAGGTCCAGGATCACGGAGTCCGGGGGGATTTCGGAGGTCTGGGTTTCGGGTCGTTCCAGGCTGTCGAGGTCGAGGGTGCGCAGATCGAGGACGGTTCTCTCGCTGACCGCGCGCTCGAGGATGGAGAGATCCAGGTCCCGTTCCTCGTAGTCAATTTGGGCCCGGGTGGCCCGGGTGGCGGGTTTGCTGGGCACCAGGGCGCAGTATTCCCCGACCTTGGCCGAGAGGTCGTGGGTTCCAATCTCTCGGGCCTGCTGAATGATCTCGTCCTTATTCAGGCCCACCACCGGTCGCAGGATCGGAAGCGACGTCGCGGGGGAGATGACCGCGATGTTCTGAAGGGTTTGGGAGGAGACCTGACCCAGGGCATCGCCGGTGACGATTGCCCAGGCGGCGCGTTCGTTGGCAATGATCTCGGCGGTTCGCAGCATGAGTCTCTTCAGGACGACCTGCCAATAGCGTGTCGAGACTTTGGCCTGGAGATCTCGGGTGACCTCATCGAAATCCACCGCATGAAAGTGCGGGCGGGTCCCATAGGACCAGCGATCTGAAACGACTTTCATGACCCGCAGAGTTTCGAGTTGGTGGTCCCGTCCGCCCAGATTGCAAAAGACGTAGTCGAGGGCGACGCCGCGCTTCATCATGAGCCATGTGGCGACCGGCGAGTCGAACCCACCGGATACCAGGGAGATAGCTTTCCCTTCGCAGCCAAGAGGGAGTCCACCTCGGCCGCGAACATTCTGACCGAAGTAGTAGGCCTCGCCGGGCATGATCTCCAGCGCGGCAACGCTTTCGGGGAACTTCAGGGAAACGCCGGCTGCTCCGGGCAGCAGGGCGCTGCCCAGCCGGCGTTGCACTTCTTCGGACTGGAAGGGGATTGCTCGCCGATCCCCGACCCGGCGCGCGCGTACGGCGAAGGTTCGGCCCCGTACGGCGTCGCGGAAAATTTTCTCGCCGGTCTCGACGATATCGTCGAGGGTCGCCCAGGCATATTTCTTGACGAGGGCCAGAGACTGGACGCCAAAGATTTTGCTCAGCGCATCGACAGCGGTTTCTTCATGGAGCGAAGAAAACTCGACGAACAAGCGATCGTGGGTCCGAGTCACTTTATGGTCGATCCCGAGGCTCGACAGGGCGTCCTTGAGATTGGTGACCAGGCGCTGGAGAAAACGGCGGCGGGTGGGCGGGGCCTTGGTGGTGACGTCACCACTAAAACGCAACAGGACTATGGAACGCGCGGCATCGTTTGGAGCGTCCCCGGCAGGGTCTTTTCCGGAGACAATCTTGCTGGAATTTTCCACTCTTGACGGTTCTCCAAGGAAGACGGGGATGGATTCCTGCAGCTGGATTCCGCTCTCCGACCCATGATTCGCGTGTGAGTTCCTCATAGAAGGGGCTTGAGCATAGGCCACGCCCCGCGACTTTTGCAGATTCGGGCGGCTTCTCCCGTGTCAGAAGCCCGGACGGGCCCAGGGGAAGGCCCGTCGCGCTTGCGGGGCGTGTCAGAAATCCGCATTATCTCCGCCGAACACACGGCGAAGTCCCGGAGAGGGTATGCTCTTCTGTGCCCGCAACCGGTGCCCGACCGACGCCAAACTTATCTTGGCCGCAAAGGATCTCAATGGACATGAACCGAACACGTCTTCCTTATAGTACTAGCGCATCATTCTTTTCGAGGAGTGCGCTGGCGCTCTCAACCGCTCTCATCGTGATCGCCGCAGGATGTGCGACCACCGGGGACGAAGAACCCCCGGCCCCGGCGGAGACGGGCAGTGAGTTTAGCGATGCAAGTGCCACGGCAGAAGTGGAAGTGGTGGTCGTGCCCGTCGTGGAGTGGACGAACCCGGGCCGAGTCCACTTTGAATTCAACAGCTCGGAGATCCGCTCCGATGCCGCACCGGTTCTTGAGGCGGCCGCTGAGCAACTCAATGCCACGGGCATTACGGTGATCATCTCGGGCTATTGCGACGATCGGGGCACAGAGGAATACAATCTCGCTCTCGGCGATCGCCGTGCGGCGGCGGTGCGTCGCTACCTGACCAACCTGGGCGTGCCTCCTGCCCAGATGATGGTGGTGAGCTACGGCGAGCTACGGCCCTTGCGTCGGGATAATAACGAGGCCGCTTGGGCGGCCAATCGCCGAGTGGAGTTTGAGCCCGCGGGTTAGAGGCTCGAGTAAAAGCAGCGAATTGAAGAGGGGGCAGATTCTCGCGAGAGATCTGCCCCCGTTTTGCTTCGCGAAGGACCGCATTCGAAGCACTGCATTCCAAGCGCTCCGTTCCAAGTACTCCATTCGAAGCACTCTGTTCCAAGTACTCCCTTCCAAGCACTCCGTTCCAAACCCGCCCAGAGCACAGAGCGAAGCACTTGACCCAGGGCGCTTTGCTGGGGCGTTGGTGCGGATTCTCCCGAGTGGGATACTGTAGGATCCCGGCGGAACGCGACTTGCCCGGCCGGGAGAGCCGGTCTCTAGTCAGCCTCCCCATTTCCCCCCCCCAAAAAAAAAGAAAAGACGAGGAACCTCTCATGCCCGTACACGGCGGAAAACTCGCAGCTCGCGCCCTCAAGAATGCCGGAGTCGAAGTGCTCTTTACGCTTCCCGGCGGTCATATCATGCCCCTCTACGATGGCTGCATCGACGAGGGCATCCGAATCATCGACGTGCGCCACGAGCAGGCCGCTGTTCACGCTGCGGATTCGTGGGCGCGCTGCAATCCCGGGAGCATCGGAGTAGCGGCGATCACCGCCGGACCGGGGGTGACCGACGGGGTGACCGGGATCGCGAACGCCTGGCGGGCGAATTCGCCGATTCTCATTTTCGGGGGCCAGGGGCCCTTCAGCCAGCTTCGCAAGGGTTCGCTCCAGGAAATGGATCATCTGGGGGTAGTGCGCCCCATCACCAAGTTCTGCGATGCGGTCTACCAGACCGATCGGATTCCCGAATTCGTCGAATTGGCGATTCGTCATGCGGTTTCCGGGATTCCCGGCCCCGCCTTTCTCGAAATCCCCATGGATGTCTGGAACGGCCAGGTGGAGTGGGAAGACGTCGTCATGCCGAGGATTCGTACCCAGGGTCCGCGCCTTTCTCCCGATCGCGACGAGGTCCGCAACGCCGTTGAGGCCCTTCAAGCCGCCGAGCGCCCCATGTTGATGGCGGGCACCAGCGTCAAGTGGTCGAACGCGAGTCCCTCGATGAATCGGTTCATCGGCGAAACCCATATTCCGACCTACACGAACGGAATGGCTCGGGGCACGGTCCCCTTCGAGTCGCCCGAATTCCTCAACCGTTCGCGACGGGATGCCATGCAGCAGATCGATTGCATTGTACTGGCGGGAACCCTGCTGGATTTCCGCATGCGCTTTGGCCAGACAATTCCCAAAGACGCCAAGATCATCCAACTCGAGATGGACGCCACCTTGATTGGTCAGAATCGAAGCACGGATATTCCCCTGGTGGGCAACCTGGGATGCAGCTTTGACTTGCTCGTGGAGGAGATGAAGAACCAGGGCGTGACCCTCGACTTCAGCGCCTGGCGCGATCAGTTGCGCGCGATCGAGGACGCCGCGGAAGCGAAGGTCGAAGCGAAACTCAACAGCGACGAAAGTCCGCTGGATCCCCAGCGAATGTGCCGCGAGGTACGCGACTGGCTCAATACACTGGATGCGCCCATCGTGATCGGAGATGGCGGTGATATTGTCGCGACCGCAGCGAAAATTCTGCCCGTGCGAGGTGAGGGCGCCTGGATGGATCCGGGCCCGTTGGGCACCCTGGGCGTGGGCATGCCCTTCGCCCTGGCGGCTCAGCTCTCCCATCCCGACAAGCGAGTGGTGATCGTCTACGGCGACGGTTCCTTCGGTCTGAACGGATTCGAGTTCGATACGGCGGTGCGCTTCAATTTGCCCGTGATTGGCATCGTGGGCAACGACGCCGCCTGGGGACAGATGATGCGGCCCCAAGGTGCAATGCTCGGCTGGGACCGGCTGGACGGAACGCTGCTCAACCCCACGCGCTACGACAAGGTGGTCGAGGCATTGGGTGGGCACGGTGAGCACGTGGAAAGCCCCGAGGAGTTGCGCCCTGCCCTCGAGCGCGCTGCGGCCTCGGGCAAACCCGCATGCATCAACGTGATGATCAAGCAAGATCGAGAGTTCAAGGGCGGCATCTACGTCTGATACCTCCGCGAGCGCCGGGCAAGCTTTGAGTCGGCCGACCCTGAAGGCGTTGGCGGCCGATCGTGACCTTGGCTGCCTTTCCGATTTCTTCGGATCGACGGGGCCCTTGGGCCTCGTCGTCCTTGAGGCCACGGGTCCCGGGGGCTCGCGTTCCAGCCAAATTTTCGAGTTGGCGGTGATCCTGCTGGACGATTCCCGGGAAAGCCCCCAGGCCCTGCACTCCCTTTTCCGCATTGCGGGACCGCCGCCCGACCCTGGGCTGGGGCAGGCGGCCGTCGATCCCGACGAGTGGGCGTCGGCCCCGGAGCTCTCCGAGTGGCGCGCTCCCCTGCTCGAGGCCTTGCGCGGCCGGACGCTGATCGTTCAGACGGCTGACGAGGTCCGTCCTCTGCTGGTCCGGGATCTGTCGCCCTCTCTTGGCCGGACTCGGCTCCTCGACCTCGAGGACCTGCTGGCGCTTACACACCCCGACGTGCGGGCCCAAGATTCTAGAGATCCGGTTCGTCGGTTGCTTGTCCGTGAGCCGGGGCAGCGTGCCCTCAAGGGGGCCACGGGTCTCCTGGATGTTCTGCTTACGGTGGCCAAGGGTTCCCATGAAGGCGAGGCGCGTTACGCGAATGCTCGCCGGGCACTCGAGCGCCAGCGACCGGATTCACCCTGGCTCGACATTTTGGCGCCGGCTCCGGAACTCGCCGAAGGCGTCGAGGAAAGTCGGCAGTTCGTTGAAATTGGCGAGACCAATGAGGCCCCCGTGCCCAATGACGCGGATGCAATAGCCCGGGTGCTGGCGGATGCCGAGCGGGGGGGGCGGCATTTCCCGGGCTACCGGGCGCGCACCGAGCAAATCGATTTGATGCGCGGGTTTCACCAAAACCTCCTCCACGGGGGTCGCGGGCTGCTCGAAGGCGGAACCGGGGTCGGGAAATCACTGGCTTATCTCGCCGCGGCCATTCCCTTCGCCATGGAGCGGGCGGCGGCCGGGGCCCGGGATCCGGTGATTATTTCGACCCGGACCAAACTTCTTCAGGATCAGCTCCTGGAAAAAGATATTTCCGCTGCTGCGCGGATGCTGGGCTATCCCGAACTCAGGGCGTTGTCCATTAAGGGCCGGGCCAATTACGTTTGCGAGCAACGCCTGCAGGATACTCTGGCCGCTGGGGCCGATCCGGGCCTGCTCGCCGAAGACCGCGACGCCTATGCGGTGTTGGTCGCCTGCGCACGCACCCGGCCCGGGGGCGAAGTGGGTTCTTTGCCCGGAGCCCTGCTTCGTCGCTACCCCTTGCTCCTCGATCTGATTCATAACTCGGTGGCGCGCAGGGCCGAACAATGCAGCCGGGAAGAGTGCGCCAAGCGCCGGAACTGCCCCTTTGGCCGACGTCGTTCGGCCTTGGCCAAGGCTCACCTCGTGGTGGCCAATCACGACCTGCTTTTGCGCTGGCCTCCGGACTACCCACACTTTGAACACGTCATCGCCGACGAGGGCCACGAACTCGCGGGTGTGGCCGACGAGGTCTACGCCCGAGTGGTTCGCCCGGAGGAGGTGCGCGAGCGCATCGACGAAATTTTTGGGCCACCCGGGCCAAACCCTGTCGCGGGAGAGCCCGGGGGCGGGCAGCTGCCCCGCAAACAACGGCTCGAAGCCGCTCGGGAAATCAACGAGGCCCGGCGTTCTTTGGCCTTGGACTTTGCGGCCATCGGAAGGTCCGTGGTGGAGCGAGCGAGCGAGTACGGCGAGGTTCAACTGCCCCCGGACCCGGCACGCCTCTACCCCACGGCGGCGCGCCTGGCAGACGTCGCCGCGGCACGCTTGGAAGGTGTGGCCCGCTTGGCCGAGGAACTGGACAGTCGGGCGGAATGGACTTTCGAGGAAACCCCAGGGAATCCGGGGGATGGCCCGAGCCCAGTGGAGCGCAATGCCGAGGCGCTCCGGGAGGCGGCCACAGGTCTCCGCCTCGCCTTTGCCGAAGCTGGCGAGGACTCGGTGGCGGCCTTCGATCGCCTGGTGGTTCCCTACGATCGCTGGGTTCTGGCGATCCGATCCGTTTCACCGGCGAACTCGTTCCACGAGCAATTCATGGAAAACCTCGAGTCCTTTTCGGCGGTTTCCGCGAGCCTCTTCGTGGGCGGCGATGCTTTTGCGGCGATGGGGGAACTCGAACTCGACGAGCGATCGGAGTTTGGGGTGAACAACCTGGTCGCATCGAGTCCCTTCGACTATACGAATCATATGCGGGTCGTCGCCCTGCGCTCGCGGCCGGGCGCGGAAAGCCCGGTCGTCGAGACCGCTCGGGTACTGGCTTCCCTGGCTCGGCTCCTTGGGGGCAGGACCCTCGGCCTGTTTACAAGTCTGCGCCGAATGAATGAAGTCGCCGAAATCCTGATTGATGATCTGGCCGATGAGACGATCGAGGTCCTGGCACCTCGCCGTGCGGCGGACGATCCGGGAAGCCTGGTGGCGCGCTTTCGTGATCTGCCCGGCGGCGGCGTTCTTCTGGGCTCGCGCACCTTCTGGCAGGGTGTCGATATCCCGGGGGACGATCTGCAGGCGGTGGTGATCGAAAAACTTCCCTTCGAGGTGCCCACTGAACTGCGCCGTCGACGGGAGGCCCGGGTGGCGGAGTTGGGCCTGAACGCATTTCAGAGGTATCGCCTGGGTAAGATGTTGCTCAATCTCAAGCAGATGACCGGGCGCCTGATTCGGGGTGAGGACGACCGGGGCATCGTCGTCATCGTGGAGGCCCGGACGGACCGGGGCTATTTCAGGCAACTGGAATCGGCGTTCCCGGCGGGCACCGAGATTCGGGTGGTCGAAGCGGCGGAGTTGCCCGAAATCGCAGCGGAACTCGGTCTGGGCCGGCCTTGACCCACTGTGACTCTGAGTCATAATGCCTCGCCGGAGAATCATCCACTCGAAGCATCGAGTGACGCACTGGGGCTGCAGGGGGAGCGACAGGCCCGGGGGCGAACCGAGTCGCTGAACCGGAAAAAACTCCGAAGGAGGGGCACCACTTGGCGTTAAACCTGCTCGGTCTGGGGCATTTTCACCCGACCAATGAAATCAGTAATTCGTTCCTGGAGTCCCTGGATATCGGGACCGACGACGAGTGGATCCTGGAGCGGGTGGGCATTCGTTCTCGGCGTACGGTGCTGCCCCTGGACTACATCCGGCAGACCCGAAACGCGGAATCCCGGGCCTCGGGGGAGGCCGCTGAATGGACGAATGCGGAGTTGGGCGCCCAGGCGGCGCAGATGGCTCTGGAGCGTGCAGGAATTTCAGCCGGGGATGTGGGTCTGGTGGTGGGGGGAAGCTGCGCGCCGGATACGGCTTCCCCCGCCGAGGCCTGCAACCTATCGCGCTTGTTGGAGATCGCCGCACCCTCGCTGGACGTGAACTCCGCGTGTACGAGTTTTCTAGCTGGCATTCATATGCTCGGCATGATGCGCGAGGATGCCCTGCCCGATTACGTATTACTGGTCAGCATGGAGTCGATGACGCGGACGGTGGACTACTCGGATCGCAGCGCGGCGGTCCTGTGGGGCGACGCGGGTCTGGCGGCGGTCCTGTCCCCGCGCCATACCGGGCGGGCACGCCTGGTAGCCAGCGCCCTTGAGTCCAATCCGGCCGGGGCCGACAAGGTCGTGATCCCGCGTCAGGGCTATTTTGCCCAAGAGGGTCGGACCGTCCAGACGTTCGCCATCAAGAAAACCGGCCTCCTCTACGACCAGTTGAAAGCCGAGTACGAAGATCCCGCCCGTGCCCTGCACTTCGTCGGGCATCAGGCCAACCTGAGAATGCTGGAGGCGGTGTGCCGGCGCTCTGAAATCGCCGCCGACCGGCATCATGCCAACGTCGAGTGGTACGGAAATACAGGTGCGGCGAGTTCGGGCACGGTACTCTCCCAGAACTGGGAGAAGTGGGGTCCAGGCGACGACGTGGCGGTGGTGGGAGTCGGGTCGGGACTGACCTGGGCTTCCTATCTGGCCCGTTTTGGGGAAGATGCTGAACGATGAAATACGAAGCTTTCAAAAGCCGGACTCATTTCGACAAAGAGGAGTTGCTGGCCTTTGCGTACGGTCGCCTGGTGGAGGATGCACCCGAGGGCTTGAAGGCCCGGCTTCCGACGCCCCCCATGCTGATGCTCGACCGGGTCGTCGAAATCAGTGCGAACAAAAACCGTGGCCGGATCGTGGCCGAGCGCGACGTCAACGTTGATGACTGGTTCTTTCAATGCCATTTCCAGGGCGATCCCGTGCAACCGGGATGTCTGGGTCTCGATGGAATCTGGCAATTGCTTGGCTTCTATTGCAACTGGCGGGGAGGCCTGGGCAGTGGTCGCGCACTGGGGTGCGGTGAGGTCGAGTTTTTTGGACAGATCCGCCCCCACGATGGGCTGGTCCGCTACGAAGTCGATATCAAGCGCTACGCCGAGCTTGGCAACGCGGGCGCAGCCCTGGTGATCGGCGATGCCAGTCTGCACGTGGATGACAATGAGATCTACACAGTGAAGGGCGCGCGAGTCGGTCTTTTTCGCGGCATCGACTATCCCGACTACCCCCTGGAATCGGACAATGCGCGCGGCGGAAGGATGGGCGATTGAGCGAGCAACCCGTTGCATTGGTGACCGGCGCCGCTACGGGAATTGGTGCAGCCTGCGCCCGGCAACTCTGCGCCGAGGGCTTTCGCGTGGGTGTTCACTACCGCTCGAGTGCCGAAAAGGCGAAGAAGCTGCTGGCCGAATTGCCTGGCGCTTTCGGGATCCAAGCCGACCTCACCGTGCCCGAGGAGGTGGATGGGTTGATGGGGCGCCTTAAGGAAGAAGCCGGAACGGTGGACGTGCTGGTCAACAATGCCGGCTACAACATCAACGCCCCGATGTTGGCGATGAAGCTCGAGCAGTACGACGCGGTGGCCGCCATGGCGCGAGGCACCTGGTACCTTTCCAAGGGCGTGCTGCGTCGCTTCATGCTGCGCAAGAACCGCGGCCGCATCATCAACATCTCCAGCGTTGTGGGTCATACCGGGAATCCGGGCCAGGTTCCATACACCATGGTGAAGGCGGGGCTCGATGCATTTACGAAGTCCCTGGCCCAGGAACTCGCCGGCCGCGAAATTCTCGTGAATTCCGTTGCTCCCGGTTTTATCGACACCGAGATGACCGAAGAACTCCCCGATGAAGTCAAGGCAGCCATTCTGGCCCGAATTCCTCAGGGCCGGATGGGTCGAGCCGAGGAAGTCGCCGACGCCGTGGCCTTTCTTGCGACTCGGGGTCACTATGTCAATGGAAGTGTTCTTCACGTGAACGGGGGGATGTACGGTGGCTAGAGCCCCGGGAACTACCGAGGCTCGGATCGAAGGTGCTCTTGGTCGCCACGAAGTGCTGGAACTCGTTCCCCAGCAGGCGCCCTTTCGCTTCATCGATGAGATCCACGAACTGGATCGCGAGCACATCGTTGCGAGCTATCGTTTCTCGGAAGATGCAGATTTCTATCGGGGGCATTTCCCCGGGAATCCCATCACACCCGGTGTGATTCTCGTAGAGGCGATGGCTCAGGCGGGCGTGGTCGCCCAGGGAATCTATCTCTATGCGCTTGAATTCAGCGCCGAGGAAGTCGAGAAGGTGATCACGGTTTTTACCGACGCGAGTGTCGATTTTTCAGGGCAAGTGCTCCCGGGCGATCGCGTCACTACGACGGGCCGGGTCAAGTTCTTTCGGCGAAAAAAATTGCGAGCCGAGGTCGAGATGCGAAAAGAAGATGGGAGTCTGGTCTGCTCGGGTGAGCTTTCAGGCATGGGTGTACCCAGGTGAGCGCCCGGGTTGTCATCACGGGTATGGGGGTTGTTGCCCCGAACGGAACCGGTCTCACCGCGTTTGAGGAATCCTTGCGAGCCGGGCAATCGGGGATCCGGCACGTGGAGGCCATGGCGGAAGCCAATTTCGCCTGTACGGTGGCCGGTGTGCCCCAGGGCGTGGACGCTCTGGTCGATGCGGAATTCGAAGAAGACGAACGCCTTGTCATGAACGGCAGCCACCGTTACGCGAGCCTTGCCTGCCTGGAAGCCTGGCGGGATGCGGGGCTCGAGCGGCCCGCTCGCGATTCAGAAACCGTGGACTGGGATACAGGCGCGATCGTGGGAACCGGGATCGGCGGGATGGATACCACGGCAGAGAAAGTGATTCCGCTGACCAATGCGGGAAAGGTGCGCCGCATCGGCTCCACGTCGGTTGAGCAGGTGATGGCGAGCGGTGTTTCAGCGCGGGTCTCCGGACAATTTGCACTGGGCAACCAGGTCACCACCAATTCGAGTGCCTGCAGCACCGGCACCGAGGCCATCGCGATGGGGGTCGAACGGATTCGTCGGGGGGCCGCGGTTCGAATGCTTTGCGGTGGATCCGAAGCCGCCACCCACTATATCTGGGCGGGCTTCGACGCCATGCGGGTTCTGAATCGTCGTTCGAACGATGCGCCCGAGAAGGCTTCTCGCCCAATGAGTGGGTCGGCGGGGGGCTTCGTTCCGGGAGCGGGAGCCGGCATTTTGATGATTGAAAGCGAGGAGAGCGCGCTCGCTCGCGGCGCGCGAATCTACGCCGAGGTGGCGGGCCAGGGCATCAATTGCGGGGGCCACCGGATGGGGGGCAGCATGACGGCGCCGAACCCCGAGAGCGTGAAACGCTGCATTCAGGCGGCTCTGGCCGACGCCGGGGTCGAGGCCCACGAAGTCGATGCGATCAACGGCCACTTGACCGCCACCGGAGCCGATCCCCGTGAGGTGGGGTCGTGGTCGGCTGCCCTGGGTCGAGGTCCGGGAGAGTTGCCGCCCATTACGTCGACGAAGTCCATGATCGGCCATACGCTGGGCGCGGCGGGGGCGATCGAAAGTGTTGCCTCGGTGCTGATGCTGGCGGGCGGCTTCGTCCATCCGTCGATCAACTGCGAGGACGTGCATCCCGAAATCGAGCCCTACGCGGACTCGATTCCCCACAATCTTCAGGAAATCGATGGCATGAAGGTGATCGTGAAGGCGGGTTTTGGTTTCGGCGATGTGAACGCCTGCCTGGTATTCAAGCGCTGGGACGGCTAGAAGGAAAATAAGCCCCGGCAATGCCTCGCTTAATAAATGGTACGGATTAAACTGACCGAGACGAGACGCATCCAGAACTCACGTCTATCTTTGCGGTCAATCAATGAATGATTCTTGAATAAAGGGAGTGGGAGAGATGGAACAGTCGGCGGTGATGGAAGGCGTGGTCAAAATTCTAACGCCATGGGTCAAAAACGACGAGGCACTTAAGGGTGTGTCCATGGAGACGAACATCCTCGATGACCTCAAGGTCAATTCGGCGAGGCTCGTAGACGTTGTGATTGCCTTTGAAGACGAATTCGATATCGAGATCGACGATGAGGATGTAGATACGGTCAATACGGTAGGCGATGCGGTTCAGCTGATTTCCTCGAAACTTGGCTAATCGCTCCGCCCTTTTCCCGTCTTGTTTCCAGGGGCCAACGAAGCCGTGAGCCGAAGCGAATCGATCCCCGCCGACCCGATGCGAACTCGCATGGCCGTTCGTCACCGCACCCAACGAGCGGTGGGTCGGCTGCTTGCCCCTTTTGGGTTCCCCCTGGTCAGCCTCTTCTTACGTTTTCGCTTCGGTTGTCGCATCGAGGACATCGCCAAAAGTCGGCGTTTCTATCGAAAGGTGCGGAGCGAGCCAAGGGTCCCTCTTCTGATCTGCGCCAATCATCTCACCTTGGTGGACTCATTTTTTATCGCCCAGGCACTCTCCTCCAACTGGCGCTTTATGCTGGATTTTGACTCGCTGCCCTGGAATACGCCGGAAGAAAGAAATTTTGCGGCGACAGCCTGGAATCGAGTGCTCGTGTACGTGGCCAAGTGCATTCCGATTCGTCGAGGCGGTCAGCGCGAGGACATTAAGCAAGTGCTCGAACGAATCGTCCATCTGCTCTCCCGGGGAGAAGTTGCTGTGCTCTTTCCCGAAGGAGGCCGCTCGCGTAGCGGGCGTGTGGAGGCGGATACAGCCGGCTGGGGGGTCGGTCGAGTTCTCGCTGGATTGGAAGGCTGCCGGGTGCTCTGCGTCTACATGCGCGGCGCGGCCCAGGCCACTTGGAGCGCCTACCCCGCCCGGGGCGACCGCTTGCGTGTTTCTCTGGCCCTGATCGAGCCGAAATCCGATGCCCGGGGTGTGCGCCGAACGCGAGATCTTTCGTTGCAAGTCATGGGACAACTCGCCCAGATGGAAGCTGAGTACTTTGCCCAGGCGGCCGGTCAATCGCCCGGGGAACTCGGAGGTCAGCCATGATCGGGAACGACGTGGTGGACCTACGCGACCCCGATGCCGCACCGACTTGGCGGACCCCGGCCTTCGACGCCCGGGTCTTCTCGCCCGCCGAGCGGGCGAGGATCGCGGCGAGCACCGATGGCGTTCGCGAGCGTTGGCTGATTTGGACGGCGAAGGAGGCCGCCTACAAACTTGCCCGAAAGCGCGATGATGCGGCAGCTTTCATTCCCCGGCGCTTCGAGGTGATGCCGCGCCCTGGACTGCGCGCCCGGGTTCTGTGGGGCGCGTCAAGTTTCGAATGCAAGTGGGTCTCGGAGCAGAGCTTCGTGCACGCTCTGTGTTTTCTTCCCAGCGCCGATGAACCGGGCTGGGTGGGTTTTGAGCGGGTCGACGCCGGGGAGGTCGACGACTCTTCCCCCGAAGCCTTGAGTCGCGCGGCCCGTCGGTTGGCCCAGCAAGAAATTGCCCGGGTGTTGGCGGTGCCCGAGGGCGCTCTTGAAATCCGCAAAAGCAACCGAATTCCCTTTCTGTGCCTCCAGGGTCAACGCCTGGCTGGGGACCTCAGTCTTTCCCACCACGGCGCCATGGTGGCATTCGCCTGGTCGCGGGAGCGGGTACGATGCGTTCCGCCCGGGCCGACCGGGTCTCGGAGAGTTTCTGCGAGCACTCTACCGAGCACTCTACCGAGAGAGGGGAATCCGTCTTGATTCAGCCTCTTGAAATTCGAAGGCTGGCGGTGGTCAATCGCGGCGAGGCCGCCATGCGCTGCATCCGGGCCGTGAAGGCCTTGCGGACCCTCGAGGGCAGCACCCTAGAAGCTGTTGCCCTCTATACCGCCTCGGATTCCGATGCGCCGTTCGTTCGCAATGCCGATATCGCCATCGCGCTGGAGTCCGAAGCCGGGGGTGTGGCCGCCTATCTCGACCATGACCGACTGCTCGAGGTCTTGCGCGAGTGGAAAGTGGATGCTGTCTGGCCGGGTTGGGGCTTCGTGGCTGAGGATCCGGAATTTGTCGCTCGCTTGGCGGAGGCTGGGATTCGCTTCCTCGGTCCGAATGCCGAGGCGATGAGGGCTTTGGGAGACAAAATTACTTCCAAGCGGATCGCCGAAAAGGCGGGGGTTCCCGTCACTGCCTGGAGCGGCGGCGCTCTTTCGGATGAAGCCGCCGCCCGGGAACACGCGGCCCAGATCGGGTACCCGGTCATCATCAAGGCCACGGCCGGTGGTGGGGGTCGAGGGATTCGCATGGTGGAGAGCGAGGCCGAGATCGACGAAGCGTTTCGTTCGGCGAGTTCAGAGGCGCTCTCGGCCTTCGGCAACGGGGATCTCTTCTGTGAAAAACTCATCACCGGGGGTCGACACATCGAGGTCCAGATCGTCGCCGACCTGCATGGCGAAGTGATGGCCCTGGGTTGCCGTGACTGCTCGGTTCAGCGTCGCCACCAAAAGGTGCTCGAAGAGGCTCCGCCTCCCTGGCTCGAGGCGAAGGTACGCGATGAACTCGAGCAGGCTGCCGTTCGCTTGGCGCGCCACGTCGGTTACCAAGGCGTTGGGACGGTTGAGTTTCTACTGAGCGACGAGGGTTTCTTTTTTCTCGAGGTAAATCCCAGGCTGCAGGTGGAACACGGAATCACCGAGGAGATCGTGGGCATCGATCTCGTTCAGCTCCAGATCCGAATTGCGCGCGGGGAATCACTGGCGGGGCTCGAAGTCAAAGAGCGCGGCGTGGCCATCGAGGCGCGTGTCTGCGCCGAGGATCCCGATGCAAATTTTCTCCCGTCTCCCGGGCGTATCGTCCGCTTCGATCCCGCTCTTGGGCCAAGGGTTCGAATCGACTCGGGCGTTTTGTTGGGGACCACGGTTTCATCGGAATTCGATTCGCTGATCGCCAAGGTGATCGCTACAGGGGACAACCGCGAAGAGGCCCGAGCCCGGCTTCTGTGTGCTCTGCGCGATTTCGATCTGGTGATCGAGGGGGGTGCGAGCAACAAGGGCTATCTCATCGAGTTGCTCGGTGCCCAGCCCTACCGGTCGGGACCCGTGGATACGACCTGGCTCGATCGTTGGAATGAGGCCCGAGGGCAATTTCGCCGAGATGATCGGAGCGAGGCTCAGGACGCTTTGGTGGCCGGCGCCATCGTGGCCTACCAGCGGGGGCGTCGCCAGGCTCGAGATTTCTTTTACAGCGACACCGCGGCGCTCTCCCGAGAGCGGATTCCACCCAGTCAGGGTCAGCAGGTTGATCTGACCTATGGGGGAGAGAGCTATCGACTGATGGTGTATGCCATTGGCGCCTGGCGTTACCGAGTTCATCTGGGCAATCGAGCCGTCGCGGCAACCCTGCGCGAGGAAGGTGAGTACCGCGCGAGGCTCATCATTGACCAGCGAGTCCGGCGCCTTGTGTACGACATTTCCGAGTTGGCCCTCCGCCTCGAGCTCGAAGGCCAGCCCTATCGCTTCGGTCTTCAGACCGCGGGCCAGGTTCGCTCGGCTTCTCCCTCCATGGTCGTCGCAGTCCATGTCGAAGAGGGCGAGAGTGTGCGCGTGGGCCAGGGACTCGGGTTGCTGGAAGCCATGAAAATGGAGATTGGTTTCCAGGCGCCGGTATCCGGGACGGTGAGCGAGATTCGGGTCCGGGCCGGGCAACAGGTGGCCGCTGGCGATGTGCTCCTGGTAATCGACCCGAGTAGCGATTCAGGAGATGTCGGCCAGCCAAGCGAGGTGATTGAGCTTCCCGAGCAAAGTGACCCGCTGGCGGTTCTCTTCCGTTTCGAAGGCGATGAAGAACTCGGGCAACCCGATCTCGAAGCAGCGAACCGGATGGAACCCTCCCAGCGCCGGGTTGCAATGGAGAGCGTTCGCGAAGAGGTCCGCCGGGTTATGCTCGGCTTTGATACGAATCCAGCGCGCGCGGAGAAGCTGGCGGGCTTCTTGGAAGCGCCATTGCCCGATGACCTGAAGCATGCCTTCAAGTTGGAGCTGGCCGAGGTTCGAAGCGAGATTCGTACCTTCGTCGACGTTGAGGAAATTTTTAGTCGCGCACCCATCACCTTGGCCTCGGGGGAACTCGGCCCGTCCAACGATGCGCGCTTTCGCATGTACGTCCGGCGGGTCAGGGCTGCGGGTTCGGGCATCGCAGACGAATTCCTGGATCGGGTTCGAACGGCCCTGAGGCAGTACGGAGTGACGACTCTCGACCCCGGGGATGCACTCGAGCGCGCGGTTCTGCGGATGCTGTCGGCCCAGCGCGACCCCGTCCTGCGCTACCGCTTGATGTTGGGAGTGATCCGGCGGGTGACCGCATTGGCCGGTTCGGAAATTGAACTGAACCAGGACGTGGAACTCGCCGGGGCGTTGGATTTCGTGGCGCGAATGCGACCCCAGGTCGGCGACGCGCTCTCGGACGCAGCCCTGGAGGCGAGGTACCGAATCTATCGGCAACCCGGCGTCGAAGAGCGCGCGGCCCGAACGTCGATTGCCGTGGAAGAGTGGCTTTCTGCCTCTGAAACCGAGTTCACTATTCCGCCCGCTGAGGTGCTCAGCGAGGTGGCGTCGGCGCCCCGTCGGGTCTTCGACCGCGTCGGCCATTGGATGATGGGGGCGGATGGGCCTCGTCGGGAAGTCGCCCTGGCCGCGCATACCCAGCGACGGTACGCGCCCCGAGTGCCGGAGCAGTACAGCACCTCGCTGTTGGAAGGTACGCGTATTCATTGCGTTCGCTACCGGGAGTTTGGCGTGGTGATCGCCGCTCAAGCAACCCATGCGAATCTTCTCGCGGTGGCCGAACGCGTGTGCCGCGCGGCGAAAGAATTGGACGAAGCCGAGGAAGGGGTGGTCTTTCGCGCGCTGGAGGTCGTCGTGCCCCCCCACCAAGCGCCCGAGTTTTCGGCGATCCGCTCAGAGCTCGAAGCAATCATCGTAAACAATGCCCGTGGCAGAACCTTTACCCTGGGCATGCTGGGCGAAGAAGGCGGGATCGATCACGTATTCAAAAGCTGGGAAGACGTCGGCGGCGAGCTCGTGTTGCGAAACCTTTATGATCTCCACCCCGAAACCGCCGAGCGAATCGATCTGGCTCGCTATGTCAATTTTGAACTCGAACGGATTCCCGGCGAAGAAGGGGTCTACGCGTTTGTGGGCCATGCCCGAGAAGTGCCCGACGACGAGCGGGTCTTTGTGCTCGCGGATACCCGTGACCGGGCTTCGGCAGCCGGACCCCAACTCTCCAACCACCTGCCGGCCTTTGAACTCACTTTCCAACGTGCAGCCCGCAGCCTGCGAACGATTCTTCAGGTTCACGATGGTCGCCGCCGGCTGCGCTGGAATCGAATTGCTCTCTACGTAGCCCCGGCTATCTATCTCGACCCGGCCGCGATCGAGCGCATTTCGAGCCAGCTGGTTCCCGCGACTCGACACCTGGGTCTTGAGAAGGTGCTGGTCCGTCTGAACCTGCTGGATCCCGAGCACCCCGAGAGCCCGCCCGTTTCCCGGGAAATCGAAATCGTCTACGCGAACGGCCAGATGGAGATCGGCGCACGCGAGCCCCATCGCGAACCTCTGGTGCCCGCCCGGGCCTACGAGCGCAAACTTGTCGCCACCCGGCGTCGGGGTCAACCCTACCCCTACGAGATCATCAAGATGCTCACCGGGGGCGATCGCAAGCTGCCCCACCCAGGAACGGATTCGGCGGCGGAAGGGGCTTCTGAGGGTGTTTTCGAGGAGTTTGATCTGGCCCCGGGCAGTTCGCCCCCGGTGGCGACGCCTTTGATCGAACGGGCCTATGGGGGCAACCTGGCCGGCGTGGTGTTCGGGATCATTTCAACCCCCACGACCAAGCACCCCGAAGGCATGCGCCGGGTTCTGGTGCTTTCAGATCCAAGCATGGAGATGGGAGCTCTCTCGGCTCCGGAGTGCGACCGGTTGGTGGCGGCTTTCGATTTGGCCGAGGCCGAGGGCCTGCCGCTGGAATGGGTAGCGGTTTCTAGCGGCGCTCGGATTGCCATGGACAGCGGCACCGAGAATCTTGACGCGACGGCGCGGGTGGTCCGACGAATCGTGACCTTCACCCAGGCTTCGGGTGTTGTGAATCTCGTGGTGGCGGGCGTGAATATTGGGGCCCAGGCTTATTTCGACGCATTGGCCACCATGCTGATGCATACCCGGGGTGCATTGATCATGACCCAGGATGCCTCGATGGTTCTGACCGGGCGCCGAGCCCTCGAGGCCGCGGGTTCGGTGTCGGCGGAAGACGAACTGGCGATTGGGGGCTATGAGCGCATCATGGGTCCCAACGGCGAAGCTCAGTACCACGCACAGAATATCTTCGAGGCGTACCAGATCCTCTACCGCCACTACGATTTCAGCTACGTGGCGCCTTTGGAATCGAACCCGCGCAGGCGGGCGACTACGGATCCCGACGACCGCTCGATCTGCGACTATGTCATTCCCTCGGACGCCTTTGGGTTCGCCACGGTCGGCGAAATTTTCGACGACGAAGTCAATCCAGGGCGGAAGCGGCCCTTTGGAATGCGGACCGTGATGCAAGCGGTGATCGATCAGGACGGGGGTCAGATCGAACGTTGGGCCGCCATGGTGGGCGCCGAGACCACGATTGTCTGGGATGCCCATCTCGGAGGAATCCCGGTCGAGTTGATTGGTATCGAGAGCCATACGGTGAGTCGAAATGGCTATCGGCCCTACGATGGTCCCGAAGCCTGGAATGGCGGCACCCTGTTCCCGCAGTCATCGAAGAAGATGGCAAGGGCCATTAATGCGGCCAGTGGGGTTCGGCCGGTGGTGATCCTCGCGAACCTGTCGGGCTTCGATGGGTCGCCCGAGTCCCTGCGGAAACTGCAGCTCGAATATGGCGCCGAGATCGCCCGGGCCGTGGTGAACTTTGAGGGATCGATTCATTTTTGTGTGGTCTCGCGCTATCACGGCGGTGCCTACGTGGTCTTCAGCCAGGCGCTCAACCCAGGGCTCGAGGCCACGGCATTGACAGGCTCCTACGCGTCGGTGATCGGGGGCGGCCCTGCGGCCTCGGTGGTGTTTGCCCGGGAGGTGCGCGCCCAGGCGGTTTCCGATCCTCGGGTGGTGGAGATGCAGCGCGAGCTGCGAAGGCGCCCGAGCGCCCAGCTGAGGGAGCGCCTCGATGTCCTAGTCCAGAACGTTTCGTTGGAAAAGCAGGCGGAGTTGGCGGCTGAATTCGATCGCATCCACAGCGTGGAGCGGGCCCGGGACGTGGGGTCGCTCCGCGAAATTTTCGAACCCCGGGACTTGCGAGGGCGATTGATCGCCTCTTTGCGCAGCGCGTTGGACTCTCGGCGCACGCCCGGGGCCGGGAAAGATTCGGGAAGCCGGGCTGGGGGTAAAGATGGATCAGAATAGGGAGGCGGCCCGCCCGGGAGACGCGATCCTGCTTGAGAACATCCAGGTTCCTTCATCCCTCGGTGTGACCGCGGGTGAGCGCGAACTGCGCAGGCCGGTCCGTATCGATCTTGAGATCGGGCGATCGCTCCGGGCGCCTGGGATCAGCGACCGCGTGGAGGAGACTCTCGACTACGGAGCGGTCTACGGGGTGGTGGAGGCAGTGGCGGGCCAAGGGGAACACTGCTTGGTGGAGGCGTTGGGCGAACGCATCGCGGCGGCTCTGCTTTCCCGTTTCGAGATGGATTGGGTTCGGGTCACGGTTCTCAAGGCCAAGCCCTTGGCCGGTGCCGTTGACTCCGCGGGAATCCGATTGACCCGCTACCGCGAGGCCTAGGCGGGCCCCGAGGGGCTCGCCCTTGAATGGAATTCCGTGCTGGGCGTCTAGGCGGACTTCAGCCCGGGGGGTATCATCTGCCCTCCCTAATATTTGCCGTCCCTCCTCTATGCCCTCCCCTCTAAACGAAGGCCACCCGTGACGCTCCCCCTACCGGAAACCCCTTTGAGCCTGGCGGCTGCCGAGTCGCTGATCGGCGCTTCCGTGGACGCGGGTCGCATGGAGGCCGAAGTGGCTCTGCGCTTGGTGGCCAACCTCCACCAGCCCGGGGTACTGGACGCCTTGGCGGATGGCGCTTTTGCGAGCAAGCAGAAGACGAAGGGTGACGTGATCACCGTTTCGCGGAACATCTTTCTCCCGCTGACGAACCTGTGCCGCAACCGCTGCACGTACTGCAGCTTTGCCAAGCAGCCCGACTCCGCCGAGGCCCATACCTATTCCCTGGAAGAGGTGTCCGAGATGGTGCGGGGCGGGGTGGCCACGGGCTGCACCGAGGCGCTGATGTGCCTGGGGGACAAGCCCGAGGTCGCCTACCGGAGCCATCGGGAATGGCTGGCGGAGCGGGGCTACGGGACCACCGTCGATCTCGTGGTCGAGGCCTGCAAGGTCGCCCTGAAGGGGGGCATGCTTCCCCACACCAACGCGGGGATTCTCTCCTCCGAAGAGATGCAGGCGCTGCGTCCTCTGAACGCCTCCATGGGGTTGATGATGGAGACCACCAGCACCCGCCTGCGCGGCAAGGGAAAGGCCCACTTTTATGCCCCGGACAAGGAACCGGTCGTGCGAATTCGGATGCACGAGGAGGCGGGGGAACTGCGTATTCCTTTTACCAGTGGTCTACTTTTGGGCATCGGAGAGAACGATGCCGAGCGCGTAGACACGCTGATGACTCTCCGCGATCTTCAGGAGCGCTACGGACATATCCAAGAAGTCATCGTGCAACCGTTTCACCCCAAACCCAGTACCCCCATGCGTGCGGTTGCCCCCATCCGGGACGACGGGGTCGTGGCCTGGGTGGCCCTTGCCCGGCTGATTCTGGGACCCGAGATGAATATCCAAGCGCCTCCGAACCTGGCGCCCGATATGCTCGAACGGCTAGCCCGTGCGGGGCTCAACGATTGGGGCGGGGTTTCGCCGATCACGGTGGACTTCATCAACCCCGAATCCCCGTGGCCCGCGATCGAGAAGCTGCGGGCGCTGACCAAAGCAAGCGGTCAGGTCTTGAAGGACCGCGGACCCGTCTACCCGGACTGGCTGCTTGGCCGTCCCGAATTTTTTGATCCTGAAATGAGAAAACAGTTGCTGCGCTTGGCTACCGACGAGGGCTATGCGCGGCGTCCCACCCACCAGTCCGACGAGGAGGCTGCCTGATGTTTCAAAGAATGCTTGACGATGTAAACCCGCGTGTGGCGGCGATTCTCGATGGTGCCCTGGAGGGGCGCGAAATGTCCGTCGAAGATGCCGAGCTTCTTCTCGGCGTGGAGGGGGCCGACCAGCACGCTCTGCTCTGGGCAGCGGATCGGGCGCGCCAGGAAGACGTGGGGGACGATGTCTCCTACGTGATCTGCCGAAACGTGAACTTCACCAATATCTGCTACGTGGGTTGTTCGTTCTGTGGCTTTGCCCGCCACAAACATCAATCGGACGCCTACGTCCACGACATGGACACGCTGCTGGAGAAATGCGCGGGGGCGGTGGAGCGCGGCGCCACTGAAATCTGTATCCAGGGAGGCATCCACCCTCAGAAGAACCACGAGTACTACCGGGAGTTGGCGGCCACCATCAAGAACGCCTTTCCGCAGTTGCACTTGCACGCTTATTCGCCCGAGGAAATCGATTGGGGCCACCGTAAGAGCGGGATGGACTTGGCCGACTACCTGCGCTGGCTCATGGAAGCGGGTGTCAGCAGCCTGCCGGGCACAGCGGCCGAGATTCTGGATGACGAGATCCGCGAAATTCTTTCGCCGAGGAAACTCAAGACCGCCCGCTGGGTGGAGATCATCAAGACGGCGCACTCCATCGGGCTACCCACCACCTCCACGGTCATGTACGGACATATTGAGAGCGCGAGGCATGTGGCCGCCCACATGGGCCTGATCCGGGATATCCAGAAGGAGACGGGCGGGTTCACCGAGTTCGTGCCCCTGGGCTACATCCACGAAATGAACGAGCTCTACAATGTCCTGGGCTCACGCCCTGGGTCCACGGCGTCCGAAGATATCCGCATCATCGCGGTGGCGCGGCTATTCATGCGGCCCTGGATCACCAATATTCAGATTTCTTGGGTGAAGATGGGCCACAAGTTGGGTCAGATTGCGCTGGGGGCGGGCGCCAACGACTTCGGAGGCACGTTGATGGAGGAGTCCATCAGCCGGGAGTCGGGGTCGATGTTCGGGGAGAACACGGCCCCGGAAGACTTTCGCCGGCTGATTCGCGAGGTGGGCCGGACTCCCGTGGAACGCAATACGCTCTACGGAGTGCTCCACCGATTCGAAGACCCGGCCCTGGATCCGCCGTCCATGGAGCCCGGAGCGGCGTCGGGCTCGTCCGAGGAGTCGGACACCGGAGCCCGCTCCGCCGGGAGCGAACCCGTCCTGCAGGTGGTCTCCTAGCCGCGGGTTGTGCCCAGGAGTTCGGCTAGCTCGCTTGGCTGGGCTGGCCGGGGCTGGGTTCAGTCCGTCCGGTCGAGATCGGCGAGCATTCCGTCCAGGCGGTCCCCGAGAGCTTCGACCTGATAGCGCAGGGGCGGTCGCTCGAGAATCCCGCGCTCGATCTTTTCGATGGCGTTGCGGACGGCGGGATGGTCCCGGCCCAGGGCCTGACCGATTTCCCCCACCGGTGCATCCGTGTAGCGCCGGCACAGGTACATGGCGAGTTGCCTGGGAACCAGGATCTGCTTGCGGCGTGAGCGCGAGGCGAGTCTTTCGGGGCTGGATTGAAAGAATCCCGCGACTACGGAGATCACGTCCCCCACCCCGAGTCGTCGTTTTCTCGGTGCGGCTGCGGTTTTTTTGGCGATGGCGCTCTCGGTCAGGACCAGGTCGATGGGCCGCTTGAGCAGGGATGCAGTGGTGACGAGCTGGATCAGAACACCCTCCAATTCGCGTACGCTGCCGCGAATGCTCTCGACCAGCGCATCCAGGCAATTGGTAGGAAGTCCGACACCGCCGCTGGCGGCCTTGCTGCGCAGAATTGCCCGGCGGACCCGCTGATCCGGGGGTTCGAGCTCGGCGAGAAAACCACTGGCTAGCTGGGAGCGAATCCTCGGGCTCAGGTGGGGCATATCCTGGGGCATCCGGTCCCCGGTGAGCATGACCTTGCCCCCTGCGTCCAGGACGTGCTGAACGGTGTGGAAAAATTCGAGTTGGGTCGCGGTCTTGCCCTCGAGGAACTGGATATCCTCCATGACCAGGAGCTGCCGGCGCCCCCGGTAGCGGCGCTTGAAGTCGCTGGTGCGATTGCTGCGCAGGGCCGAGAGGAATTGGTTGGTGAAATTCTCCGAGGAGAGGTATTTGACCTCACCCGGTCCCACCCGGGTGGCTTCGGCGGCTACCGCCCGAGCCAAATGGGTTTTCCCCATCCCGGAGTCGGCCCGCAGGTAGAGCTGGTTGAGCGCTTGCTGTTGTCCGCTCGCCATGGCGAAGGAGGCCTCTCGGGCGAGGGCGTTGCAGGGTCCCACCACGAAGCTGTCAAATGTGTATTGGGTTCCGAATGGGGCAGGGGCTGCCGGCCTCCCGGCTCGGGGCCGGCCGATCTCGCTTCGATTGATGGCGGGCACCGAGCGAAGGACGCCTCGAGCCTGGACCGGGCCAGAGGTATCGGGGCCAGAGGTATTGGGGCCAGAGGTATTGGGGCCAGAGATATTGGGGCCAGAGATATTGGGGCCAGAGATATTGGGGCCAGAGATATTGGGGCCAAGGGAATTGGTACCAGCGATATCGGCGCCAAGGGAATCGGGCCCCGGGGCCTCGGGCGTTCGGGGCCCGGGGGTCTCCTTGTCGGGCACCCAAGAGGGGCGCTTCGAAGCGATGGCCCGCAAGGGGTCCGGGTCGGACGCGGCTTTGGACGCGGGATCGGAGACGGTGGAGATCCCCAGCGCGACCGTGATGCTCTCGCCGACTTCTGCCTGGAGACAGGCGTCGATGCGGGGCAGGAAGTGGAGCCGGATTCGATCTCGATGAAATGTCGAGGGACAGACCAGCAGAAGGCCTTCGTCAATTCGACGCGGTTCCAGAGGTTGGAGCCATGTCTCAAAGGCAAATGCGGGGACTTCACTTTGCAGACGATGCAAAACACCGTCCCAGACCTCGGGGGTAAAGGTCAATTCGGGGCACACTAGTCCGTACGCGGTGCGTCGGGAATTCAGGGGGTTTGGGGGGTTATTCGCCGATGCGGAGTGATTTGATTTCGAACCGGCGGTTGGACACGCCGCATTTAACCACATCATCCGGGTTTTTCGCAAAGTTGAAATTCACGCATCCGCAAGCGTGGGCAGTTTGCAATCGAAGGCTTGAAATAGAGTTCTAGACGCGTTCGAACCGGTGTTACAAAGTCCGAATGTCTTTTACTAAGTAGGGTTTCGGGCGGAGAGGCGATGCCTTTTCCGTGTAGCCGTTGTGTGTAGATGGTCGGAACCCGCACCCCTGCAAAGCTCGATTATTCTCAAAAATCCGACCTTATTCATTTTCTCTCGAATTTTTGTGCGTGCAGAAAATTAGTGAATAGTGTTCGACCCCGGCCCGGTTTTCGCCTTCAGTTCAGCCAAGTGAAAAGCGAGAAACTCTTCGAGCATTCGGTAGCGAGCGGCCGGCCCCGAAGCCTCGATGAGTCTTTGTTTTTCGTGGACTCCCAGGTGGATGGATTGGGCAACTACGTGGACGAACGCTTCATCGGGATAGGTTTCGAGATGCTTGAGCGCGGCGTGCTGTTTGCCGAGCGCGGCCGGTTCATCGCCGGAACCACTTCGCACAACGATCTCGTTGAGCGTTTGGAAAATTCCTTGCCGGATTCCACCAATCTCCGAGGGCGGGTCGGGGAGCATTTCTTCATCGAGGCTTTGGATGTGGGCCACTCGATAGGGACGGGTTTCGGAAATCGGGGATTCCTCGATGATTTTGAAGCGGCCCTTCGCTGCCACCAGGATGTCGAGGGTGCCGTCCGGTCTTTCCCGGGCCTCGCTAATCTCACCCTCGCAGCCGATGGCGAAAACGGCGGGGGAGTCGCTGGCTTCGCTCAAGGCCTCGGGCCGGATGGCCACCATACCGATTCGGCGGTCTCCCTTGAGCGCGGCATGGGTCATTGCCCGGTAGCGAGGCTCGAAAATGTAGAGGGGCAGCTGGGTGTTTGGAAAAAGAACCACGTTTGGGAGCGGGAAAAGCGAGAGGATCTGTGAGTCGGAGGCCGATTTCATGAGAACGAATTCCTTCGATGCGAACGCGGGAACAATAGCGTTCTGCGGTTGACGTTCTCTTCGGGGGCCGGGACACTGGGGCCCGACGATGGATCGGAGAACCCGTTTCGAATTGCTAGGCCGCTTGCGCGAGGATGCGGATCGCATCTGCTCGCGGTTTGGCCTGCGCTACCTGTCGATCGAGGCCGAAAGGGCCAATGTCAAGCGGCGTTATGGGATCTGTTATTCCGACGGCACCATCAAGATCCGCCTACGCCACGTCGCGACCGGCCAGCCGCTCAAGTATTCGAGTCTGGTCAATACCCTCTGCCACGAGCTCGCGCATCTGAAGCATTTTGACCATTCGCCGCGCTTCCAGGATTTCTACCAGCACGTCCTTGGCTGGGCGCGCGCTCAGGGGATCTACCGCCCAGGGAAAGCACCCTCCAAGTCCCCACTTGCCCCCCCCAAAGGCGACGCACACGCTCCCGATGCGGGACCCGTTCAGCTGAACCTCTTCTGAGCGCGTCGGTCCCTCAGTACGTCGGTGTCAGCGCTTGGGTCTAGGCGCTTGGGTCTAGGCGCGTGGGTCTAGGCGCGTGGGTCTGAGGAATGGCCCGGACAAGCCTTTTCGGTGGTCTGCGGCCCTCGGGCGGCTGGGTGCGCGGAGGGCTCCTCGACCCGGGAAGAACCGAGCAGGGGGCCCGTGAGCAGGCGGTAAGCGGTCCTCTGGGCGAACGCTCCCCCAGGGCCTAGGCTTATTCCCCAGCGGCCTTCTGTTGCTCGTCGTATTCCTCGAGGTTGTTTGGGCCTTCAACGACCTTGCTCGCAATGCTGTCGCAGGCCAGGTTCTTGTCCAGAATTTCGCTGAGCAGACCCTCGACCGTCAACTCGTCGAATTCTTCAAAAGCGTCTTCAAGCCCGCTCCCCGTCACGGTGAACTGCAAGTTGAGCTTGATTTTTACGTCCATCTTTTAGTCTCTCCTCAATCTTGGCGCGCCCGGTTGGGCTCTCGCGGGTCGCCACGCGGCGAATTCGGGCTGTGCCGGGCTGTGCCGGGCTGTGGGTTGGCTTCTCGGAAGCTTCGCCGCTTCGCTTTGGTCCCGAAGACCGATGGGTTAGTCCTCGCCTCTTCTTGTCCAGCCCGCCGAACATTTGAAACTGACCGCCGGGTGCCGATGGTATGCCCCCGCTCTTGAGAGGGCTATCAATTTTCGTTGAAATTACGCTTCATACTCGGCTTCATCTTTAGATCTTGATGCTCGGATCGATGAAGCAATAATCGGTCGGATTCCGTCCAAGTCCATGTGACGGCGTGGCTTATCGGGGCCTTTCTCTGGGGGTGGCGGAACCTGGCCGTGGGCATCGCTCGCCTACCCACGGGTGAATCTTGAAATTCTGCGGCTCCCCGGTCTGGCAAGCCGAAAGCCCACAATACACCGACCCTCCCGCTTGGGCTACGCAGATTACCCACAAAGTCAGCTATTTACGCACCAAATCGGCCCGATGGTGGTGAATCCCGGGCCCGGATTTCGCCTCGAAGGCGAAGATTATGCCCCTCGACGGGAAACGCCTACGAATGGGTCCGCTGGAAAGGTCTTTGGTCCGAGCGTATTCCCAGGCGCGGGGAGCCGGATCAGCTCTCGGGCGGGTGGGCTCCGGGTTCGGACTCAAGGACTTCCTGCTGAAGCGCCTGTGCCTCGCTCGGGCTGGGCACGACCTCGCTATGGCATTTGGCCTGACCCACGGTTGCCTTCATTTCGGCCTGGGTCTTCGAGGCCAGATGGTGCAGCTGGTCGGGGCTCAGGACGCCTCGTTTCTGAAGGATGTCCTTTTGCTCTTCGTTCAGCGCCGCTGAGATTTTTGGCTTGTCCCAGGCGTAGGCTTCGTCCTTGCCCGAAACGAAGCTGACGATCTCCTTGCTGATTCGCACCGCGCACCAATCGTGGCCGCACATGGCGCAGAAATCCGTATCCACGTCCATGTCCTCGTCGTGGTAGGCCCGAGCGGTGTCCGTATCGAAAGCCAGTTCGAAATGCTTTTCCCAATTGAGTGCGGCGCGCGCCTTGGTCAGCTCGTCATCCCAGTCCCGGGTGCCCGGAATACCCAGAGCCACGTCCGCCGAATGGGCGGCGATCCGATAGGCGACGCATCCCTGCTTGACATCGTCGCGCTTGGGCAGCCCGAGGTGTTCCTTCGGGGTGACATAGCAGAGCATGCTGGCGCCATGGTACGCGGCCGCCGTCGCTCCGATGGCGCTGGTGATGTGGTCGTAACCCGGGAACACGTCGGTCACCAGAGGGCCAAGCACGTAGAAGGGCGCTCCGTGGCAGATCTGGCGTTGGAGTTTCATGTTGTACTCGACCTGATCAAAGGGGACATGGCCGGGCCCCTCGATCATCACCTGGACGCCGTGGCGCCAGGCACGCTCGGTGAGTTCGCCCAAAGCGGAGAGTTCACCCAACTGAGCTTCATCGGTGGCATCGGCGAGGCCACCCGGGCGCAGTCCGTCACCGATGGAGAAAGTCACATCGTAGCGGCGCATAAGGAGACAAATATCGTCCCAGATTTCGCTCATCAAGTTTTCGCGGCCATGATGAAGCATCCACTTGGCAAGCAGGGATCCGCCCCGGCTGACGATCCCGATCAGGCGTTTGGCGACGAAATCCAGATGGGCGCGGCGTACCCCGGCGTGGATGGTGAAGTAGTCCACACCCTGCTGGGCCTGTGCTTCAAGGCATTCCAGAACCATTTCACGATCGAGTTCTTCGACGGTCCGCCCCAGGATCATGGAGTAAATCGGAACCGTCCCAATTGGCGCCGTGGAGTGCTTGATGATGGCTTCCCGAGTGGCGTCGAGGTCGCCGCCCGTGGAAAGGTCCATCACGGTGTCGGCTCCCCAGCGGAGCGCCCATTCGAGCTTCTCCACTTCTTCCAGGCTGCCGCTGGAAACCGGCGAGGCTCCCATGTTGGCGTTGATCTTGGTTCGGCTGGCCCGGCCAATGGCCATGGGGTCGAGTTCCATGCCCAGGTGCACCTTGTTGGCGGGAACCACCATGCGACCGGCGGCGATCTCGTCGCGAATCTGCTCGACAGTAAGATGGGGCTCGCGTTGGGCAACGCGTTCCATTTCCGGCGTGGTGAGGCCGAGCCGCGCATGTTCAAGTTGGGTGACGGGAATGAAGCCATCGGGTGCTCGCCATTGGCCTTTTTCCTTGCGCCAATCCTCGGGCATGAAATCCCATGCGGTCTTCTCGGACACCTGGGGCATGCCGGGGGTATCGGGAGAAGAAAAGGAAAGAGGCCCGCCGATATCGGAGGGGTTCGCGAAGCTGCCCGGGTTCGTACCCTGTTGCCGGCTCGAGGGATTGCTGCTCGCGGCAGGCTTGGGGGCCCGGATACTCGTCATGGCTGTGCTCCTCACGGATTGTGGCGATGCATGCGCCGGACCCAAGGCCGAGGCCTCAAGAGCTGAATGGACCGAAGAAAGAGAGAAAAGTGGACTGGGAAGAGAATGTTTTTCGAACCGACAGCCACCGCTCGCTGCCCGCTCCATTGCCTCTGATTGTCCCGGCGGAGATACCCTATCACGGGGATTTAGGGAGCGCCCCGCCGGCCCGCTATTCGTCGGGGAAAGCCTGAAATTTTCGGGGCGTCCGGCTCGCGGGCGACTATGATCCCGGCGCGTCGGGATTCGAGGAGGGCCGCTTTCGGGGGCAGGAAGTTTGTCCTGGGCGAGGGTCGGAAATCCCGGGCGAGCGAGGCCAGATGCGAAACAGCGTGCAAATTGGGGTCATCCTCAGCCTTCTTGTTTGGGGGATGGCGAGCTGCGATCGGAACATCGCGCCCTTTGTGCCGGGGGAATTGCCCCGGCAGCCCGACCTCTCGCGAATTTTCCCGGCCCCGGAAGAAACGCCCCCCATGGCGGGCGGGGGGAGTGGCGGTTCTCTGGCGGCCGGAGCGGGCCGCCCAGGCGCTGCGGTCCGGGGCAATGTGCGCTTGGCCCAGTCCGACGCAGGCGCCGAGGGAACCCTATTTATCATCGCCCGCCCCCAGGGCGCCTCGGGTGGACCGCCGCTCGCGGTGCTCCGGATCGCGAGTCCCGAATTTCCTCTCGCCTTCGAGATCGGACCCGATCAGGTGATGATCCCAGGCATGCGTTTCGAAGGCCCCATCGCTTTGAGTGCGCGCCTCGACGGGGATGGAGATGCCATGACTCGGGACGAGGGGGATCCCCAGACCGGTACACCGTTGGGGGTGGTTCCGGGCTCGGTCGGGGTCGAATTGCTTCTCGGTTCTGCCGAGTCGGCCTCACCTGGATCGCCATCACCTGGACCGCCTTCACCCGGATTGCTCTCGGCGGGCCCGCCTGCCGGAGGCCGACCCAGCGTCCAGGGGACCATCCGCTTGGCGGAGTCAGCGGCGAGCCGGAGGGGGACGCTGTTTATCATTGCACGCGCCCGGGGCGCGAAGCGGGGTCCGCCCATGGCGGTACTTCGAGTTTCGACCCCTGGATTTCCCTTGGACTTCGAGATCGGCCCCGAGCAGGTCATGATTCCCGGCATGCGTTTTGAGGGCCCCATCGACCTTACGGTACGTCTGGATGCAGACGGGGATGCAATGACCAACGAGGAGGGAGACCCTCAGACTCGGGAACCGCTGGAGGTGGCGCCCGGTTCTACCGGGGTGGAGATCCTGCTCCGCTAGTCGACCCCCGCTCATCGACCCCCGCTCATCGACCCCCGCTCATCGACCCGCGCTCATCGACCTTGCTAACGGGGTCGTTCGAGTTCGTTCAGCCCTTCGAGGGTGCCCGCGACGATCAGGGTTTCGCCCTCTTCGAACTGGTCTAGGGCTCCCACAACGCGGACCTTGCCCCCGTCGTCGGAGCGTCGGCCGCGTACCAGGACCACCTGCACCCCCGTGCGCTCGCGGATGGCCAACTCGGCCAGGCTGCGTCCGAACATGTAGGCGGGGGCCAGAATCTCGCGCAACCAGAAACCATCGCCCAGGTCGACGGTCTTGCCCCGACCCACGGCCGTCATGCTGCTCGAAAAGCCGCCCGCCAGGTCGCGGCGCAGTTGCTCGTTCTGGCTGGCTTCGACGATATCCTTCTCGCTCACGGTGCCGAGCAGGGAGGCGGAGTCCACGGCATCCACGACGGCGATTTCGTCCAATCGGGTACCGCTGAATATTTGCATCACAACGGCAAGGTCGTTATCCGCTGTGACCGAGGGATGGCGGGTATCCACCAAGTCGCCGGCGACCACAAGATGGCGAAGCGCCTCCTGCTCGTAGATGAGTCGGCGAACTTCGGAGAGCGAGATCGCTCCGAGAAGTTTGCCCTGGTCGTTCTGCACGAAATACTGGGCGTGGTCGCTCTGGACAACCAAATCGAGGATGGCCTGGAAATTCGCTGACTCGGAGATGACCTCGGGCTGCTCGTCAATGACATCGCGCACGTAGAGCGATTTGAGAACATTGGGGTCGGCGCTCTCCTCAAGATCGATCCCCTGGCGCCGAAGCTTCGAGGTGTAGATGGAATCCCGGGACAGAAGCTGTGACACGAGGCTGCTCACCACGCAGGCGCTCATCAATGCGGGGATGATGTCGATGGTCTGGGTGAGTTCGAAGATGATGATGATGGCACTGATGGGGGCGTGGGTGGTGGCCGCGACGACGGCTCCCATGGTGACCAACGCATAGGCGCCCGAGGAGGCGGTGGCTCCGGGGAAGTACTGGTTGACGAGTGTGCCGACCACTCCCCCCAGCATGGCGCCGAGGAAAAGGGAGGGCGCGAATACACCTCCGGAGCCTCCCGAACCAATGGTGACCGACGTTGCCACGATCTTTGTGAATACCAGAGCCGCCATGGTGACGGCGGAGAGGGTTCCGGCCAGGGCCAATGAAATTGTCGTGTAACCGACGCCGAAAACCTGGGGCAGTTGCAGGCCGATCACGCCCACCATGGCACCCCCCACGGCCGCCTTCAGGTACTCCGGGATCCGCAGGCGCTCAAAGGCCACCTCGGTGAACGAGAGTGTGCGAATGAACGCGACTGCGACGAGTCCAGCCAACACGCCCGTGGCCAGGTAGGGGAGTAACTCGAAGGGGCTGACGATCTGGAATTCGGGGACCTGGAAGGCGGGGTAGTTGCCCAGAAAGAAGCGTGAGGCCACGGTGGCGACCACCGAAGAGATAACGATGGGGGTAAACTGGGTGACCGCGAAATGGCCCACGATAATCTCGGCGGCAAAAATCGCTCCGGCGATGGGCGCATTGAATGTGGCGGAGATTCCCGCCGCAGCGCCGCAGCCAACCAGGGTGCGGATGCCCATGGTATTGAGTCCCATCAACTGGCCCAGAGAAGAGCCGAACGCCGATCCGATCTGAACAATGGGCCCCTCGCGTCCCACCGAACCCCCGGTTCCAATGGAGAGCGAGGAGGCCAGGGCCTTGATGGCGACGATGCGTCCGCGGATGACACCGCCGCGAAGGGCGACGGCCTTCATGACTTCGGGCACTCCGTGGCCGCGTGCCTCCCGTGCGAAGAAGTAGACGAGGGGCCCGACCAAGAGCCCACCGAGCGCGGGAACGGCGATCTTCCATCCCCAGGCGAGTTCGCGGGCTGCCTCGATGGGGTCTTCGGGTTCGGCCAGCACCCCGGCCGAAAACATCTCCTGGAGACCCTCGATCCCTCCCCAAGCGCCCGCCTGAACGCTGCGGATCATGAGTCGGAAGACCACGGCCCCCAGGGCCCCCGCGAGCCCGGTGAAGATCGCCGCCACCACCATAAATAGGTGGCCGCCGCGACGGAAAAGTTGGGAACGGTCGGCGCCGGGATCAGTCATAAAGGGCTGCGGGTGAGGGCCCGGGGATCGGGCGGGCGCAGCTTAGCCCGCTTGGTGGAAGCCGTCGTGCACCGAGTGGGACGCCGGAGGGTTCGGCTTAGGTTGGCCGCTGAGGCCGGGGGTTTCGGCTCCCCCTATTTCATGCTTTCCGGGCTGGGAGACCTTCGAACAGGGCCTTTTCAATCTGAGACCTTCGGGCACTCGACTCGGCGTACGCCGAGTCCGTGCGGGGTTGGCGGAATGCGCCGACCGTCTCGGGGACCGCCGGGCAGTTCGCCGAATAGGCCAAGCGGAGATCCTTTACGCGTTCTGGCCAACTCTGGGCCAAAATCAGCTTTGCCTGGCCTCCGGGAAAGAGAAAACTCGCCAGCGAGTCGACGCCCAAACGCCCGCTTGCCCCGTGTCGAGGCTCCTTACCGAAGCGGACGATGAATCCACAGGGAACTCGCAATTTCAGCGCCTTGCTCGGTTGCCGATTCCCGGTATCCGAGTTCTCTTCCGAGAGCACTCGTCCCAATTTTCCTCCGATCGGCGACCACTCGCGAGAAGAAAAACGGACCACAGCCCGGACTTTGGAATCAGAGTGATGACCGCTGAGGAGGGGGTCGCCGATGGGGGAGTCAATCTGGCCATAGGATCGACTGAGCGTCTCGTTTTCTGAGCCTGTGCTTGAAACACTCAGGTCGAGTCGATCGGTCTCAAGGGAATTTGAGGTGTTTCTTTGATTTTTTGGAGTTGTCATCTTCTGGTGCCTCACTGGGTTCTCCTCGCGACGTAGTATTTCTCGATGCACCCTGATTTTCTTCCCTGCGGGATCATGTCTATGAATGGGTTCTGTTGCTTCCTCGCAATAATCAGATGGCATACGAGTAACTTGTATATAGGTAAGGACGGCGTAGGAGTATTTACTAATTTGTAAGATAAAAAACCTAGGCGACGAAAGATTTTGGATTAAGAAAATATGAAGACGGGTATCGGCATGGGCGGGCCTAGAGCACTTTCGCTTTCCAGAAATTCAATTATGAAGGCAATCTTCCTATGAAAATAAACGGCAGTAAGCCGGATTCTTTAGTCCCCAGAAGATTCGAATTTGCTGACCCGGCGAGGGCCGATTCCCGGCGGGGCACCTGTTCGAACCCGTCGCCCAACGTGAATTTTGGCCGAGGCACCGGACCGAGAGCCCTCTGGGGAAAACAGGGTTGGGTGGGGAAGGCGAGAGGAGGGGGGGCCGTCGCGGGAAATTATTGCTCGCTGAGAGCCTCGGCTCGCTCGAGGAGTACCTCGACGATTTTCTCGTCGGCGCCCAAGGGCTCTGCGATCTTGAATGCGAGATCGGGGTGCCGGGCGGCGACTCGGGCGACGTCTTTCGGGATGGTCTCCCGGGTATGGCGCCCCGGCGCGAGGAAGTAAGGAAGAACCCAGATCTCTTCCGCCCCCTGTTCGCGGCAGGCGACCACGGCTTCTTCCAGGGTGGGCGAAACCATTTCCATATGGGCGTGCTCGACGATCTCTCCCGGGCGCCGAGTTCGAACACGGGCGGCGACTTCGACGACGAGTCGGTTGGCGGCTTCTTGGCGACTGCCGTGATCGATCACAATGAGTGCGCGTCGGAGGGACCGTCGGGGGGACATAGGGGCAGCCATCACCAATAGGGAGCGGTGACCGTGAGATCACGATCCGCGAGCAGGAGGCAGGAGAGGCGAAGCTGCCCTTCGATCCGGTTTCTCGCCTTGGCGTCGGTCTCGCGCGGGCTTTCTGCGGCTAGGTCCTCTCCGCCTTCGACGATCTGCATGCCACAGCGCGCACAGATCCCTTCACCCGTGCACGTCTGGGCGACGGGTAAACCCGCTTCTCGGGCGGCTTCCAGGAGCGAGGTCCCCGGTGCGACCCGGACCGAGCGCTCCGAGGGGAGGAATCGGATCAAATGATGCATGGACCAGAGAATACGGGAGCCCGGACCCCATCGCCGCCGTTCTCCCGCCCTCCCCGGGAGCGGTCCGGAGAGGCTTGGCCAGCCGAGCCTCTGTCCGATAGGATGGAGTCATGCCTTCTGCCGGCCTGTTAGTGATTGGCAACGAGATTCTTTCGGGGAAGATCGTGGATACGAATTCGCCATTTCTGGCCGGCCAGTTGCGGGAGTTGGGCGTCGATCTCGAGCGCATCCTCGTGATTCCCGACGTCGTGGATACGATTGCCGAAGAGACTCGGCGTTTTAGCGAAGCCTACGATCACGTCTTTACTTCCGGTGGCATCGGGCCCACCCACGATGACGTCACCATGGAGGCGATCGCCCAGGCCTTCGACCGGCGACTTCTTCTGGACGACCAAATCTGCGCGCGCATTGAGCGCACCCAGCAGGAGCCGTTGAACGATGCGATGAAGAAAATGGCGTTCATGCCCGAAGGAGCGAGCATCATCGATGTGAGCGACCTCTGGTTCCCGGTCATCGTTCTGGAAAACGTCCATATTCTTCCGGGCATCCCGCAACTTTTCGAAAAGAAGTTCAATTCGATTCGCGATCGCTTTGCTGGGGTCCCGATCCACTTGAAACGAATTTTCGTAACGCGTCACGAGAGCGAAATCGCCGAAGATCTCCACGCGTTGCTCCGTGAGTTCTCCGAATTGATGCTGGGCTCGTACCCGCGTATCGGCGAGCCCGATTACAGGGTCATGCTCACCCTTGAATCCAGGGACGCGGATTACCTGAAGCGCGCCGCCGAAGCCCTCTGCGCCCGCCTTCCGAGCGAAGTGATTCTTAGGGTCGAGTAGGGCGCTATCCTGGACCCCTTTCCCGTAGACCTCATCCCCTTAGACCCCATCTCCGTAGACCCGAGCCTGTTGGACCCGACCCGGTCCGACCCCGTGCTTCGGGGCCTCGCCTACGGGCACCCGGCCCTGATGGTGCTGACCCTGGCTCTGGTTTTCCTGGCCTTGCGCGCGGGTCTCGCCCTGCGCCGCCGTCGCCAGCGCGGGGCCGCCAAGGCGCCGGGGGAACTCGCACGGCACATGGCCCTGGCCCGCCCGGCGGTTGTGCTCGCGGCGGTGGGTCTTGTCAGTGGCCCGGTCTCGGCTTGGTGGCTGCGCGGCTGGACGCCTCTACAGACGTTCCACGGTTGGATCGCTCTGGCGGCGGCGGGGCTTCTCCTCGCGGCGGGTTTCATGGGGCTGCGTCTCTCCCGGGGTGAGACCCGGGCGGTGGAACTCCATGGACGACTCGGTCTGTTGGCGGCGTTGGCGGTGGGACTCGTGGCTTTTGCGGGCTTCGTGCTTTTGCCCTGAGCCGAGCGGTGGCGCTGTGCAGGTGCTGCGTGGATTCAGAGGAATTTGGGCAGCACGCGTTCGGTGAAGAGTTGGAAAGAGCCGTGGCTGAGCGGAGCGCAGAGCAGGTATTCCAGGCCCATTTCCTCGCCGAGGGTTTGCAACTGGTCGATCACCTTTTCCGGGGTTCCATAGATCGCCACCCCGTCGAGGTAACGCTGGACGGGATCGGCTGACGGGTCGACCAGGAACTGATCTGCCTTTTTGGGGGAGCCCGCCACCTTCGAGGGATTGAAATAGGAACCCACCGTCCAGGCGGCGCCGGCGCGGGCGATTTCCTCGGCTTCGGATTCGCTCTCGGACACCGCGATGAAACGGGCCATGGGAATTTCTCTCTTCTGCTGCCCGTGTCCGTGTTTCTCCAGGGCTTGGCGGTAGTGGTCGTGCTTTTGAGCGATGTCGCTGTGGGTGGAGTGGGGGTCCATCATGATCGTGTAGCCGGACTCCGCCGCCCAATCGATGGCGGGTAGCGAAGAAGCGGCTACCCAGACCGGGGGGTGCGGATCCTGCTTCGGCTTGGGGAGAACCTCGACCTCGTCGAAGGACCAGTGCTTTCCCTGCCAACTCAGGCGTTCCCTGCGCCACGCGGCTACCACGATGGCCACGGCCTCACGAAAGCGCTCGGCGCTTTCGTCCAAAGGAATGCCGAACGCTTTGAACTCGACCGGATCGAAGCCGCGCCCCGCTCCCCAGTTGACCCGGCCGCCGGAAAGCACGTCGAGCAGGGCGACTTCTTCGGCCAGGCGCAGGGGGTGGTAGAGGGCGGCCAGGGAAACCGCGGTACCGATGCGCAGGTTCTTCGTGCGCCCGGCTACGTGCATCCCCATCATGTGCACCGAGGGACAGACGCTGTAGTCGGTAAAATGATGCTCGGCCAACCAGACCGCGTCGTAACCCGTGCGGTCCATTACATCGATGCGTTCCAACGCGCGCTGGTAGACAACGTCCAGGGAATTGCGTCGCCCGGGCCAGCTGAAAAATTGAAGCACGCCAAACTTCATGGTCTTTTTCTCACTGTATGCCGAAGGGATCCCCGGTCGGGGTTAGAGCGGAGGCAGTACGTCGACGGCGCGTTGCCTGAGCCAATGATCGGCGAGCACCAGAGCCACCATGGATTCTACGATGGGCACAGCTCGCGGCAGGACGCAGGGGTCGTGGCGCCCGCTGGCGGCGAGGGTGACGGCTTTGTTCTCTCGGGTCACGGTGTTCTGTTCGGCGTGAATGGTTGCGGTGGGCTTGAAGGCGACGCGCAGCACGATGGGTTCGCCGTTGGAGATGCCCCCCTGGATCCCTCCGGAACGGTTGCTGGTTGTGCGAGGCCGGCCGTCCTCTCCCGGCACGAAGGGGTCGTTGTGCTCGCTGCCGGTCAGCGCCACGCCCGAGAAACCGCTGCCGACTTCGAAGCCCTTGGCCGCGGGTAGAGAGAGCATGGCGGCAGCCAGGTCGGCATCGAGCTTGTCGAAGATGGGTTCGCCGAGCCCCGGTCCCACGCCCCGGGCGACGCATTCCACCACGCCTCCCACCGAATCGCCCTGGTGCCGGACCGCGTCGATGCGCTCCACCATACGTCCCGAGGCCTCGGCGTCGGGGCAGCGGGCCAGACTTTCATCCACTTGTTCGGGAGTCACGGTCTCGAGGTCTACCCTGGCGTCGATCTCCTGGATACGTTGCACCCAGGCTACGATTTCGATGCCCGCGACCTCGCGCAGGAGCTTTCGCGCGATGGCGCCGCCGGCCACTCGACCGATGGTCTCCCTAGCGCTGGCGCGTCCCCCGCCATGCCAAGCGCGAATGCCGTATTTGGCCTCGGTGGTGTAGTCGGCATGGGAGGGCCGGTAGAGATCCTTCATCTCGGTGTAGGCGGCGGGCCGGGCGTCCTGGTTGCGGACGAGCAGGGCAATGGGAGAGCCGAGGGTGCGGCCCTCGAAGAGGCCCGAGACGATCTCGGCCCGGTCGGCTTCCTGGCGCGGGGTGGTGAGCCGGCTCTGGCCGGGTCGACGGCGGTCGAGCTCGCCCTGGATTTCGGCGACGTCGAGGGCGAGCCGGGGCGGGCATCCGTCCACCACGACGCCCACCGCTCCGCCGTGGGATTCGCCGAAGGTAGTGATCCTGAAGACTTTTCCGAAGCTGCTGCTCACTTTGGCCCCTTGGGATGACGGCCCCGAGGTTACCCGTAAAAGCCTGCGGTCGCCCCCGGGCTGGGCTTGTCGCTAGGATGGGCCGATGCCTCAGCAAAACCCCACCCCCCCTGCCCCCGAACCGCTTGCAGGGCAAGAGGGTCGGGAGACCTGTTACAGCTGTTTCAAGCCCCGGCCCCTCTGCTTGTGCGGGCGAGTTCGGCCGGTGGCGAACCGAACCCGAGTCACGATCCTCCAGCACCCCCGCGAGCGTTTCCACGCGATCGGGACTGCCCGGATCGCGCGCCTCGGCTTGGCGAATTCCGAGGTTTTGCTGCCCCGGGCCGTGGCTCCCCGGAGCCTGCGGATCCCCGTGAAGCTGGCCCCGGGGAGCGCCCTGCTCTTCCCCGGCGCCGGCGCTCGGGACTTGGCCGAGTTTGAGCCCGAAGAGGGGCTCCCCGGCCTGGTGGTCCTCGACGGGACTTGGTCCCAGGCGCGGAGCCTGTTGCGCGAGAATCCCGACCTGGGGTCTCTGCCCCAGGTGAGGCTGAACCCCACGGCCCCCAGCCGTTACCGGATCCGCAAGGAACCCCGGGGCGGGTACGTGTCCACCATTGAGGCCATCGTCCAGGCGCTCCAGCTCATAGAGCCCGAGACCCCGGGGCTCGATGGCCTGATGGGGGTCTTCGAGACGATGATCGATGAGCAGATCGTCTACGCCAATCGCAACCCCCGCCGCCCCTTGCGAAAGATGGCCCGTCGGACCCAGCGAGCACAGGAGAGGCTCGGGGGCCAAGCTTCCCGGCTCGATGGCGTATGATTCCGTCCGGAATTAAAGCGGACTCCAACCGCCCAACTCTCCAAGATCTCTCCCCCCACCCCCTCCCCCCCCTCAATCCCCCAACCCGCCCCCAACTCGGATTCGCAAACCCCCCAGGAGCACGCAATGAGTGAATGGATTCACGATCTTTTCAGTGGCCGCCCGTGGTGGATGAACGTGGCGATGGTCTTCTGCGCCTTCATGGCCTTTGTCTATATGCCATGGGACATTTTCTGGAAGCCCGTAGAACTCGACCAGGAAGTTTGGTTCGGTGTGATGTTCACCGGATGGGCGGCGAAGTGGGCGGCTCTCCCCCATTGGTTTGTCTACGCGGCATTGGCCTACGGATTTCGCCGCCGGCGTTCCTGGATGCGCGTGGCCGCGCCCGCGTACGTGGCCCAGGTAGCCATTGGGATGCTGCTCTGGCCGAATTTTCAGTACGGCTCCTGGACGGGATTCTTCTTGGGGCTGATTTCCGGCGTGCCCTTCGCGCTGCTCACCCTGGCATTTTGGAACGCGCGTGATCACTTCGTCCATCGCCGGGGTTCCCTTCGTGAGCGCTACGGGGAATGGGCGGTGGTGACCGGGGCTTCGGCGGGGATCGGTTTGGAGTTCGCGCGGGCTTTTGCCCGGGACGGGATTCACTGCGTACTCGTCGCCCGACGCCGGGAGAAACTCAACGCCCTGGCGTCCGAGCTCAAAGAGCAATTTCAGGTCGAGGTGCGCGTGGAGGCCGTGGACCTCGCCGCCCCGGACGGCCCGGATCGCGTGGCCGATGCGGTGGCGGATCTCGATGTGGGCATCCTGGTCAACAACGCGGGGATCGGATACGCGGGGCGCTTCGACAAGCAGGAGGTGAGCCGCTTGCGCGAAATGGTGAATCTCAACTGCATGGCGCCGGTGGTTCTCACGAGCCGCATGCTCCCCGCCATGCGGGATCGTCGCCGGGGTGCGGTGATCATGACCGGATCGGTGGCCGGGCGACAACCCCTCCCGCTGCACGGTGTCTACAGCGCGACCAAAGCCTTTGACCTGTACCTGGGTGAAGCGATCTGGGCCGAGATGCGCGCCGACGGAGTCGACGCCCTGGTCCTCGAGCCCGGCCCGACCCTCACCGAGTTTCAACAGGTGGCGGGAGAACTCCCTCACGACGGCGCAACGGCGAGCAGCGTGGTGAGCGCGGCCCTGGACGCCTTGGGGCAACAACCCTCGGTGGTGGCGGGGTGGTGGAATTGGGTACGTGCCAATCTGGCCTCACGGTTCGCCTCCCGGCCCCTGGTTGCCTATGTGGCCCGCCACATCATGGAGCGCCAAACCCCCAAGGAAATGCTTTAGCTCGGAGTGCGAGTTCTCGAAAATTTTGTCGGGTGAGGCCGGCTTGGAGCCCGCTGGCTTCGTACCTTGCTGGCTTGGTCTCCGCTTTTCGGAAGGAGAAATCGCTTGCGGAAATTCTGGACGGTGGCGAGCGTCGGCCTGTTTTTGATCGGGGTGGGCGCACTTGCCCTGACCCTTTATCTCTGGTTCGGAAATTGGCCCAGTGAGCAGAAAGAACTCGTCGACCACCTGCGCTCGGTGGCGCAGAACACGGCTCGGCCCCCCGAGCCGCTGATTCAGAACACCCGTGTTCGGGAGCGAGTTTTCCTGAATGGCCGCTGGGCGGCGGTGATCGACCCCTACGACCGGGGTAGCCTGGCTGGGCTTGCACCGCGTGCCGTGGAGCCCAAGTCCCCCAGTGACCTGGCGGAGTTTTCCTTTGAGAACGGCCTTCGCTTGGCGGTCCCCGGCGATTGGAACACCCAGGATCCGCGTTTGATTTTCTATCAGGGCGCGGTCTGGTACAAGACCACCTTTGATTGGCCCGAGACGTCCGAGGGGCACGTCTTTCTCCATTTCGGCGCGGCCAATTATAGAGCTTCGGTCTACTTGAACGGTCTGCTGCTCGGCGAGCACGAAGGCGGCTTCACGCCCTTCAACTTTGCGGTGACGGACCGTCTGATCGCCGGTGAAAATCTGCTCGTGGTTCGGGTCGACAACCGGCGCGCCGCCGACGATATCCCGACAGCAACCACCGACTGGCACAATTACGGCGGGCTCACTCGGGAGGTTTCCCTTGTACGCGTGCCGGATGTGTATGTGCGCAGTTGGCAGATTGGCATGGCCACTGAACTCGGAGCGGACGCCTCGGTGATTGCGGGCTGGGTTGAGCCAGTGGGCCTTGAGAGTGGCGCCGAAGTTGTACTCTCGATTCCGGAACTCGGTATCGAGCAAGCATTTGCGGTGGGTGAATCGGGCCGGGCGGAGATTCGGATCGCCGCGGATCCCGAGCGTTGGTCCCCGAAAAACCCGCGTCTGTATGACATCGAAATTCGCGCGGGCGAGGACTCGGTGAGCGACCGCATTGGCTTTCGGACCGTCGCCGTCCGAGGTCACGAGATCCTGCTCAACGGCGACCCGATTTTTTTGCGCGGCATCTCCATCCATGAAGAACGCGCCGAGGGTGGCGGGCGCATTCATTCCGAAGCCCAAGCCGAGACCATCCTGGGCTGGGCGAAAGAACTCGACGCGAATTTCGTTCGTCTCGCCCACTATCCCCACGACGAGTTCATGCCTCAGGTGGCCGACCGCTTGGGTTACTGGGCGGTGGATTTTGAAAGCGAGAACACTCTGACTCGGGCGCGTCGCCAGATGAGCGAATTGATCGAACGCGACCGGAATCGCGCCAGCGTCATACTCTGGAGTCTGGCCAACGAGACTCCCGAAGGTCCGGCGCGGAACGCCTTTCTACAGAACCTGGCGGATCTCGTGCGCCAGGAGGATCCGACCCGTTTGGTGACGGCGGCCCTGATCACGGGCGCGGATGCGCTCCAGGGTTTTCTGCTCGGCGGCTATTTGCCCGCGGTGGCGGGTCTGCCAGTGTCGAAATGGGTATTCGATGTGCGCGATCCCCTGGCGGAAATCGTCGACGTCCCGGCGCTGAACGAATATTTCGGATGGTACTACTCGGGCGCTTTGGCGCTGATCCTGCCCTGGTCGTCTCACCATATGCGGAGGGTGATGTTGGACGGCATGGAGGAGATCGAGATCCGCACGCCCTCGGGCAAGCCGCTGATCGTGAGCGAGTTGGGCGCCGGGGCCAAGTTCGGGATGCACGCGCCACTGGAAACACTGACGGCCTACAGCGAGGAGTACCAGGCCGAGGTCTACGAGAGGCAACTCGCCATGCTGGCCCGCCAGCCCCAACTCAGCGGGATCAGCCCGTGGGTGCTCAAAGATTTCCGCGCTCCCCTGCGCCTCTACCAGGGCGTTCAGGACTACTGGAACCGGAAAGGACTGATCTCGGAGAAAGGTGAGAAGAAAGAAGCCTTCTTCGTTTTGCGCGATCAGTATGCCCGGGGCTGGCCCGAGGCCGCGGTCCACTAGGGCCAGACACGTTTTACCGGCCGGGCTCAAGTTTCCTGCGCTTGATACCGCCCTCCGGTCAGTGCGCGAACTTGGCCGGGGGCCACGCGTCGGTTGATGTGCGGTTGGACGGATCGTGTTTCCAAGACCTCGGCGAAGGAGGCAGCATCCCCCGGACGGGCCCTTGCTCAAAATGAGGCTCCGAGTCTTCCGGTGAGCGGTGACTCATGCGATGCTTTCCCCTTCAATCCGCACAACAAGGCAAAGGCCCGCGGGTCGGGTCCAGGAGATAAGAATGGCGCGTCGCTACTGGTTGATAAAATCGGAGCCCTATAAATATGCCTGGTCGGAACTGGTGGCCGATGGCTCGACTTTTTGGGATGGGGTCCGTAACTACGAGGCGCGCAACAACCTGCGTGCCATGAAGTTGGGCGACCTTTGTCTTTACTACCATTCGAACAAGGGCAAGGAGGTCGTGGGCGTGGCGCGGGTCTGCGCCGAGTCCTATCCGGACCCCACCACCGAGGACGAGCGCTGGCTGGTGGTGGACGTTGAGCCCGTGGTCGAATTGAAAGAGCCGGTGACCCTGGCGGCCATCAAGTCCGAACCCACCCTGGCCGAGATGGCCCTGGTTCGTCGAGGTCGGCTTTCGGTGGTGCCGGTGGATCGGCTCGAGTTTCAGCGTGTACTCAGCATGGGGAAGACGAAACTGCCGCGCGCGGCAGCCGCGAAGGCGTCCGAAAAAAAACCCCGAGGCCGCGGATGAGCGACCTCGATATCGAGGCCCTGGGCGAAGACTTTCCTCTGCTTGAGGCGATTCGTACGGCCCGGGCGATTCGCCGCCTGCGCACCGAACCCGTCCCGCCGGCGCTGATTCGCAAGGTCTGCGAAGCGGGTACTTTCGCGCCGAGTGGGGGCAATCGGCAGCCCTGGATTTTTGTCGCGGTCACCGAGGCGGAGCGTCGGGCCTGGATCGGCGAGCGCTACCGAGCGCGCTTTCGGCAGTACATCCTTCCGGCCCTAGAGAGGGCGGAGGCCGACCCCGATTTTCCCGAAGCGAATGTGCGCAACATGCGGGCCGCCCTGCACCTGGCCGATCATATTCACGAGGCGCCGGTTCACCTGTTCGTGGCGGGCTGGAAGCGCCGGGGCGAAACCCAGGCCCAGGCCCTCTTTCCCGCGATCCAAAACATCTTGCTCGCTTGCCGGGGAGTCGGACTCGGGGCGTCGCTCACCACGGTTCACCTGGCCGACGGCCCGGAGATCGACGCCTACCTGGGCCTGTCCGAGTCGACGCCGAG
>LWDU01035161.1_pt1 | contig 113527 bp, 103 predicted proteins | sample 727161 | NCBI WGS metagenome assembly LWDU01 (sample SAMN04566230, study PRJNA314399) | hydrothermal vent metagenome | isolation source: deep sea hydrothermal plume seawater | place: Mexico: Gulf of California, Guaymas Basin | collected 2004-07-11
ACACTTACTTCAGATCAACTGATACAGACGATCCTACGAAGTGATAAACAAAGTCAGTGATTTCAAATTGTGGAAGGGTAGGGAAAGGTAATGGAATCAATAGGATATGTGGATTCAATAGTAACAAGGGTCAAAATAACCGATAATAGTTTCAACAAAGTTTCAACAAAGTCAAAAGAACACCAATGTTATCAAGGTGTTACAGACGAACAATTATTGAGTGGGAATAGAAACTGAACGAGCCTCATATATTATGAAACCTGCTAAATTGCATTACTTCAAAGGGCGTGGGAGGGCGGAAACGACAAGATGGATGCTGGCGATCAACAACATCGACTTCATTAATATATCTCTCGAAGACCATAATGATTTCGACAACCTAAAAGCCTCAGGGAAACTCCCATTCAATCAACTTCCTCTGCTCGAGCTTGATGATCTGAGGCTATCCCAAAGCAGCGCGATGATTTCGTTCTTAGCTCGACAGGGTGATCTCTACGGTACAACAGATGCGGAGGCTGTAGGGTGTGACATGCTGGTGGGGGCGGTTGGAGATTTCAATGTTTCAGCGATGCAGTTTGCTTTCAAAGCCGACAAAGATGAAGCATCCAGAGACCTTGATGCCTCATTAATGAGGTTTGGAAAGCATTTTGAGTTTATTCTGACCCAAAATGAAGGTAAGTTTTTAGTTGGGCAAAAACTAAGTGTAGCCGACATTATTATGGGAGAATCATTGACGTCTTTTATCGAATTCTCTCCAACTTGTCTCAACAATTACCCTCAGTTGAAGCAGTTACAGGAGGAGGTAGTTTCTGAGCACAATATAAAAGCGTACCTGAATTCAGGCAATCGATGGCGACTGCCTGATGACCAATATGTCATCGATATTGCTAGAGTATTGTGTCGCCCACTTCCTTCACATATGTACGAACCCAACAGGTTTCTTGAGGGTTAAACGTTATGCGTGTCCCCAAGCACTATTGAGTGGGTGTAATAATTTGAACATAAGTGAAAATAATAGGGGAATCTTTATTACAAACTTGCCACATGGTCTAAAACGGACACATGATATCAACTAGTTACAGCGGCCTCATTACTGGGTGAGAGTGACCCTATCGCCTCTAAGTAGTTGATATTAAGTGGAAGAAAATTATAACATTTCGAATAATCTAAACAAATAAGCGAAACATCAATAACTTGTGTCTGTCTACTGCAATCTTAACTACACAGTAGACTTGTTTACTACTGACTTGTGCCAAGCCATTTTATGATTCCGAATGATTGCTCAAGCAGTCACAATTGTTTCCACCTTCAAATAAGTCAGAACTGACTTATTTCATAAAGGAACCCTACTAATGGCGCGCACTGCACTCATTGTTCATTTGGATATAAGACCCGAATCATTTTCCGAGTTCCTGGATCTGGCGCGTGCACACGGGGCTAACAGTCAACAGATTGAGTCGGGTTGTCTACGTTTTGATGTGATGCAATCGGTCGACGAAGAAAATCATGTTGTTCTAGTCGAGGTTTACGAAAACGATGAAGCGCTTGAATCACATTGGGTTTCTGAACACATGGCGAAATACCTGGAACAGGTAGATGACATGATTGTGGAACGTCAACGGTATCGTTGTGAATGTTAATAACAATGATTTCAAGCGGAGAGGATAAATGATAGACAAAGACCCCAATCACCTGAGTAGGCCAGTACGAGAAGGGAAAAGTATGGGGGAATTTGGTACGACAGATACAACAAGAACGGAAGGCAAACAAGGATGGAAAGTAAAGAAACAAATCCGTATAAAGAAATTGAAAAACCCCAAGTAGAAACCAAACAGGGACGGGAACATCATGGAAGAATCTGGCAAGAAATCATTTCGTAAAGCGGGACTCCGTTACGGAGCGACGCTCGACAGGATCAATGATGCCCGTACTTCAGGAAAACTAGCCTCAAGAAGCTCAAAGAAAAAGAGAATAAAACGAAAGAAGTAGCGATCATGACTAAGATATCTAGTCAAGAGCGCTATGTAGAGGTATCCACACAAAAAAGGGATAACGATTATGTCATTACATCTGTGTGGTTTTCCCAGGAAGGGGAAAACAAGTAACTACTATGTCTACATCTTTTAGAAAGGTAGGAAAGCTAAGAGCATAAGAAACTTTCGCGAGGTGAAAGTTGCTATGTATATAAATCAACCACAAGTTAGTTCCTATCCAGTGGGAATAGGTGGTCTAGGTTTGATGGTGACCGGGAGTGTTTGTCTGCATCAGTCTCCTCAGTAGTGTCAAGAAACCGGTTACTGATAGCCGGGTTCTTTTCGTTGGTTGCGAGCGTCTTATACTGGCAATGGGCCCGGGTCGAAGGAGATGATCTGCACACACTCACGGAAACTGGATCGTGTGCGAGTTGTAATCTAAGGGGTGTGAATTTAAGTGGATTGAATTTTGAAAGAATAGGTCTGCGGCGTGCAGACTTATCAAACGCCAATCTTTCCTCGATAAGGCTTGTTCGAGCTGATCTTTGGCAGGCGAATCTGAATGGAGCGACACTCGATAGCGTCGATCTTACCGACACAAATCTACGCGGGCTGGATCTTCGCGACAGAAATGTGCGTAAAGCTAACTTTACTGATGCGAATTTCATGTGCCGTGGAAACGCCTAACTTATTCTCCTCTAGGAGATCAGATGTGACTGACCTTCAGATGTTCGATCTATGCAAGTGTGGCAGTCCTCGTGCCTAGTTCCATTAATCGAAACCATGAGGTGTGGATGCGGGTCGCGCTTGAAGAAGCTGACGCGGCGTCAGTCAGTGGGGAGATTCCGATAGGCGCTATCGTGGTGGCCGGTGATCGGATGATTGGTCGCGGTCACAACCGATCAATTGGATTATCAGATCCGACTGGGCACGCGGAGGTGATGGCGCTCCGTGATGCGGGCGCTCGAATCAGAAACTACAGATTACCTGAGACGATTATGTACGTTACCCATGAACCCTGCCCTATGTGTGCCGGAGCTCTGTTGCACGCGCGTGTCGGTACTCTGGTATTCGGTACGCGAGATCTGGAGGTCGGTGCTGCGGGTTCGGCCATGAACCTTCTTGAATCCCCCTTGGCTAATCATCGATGTCGAGTTCTTGCAGGGATACTCGAGTCCGACTGTAGACGCCGTCTGAAGCAGTTTTTTGCTCAGCGACGACTGTAGTCACTTAGTTCTGGTGTGGTCAGATTGAATTAAACGACGGACCTGGTGGAAGCTGGTTTGTCGTTGGTGCTGGACGGGGATTTACTTTGTCGTTCTTCGCGCGGCGGTTTTCCAAAAAAGTCTCGATAGCATTTGCTGAAGTGTGGCGCGGAGACGAAACCACAGGAAAAGGCAACATCGACGATTGATCTTGGAGTCCGCAATAGAAGTTCTCGTGCTCTGCGTAGACGGAGTTGCAGGTAGTAACGGGTGGGTACGCAGTTCAGGTGTTTTTGAAATATTCGTTCTAGTTGTCGGCGGGAAATTCCGACATGGCGGGCGAGTTCATCCAGCTTCATGGGTTCTTCAATGTTGTTTTCCATAAGTTCGACCGTCTCGACTAACTTAGGTTGGCTAGCTCCGAAACGTTGGCGAAGTGGTATCCGTTGCCGATCTTTAGAATCTCGTATTCGCTCGCAGATGAACTGCTCAGAAATTGAAGTGGCTAATTCGGTACCGTGGTTACGGGCGACAAGAGTCAACATCATGTCTAGTGGTGCAGTACCACCCGAACAGGTATAGCGTTCCCGATCAAGTTCAAAGAGTTCCGAGGACACAATCAGTTCCGGGAATTCATCGTGCATATCAAAAATGTTTTCCCAGTGGATGGTGCATCGGTAGCCGTTGAGCAGTCCAGTGCGGGCTAGAAGATAACTCCCTGTACAGATTCCACCAATAATAATTTTGCGACGGATCAGAGGTTTTAACTGAGAGAGGACGATCTGATCCCAGGCACTATCCAATGTCGTACCGGCGCAAAGAAACAACGCATCGAGTTGTTCTCGTCCAGTTAGTTTTGAAACCGGTGTTAGATTAATTCCACTGCTTGACCTAACCTCCCCGCCATCGAAACCAAAAAGAGAGTACTCATAGAGGTTGCGACCACTGATCCTGTTGGCCATGCGCAACGGTTCTATAGCAGAAGACAACGCGATCAGCGTGAAGTCTGGACACAACAAAAACCCGAATCGTGTCGGCGTAAGGTGTGTGCTCATCGAGATTCTGTTCCGTAGGACTATAGGTATACGAGGAGTGTGGTATTGAACGAATCGAGATTAGGTAATACAAGGTTCAGACGGAACTGGTAGGATTATGATGTTGATATTGTCCAGTAGCTAATGTGCCAAGGGGGGCAGATGAAACTGCGAAACGTTGCGCTCGATGACAAGTATACGCTTGAAAAGGGTCAAATATTTGTGTCCGGTATTCAGGCGCTGGTTCGACTCCCTATGCTCCAGTCGCAGAAAGATCAGGCTATTGGGCTTAACACTGCAGGTTTTGTGACGGGATACCGTGGTTCTCCCCTGGGTGGTCTGGACCAGCAACTTTTCCTTGCTCAAGAACACTTGACCCGGGAGCGAGTTAAGTTTGCGCCCGCAGTTAACGAGGATCTGGGTGCAACGGCAGTCTGGGGGACTCAGCAGGCCAATTTGGGTGGTGATGGGTTATATGATGGCGTGTTTGCGATGTGGTACGCAAAGGGTCCTGGTGTAGACCGTTCGGGTGATGCGATACGTCACGGAAATTTAGCAGGAACGTCCCCTAATGGTGGAGTGCTGCTGTTACTCGGGGATGATCATGCCTGTGAATCGTCGACCACAGCCCACCAGAGTGAGTATTCGCTGGTTAATGCGATGGTACCAGTTCTCAATCCAGCTGGAGTTCAGGATATTCTAGATTATGGGCTCTACGGCTGGTCATTATCTCGCTACAGCGGTTGCTGGGTAGGCCTTAAGTGCGTACATGACACAGTGGAGGCATCCGCCTCTGTTTCGGTGTCTGTTGACCGAATTCAAACCGAGGTGCCTGAGAACTTTATTTTGCCCAGTGGCGGGGTACACATTCGTTGGCCCGACGGATTTCTTGAGCAGGAGGAACGACTTCACCGGTATAAGCTCGAGGCAGTCAATGCTTTCGCTCGCACCAATCGAATAGACCGCCAGATTATGGGTGATTCCGATGCCCATACGGGTATCGTGACTACTGGCAAATCCTACCTGGATGTCAGGCGCGCGCTGTTAGAGCTCAATATCGACGAAGTTCGGGCAAAAACCCTGGGCCTGAAACTCTATAAAGTCGGAATGTCCTGGCCTCTTGAGCCAAATGGGGTCCGCAGCTTCACGCAGGGCCTGAAACGACTTATCGTTGTTGAAGAAAAGCGAGGTCTTATCGAGCAGCAGATTCGTGAAATTCTCTACGGTGTGTCCAATGCACCGACTATCGTAGGCAAACTCGCTGAAAACGGAGACAGTTTGTTTCCAGCGCACGGGCGACTGGAAGCTATGGATATAGCGCTGTCGATAGGCGAGCGATTGGCCAGTACGACCAATAACGAAGAGCTTACTACACAGGTCGAGACGCTTAGGGCGCGCCAAACACGGGACAGCTTAAGGTCGCCAGAGATGATTCGTACACCCTATTTTTGTGCCGGGTGTCCGCATAACAGCTCTACCGTAGTACCCGATGGAAGTCGGGCAATGGCTGGTATAGGTTGCCATTTCATGGCAGCGTGGATGGACAGAAACACCGCTGGTTTTACTCAGATGGGGGCGGAAGGATCCAGTTGGATTGGGGAAAGTCCCTTTAGTGGGACAAAGCACGTATTTCAGAATATTGGCGACGGCACTTATTTCCATTCCGGGATTCTTGCGGTCCGTGCCAGCGTAACAGCGGGTGTCAATATTACCTACAAGATACTCCACAATGATGCGGTTGCAATGACCGGTGGTCAGCGCGTAGATGGTTCGTTGGATCCGGCGATCATCACGCGCCAGGTCCATGCAGAGGGGGTCAGGCGAATTGCGGTTGTGTCGGATGACCCAAAGAAATATTCAAAAGCCCTTCAATGGGCACCCGGCACCACATTCCACCATCGGGATCAGCTGGATCAAGTACAGCGCGACATGCGTGAAGTTACTGGCACCAGTGTAATTGTTTACGATCAGACCTGTGCGGCCGAAAAACGTCGTCGCCGTCGTCGGGGTGAAATGACTATCCCTGATAAGCGGTTGTTTATCAATGAAGCTGTTTGCGAAGGCTGTGGCGATTGTGGAACTCAATCAAATTGTGTCGCTTTGGTGCCTGTAGAGACGGAATTTGGGCGAAAAAGGGCGATAAACCAGTCGACCTGTAATATGGATTATTCCTGTCAGTCTGGTTTTTGTCCGAGTTTTGTAACGGTGATTGGGGGATCTCTTAAAAAAGGGCATAGCAACACTGGATTTCAGGCGCTGGCGGACTCTTTGTTACTGGAACCTGAAGTGACGCCTATTAGAGGGCATTACAGTATTCTGCTGACAGGTATAGGGGGAACGGGTGTCGTAACTGTCGGTGCGATATTGGGCATGGCTGCCCATCTCGCCGGTAAGGGTTGTTCCGTGTTGGATATGGCTGGTCTGGCCCAAAAAGGGGGCGCTGTTACCAGCCATATTGTCCTCGCAGAGAAACCGGAGGATATCAACGCCACTCATGTTGCTGACAGTGGCACGGACCTTTTGCTCGGCTGTGATGTTGTGACCTCTGCTTCTGATGAAAGCGTAAAGAAATTGAGATCAGGCACAGTCGCTGTCGTTAATACGCATCAGCAGATGTCAGGTGATTTTATTAAGGATCCAGACACTCAATTCCCATTAGAGAAACTGTTGTCTTCCATTCGAGATTGTGTTGGAAGTTCTCTTCATACAATCGATTCAACGGCGGTTGCTACAGCAGCTTTTGGGGAGTCAATTGCCGGAAATTTGATGATTTTGGGTTTTGGGTACCAGCTTGGAGGTATACCTGTGCCTTCGGTTGCAATTGAAAAAGCTATTGAACTCAACGGACAGGCGGTCCAGATGAATGTTCAGGCATTTCGAATGGGCCGGGCGGCCGCAGCTAAGCCTGATGAAGTTACACGCTTGCTGAGCTCTTTTCCGGCCAGTCAGCCAGTCGCTGTCGACGAAACTGTTGCCCAAACAGTGGAGCGGTTGGAAAGTCATTTGATGACTTATCAGAGCAAAGGATATGCCAGACGTTATCGTGCGCTTGTGGACGCCGTACAAACTGTCGAATCTGGCATTAAAGGAACTGATCTTTGGCTTACACTTGCGGTTGCACAGTCCTACCATAAGTTACTGGCTGTTAAAGACGAATACGAAGTCGCCCGCTTGTACACGGATAAGCGCTTTAAGGAAAGCTTAGAGTCCACGTTCGAGGGGTCGTATCGACTAAAGGTGAATTTAGCACCACCTATCATGTCAAAGCCAAATCGAAAAAATAACACGATTCAAAAAAGAGCATTCGGCGGTTGGATATTCCCGCTATTCAGACTAATGACTCTATCGCGTCGCATACGCGGAACTGTGCTTGACCCATTTCGATACAGTAAGGATAGGGTGTTTGATCAGCAGTTGGTCAGGGACTACGAACAGACTGTTAGCAATCTGTGTGTCGGACTATCTGCTAGTAACCTCGATGCAGCGATTGAGATTGCTTTATTGCCACTATCTATTCGAGGTTTTGGGCATATCAAGAGTGCTAATGCGAGCAAAGCGCAGACGACGGCAGAAAAACTTTGGTCCGAGTTTGAGATGCTATCGGTTGATGTGGAGAACGCTGCCTGACGAATGAAATTCCGGTAATCCGGCTATTGGCTTAAAGCGAGCCGGAAAGCGTCAGCTGAGCGATAGATCGCGGTTTCATCAATATCCAGATGGGTTACCAGTCTGATTGGATTGCACTCACAGGAGATTAGAATACCTTCGTTTCGAAGTCTGGATGTTAGCTCGGGGACAACAACTTCGGGCACGGTTACAAAGACCATATTTGTTCGTTCCCTTGGTTTGTCAACAGTCAACCCATCGATTTGATCAAGTAACGTTGAGAGGAGAAGCGCATTTTTATGGTCGTGGGACAGTCGTTCAATATTGTGTTCGAGTGCGTAGAGCCCTGCCGATGCCACGATGCCGGCTTGCCGCCAGCCTCCTCCCAACATCTTTCTCCAGCGTCTGGCGTCCCGAATAAATTTCTTGGTTCCGCAGAGGACTGACCCCATCGGGGCACCCAGGCCTTTCGAAAGGCAGGCTGATATGGAATCAAACTGTTGTGCAATTTGATGTGGTGGGACGTTCTGTTTGACAGCCGCATTGAATAAGCGTGCACCATCTAGATGTAGCGACAATCCATGGTGTCGCGCCAGTGAGGCCGCCTCTTCAAGATAGCTAATGGGGAGAGGATGGCCGAAAAAAGTATTTTCCAGGCAGAATAGCCGAGTTGTAGCGTAGTGAAAGTCATCTGGTTTGATCGCAGCCTCGACTTTGTTCAAATCGATGGTGCCGTCGTGATTGTTTTCAATTGGCTGTGGCTGAATGCTGGCTAAAACGGCCCCGCCCCCGCCTTCTTCACGGTAGCTGTGTGCCTGGTTACCCGCAATGTACTCGTCTCCGCGCTGACAATGGCTTAGCAGGGCTAGGAGGTTGCTCTGGGTGCCACTTGTCACGAAAAGTGCAGATTCTGTTTTCAATAAATTGGCTGCTTTGGCCTCGAGAGTAGTGGCCGTTGGATCTTCCCCATAAACATCATCGCCGACAACAGCATTCAGCATTGCCTGGCGCATGCCAACACTGGGCTTAGTGACAGTATCACTTCTCAGGTCAACTACAGGTTCCAATGCGAAATACCATTGCTAGTTTTGGGCGTAACTAACCCCCGATATGAGTAGGTAATTTATCACAGGGCTTGCGCAATCGCATGGCGCTGGGGAATCACAGATTGGATTAAGATACGTGTTGGCAGGTGCGGTAGCAATTGTGGATACTATGCACTAACAGAATGTTTTCCCTAAAAGGAGGCGTAATGGCGATACAGATTGGCGCAACAATACCGGATGTGGAGCTTAAGGTTATGGGTAAAGAACGACCGGAGTCGGTTCAGACTGGTGAACTCTTTCAGGCTAAACGAGTGGTGTTGTTTGCACTACCAGGCGCATTTACACCCACGTGCTCGAAATCTCATCTGCCAGGTTATATTGAGTTATCCGATCAAATTCGCGACAAAGGTGTAGATCTAATTATTTGTCTTTCAGTAAACGATGCGTGGGTTATGGCTGCCTGGGGAGATGTTCACGGCGCAGGTGAGCGGGTGATGATGCTGGCAGATGGTAATGCAGAATTTACCAGAGCTATCGGATTGGACTCAGATTTATCCGGTGCGGGCTTTGGTGTTCGCTCCCTGCGATATTCAATTGTTGTAAATGATGGTGTTATTACAAATTTGAATGTTGAAGAGCCTCGAAAATTCGAGGTTAGTGATGCGAAAAGCATGTTGGCATTGTTGTAAGCAAGTCTAGATTTGTTGAAATAGGTGCATCAACCAAAGGACCCGACTATGAAACTGGTTACCGCAATAATCAAACCATTCAAGCTTGATGATGTACGTGACGCTTTAGGTGAAGTCGGGATCAAAGGCATGACCATTACTGAAGTAAAAGGTTTCGGTCGCCAGAAAGGTCATACAGAACTATATAGAGGAGCAGAATACGTCGTAGACTTTATTCCTAAAATAAAATTAGAGGTCGCAGTCGACACTGCCATTGTCGACCAAGTTGTCGAAACAATAATCAATGCCTCCCGTACAGAAAAAATTGGCGATGGGAAAATCTTTGTTTATGACCTTGAGCAGATACACCGCATCCGCACGGGTGAGACCGACCAGGATGCTATTTGATTATATTGAGTAAGATATCGGCAAATGCCAAACCAGTTGTTTTCGCGGTGCTGCGTAATTGTTTCCTCGGGCGGTATCGATGAGTGAACCGGTAAAGATCGGAGTTGTCGGAGTTGGATATCTCGGCTCTATACATGCTCGAATTTACACCCGGCTATCCGATGTGACGCTGGTTGGCGTCAACGACTTGGATTCAGATGTGGGAAAGCGGGTCGCAGTTGACTGCGAATGTGACTTTTATAGTAACGTGGATCAACTGGCCGATTCCGTAGACGCTGTCAGTGTGGTAGTACCAACTTCCTGTCATCGGGAGGTCTCGTTGCCTTTTCTGTCCAAAGGAATTCCCGTATTGTTGGAGAAGCCGGTGGCGCATACTCTGGATGATGCCCGATTAATAGTGAATGAAGCCGAGCAGAGTGGTGCTATTCTCCAGATAGGGCACCTCGAGCGATTCAATGCCGGAGTTATCCGCCTTCACGAAGAACTTGATCGTCCACGTTTTATAGAAGTGCATAGGCTGAGCGAATTTGTAGAGAGAGCCACAGACGTTGACGTGGTAACTGATCTCATGATCCATGATATCGACATCGTGCTCTCTTTGGTTCAATCAGAGTTGAAGTATGTTTCTGCGGTCGGTGCTAGCGTAGTGACAAACCATGTTGATATTGCGAATGCACGTCTTGAATTCGAGAATGGTGCTATCGCGAACGTCACGGCAAGTAGGGTCTCAGCAAAGAGATTCAGAAGGATTCGGGTATTCGCCGATGCTTGTTATCTAGCTTTGAATTTTGAAGATCAGCAGATTGAGATCTCTCGCCCTGGAAAACGGTCGGCAGATGGAGGGTTCGCACCAATTATCAACTCTTCTATCCAAGTTGAACCGACGCCACCACTGGATTCTGAACTGGCCCACTTCGTAGATTGTGTCCGACAAGGTAAGCAACCGATGGTGACGGGCAGCGATGGATTACAAGCATTAAAGGTCGCCTACGACGTACGTGAAAAGATTGACAAATCGCTTCATTCACTTGATTAGGCGTGCAACAATAGTGGGATTGTATTTCGTGGTGGTTAGTGGTGTTGCTGGCCAGGAGATCAGAGCAGACTGTTCTAACGACGCCTCATTTTGGGCCGCGATGGAGCAGGTTTGGGTAGAATTTAGGTCCGAGGAAGAGATGCCGTTAGTCATCGCTGCATGGGTGGCGAAATCTCCAGAGCAAAGAGCACGAGGCTTCCAAGGGGTCTGTCCTGGTTTGGTTACTGAACGGCCTCTCCTTTTTTCTTTTCCAGTACCGGTTCACGCAAACTTCCACATGACTGGTGTGATGGTACCGTTGGATATTGCGTTTATAGACGTGTCCAGGCAGGTAATCGATATTCAACGCATGGCACTCCAAGAATCAAATCAGCCGATGAGGTATTACCGTCCTAACGCGAAAATTCACTTTGCACTTGAGACAGCGTCTGGACGCCTTGACCAACTCAGGCTAAATCCAATTCTGTGGCGTATGCGGGTATCGAACAGAAATCACTGATAGTCATCGACAACAGCGTATTCACGCGATGGGCTGCAACTGGAAGTTAAGGCGATTTTCACCCAAGATTGTTCCTTCTGGGTCATAAGACCGTTCAACAAGTTGAACCTGGTTCTGTTGGTCCACTAGAAGTACTGTTGAACTGCGCGTTCCGTAAACGGGCCCTTTGATAAATATTGCGGACTGTGCTGCCGGTAGATCTGGTGAACAACCGGAGATCCTGGCATCTATTCCGTTAGCCGGCGTACGATTGGATAACAGCTCAAAAAATGTATCCGATCTGAAGCTGCGATTTAAGATTGTTTTGAAAAGCTGCTTGCCATAGACGATTTTATGCCACGGTGAATTTAAAAGATTATTACTAAGCCCAGAAATTCCAGATGGAATCCGACGAGGAACACTGGCCCGGTTGGAATCCCACCACAAAGTAGTAATGTTTCCGGAAATAACGTTGACACCTGGGTAGCGTTGAAGTTGGTCGTGGTTCCGAAGGTGAGAATCTGCAGGTTCAGTTTTTTGCCGAAGCCAGTCGAGCACCAGCATGCCGCGTGAATAGTCGGATCTCACTGTGACAGCCGGTTCTTGAAAATTCGTAACGGCTGCAAATAAACCCTGAAGATTAAGTCCAAACCAGGTTCCTCCTGCCGTGAGGTCTCTTCCTGCAGCGATTGTCGGATGGTCGTGCCAGAAAGATAAGCTTTGCGTGGGTCGGGAGTGATATTCTTCCCTATTCGCAATGATAATCAGCGGGTAGCATGAGTGGACATCTTTTGCGACCAGAATCAGGCACATTGACTGTGGCCTTACGAGGGTCGGGTTGCGCCTGGTAACAGTATGACTGGAGGATCTCCGGGTCGGTAGATAATTCCGATTCGACCGATGAGTTGTATCGATGTCGCCGTAGTACTGGCACACAACCGATGAAGCATAGTTTGTTTGTCTAGACGACTACCTGCTGGCAATTTTATTTTTACGAGTTCATGCGCTGTTAGGGCTGAGTCTAGTTCTTTGATGACACCCTTGGTAAGGCCTGAAAGTCCAACGGTGATGACTGAGCGTTTGTGGTGGGCCAAGCCTCTTAAGTGTCTGATTTGGGTTCCGGTCAGTTTCATTACTGGGTTATGGTATAGCCTCCAGCGAATTACGACCACCTTAGTGATGACTTAATTTGTGGCCAGACGAAAATCGAAAAGCAAAGATTGGCTAGACCGGCAACACCGTGATCCATTCGTGAAGGGGTCGCAAAAGGCGGGCTACCGTTCTCGGGCGGTATACAAACTATCAGAAATCGATCAGAAGGATCGTCTGATTATGTCAGGGGATACTGTTCTCGACCTTGGTGCTGCGCCCGGGGGGTGGTCGCAATATGCAGCGACACGAGTGGGTGTTGCGGGCAGAGTCTTTGCGATAGATATATTACCGATAGCGCCGATTAAAGGTGTCGTAATTGTCAAGGGGGATGTCGCTACCGAATCGTTGTTCCGAGAGCTGGAATTGCGACTAAAAAACGAACCTATAGGGCTTGTATTATCGGATATGGCCCCCAATTTGACTGGTATAAAAGCCGCCGATCAGGCAAATAGCCTAGGCCTGGCACGAGTGGCACTATCGGTCGCACTAAAAATGCTGGGGCCAAACGGAAGATTTATGGTTAAGGTGTTTGAAGGCGAAGGCACGGATGATTTCCGTCGCGAGATAACATCTTCATTTGGTAAAGTGGTCGTGCGGAAACCGCAAGCATCACGCCTTGAGAGCGCTGAATATTACTTACTGGCTTCAAAGCCCATGGAAGGGCATTGAGACAAGTAGCGATCAGGGCGCTAGAAGTTTGAATCTAGCAGTCTAAACAGTTGTAGAAAATGAGGAAAACCCTCAAAATTCGACTTAAGGCAGAAAAAGGTAATGATCGATGTGGGCATTATTCGGTTTAACTCTTTCTTTTATAAGGATAACGTGAACCTTTTATGGGCAATCTGACAAAGAATCTTGTACTTTGGTTGGTTATCGCGATGGTACTCATGGCGGTGTTCAACAATTTTACGACTAAGGACACTCGTACAGGTGTGGAACTAGATTACTCTGAGTTTTTACACGATGTGAAACAAGGTGGTGTCGAGCAGGTAACAATAAACGGTAGCTCGATCCATGGACGGACTCGATCCGGCCAGAGTTTTGTCACCTACTCACCCGGTGATCCAGGACTGGTTAACGACTTACTCGAGGCAGGGGTCATCATTAAGGCCCAGAAAGAAGAAAGCACCTCCTTGTTGATGCAGATTTTTATCAGCTGGTTTCCGTTATTGCTGTTGATCGGTGTTTGGATATTCTTTATGCGACAGATGCAAGGTGGTGGGGGGCGCGGTGCTATGTCGTTTGGGCGTAGTAAGGCCCGAATGCTGACCGAGGATAAAAACAATATTACGTTTGCTGATGTTGCAGGTGTCGACGAAGCCAAAGATGAAGTGGGGGAGTTGGTTGAATTTTTGAGTGATCCATCTCGGTTTCAAAAGCTGGGTGGTCGGATTCCTAGAGGCGTATTGATGACAGGCAATCCGGGTACGGGCAAAACATTGCTCGCCAAGGCTATTGCCGGTGAAGCAAAGGTTCCATTTTATACAATTTCTGGTTCTGATTTTGTTGAGATGTTCGTTGGAGTTGGTGCGTCCCGCGTCAGAGATATGTTTGAACAGGCCAAGAAACACGCTCCGTGCATTATTTTTATTGATGAAATCGATGCAGTTGGGCGTCAGCGTGGTGCGGGTCTGGGTGGCGGACATGATGAGCGAGAGCAAACCCTCAATCAGTTACTGGTAGAGATGGACGGTTTTGAGGGCAACGATGGTGTCATTGTTATTGCCGCAACAAATAGACCGGATGTGTTGGACCCAGCGTTATTAAGGCCTGGTCGATTTGATCGACAGGTACATGTGCCATTGCCAGATATCCGTGGTCGTGAAGCGATATTGAAAGTGCACATGCGTAAAGTACCACTGGCAGAAGACGTTGAGCCGACCATTATTGCGCGAGGGACACCTGGGTTCTCCGGTGCTGATCTCGCTAATTTAATTAATGAGGCTGCACTATTCGCGGCCCGGGGGAGCAAGAAGCTGGTCTCGATGGAGGAATTTGAGCTGGCTAAGGACAAGATTATTATGGGGGTAGAACGACGCTCTTTGGTTATGCCGGAGCTGGAGCGGAAGAACACTGCTTACCATGAATCTGGGCATACAGTCGTTGCAAGAGCGCTCAGTCCAAACACAGATCCGGTCCATAAGGTCACTATCATTCCTCGTGGGCGGGCCTTGGGCGTTACGATGCAGTTGCCCGAAGAAGATCGATATAGCCACAACCGGGATTACCTTTTTGCCAGAATCGCTGTGTTGATGGGCGGTCGAATCGCCGAGGAAATATTTATGGGGCAGATGACTACCGGGGCGGCCAATGATTTCGAACAAGCCACCGATCTTGCTCAAAAGATGGTTCAGCGTTGGGGCATGAGCGACGCGCTCGGACCGCGCGTTTATGGTGACAATGATGCCGAAGTGTTTTTGGGGAGGGACGTAGTCACCCATAAAAATCTGAGCGACTCGACCGCAGAACTTGTCGATCAGGAGATTACACGGATTATCGAAGAGCAATATACGCGAGCTCGTGGGATCATTGAGGCGAATCGGGATAAGATTGAAAGGATGGCGGAGGCCTTGCTAGATTGGGAAACACTGGAGTCCGACCAGATTGGTCAGATCATGCGTGGTGAGCCGCCCGATCCGCCACCAGCCGATGACAATAGTTCAGGTGGTAAAACCAACGGTTTGCAAGGAGATGTTGCAGATCAAAGTCCAGCGGACGGGGATACTTCATCATCTGATCAGCCGACTGTGAAGCCTAAGATGGATTCACCGGCGGGCGATTCTGTCTAAGGTCCAGGAGTTCCATTCTCTTATTGAGCATAGACTGCCAGTTGCTGCCAGCGGGTGCGGCGTTGATGGGAATCTTGAACATCACACCAGATTCATTTTCTGATGGCGGTCACTATCTGCGGATTGAGGATGCAATAAGACAGGCCCACCTGATGGTGAATGAAGGCGCTGATCTGATCGATGTTGGTGGAGAATCAACCCGACCAGGTTCCAGTCCGGTAACCGTTGAAGTCGAGCTAAAACGGATCATTCCGCTGATTCGTCGACTGTCTGAGGAAGTCTCGGTCCCTATCTCGGTCGATACCAGCAAGCCTGAAGTTATGAAGGCGGCAGTTGAAGCTGGTGCTGCAATGATCAATGACATTTGTGCTTTAAGGATGCCCGGTGCCTTAGAGCAGGCTCAGGCCCTGGATGTTCCGGTCTGCTTGATGCATATGAAAGGCATTCCAGCCACTATGCAACATGCACCGGGCTATATCGATGTCGTGCAAGAGGTAAAAGTATTCTTGCAACAGCAGGTGGACCGATGTCTTGCAGCTGGTATTTCGGCGGACAAGATCGTGGTTGATCCGGGTATTGGCTTTGGTAAGCGACCGGAGCATAACCGAAGACTAATTGATGAGATTGGAGTGCTTTTGGACCTCGGCCAGCCGGTTCTCGTGGGCGTATCTAGAAAATCCTTTCTACCGATAAAAATGACCGGACCGAATCGTGACCGATTGAGTGCGCAGTATGCCGTTCAGGCGGTCGAAAACGGAGCCTCGCTTGTTCGTGTGCATAACGTCGGCATGACTGCCCAGGTTCTTAGAGAATCACGAAACACCGTATAGCCACGCATTCAATGACTAGCCCACGCAATAGACGTTACTTTGGAACGGATGGTATACGAGGCAGGGTAGGTCAAAAGCCAATCACTCCAGAAGATATGCTCCATCTGGGGTGGGCAATGGGGAAAGCGTTAGCATCACACGCTGGTAGCGAGGTTCTGATTGGAAAAGATACCCGTGAGTCAGGGTACATGATGGAGTCTGCGCTTGAGTCAGGACTGTCGGCAGCTGGTGTGGATGTGGTTTTAACGGGCCCCTTGCCGACACCAGCAGTTGCTTGCCTGACTAGAGCGTCGAATGCAGCGGCCGGGATTATGATCAGCGCATCGCACAATCCCTACCATGATAATGGGATCAAATGTTTCACGAGCGACGGCCATAAATTTAGCGACGATCTTGAACTTAGAATTGAGGTGTTACTTGATGAAAAGATTCAAACGGTTGCGTCTGGAGTTTTGGGAAAGGCGAGACGCCACGACCGAGCTGCTGATGATTATGTGGATTATTGCCAGGAACAAGTTGGTGTTGATCTTGATTTGAGCGATTTTAAAATCGTTCTTGATTGTGCGCACGGTGCTGCCTATGAAATCGGACCCAGGCTGCTGAATAAATTCGGTGCAGAGGTCGTGTTGGCTGGTGTTCTTCCCGATGGTTATAACATCAATGACCAATGCGGGTCGGTTCACCCACAGCATATGGCCGAGTTAGTAAAGATGCACAATGCTGATTTGGGTATAGCACTTGACGGAGATGCAGATCGGGTCGTGCTTGCTGATGCTTCTGGGAACGTTGTGGATGGCGACGGGATGCTCTATGTGTTAGGTGTCTATGGGCAAAAGAACCCACGGGTAGCGGACGGGATAGTCGGGACCGTTATGACTAATCTTGGCCTGGAGTTGGCATGTCAAGAGTATGGAATCGCCTTTGAGCGTTCCAATGTTGGAGACAGGTATGTACTAGAAAAGATGTACGCCAAAAGTTGGACATTAGGGGGTGAAACCTCAGGACATATCATCCAGCTTGACAAGGGTACAACTGGCGATGGGTTACTGACGGCAATCAGCGTACTTCAGATGATGCATTCGACTGGCCGGACATTAGCCGAACTCGTGTCGGGCTTGCAGATTTATCCGCAGTCCATGATCAATGTTCCGATAAACGGTTCTGTTTCTGCAGCTATACTGCTGGATGACGAAACGGTTATCAACGCAGTTCGTGAGGTTGAGTCGGCGCTGGATTGTAATGGCAGGGTTGTCCTGAGACCTTCCGGAACCGAACCCGTTATTCGAGTCATGGTTGAGGGGATTGATGCAGTACAGGTAGAGACGTTGGCCGAACAGTTGACTATGGCTGTTGTGAGTTCGAGTGCGAAGTATTAATACATCCGACTCTGTTAACGTTGCGGTTGCGTCCAGCGCTGTGCCTCGGTAACATCGCCGCCGCTCGTCGGCCGATATAGAAGATTACGGATCTTCAGTAGCAGGAGATATGATGCGTCGTTCATTAGTTGCCGGAAACTGGAAGATGAATGGATCAGTCGCAATGACAGAAGATCTGTTAACTGGGCTGAAGAAAGGGGTTGCCCGATCGATGCCGGACGTTGACGTTGTGGTCTGCCCACCGTTTCTTTACATACCACGCGCTGTCCAGATGCTAGCTGGGTCCACGATAAAGGTGGGTGCGCAAAATCTAGACATACACGAGCCAGGGGCATACACGGGCGAGATCGCGGCCGAGATGATCAAAGAACAGCATTGTGGTTATGTAATTGTTGGACATTCGGAGCGGCGTGCTCTGTACGGTGAGTCAAGTGATCTGGTGGCGCAAAAAGTTAAGGTAGCCGTCGCTGCGGAACTGAAACCGATTGTTTGTGTGGGGGAAACGCTCGAAGAGCGGGAACGCGGTGATACTGGCCGGGTGGTTCGCGAACAACTCATGTGTGTGCTTGATTTGAACGGCGTCGATATATTCCCGTTTGCGATCATTGCCTATGAGCCAGTTTGGGCGATTGGTACTGGTCGTAGCGCAAGTCCGGATCAGGCCCAGGAAGTGCATGCTGTGATTCGGGAGTCGATAGCAGAACTCAATCCGATTGTTGCAGATCACACTCGATTACTTTACGGTGGCAGTGTAAAACCTGACAATGCACAAGCGATATTTTCTTCTCCAGATATCGATGGCGGGCTGATCGGCGGTGCAGCGCTGGTGGCAAGCGATTTCCTGGCGATCTGTGAGTCAATGGAGCGATGAGATGATTATCAGTATATTTACGGTGATTCACCTGGTAACTGCTGTTTCGATAGTGGTCCTGGTGCTTTTGCAGCGTGGTAAAGGTGCCGATATGGGCGCCGCGTTCGGGGGTGGCTCTTCCCAATCGGTATTCGGCAGTCAAGGTTCAGCAACTTTTCTGAGTCGTATTACCGCAGGTTTGGCAGCCGTATTTTTTATATCTGGCCTGAGTCTCGCCTATATGTACACCCAGAAGGGTGGTGCACCAAGAAGTGTTATTGAAACCACGACCTCCCAGGTTCCAGTCGCAGAAAGCCTGCGAGAAAAAGACTCGACCGATCTACCGGCAGTACCTGGATCCAAGGATTAAAACTGTATTAAGGTCGACTATTCACTGAGTGAGTGACCTCGAAATATGCCGAAGTGGTGGAACTGGTAGACACGCCGTCTTGAGGGGGCGGTGGCGCAAGCCGTGCCGGTTCGAGTCCGGCCTTCGGCACCACAATTTAGTACGAAAGAGTAGTTAACGTCGTATTGTGGCTAACCATGTGGGCTATTTTGTTGACCGTATGGGGGGTCAGTCACTAGAATTTAGGACATCGATAGCCTAGGGTCATCCATCTGAAACGACAGCCGAATGCTTGCCAACTATCTGCCAGTGCTGCTGTTCTTGGTCGTTGCTTCAGGGCTTGGAGTTGTTCTCCTGGTGGCTGGTAAGTTGCTAAGCCCTCACCGGCCAAATGAACAAAAACTCTCTCCATACGAATGCGGTTTCGAAGCCTTCGAAGACAACCGTATGAAGTTTGATGTCCGTTATTACCTCGTCGCAATTTTGTTCATCATTTTTGATTTAGAAATTGCTTTTTTGTTTCCGTGGGCAGTCGCCTTGGACGACATCGGAATCTTCGGTTTTCTGGCGATGATGATATTTTTGCTGGTGCTGGTGGCCGGTTTTATATATGAATGGATGAAGGGCGCATTGGAATGGGAGTAGTGATTGCATGGCGTTAGAAGGGGTATTAGAACAGGGTTGGGCGACGACCAGGTTGGATGACCTCATCAATTGGGCCCGTACGGGGTCGATGTGGCCAATGACATTTGGGCTGGCGTGTTGTGCTGTAGAAATGATGCATACAGGCGCATCACGTTATGACTTAGATCGCTTCGGCGTTATTTTCCGCCCAAGCCCCCGTCAGTCAGATGTGATGATCGTAGCCGGTACGCTGACTAACAAGATGGCGCCAGCTTTACGCAAGGTCTACGATCAGATGCCGGAACCGCGTTGGGTAATTTCCATGGGATCTTGTGCTAATGGCGGTGGTTATTACCATTATTCATACTCAGTGGTTCGCGGGTGTGACCGGATCGTCCCGGTCGATGTGTATGTGCCGGGATGCCCTCCTACACCTCAGGCGTTGTTGTACGGTGTCATCCAGCTTCAAAAAAAGATCAAGCGCACAGATACTATAGCGCGCTAGAGTCCGATAACTATATGGGTGCCACAAAAGACCTGCACAGTCAGGTCCAGACTATATCCAGTGGGTTTGATGCATTGATCACTGAGGATTTGTTAGGCTTTACCGTGACGGTCAGCCGATCGTCCTCACTTGAACTGTTGGGAATACTGCGGGACCATCAAAACACCGCATTCGAACAACTGGTTGATCTGTGCGCTGTTGACTATCAGACCTACGGCCAAGAGGCACAACGCAATTGGGATAACGATAGGTTTGCTGTTGTTTACCATCTTCTTTCGATAAGTTTGAATCAGCGCCTGCGTGTGATCGTGCCCGTTCCTGAAGATGATTTAACCATTGATTCGGTCATCGAGGTGTGGCGCTGCGCGAACTGGTACGAACGGGAGGCGTTCGACCTGTTCGGAATTCAATTCCAGGGTCATCCAGACCTCCGGCGACTGCTGACCGATTATGGATTCATTGGACATCCGTTCCGTAAAGATTTTCCGTTGTCTGGTCATGTGGAAATGAGGTACGACGAAGAGAAAGGTAGAGTGGTGTACGAACCTGTGTCCGTTGAACCGAGGGTGACGGTGCCCCGGGTTATCCGGGATGAATGGACCAATGACTGAGATCCGCAACTACACCATGAACTTCGGGCCACAGCACCCGGCAGCACATGGCGTGTTAAGGGTGATTATGGAGATGGACGGGGAGGTTATCGAAAGACTAGACCCGCATATTGGGTTGCTGCACAGAGCAACAGAAAAGCTGGCAGAAAGTAAACCTTACAATCACAGTATTGGTTACATGGATCGTCTAGATTATGTATCCATGATGTGTAATGAGCATGCGTATGTATTGGCGATAGAGTCGTTGCTGGGTGTGGTGCCGCCAATTCGTGCCCAGTATATAAGGGTTATGTTTGATGAGATCACCCGAATTCGCAATCACTTGATGTGGCTAGGTGCGCATGCACTGGATATCGGAGCGATGGCCGTATTTTTGTATGCGTTTCGGGAACGGGAAGATTTAATGGACTGCTATGAAGCGGTGTCTGGTGCACGCATGCATGCGACCTATTATCGGCCAGGTGGGGTTTACCGGGATTTGCCCAACAAAATGCCACTGTATCAAAGAAACGATCGCGAAGGCGACAAGGGTCTGGCAGCTCGGAACGAAGATCGGTCTGGCTCCTTACTCGACTTCATAGAGGCTTTTACGGATCGGTTTCCAGCGTGCGTCGATGAGTATGAGACCTTACTTACCGATAATCGAATCTGGAAACAAAGAACTGTCGACATAGGTATTGTTACACCCGAGCAGGCACTGCAACTCGGTTTTACGGGTCCGATGCTCAGGGGTTCCGGTGTTGAATGGGATTTGCGTAAGAAACAACCCTACGAGGTGTACGACCGGATGAGTTTTGACATACCCGTGGGGGTAACAGGGGATACCTACGACAGATATCTTGTGCGAATGGAAGAAATGAGACAATCAAATCGCATTGTCTGCCAGTGTGTGGACTGGTTAAGGAATAATTCGGGTTCAGTTATGTTGGACGACTATAAATTGAGTCCACCGCCACGGGAAGAAATGAAAGAAGACATGGAATCGTTGATTCACCACTTTAAGCTGTTTACTGAAGGCTACAGTGTACCTCCCGGGCAGGTGTATTGCGCTATAGAAGCCCCCAAAGGGGAATTCGGAATATTTCTGGTGTCAGATGGTGCCAACAAACCTTATCGAGTAAAAATCCGCGCACCTGGGTTTCCCCACCTTGCAGCCTTAGATGAAATGTCGCGTGGCCATATGTTGACAGACATGGTGGCAATTATCGGTACCCAGGACATAGTGTTTGGTGAGATAGATCGCTAGCACTATGGAAATCGACTACCAGCTATCTGACGATGTCAGGGAAAAAATAGAAGCCGAGGCAAAAAAATATCCGAGTCGTCGGGCAGCAGTAAAGTCGGCTTTGCGCTATGCACAACAAGAACACGGCTGGGTATCCGAGGGTGTCGTGAATTCTGTGGCTACGTTGTTGTCACTTCAGCCAATACAAGTTTACGAAGTGGCAACTTTCTACGACATGTTTTATACCAAACCTGTCGGACGCCACAGAATCAGGGTGTGTACAAATGTTTCTTGCATGCTTCGCGGAAGCAAAGAAGTGCTTAATCAACTAAAAGATAAGTTAGGCGTCGATGTTGGTGAGACCACAGCCGATGGCAATGTTGCGTTGTTTGAGGCTGAATGCCTAGGTGCTTGTGGTGGAGCGCCGATGCTTATTTGCAATGATCGTTACGTCGAGAACCTGACGCCAGAACGTGTTGATCAACTGTTGGCTGAGCTGGATTGATTGCCATGGGACGATGCTATGTTTGTTTGCCCGCGCCAGAAGTCCAGTCTCCGTGGTTACTAGATAACTACTGTAAAGAGTTAGGGGGTTACCAGTCCTGGTTGGAAATTGTTGATGAATCAATACCACCTGCCGACATTATCGATATGATCAAGGCATCTGGCCTAAGAGGCAGGGGTGGGGCAGGGTTTCCATCGGGTCTCAAACTCAGTTTTATGCCTCGCGATGCTCATGGTCAGAAGTATATTGTGTGTAATTCTGATGAGAGTGAGCCAGGAACGTTTAAAGATAGGGACATTCTGGCTCTCAATCCACATCAGTTAATCGAAGGAATGGCGATAGCCAGTTATGCGACAGGCTCAACTGTTGCGTATAACTACATTCGAGGGGAATATCACCAACCGTGGGTACGGTTTGAGAATGCTCTTAAGGAGGCCTACCAGGCAGGTTATTTGGGGCAGAATATTCGTGGAACAGGCGTCACATTTGATCTCTACAGCCAACGCGGTGCAGGGGCTTACATCTGCGGAGAGGAAACAGGATTACTTGAATCGCTAGAGGGTAAAAAAGGAATGCCACGGTTTAAACCGCCGTTTCCCGCGCAAGTGGGTGCATTCGGTAAACCGACGACGGTCAACAATACAGAAACGTTGGCCTCACTACCGCCCATCATTCGCAAAGGCCCGGACTGGTTCAATAATTTGGGTCGAGAGGGTAGTGGCGGCAGTAAAGTATTTTCAGTGTCTGGTCATGTACAACGACCAGGTAATTACGAAGTTACGTTAGGGACTCCGTTTAGCGAATTATTGAATCTTGCCGGTGGCTTGCTTGAAGGACGTTCTCTAAAAGCTGTTATCCCCGGAGGATCGTCTATGCCAGTAATGCCGGCAGAGGCGATACTGTCCTGTGAGATGGGCTACGATCAGCTCCAGCAGGCAGGATCAATGATCGGTTCCGGTGGAGTGATTGTGATGGATAACACAACTTGTATGGTCGAGGTATTGGAGCGTATTGCGCTTTTCTATTTTCGCGAATCCTGCGGACAGTGTACACCCTGTCGAGAAGGGACTGGTTGGCTATATCGATTGATCTATCGTATACGAACCGGTGTTGGTTCAGCCGGTGATTTGGACAAATTGGTTAATGTTGCTGGCAAGATAGAAGGCCGGACTATCTGTGCTTTAGGAGATGCCGCAGCTTGGCCTGTTCAAAGTTTTCTCAAACATTTTCGTGGAGAGTTCGAGGCGAAGATTCCGTCTCAAGCCGCAGCTTAATGATGGAATTGTTTCATCATGTTTAAAGTTGAGATCAACGGACAACAGTTCGAAGCAGAACCTGGTTCTACCATTATCGAAGTGGCTGACAATGCGGGAATTTATATTCCGCGATTCTGCTATCACGAAAAACTCTCTGTCGCCGCGAATTGCAGAATGTGCCTCGTCGAGGTTGAGAGAGCTCCGAAGCCGTTACCGGCTTGTGCCACCCCAGTAACCGACGGCATGGTTGTGCAGACCCTGTCTGACATCGCCAAACAGGCGCAAGCGGACACTATGGAGTTTCTGCTGATTAACCATCCTTTAGATTGCCCGATATGTGACCAAGGGGGGGAGTGCCCGCTTCAAGATCAGGCAATGGGGTTCGGCGCTAGTAGTTCAGTATTCGACGAGGTTAAAAGATCTGTTGACAATGTAGATATTGGACCTCTGATAAGTACTGAAATGACTCGCTGCATTCATTGCACTCGTTGTGTGAGGTTTGGCGAGGAGGTAGCAGGAGTAATGGAGTTGGGCGCAATCGGGCGTGGAGAAGATATGAAGATCTCTACCTTCCTTGGCACGTCGATGGATAGTGAAGTCTCTGGAAATGTGATTGATTTGTGTCCAGTTGGGGCATTGACCTCCAAACCCTATCGATTTACAGCACGAACCTGGGAATTGAACGGACACAAAGGTATTAGCCCCCACGACTGTTTGGGTTCAAACCTTGAAATTCAGGAAATCGGTGGCGTGGTTAAGCGAGTATTGCCGCGTGACAACGAGGCGGTAAATGAATGCTGGCTTTCGGACCGCGACCGGTACAGTTATGAGAGTGTTAACTGTAGTGATCGGCTGACCATGCCACTTGTTCGACGGGGTGAGAATTATCAGGAGATCGAGTGGACTGAGGCATTAGAATTAGTTTCGTCGAAATTACTACAAATTAAAGAAACTTGGTCTGGGAAGGAAATCGGTGCAATTGCGTCTCCAGCAGCGTCGTTAGAAGAATTTTTTCTCTTACAGAAAATATTGCGAGCGCTGGGCTCATCCAACGTTGATCATAGATTACGGCAACAAGATTTCCGAGATGATCTGGCAGCGCCAGTGTGTCCAGGTACCAATACACCCCTATCAAAGTTTCAAGAGCTCGGTGGCGTACTGGTCGTAGGTTCGAATATCCGGAAAGAGCTCCCGTTGATATCGCTGAGACTGCGTCGATTAGCGCAGCAGGGCGGTGAGATCGCCGTTCTCAATCCAATGTCGTTCAATCATAATTTTACAACGACCCAAGAAATGATCGTAAAGCCGTCAATGATGGCAATCGTTTTGGCGAGCATTGCCCGAAAAATCGCAATGGCAACAGGGAAGGCAGATCTGCTGCCTATGCATCTTGTTGAGCTCGCAGCACGATATGAATCTCGAGCAGATGCTGATGCTATCGCAAATAGCTTGATTAGAAACGGTACAGATGCACTCATTCTTTTAGGACAAATTGGAATGAATCATCCGGATGCCAGCATGCTTCGACAGATTACATCTTGGCTGGGAGAGAACTGCGGAATTCGGATAGCCTTGTTGCCAGATGCTAATGGCGTGGCGGGGTGGGTTGCTGGGTGTGTGCCGCACCGCCTACCCGGCGGACGTTCGGATTCTTCGCCGGGGTTAAATTGCAAAAAAATGATCGATGAGCGTCTTAAAGCTTATGTTTTGTATGGTGTTGAGGTTAGCAATGATTATTCTGATCCAGTGGCGTTGGATAATGCGCTAAACGAAGCAGAGCTCGTTGTGAGCTTCTCCACTTTTCGTTCCGCGGTGCCCGTGCAGGCGGATGTCGTGTTTCCTCTTGCTGCTTTTACGGAAATTGATGCCGGGTATATTAATTGTGAAGGCCTAGCCCAGTTCGCCAGCGCCGCGGTAAAGCCGATGGGTCAGTCCAGACCAGGATGGAAAATTTTACGGGTGCTTGGAAATTTCCTAAAACTGGATGGATTTGAACACGTCAGTTCCAAGGAGATTGTCGCTGAACTTGAAGAGGTTTACGATCTATCGGAACCAATAAGCGTACGCTACAAACCGGATCTACAAGCAATTAATCATGTTGTCACTCAATCGGCTGAACTCAAGAACGGCAAACAGCTGGATCGAATTATCGATGTACCAGTGTATAGCGTAGACCCCACAGTACGTCGTGCCACAGCGCTGCAATCGACCAAGGATGCGGATACTGTGGTATTGCTCGCTTGTGCAGAAGAATTGGAGGAGCTGGGTTTTAAACAAGGGGATCGATTAGCAGTGCGCTCAGAGGCCGGCGAAGTCATGCTTCCGGTCCAACCTGATGATCGTGTGCCTCGTGGCACTGTATACGTGCCAACAGGGCTTTCTGAAACGTCGGTTCTCGGTTCAGTCTCCGTGGTTGTGGTTCAAGCGATGGAGTAACAGATGAGCTGGATTGGGACAACTTGGGACACTTTGCCATTGATCTTGCAACTCGGCATTAAGATCGGTTTTATCGTTGTGCCGCTCATTATTGCGGTCGCGTACTACACGCTCGCAGAAAGAAAAGTCATTGCGTATATGCACGTCCGAGTCGGGCCGAATCGTGTCGGTCCCAGAGGTTTGTTGCAACCTATAGCGGATGTTCTGAAGTTGATGTTTAAAGAAATGATCATACCCAGCAAGTCCGATAAATATCTCTTTCTTATCGCTCCGGTGCTTGCTGTGACTCCGGCCTTTGCCGCGTGGGCGGTAATTCCTTTTTCGGGAACGCTGGTTTTGGCTGATATCGATGCTGGTTTGCTTTATGTGTTAGCGCTGACTTCTATGAGCGTTTATGGCGTCATCATTGCTGGTTGGGCCTCGAACTCTAAGTATGCATTTTTAGGTGCAATGCGCTCGGCAGCGCAGATTGTTGCTTACGAAATTGCGATGGGTTTCGCATTGGTCGGAGTACTCATGGTGGCTGGCAGTTTAAATCTCAACACCATTATTCAGGCACAGTCTGGTGGCCTACATCAGTGGTTCTTCCTGCCACTATTTCCACTATTTTTGGTGTATCTGATCTCAGGCGTAGCCGAGACTAACAGGGCGCCGTTTGACGTTGCGGAAGGTGAATCCGAGATTGTGGCAGGGTTTCATGTGGAGTATTCAGGAATGGGTTTTGCTGCTTTTTTCCTCGCGGAATACGCAAATATGCTGATGATCTCGGCATTAACGGTAATTCTATTTCTAGGCGGGTGGAATCCACCGTTTGATTTTCCACCGTTTATCTGGGTGCCAGGCGTGTTCTGGTTTTTAGCGAAACTCTCTGTGGTCGCATTTTTGTTCTTATGGTTTAGAGCGACCTTTCCCAGGTATCGATATGACCAAATCATGCGCCTTGGTTGGAAGGTGTTTATCCCAGTGACACTTATCTGGATAGCGGTTATCGGGGCGTTCAAATTCTTTACGCCGTTCGGTTTCATTTTTTCATAGGCAGGGCAAATGTCAGTAATTAAGCGGTTTGTAAACACTTGGGGGCTAACTGAACTGGTCAGAGGCTTGGGTGTTACTGGCCGATATATGTTCAAGAAGAAATTTACGATTCAATATCCCGAAGAGAAAACACCTAAGTCACCCCGCTTTCGAGGATTGCATGCACTTCGTCGCTATCCCAATGGAGAGGAGCGCTGCATCGGTTGCAAACTCTGTGAGGCAGTTTGTCCGGCACTCGCCATTACGATTGATTCGGAAGAAAGAGAGGACGGAACCCGTCGGACAACTCGTTACAACATCGACCTGTTCAAATGTATTTACTGTGGATTCTGTGAGGAGTCTTGTCCCGTTGACTCGATCGTCCTTACGGACATCGATGAATACCATTTTGAATCGGGTGAGTCCGGTGTGGTCACGAAAATTGACCTTCTCAATCTTGGCGACCGATACGAAGCGCAAATTGCGTCCGCGCGTCAGCAAGATTCGGCATATAGATAGAAAACGTAAGACTGGGTTACTGTATGTCTCTGGTTTCTATACTGTTCTACTTCTTCGCAACCGTGTTGGTCGTGTCTGCGGCAATGGTAGTCACGATTAGAAATCCGGTAAAGGCCGCGTTGTTTCTTGTTTTGTCCTTTTTCAGCGCGGCCTGTATCTGGATGACCCTGGAAGCTGAATTTTTGTCCATTGCTTTAGTACTAGTTTACGTCGGTGCCGTTATGGTGTTGTTTCTATTTGTGGTCATGATGCTAGACATCGATATTGAAAGTATGCGGGAAGGGTTTTCTCGAAATCTTCCGGTCGGTGCCCTGGTTGCTGGCGTTATGGTTGTTGAGTTCGCAGTGGTGATGATGTCAGATCGTTTCGACTCACAATCATTACCACGGCCAGTTGGCCATGGTCCCGATTACAGTAACACGAAAGAGTTGGGGCTTGTCTTATATACCGACTATGTTTTCGCATTCGAAGTTGCGGGTCTCATTCTGCTCGTTGCAATAGTCGCCGCCATAGTATTGACGATGCGTCGCCGGCCAGGTACCCGTTACCAATCTCCTTCCGAGCAAGTCAAAGTCAGCAAGTCGGATCGTCTTCGTATAGTCAGTATGCCGTCAGAAAAACGACCGGAGATCAACAAATGATTTCCCTATCGCATTATTTGATTCTTGGAGTGATTCTTTTTGCCCTCAGTGTTGTTGGTATATTCCTGAATCGTAAGAATCTCGTAATCATTCTTATGGCTATAGAGTTACTACTGCTGGCTGTAAATATGAATTTCGTTGCGTTTTCCTATTACCTGGACGACTTGGCAGGACAGGTATTTGTGTTCTTTATTTTGACAGTGGCTGCAGCGGAAGCGGCGATTGGACTGGCGATACTAGTTGTTTTATTTCGTAATCGTCGGTCAATAAATGTTCAAGATTTAGATCAGTTGCGTGGATGATGACTAATTCATGAAGATGATCTATTTACTAATCCCGTTAGCCTGTCTTGTAGTTGCCATTATTGCGGGGTTCTGGGGGAATAAAATTGGTAACAAGGCAACACATCGCATCACAATAACAGGAGTTGGTCTTTCGTTTGTGCTCTCGGTTGTCGTTCTGTTCGATGTGCTGGACGGACACTCATTTAATGGCTCTATATACACCTGGGGAACAAGCGGGGGCGTATCTTTTGAAGTTGGTTTCCTGATTGATCACCTGTCAGCGGTCATGATGGCCGTTGTTACCTTCGTTTCGCTGATGGTGCATATCTATACCATAGGCTATATGCAGGATGACTCGGGATACACCAGGTTTTTCTGTTATATCGCATTGTTTACTTTTGCCATGTTGATGCTGGTCATGGCGAACAATTTTCTACAACTCTTTTTTGGTTGGGAAGCGGTGGGTCTGGTGTCTTACTTGCTCATTGGGTTCTGGTTTAAACGAGAATCTGCGGTTGCAGCGAATCTCAAAGCGTTCCTGGTTAATCGGGTGGGTGACTTGGGATTTATCCTGGGCATAGCCGCAGTAATGTACTTGTTCGGCACACTGGACTATAGCGCTGTATTTGCTGCCGCGTCCGAAAAGCAAAATGCAGTGGTAACCGGGGCACTCGGTTATGAATGGAGTTGGATAACACTGATCTGCCTCTTACTTTTTGTTGGGGCGATGGGCAAATCTGCACAGGTCCCATTACATGTCTGGCTGCCAGATTCTATGGAAGGCCCAACGCCGATTTCAGCCCTGATTCACGCGGCGACGATGGTGACTGCCGGAATATTCCTGGTCGCAAGAATGTCGCCATTGTTCGAGCTTTCGACGACAGCATCATCTGTGATTCTGGTTATTGGTGGATTAACCGCGTTCTTGATGGCCCTGGTTGGACTGGTACAGAACGATATTAAGCGGGTAGTTGCCTATTCAACGCTGTCGCAGCTGGGTTACATGACGGTAGCACTTGGGGCATCAGCCTACTCAGTCGCAATCTTTCACCTTGCAACCCATGCATTTTTTAAGGCACTTCTTTTCCTCGCTGCTGGGTCGGTCATCATTGCGCTGCACCATGAACAGGATATGCGGCGAATGGGTGGGCTTCGCCACTACATGCCCATTACCTACATCACGTCAGTCATAGGCAGTCTTGCACTGGCAGGGATACCGCCGTTTTCCGGGTTTTTCTCAAAGGACGCAATTATCGAGGCAGTGCATCACTCCAACATACCTGGCGCGGGGTTAGCCTATGCTGCTGTCCTCGGGGGTGTGGTTGTAACAGCGTTCTATTCATTCCGACTGATATTCATGGTATTTCATGGGGAGCCGCGTATGGACAAACAAGCGCGCTCACACCTTAAAGAAAGTCCATGGGTGATTACGGTGCCGCTGGTCCTGCTGGCTATTCCTTCGTTGTTGTCTGGTGGTTTTCTGGTTGAAAGTGTATTGGGCGGGCACTTTTTAGGAGACGCTGTAGCTCAGGGTCTCTCAGCGGGAGAAGGTGATCATGTGACAGCGGTGGGACTGATGGCTCATGGCTTTTTTGCAGCACCGCTCTGGTTGGCTTTGGGAGGCATTGTTCTGGCATGGATTTTCTACGTTGGTGCTCCCTCACTACCCGGCAACGTGTCTCAGAGGCTGAGCCTCATCTACAGAATACTGCATAAGAAATACGGTTTTGATGAGCTTTATCAGTGGCTATTCGCATCTGGTGGCGTCCGCCTAGGAGAGTGGCTCTGGAAGCGGACAGATGTTGCGCTGATAGACGGGTTTGCGGTAAACGGGACTGCAAACATGATTGGATGGTTTTCACGTGTTTTGAAGCGACTGCAGACCGGTTATGTTTATCACTATGCATTCGTCATGATCATTGGCTTGGTCGCATTCTTGTCCTGGGGTCTGTGGTCATGAGGCGGTCTGAAGCGTGATTGTCAGTATGACTCCCAATATCCTCAGTATTTTGATCTGGTTACCGATTTTGGGTGGAATATTGATTTTGTCGACTGGCGGTGATCGTAATGCTCAGTTAGCCAGAAAGATAGCGCTCGGGTTTTCCGGGGGTACATTTTTGTTGTCGTTGTCGTTATATGCTGATTTTGACATTACTACAGCGAGTATGCAGTTTGTCGAACGGTACCAATGGATCGAGAGCCTACACATCCAGTACTTTCTTGGCGTTGATGGTATCTCTATGCCGCTGATTATTCTGACGACCTTGCTAACGATCATTGTGGTGATAGCCGGGTGGGAGGTAATTACCAAAAGAGTCGCTCAATACATGGCGTCCTTCCTGATTATGGAAGGGCTGATGATCGGTGTTTTTAGTTCGATGGATGCCATTCTTTTCTATCTCTTTTGGGAGGCCATGCTGATTCCGATGTTTCTGATTATCGGAGTTTGGGGTGGTTCAAACCGGGTTTATGCAGCCATAAAGTTTTTTCTGTATACGTTGGTTGGATCTCTACTGATGCTCGTGGCCATTATTTATTTGTATTTCACATCAGATCACACCTTCAACATAGCATCGTTTCATGCAACACCACTAACCTATACAACACAGGTTCTAATATTTTTAGCATTCTTCGCGGCGTTTGCCGTAAAGGTACCCATGTTTCCGGTACATACGTGGCTACCTGATGCTCACGTGGAGGCCCCCACGGGTGGGTCTGTAATCTTGGCCGCCATTACTCTAAAAATGGGTGCTTACGGATTTCTTCGGTTCAGTATTCCGATTACCCCAGATGCTTCTTCTGAGCTCGCCATATGGGTTATAGGGCTGTCATTGATCGCTGTGGTCTACATTGCACTAGTGGCCCTGGTACAGCGAGATATGAAGAAATTAATTGCGTATTCGTCGATATCACACATGGGCTTTGTGACGTTAGGTTTCTTTATATTCGATACACAAGGTATGGAAGGCGCCATTGTGCAAATGATCTCTCACGGCTTTATTTCCGGAGCCTTATTTTTGTGTGTTGGTGTTCTCTATGATCAAATGCATTCTAGGGAGATCGATAGCTATGGTGGTGTGGCCAATACCATGCCAGTGTTTTCCGTATTTCTAGTGTTTTTTGCGATGTCGAATGCCGGACTACCAGGCACTTCAGGGTTCGTGGGAGAATTTCTAGTAATCCTGGGCAGCTTCAGGGTCAACGGTTGGTACGCAGCTGTTGCGGGTCTCACGCTTGTTCTCGGTGCAGCCTATACACTCTGGATGATCAAAAGAGTCGTCTATGGCGAGATTACCAACGAAAAAGTAAAAGCATTGGTCGATGTCAATGGGCGCGAGAAACTTGTGTTAGGCGTATTGGCGGTTTGTGTGCTCGGATTGGGTATTTATCCAATGCCACTACTTGAGGTCATGCATTCGACTGTCGAGAATCTGCTGCAACATGCTGCGATTTCAAAGCTCTAGCAATCATGACTAACCAAGATATCCTAGTAGTACTGCCTGAGATCGTAATAGCCCTCATGGCCTGCTTTATTCTTGTCCTGGATCTATATTTACCTGCAACGAAAAAGAAGAAGTTTGGATATGGCTTGTCGTTGGTAACCTTGATGGTAGGCGCTGGTCTGAGCATCGTTTATTCTGAGCCAGCTCCAGTCTATGGACTCAATGGCCTGGTGTTGATGGACAGTCTGTCGGCTATCTTGAAGGTGGGCATTTGTATCTCGACCGGATTTGTTCTGGTCTACAGTCGAGGTTATGCGGATGTTAGAGGACTGTGGAAAGGCGAGTTTTTTGCGCTAGCGTTATTCGGAGTTGTCGGAATGATGGTGATGACGGCTTCAAATCATCTGCTGTCTCTCTACGTGGGTCTGGAATTGCTCGCGTTGTGCCTGTATACGATGGTGGCTTTGAGGATCGATTCGACGGCTGCGTCAGAAGCCGCCATGAAATACTTTGTATTGGGTGCACTGGCTTCCGGGATATTGCTGTACGGCATGTCGCTGCTCTATGGGCTCACCGGGACGCTATACATAAACGAACTGTCAGCATCGATAGTGCGCCATGACGGGAGCACGCTACCAAGAACCATGGCGCTGATACTGGTTCTGGTTGGACTTTTGTTCAAGATGGGCGCGGTGCCTTTTCATATGTGGGTGCCCGATGTTTACGAGGGGTCGCCAACGTCAAGCACGGTATACCTGGCGACAGCGCCAAAGCTTGCGGGCTTTGCAATCATACTCAGACTTCTGGCAGATGGGCTTGAATCGCTCGCTACCGAATGGCAGGGGATGCTGCTCGTGGTCTCTATAATCTCTCTAGCTCTAGGCAACATCATTGCTATCGCACAAAGCAATATCAAACGCATGCTGGCCTATTCGGCAATTGCTCATGTCGGCTTCTTTTTACTTGGAATTTTTACTGGGGAGGCGTCCGGCTATGCGTCCGCTATGGCCTATATTTTGATTTACGCGGCGGTTACCTTGGGAGCTTTTGGGGTCATACTGGCTTTGTCGAGCGAGGGCGTGGAAGCTGATTTAATTGAGGACTATTCGGGGTTGAACCAATCTCACCCCTGGGCTGCGTTCATTATGCTTCTGTTGATGTTTTCTCTTGCGGGGATACCACCCACTATTGGATTCTATGCCAAGTTATCAGTATTACAGGCGGTAGTGAATGCAGGTATGACCTGGGTCGCGGTAGTGGCCGTTGTTTTATCTGTAATTGGTGCGTTTTACTATCTTCGAATCGTAAAGGTGATGTATTTTGATGATCTCGCAACATCTCATCCAGGGTTGCAGTTCAGGCCGAAGCAAGATGCTCGAATTCTGCTTACGATTAATGGCCTTGCTGTGGTCGTATTGATGCCATGGATCGGCAAACTAACGACGTTGTGCGAAGGAGCAATCGGGGTACTTTTTTAAGGGTATCTTACTTGTTGGTTGTCTCTATTCTGAACGTTAAAAAACCGCAGACTGAATCGCATAGTGTTGGGATTTGTCTCCTGTAAATGCCGCGGTTGAGCCTGGTTTTGTGGTAAAATAAGTGCCTGATTTTGGTCCCGAAAGGGGCTCAAATTGGCCTGTAAATTCAATCGATTTTAGCCCTCTAGCGGGCATTCGTAAAACTGTCGTAGGAACTTCAAGTTGAGTAGTGCAGATGAATGATATTGCCAAAGAAACCATAACTTCGAATCTCGAACAGGAGATGCGTCAGTCGTATTTAGACTATGCAATGAGTGTCATCGTAGGCCGTGCCCTACCCGATGTTCGTGATGGCCTCAAGCCAGTACACCGGCGAGTTTTGTACGCTATGTCGGGATTAAGTAACGATTGGAATAAAGCTTACAAAAAATCAGCACGCATCGTAGGTGATGTCATTGGCAGGTATCACCCGCACGGCGATACTGCGGTTTACGACACGATTGTTCGTATGGCCCAGCCATTCTCGCTGCGCTATCCCCTTGTGGATGGTCAGGGAAATTTTGGTTCAGTAGATGGGGACTCTCCCGCCGCCATGCGCTACACAGAGATACGCCTATCGCGCCTTGCGCACGAGTTGCTTGATGATCTCGATAAAGAAACGGTCGACTTTTATCCAAACTACGATGAATCGGAGACACAACCCGCGGTACTCCCGGCACGTTTCCCCAATCTTCTGGTTAACGGTTCATCTGGGATTGCGGTGGGTATGGCGACCAACATACCACCGCATAATCTCTCAGAAACCATAGAAGCGTGCTTACTGCTTATACGTGAACCTGATGCGTCGATTGACCAGTTAATGGAGGTGTTACCCGGACCAGATTTCCCCACAGCTGCCATTATTAACGGGCATAGTGGTATTAGGCAGGCCTATGAGACTGGGAGGGGCAGGGTCCATATACGCTCCAGAGTCGAAATTGAGGAGAAAAAAGACAGTCAACGCTCAAGTCTCGTAGTGACGGAATTGCCCTACCAGGTAAACAAAGCAAGGCTTCTTGAAAAGATTGCCGAACTGGTGAAAGAAGGAAAGGTCAGTGGCATTAGTGGACTTAGAGACGAGTCTGACAAGTCTGGGATGCGAATGGTCATCGAACTCAAGCGTGGTGAGGTGCCAGCAATTATTCTCAACAATTTGTATCAGCACACTCAATTACAGACAGTTTTCGGCATAAACCTGGTTGGGCTGAGTAACAACCTGCCAAAGCTATTTAATTTAAAGGAGTTGCTAGAGTGTTTCTTGCAACACCGCCGCGAGGTTGTTACCCGACGGACCATATTCAACTTGAGGAAAACAAGAGCCAGAACTCATGCCCTTGAAGGGCTGGCAGTAGCCTTGGCTAACATCGACCAGGTCATAGAAATAATAAAAGCGGCGTCTGACCCCACGGCTGCGAGGAATCAACTTATTTCAATGTTGTGGGATGCTGCACTTGTGAGCGAACTGACCACTCTGGGTGATTCGACGATCTCCCGTCCGGATGATATGGATCCTGAAAAAGGATTGAGGGAAGACGGTTATCGATTGACACAGGCACAAGCACAATCGATTCTAGACCTCAGACTGCACCGTTTAACTGGGTTAGAAAAAGAAAAAATAAAATCTGAATACGAGAACAACTTGTTAGTAATTCGCGATCTACTGGATATTCTTGAGCGACCGGACCGTTTGGTGGCTGTTGTAGAGAGCGAGCTACAGGAAATTAAAGAAAACTATGGTGACAATCGGCGCACTGAGATCTTGGCGACTCATCTTGATTTGAATGAAGAAGACCTGATTGTTCGCGAAGAGATGGTAGTAACACTATCAGGGGAAGGGTACGCAAAGGCACAGCCATTGTCTGATTATCACGCTCAACGTAGAGGTGGCAAAGGCAGAGTTGCAACCCGCACCAAGCAGGACGACTTTGTAAAGTCAATGTTCGTTGCAAATTCACACGATACCATTCTTTGTTTTTCTAACTATGGAAAAGTCTATTGGTTACGTGTCTATCAATTGCCTCAGGCTGGGCGGCAAGCACGAGGTCGACCCCTTGTTAATCTTCTACCTTTGGACGCACAAGAGCGTATAACTGCCTTCTTGCCGCTGGGCAAGGATCTACAAGGCCAATTCGTATTTATGTCAACGGCCGAGGGCATTGTAAAGAAATGTAGTCTCGAATCTTTTTCGAGACCCAGGCCGTCGGGATTGCGTGCACTCACGTTGTCGGAGGGAGATGAGCTAGTGAGTGCCGGTATGACGCAGGGAAACTCTGACTTGCTTTTGTTTAGCTGTTCCGGAAAGTCAATACGCTTTGTAGAGACTGATGTCAGAGTTATGGGTCGATCAGCTCGAGGGGTAAAAGGGATAGCCCTAAAACCTGATCAACGTCTGATCTCTATGTTGGTTGTTGACCAAAATGAACTGGATAAAACGGTGTTGACGGCAACCGCTCGTGGCTATGGAAAACGTACTGCGGTCAAGGCATTCCCACGTAAACGTCGGGGCGGGCAAGGTGTAATTGCAATTCAGAATGGCAAGAGAAACGGGTCGTTGATCGGCGCGGTTTTGACTTCACCAGAAGATGAGCTGATGTTGTTGACGGATGGCGGACGACTGGTTCGCACCAGTGTTGACGGTATTTCAGAGTTGGGGCGTAATACCCAAGGGGTTCGACTGATTACACTGGCTGACGGCGAGGACTTGATTAGCTTAGGTCTGGTCGTTGACTCTACAGGTACTGAACCGGAAATAGAAACTTAGCCGTGGAGAAGGGGCTATATTAATTCTCGCTGGTAGCTTAGGTTACAAACGAACGATCTGGATTGGCCGATATTAAACATAATGCTCATAGACAAATGACCGACACAAAAGACATCGAAAATCTGCGGAGCGAGATCGATCAGATCGATGACAGTTTGTTGAAATTGTTTAATGAGCGTGCTCGAACTGCAATGAAGGTGGGCGACCAAAAGCCTGGCCAGAAAGCTGACATTGTCTATCGACCAGAGCGGGAAGCGCAGATCCTTCAACGACTTCAGCGTGCGAATAATGGACCGTTAGGCTCAGAAGCGGTTGAGCGGCTGTTTCGGGAGATTATCTCTATTTGCCGTGCTACTGAAGCAAAGCCTTCGATTGCGACACTCGGTCCGGACGGCACTTTCTCGGAACTTGCGACACGCAAACAGTTCGGTTTAGAAATCGACCTAAAGTTGACATCGAGTATTGAAGAGGTATTTCGTTTGGTCGAAGCCGATCACTGCGATTTTGGTGTGGTCCCAGTTGAGAATTCTGCAGAAGGCGGTATCCATCTCACTCTGGACAGACTCTTGACCACGTCGCTTAAAATCTCCGGCGAGGTCGATCTGAGGATTAAGCACTGCCTTATCGGTTCTGCTGGAAATACTTCTCCGACCAAGGTGCTTGCCCATCAGCAAGCTCTAGCACAGTGTCGGCAATGGCTGGATGTTAATCTTCCATCGTCCGAGAGGGTGGCTTGTGCGAGTAACTCAGATGCTGTGCGTCAGGTGCTCGACAGTCCAACCTGTGTGGCAATAGCTGCTGGTGAGGCCGCAGATGCTTTTGGTTTGCAGATACTTCAAGCAGACATAGAAGACCAACCCGGGAACACCACCAGGTTTCTAGTGCTTGGTCGTCATTCGGTCCTACCCTCAGGTCGAGACAAAACAAGTTTGGTGATGAGTGCACAGGAACGACCAGGAGCTTTGCACGCGTTGCTCGAGCCACTTTCTGAGCACAATATTAATATGACACGTGTAGAATCGCGGCCCTCTAGAACCGAGATGTGGGAATATATGTTTTTCATTGATATAGAGGGTCACGTACAAAATTCTAACGTTGAAAGCGCGTTGTCTCAGATGAAAGCCAATGCGGCCATGTTTAAGGTCTTGGGCTCCTATCCGAGGAGTATCTGAGCAACATGGCGTTCAATGCCAGGGACCTGGCAGTCAATGGGGTACGGGCACTTCAACCCTACCAACCTGGAAAGCCGGTCGAAGAATTAGAACGCGACCTCGGGTTGTCTGACATAGTCAAGCTCGCTTCCAACGAAAACCCTAGAACCTCCAATGAGGTGATCGCAAAAGCACTTACGCAGCAACAGTCAGACATCAGTAGGTACCCTGATGGTTCTGGATACGCACTAAAAATAAGGCTTTCAGATTTGCTCGGGGTATCTACGGATCAACTGACACTCGGCAATGGTTCTAACGATGTGCTCGAACTCCTGGTGCGCGCGTTCGTCTGCCCAGGCCAGGGGGTTGTAGTGTCGGAACATTCTTTTGCAGTTTACAGCCTGGCTGCCTCTGCGGTTGGTGCTGATCTAAAAACGGCTCCGGCGAGATCGTGGGGACACGATCTGGAGGCAATGCTCTCTCTAGTCGATCAAAATACGCGAGTGGTTTTCATCGCGAATCCCAATAATCCAACCGGTACCTGGGTAGAATCTCGAGCTCTACTTTCATTTCTCGACCACATGCCGGCAACGACTATAGTAGTTATTGATGAGGCCTATTATGAATACTGCGAAGATCCAGATTTTCCTAATGCAATAGACTTAATGAAGGACTACCCATTTCTGGTTTCGACAAGGACATTCTCAAAGATTTACGGACTAGCCGGAATGCGAGTTGGCTACAGCGTGTCATCGCCTGTTATAGCGGACTTGCTGAATCGAGTGCGGCAACCGTTCAACGTCAACAGTTTTGGACTTGCAGCGGCACGACTTGCGCTGGATGATGCCGTGTTTCTTGCTGAGAGTCGGCGTCTCAATAGCCAGGGTAGACGCAGAATTTATGCTGGTTTTTCAGAACTTGGCCTCGAATACATTCCCTCGGCAGGTAATTTTGTTTGCGTAAATGTAGCGCGCCCAGCGATATCGGTCTATGAATCGATGCTAATGCAAGGTGTGATTGTGCGGCCTGTTGCAAACTATGGCTTGCCGAATCATCTGAGAGTTACCGTCGGATTGCCTCACGAGAATGAAAAGATGATCGATGCGCTGACTGTCGCGCTAGCGGTATAGATACTCACGAACGGTTTAGCTACTGTCCTGATTGAGCATCAAGTTGATTCATCATCTCACCATTATCGGGGTCGGCTTGATCGGGGGATCTGTTGCCAAGGCACTGCGTTGTGAAAATGCCGTGGGTCATGTTACAGGATTCGGGCGTAGAGAGAGCACCCTTCAACGAGCCCAGGCGCTTGGGGTTATCGACAGTTGGTCACTGGATTTAGGTGCTGCAGTCGAGCAGGCAGAAGTGGTAATTATCAGCTCACCCGTGAATACAATCGCATCGATATTCCACGAACTCAAGTCGTATCTAGGAGAGACTACGATTGTTACCGATGCGGGTAGCGTGAAAGGGTCTATAGTTGATGCTGCAGTGAGGGGTCTCGGTGATAAAATTATCAATTTCGTACCGGGCCATCCGATAGCCGGCAAAGAAAAAAGCGGAATTGATGCGGCATCAGAAACGCTTTTTTATGGTCATCGAACTATACTCACACCGATGGCTAACACTCGCACTGAAGCCATATCAGCAGTAAAAGATATGTGGGAAACGATCGGTGCTGAGGTTGTTTTTATGGAGCCTTCAGTCCACGATGATCTGTTGGCACTGACCAGCCATCTTCCACACGCGTTGGCATTTATTTTAGTGGATTTGTTGTCCCGGCAGGATAATACAAAGAATTGTTTAAACCTATCGGCGGGGGGATTCTACGATATCACTCGAATCGCTTCTAGCGATCCTGTGATGTGGCGAGATATTTTTCTGAGCAATAAACATGCGATATTGCAGCGGTTGACGGAATATTCGTCAGCTATAGATGATTTGGTTGGATTGATAGACCGCTCGGATTCATCTGCTTTAGAGGAAATGTTCAAACATGCAAATGAGGTACGTCGGCAGATCAAGGACAGGCGCTCGTAGCTCCTGCGCGTTTGAGCATGAACTCGTTCACCATCAACGGTCCAGGCGTACTCAGAGGGTCAATTTCCGTACCAGGTGATAAATCGATCAGTCACCGTGCTGTAATCCTAGGGGCAATTGCACAGGGACGCACGATGATTAAGGGACTGCTGGAGAGTGAAGATGTTCTTTCGACTGTGAATGCGTTGCGTAACATGGGAGTGAAGATAGATCATCATAAAGAGGAGGGAATGCTAATCGAAGGTGTCGGTCTATACGGACTGAAGGATCCAGGGCAACCGCTGAATATGGGGAACTCTGGTACCGCGATGCGTTTAATGGCCGGTGTTTTGGCAGGGCAGTCGTTTCCGTCGACGTTGATTGGAGATGATTCCCTCAGTCAACGACCCATGGGTCGAGTTGTTGAACCGTTGCTTGCCCTGGGTGCGGATATTTCCGTACAGAACTCTGGTTATCCGCCGATTCAAATAAAACCGGTTAATCAACTCAAGGGTGTTGATTATGTAATGCCAGTAGCCAGCGCGCAGGTCAAATCGGCATTTCTTTTAGCCGCTCTATGTGCGGATGGGGCTAGTCGGGTAAAAGAACCAGAACAGACTCGTGACCACACTGAGCGAATGCTAAGAGGCTTTGGGCATACCATTTCGAAACGAGGTGATTGGATTAAGGTTGTTGGTGGAAAGGAATTAGTGGGAGCGAAGGTAATGGTCCCAGGAGATTTGTCATCTGCTGCATTCTTTATAGTCGGTGCGGCGATCACACTTGAATCTCAGATTATTTTGAAAAACGTAGGTGTAAATCCAACGAGAACAGGCGTGATTGAAATTCTGCAAAAAATGGGAGCCAGTATCAACTGCCTCAACCAAAATACGATATGCGGGGAACCTACAGCCGATCTGATGGTGAACTCTACCCCGTTAAGGGGTGTCAAGATCGAGACGCATCAGGTAGCACGAGCGATTGACGAGTTCCCCATCTTATCAATTGCAGCTGCTTGTGCGCGTGGAATAACAACACTGCAAGGAGCGGAAGAACTCAGGGTTAAAGAAAGTGATCGGATTCGATCGATAGTTTCTGGATTAAACGGATTAGGAGTTTCAGTGGAGGAACGACCCGATGGATATTCAGTAACTGGAGGTGAGATATTGCCAGGAGCGGTTAATTGCCGTTCGGATCATCGTATAGCGATGGCATTCGCGATTGCTGGGCTGGTTGTTTCCGGTTCGATTTGCATTAAAGATACTGTAAATGTGAGAACGTCATTTCCAGGGTTTGTCGAACTGGCAGCATCAATGGGTATGCGGATAAAAGAACAAGTTGGGCCTCATCGTGGCTGAGGTGCCAGTTTTGGCTCTAGACGGGCCCGGGGGGAGTGGTAAAGGGACTGTTGCCAGTCGGATCGCTATGCTTCGACATTGGAGGATCCTCGATAGCGGCGCACTTTATCGAGCGTTCGCTTTCAGCGCGCAGAAGCTAGGTGTATTACCCGATGATTTACTCGGCATCCAAAGGGTTCTTGCAGAAACTGATTTTGAATTTGTCGTTGAAAAAACCGGCGAAGTCATCATCTTGGTCAATGGCAATGATGTCACCACGGCCCTTCGAAGCCCCGACGCCGGGTTGGCGGCCTCAACTTACGCCTCACAACAGTCCGTCCGGGAATGTTTGATCGCCAGACAGCGATTTGAGCGACAGGCTCCCGGCTTGGTCGCAGATGGCAGGGATATGGGGACCGTGGTGTTTCCGGATGCGACACTCAAAGTGTTTCTAACAGGAACGCTCAAAATCAGAGCACTAAGGCGCTATAAACAGTTGTTGGAAAAGGGTTTTAGTGCTACCCTTGCTGGCGTTGAACAGGAAGTATCAGCTCGCGACCAAAACGACAGAAGCCGGGCTATTTCGCCTTTAGTACCCGCGAATGATGCGGTCATTTTAGATACAACAGAAATTGGAATTGATCAAGTTGTTAAAAAAGTTGATGATCTACTTACAGCTAAACTAACCCAGAGTAACAATGGGTAAAGCACGTGTACCAACAAATTCAGCGGCTATGTATCTAGTTAGATGAATTATATGCCTCATGAATGTTTGTTCGATGCCTAACCTATGATCGGATCACAGATCCGGAGTGTCCTCACTATGGGCGTGCTCCGGTTAAATACTAACCACTAACTCGTCGAGAAGATTGGGCGAAAGCCTAGAATCCATACACTATGTCAGAAAGCTTTGCAGAACTACTGGAAGAGAGCTTACGCGGCTCTGAAATGAAGCCTGGTGCAGTAATTGAGGCTGAAGTTGTCGATATAAACGGTGATTACGTCATTGTTAATGCAGGGCTTAAGTCAGAGTCTGAAATACCTGCATCTCAGTTTAGGGATTCTGAAGGTGCGGTTCAGGTCAACATCGGCGATCGGGTTGAAGTCGCCATCGAAACAGTCGAAGACGGTTATGGAAATACCCGTCTGTCTCGAGAGCGTGCGCGAAGGGCGAAATCGTGGGAAGCTCTGGAGAGTGCTTTTGCCGACCAATCGATCGTAAAAGGATTTTTGACCGGAAAAGTTAAGGGCGGATTTACAGTCTCGATGGACGAGGTAAGAGCTTTCTTGCCGGGATCACTGGTAGATGTCAGACCGGTGACGGATACCGTTTTCCTCGAGAACAAAGAGCTCGAGTTCAAGGTGATAAAGCTGGACCGGGTAAGAAACAATGTCGTTGTTTCGCGGCGGGCAGTTGTCGAGAAAGAGATGGAGGTTGAACGTGCGGAATTGCTCCAGAATCTCGAAGAGGGCCAAATAATGAAGGGTATCGTCAAGAACCTGACAGATTACGGTGCGTTCGTTAATTTAGGCGGGTTAGATGGACTCTTACATATTACCGACATTGCTTGGAAGCGAGTTAAACACCCATCAGATGTTTTGGAGGTGGGTCAGGAATTGGATGTCCGGGTGCTGAAATTCGATCGAGAGAGAAACCGGGTATCGTTGGGTCTTAAGCAACTCGGTGAAGATCCATGGGCAGATATAGCGCGACGTTATCCAGAAAGCACTCGAATATTTGGCAAGATTACTAATATTACGGATTATGGTGTCTTTGTTGAACTGGAAGAGGGTGTTGAGGGCTTGGTTCATGTCTCTGAAATGGACTGGACCAACAAAAACGTTCATCCAAGTAAAGTGTGCCACTTAGGAGATGAAGTTGAAGTCATGGTGCTTGAGATTGATTCTGAACGGCGGCGGATATCGTTGGGAATTAAACAATGCACGCCCAACCCATGGGAAGAGTTTGCGGCCACGCACAATAAAAATGACCGTATAACGGGTCAGATTAGATCTATTACTGACTTTGGCGTGTTCATTGGTTTGGATGGTGGCATAGACGGACTTATTCATCTTAGTGACTTGTCCTGGGACCGCCCTGGCGAAGACATCACCAGGGAATTTAAAAAAGGTGACGAGGTAACCGCGGTCGTTCTGGCAGTAGACCCTGACCGAGAACGCATATCACTGGGGATTAAACAAGCTCAAGAGGATCCTTTTGGGGCCTATGTTTCAGCCAATCCCAAAGGATCGGTAGTGAAAGGTGTTGTTGACACTATAGATGTAAAAGGCGCGGTCATCCGCTTGGAAGAAGGTATTGAAGGTTATCTCCGGGCAGCTGATCTGTCGCGGGACTTTGTAGAAGATGCCCGCAACGTGTTGCAGTCTGGCGTCGAAATCGAAGCACGAGTTACCAGCATCGATAGAAAGACTCGACGTATAACACTGTCTGTTAAAGCGCTAGAGATGGAAATAGAAGGAAAGGCGATAGAAGAGTACACAGCCAGATCTTCAACCACCATCTCACTAGGGGATAAATTAAAGGAAGAGCTGTCTAAGAGAGAAATCTGAGCGCTGCTAATTAGTACCTAGAAAACAAAATGAATTTGTTGACAGAGTTGTCCCGATGACTAAATCTGACCTTATTGAACGACTAGTTGCGGGACAGATTCATTTACCATCGCGCGACATTGAAACTTCCGTTAACGCTGTGCTTGAATACATGAGTAATTCGTTAGTCGATGGAGATCGTATCGAAATCCGAGGATTTGGGAGTATCGGATTGAGATTTAGGGCGCCGCGTACGGGTCGAAATCCAAAGACTGGCGAATCCGTGTCAGTCCCTGGAAAGTACGTCCCGCATTTCAAACCTGGTCGATTGTTAAGAGAACGAGTCAATAAAACAAAGACTGATGGTGAAGATCCTGCCAGGTGACCTGATCGCCCGCAAATCAACTACAGGTAGGACCGGTAACCCGTTAGGTAGCGAATTCTCTAACTGTTTCACAAAATGAAAGTTGTCTTTTACGTATCGACTTCGATTGTGCTGTTTTTGTTTGTATTTACATTTATTGTCCAGAATCCACACGGTATTCAAGTTCACTACTATTTTGGAATGCTCTGGGATGGACCCATCGCGATACTTTTGCTGCTTACGCTTGGTGCGGGTATCCTAATTGGGGTGTTCACGAGTAGTCTGATTCTTCTACGATTAAAAATACGCCTGGCAAAAGTTGTTAAGCAGTTGCGGGCAATGCAGTCAAACCCTGCAGTAGTACGCGAACAAATAACAAAGGAGGGCAGTTAGCACAATGGACCCGGTCTGGCTCCTCCTGCTGTTGCCATTGGCGGCTGCTTCTGGTTGGTACGCTGCGTCGAGAGGACATCGATCCACACGCAGTGTAGGGTCAGACATACCTCAGGCCTATTTTAAGAGCCTTAATTTGCTATTGGATGAGCAGCAAGACAAAGCTCTTGATGTGTTGATAAGTGCTTTGGAGGCACACGAAGAAACTGTCGAGATCCAGCTTGCCCTTGGCAATCTATTCAGGCGTCGAGGAGAGATAGAAAGGGCGACCCAACTCCACCAGAACCTGATTGCAAGGAGTGGCCTAGAACCGCAACAGCGTCTTCTCGCATTGTATGAATTGGGTCAGGACTATTACAAGGCAGGATTGTTCGACAGAGCAGAAAGTTTGCTGCTTGAGGTAGCTGAGGCAGTTGACTATTCGGAATCGGCCTACCGCCTGTTGCTACAACTCTATGAGCAAGAAAAGGAGTGGGATAATGCCATAGATGCCGCGAAGAGGCTCTCTTCGGCAAGTAGTGAAGATTTGACTGGTCTACTTTCGCAATATTACTGCGAGCTTGCGGAGGAGCGAATGGGTGCGGGGTTTTATCAAGAATGTGTAGGGTTTATCGATCAGGCGTTGGTCTTAGAACAGGACTGTACCCGGGCGCTGATACTATCTGGGAGGCTCCGAGCGATCAAGAACGAGCATCAACTTGCAATAGGAGAATGGACAAAAATAGTAAACCTGCATCCCGAAATGTTGCCTGATGTGGTCGGTTTGGTTCGACAGAGTTATCAGAGTTTAGGACGAATGCCCGACTATCGAACATTTCTGGAACGAGGCCTCGAGCTTAACAATGACTTTCGACTGGTAATGACATTAGTCGATCTTCTTGTAGAAAACGGTCAGCCTAGCCAGGCTCGTAGTCGTTTGCTGAGCTGGATGCGAGATACACACTCTTTGAAATCACTAACTGACCTTATCGAGTCAGATGCTGGTGGCGGGGACGATTCCCGGTCTGATCGGAGCCTGAGTTTCCTGATAGATTTGGTGTCGGCTCTTTTTGCCATGGCGAGAAGCTATGAATGTCGTAATTGTGGCTTCAAAGGCAAATCAATGCATTGGCAGTGTCCGGGATGTAAAAATTGGAACAGCACCGGTCCCGCGAAGACAACACCACGCCTACAGGAAAGATAAATAAGTTGCAAGTGACGTGTGACTGTTGAATACCAAGCGAGCGATTAACGATACTCGTACCCACTGCAAGGATGCAGTGAAGTCTTTCATACAATTCTACAAGGAGCGTAGCTTATGAATCTGAGAAATTATTGTTTAGTCGTGCTTATGAGTATGTTGTGGTCGACGGGTGCCATGGCTGGGACAGTCAACATTAATTTGGCTGAAGTTGGTGAACTGGCTGAAAATATTCACGGAATCGGACCCAGCCTCGCCCAGGCGATTGTGAATTATCGGAAACAGTATGGTGACTTTGCCTCAATCGAAGAACTCACGGGGGTTCGAGGAATTGGATTAACGATCATTAAGTCTAACCGGGGTGTCATTGTCGTTAAGGATGTCCCGTTGCAAACACAGATCGATGTTACGTCCGATTGATATAATTGCACCAGGGTGGAAAGGGTGCCCGCAGGCACCCTTTCTTTTGCTTGACTCGTATGTCTGGAGTACACAATGAGGATATCGGTGATAGGGGCGGGATATGTTGGCCTCGTCAGTGGTGCTTGCCTGGCTGATGCTGGAAATCACGTCACATGTGTTGATGTCGATGAAAAGAAAATCACTGATCTATCAGAAGGAAAGGTCCATATTCATGAAACAGGCTTGGAGGAGATTGTTACAACGAATCTACTTGCAAAGAGGTTGCTCTTTACAAGCAGTGTCGAGCACGGAATCAGTGGGGCGGAGGTAATTGTCATTGCAGTGGGTACGCCGCAAAAAGAGGACGGATCCGCGGAGCTTACCCACGTGCTCGCTGCCGCTCGGTCGATAGCCCAATGGATCGAGGATTATGTCGTGGTGGTTACAAAATCCACTGTGCCGGTGGGTTCAGGTGATGCAGTACGCAAAGAAATAGACGCTGTACTTGCGCAACGCGACTGTTGTGTGGAGTTCGATGTGGTCTCGAACCCTGAATTTCTTAAAGAAGGGGATGCGGTTGCCGATTTCCTAAAACCGGATCGAATCATTGTTGGCACAGACAGCCACAGAGCTCAAGAGGTGATGCGCAGCCTGTATTCACCGTTCAATCGCAGTCATGATCGTATGCTAGTTATGGATATAAGATCTGCAGAATTGACGAAGTATGCTGCCAACGCGATGCTTGCGACCAAAATATCATTTATAAACGAAATAGCGAACCTGTCTGATCGCGTTGGTGCTGATATTGAGTCGGTAAGACTTGGGATGGGCTCGGACCCAAGAATTGGCTATGAGTTTATCTACCCTGGCTGTGGATATGGAGGTTCCTGCTTCCCTAAAGATGTGCGAGCACTTTACCAGATCGGCAAGTTTCACCAATACGATAGTCGCCTGCTCAGTGCAGTTGATGAAGTAAACACAGCTCAGAAACAAGTTCTTATTGAGAAAATATTGCATTTCTTTCAGAATGATATTCAAGGCCGGCACTTCGCGTTGTGGGGTCTTGCATTTAAGCCCAATACAGATGACATGCGGGAGGCGCCAAGTCTATCAGTCATTGATCAACTTCACTCCAATGGCTCTACGGTATCCGCCTATGATCCAATCTGTAATGCCCAGGCCCAAGAGATGTTTAGAGACAATCCGACAATTACATTTTCCTCTGACCGTTACAGCGCACTGAATGATGCCGATGGATTGATCATAGTGACCGAATGGAAAGAATTTAGGACTCTGGACATGATGGAGGTTAAGAAGCGCATGAAAGGCACTGTTATATTTGATGGACGAAATATTTATGATCCAGCAGTGCTAAATGAAGCCGGGTTCACCTACTATGGGGTTGGCCGTAGTAGTCGCACATAAAACCATTGATTGATAATGATTCTGAGCGTATGACTAAATCGCTGACAACGCTGACCGCCGCACAACGCATTTTAGTTGTTGGTGATCTCATGCTGGACCGGTACTGGTCTGGATCTGTCACAAGAATATCTCCAGAAGCACCGGTGCCGGTCGTCTCGGTCGATTCAATGACTGAGTGTGTCGGGGGGGCCGGCAACGTCGCCGCCAATATCAGGAGCATAGGTGCTCAATGCCGTCTACTCTCGATCGTCGGTGACGATGCGAGTGGCCGGTTGTTAGACGGACTGCTGGCAGATTCAGGGGTCGACAGGCACTTGCACATCGACATGGAAACTCGAACTACCGAAAAACTAAGGGTTGTATCGCTAAATCAGCAACTGATCCGCGTGGATTTCGAAGGAACGCCTAGTGCGAGTCTGACTGAACGAGTCCTGGATGATTACGAACGATTGCTGACGGGTGTGTCTGTTGTCGTTATTTCAGACTACGGGAAGGGAGGGTTATCCAATGTCCCTAAGATCATAAGGCTCGCCCATCAGCACGCGATTCCTGTTGTGGTTGACCCCAAAGGGATCGATTTTTCGGACTATCGTGGTGCCACCATTGTTACGCCGAATACATCGGAGTTTGTTCAAAGTGTTGGAGGTTGCCCGACAACCGAGGAATTCAATAAGAAAGCTTATTCACTGATTGAAAAGCTTTCGCTTCAAGGACTGCTCGTGACACGTGGACCAGACGGTATGACGCTGTTTGCTGAAGATGGCACATTTGTTAACCAGTCGTCTAATGCTAAACAGGTCTATGATGTTAGTGGCGCGGGCGATACTGTAGTTGCTGCCATCGCGGTATTCCTGGCCTGTGGTATGAGTTGGAGCGAAATTCTAGAATACGCAAATACTGCTGCAGGAATTGTAGTGGGAAAATTCGGCACTGCTACGGTAACGCTGCCCGAAATCGTTGGTGCGTTGGAAAGAGCAACGGCGTAATGTACATCGTTACTGGTGGTGCTGGGTTTGTTGGGTCGAATATTGTTGCTGGTCTCAATGACAGAGGCGTAAGCAACGTGATTGTGGTGGATGATCTTGAAGATAGGGCCAAGGTATCGAATATTATCGACCTTGAGTTTTCTGATTACCTGGACAAGTCACAGTTTCTAAAAGATGTGATCAAGAACGGGTTGCCTCATCAAACCCGTATGGTCTTTCACCAAGGAGCATGTTCAGACACGACGGTGACAGATGGCCATTTTATGATGGAAAACAACTTTTCTTACTCAAAGCACCTGTACGAAGCTTGTCGTAGTTGTGATGTCCCCTTTGTTTACGCGTCTTCTGCTTCGGTATATGGAGAATCCAAAGTGTTCGAAGAGCTTAGTGTGTATGAAAATCCTTTGAACGTCTATGCACTGTCCAAATTGATCTTTGACCGCTATGTTCGAGTTCGAGAAGCATCTTGCACGAACCAGGTTGTGGGTTTGCGTTATTTTAATGTGTATGGAGCGAGGGAGCAGCATAAAGCCCACATGGCATCTGTTGCGTATCAGTTGTTTTATCAGTATCAGGCGACCGGTCAGGTTCGTTTGTTCGGGGCATCCGGTGGGTATGGTGACGGTGAGCAGCGCAGAGATTTTGTCTCGATTGAAGATGTTGTAAGCGCCAACCTGTTTTGTATGGACCATCCTAATTTCAAAGGAATTTTTAACCTGGGTACTGGTGTCAGTCGAAGCTTTAATGATATAGGTCTTGCGGTTGTCAATAGCTGCCGGACAGTATCAGGTAGCAAGCCTTTGAGCTTGGAAGAGTGCCAGACTCAGGAGATCATTAGCTATTTTGATATGCCAGCCAGCCTGACAGGTAAGTACCAAGACTTTACCCAGGCTGATGTCGGTAGATTGCGCGAGGCGGGCTATGATAGGAATTTTACAGCGCTTGAGGCCGGTGTACGCCGTTATGTTGACTGGCTGGGACAACACATGCGCTCCGACCCCTCTCAGTCCGATCCAACGTAGTCATATTCATGAACATGACGTTAGGGCGCGAATCAGGCACCATCATTGTGACCGGTGGAGCCGGCTTTATCGGCTCAGCAGTGGTGCGAGAACTGCTCGCCAATACCGACTGCTGCGTGGTCAACGTAGACTGTTTGACCTATGCCGGCAACTTAGCGACTCTCAGTGACATTGCTGAGTCGAAATATTACGTTTTTGAACAGATGAATATATGCGATGCGCATTCAGTGCGGCGACTTTTCCAGAAGCATAACCCTACAGGGGTTATACACCTAGCTGCAGAATCCCATGTCGATCGATCGATCGATTTTGCGGACGACTTTGTTCAGACTAATATAATAGGCACCTATACTTTGTTGGAAGCTGTCAGGACCCATCATCTTGAACAAGGACGATCGGGTGGGTCAGGCTGTCGATTCCTACATGTTTCAACAGATGAGGTTTTTGGATCATTGGGAACAGGCGGGCTTTTCTCCGAACAATCTCCTTATGAGCCGAATTCACCGTATTCTGCAAGCAAAGCCAGCGCCGATCACCTGGTCAGAGCGTGGGGCGAAACTTATGACCTGAACACGTCAATATCAAACTGCTCGAATAATTATGGACCGTACCAATACCCGGAGAAACTTGTTCCGGTTGTAATTGATAAAGCTATAGCCGGGGAACCCATCCCTGTTTATGGGGCAGGAGAGAACGTCCGAGACTGGCTATATGTTAGTGATCATGCGCGAGCATTAACAAAGATTCTGTTCGATGGAAGGCCTGGAAGACGATATAACATTGGTGGTAACAGTGAGAAACGAAATATCGATGTGGTTAAAACAATATGTAATATCCTGGATGAGATTAAACCGCTAGAAACATTGACCAACCGGGAGAAGCTCATTCAGTTTGTAGAAGACCGCCCTGGTCATGATTATCGATATGCAATAGATTGTCGTCGATTGCAGGATGAACTGGGTTGGTCAACACGAGAGACTTTTGCAACCGGGCTTCGAAAGACGGTTGAGTGGTATGTGTCCACACGCGGTCGGGACTGGGTTCAAACAGTTAGCACAGATTCCTGCGGTAGCGAGCGAAAAGGATTGGGACGTTAAAATGAAGGGACTTATTTTGGCCGGTGGCGCTGGTACCCGACTGGCGCCTGCTACAAATGTCTTGTCCAAACAGTTACTGCCAGTTTACGACAAGCCGATGATTTACTATCCCTTATCTGTGCTAATGCTTGCAGGTATACGAGATATCCTAATTATCTCCACACCAGAGGACGTCCCTCGGTTTGAAAATCTTTTGGGTGACGGCAGTTCTTGGGGGTTGAATTTCTCTTACGCGATTCAGCCATCACCCGATGGGCTTGCTCAGGCTTTTCTTCTTGGTGCGGAGTTTATAGCGGGCTCCGACTGCGCACTGATCCTGGGCGATAATATTTTCCACGGACATGATCTAAGCAATATTGTTCAAAAGGCAGCTGAAGAGCCCCGAGGAGCGACGGTATTTGCCTACCGAGTTCAAGATCCAGAACGGTATGGTGTCGTTACCTTCAACAACGACGGTGTGGCAATAGCTTTGGAAGAAAAACCAAAAAATCCGCAGTCCAGTTATGCCGTTACTGGGCTCTACTTCTATGATTCGCAGGTAGTTGATTTCGCACGTTCTCTTAAACCATCGGCACGCGGAGAGTTGGAAATTACAACCCTAAATCAGGAATATCTTAACCTGGGCCAACTTAACGTTAAGACCCTAGGTCGAGGAATGGCATGGCTGGATACAGGTACACACGAGTCGTTATTAGAAGCATCGATTTTTATCCAAACACTCGAGTCTAGGCAGGGGTTGAAGATCTGTTGCCCAGAGGAGATCGCGTTTCAGATGAAGTACATTACAATCGAGCAACTTGGAGCACTGGCTGATACTCTGAAAAAGAGCAGCTATGGTCAGTATCTTCAACGGGTCGTCAGCGATGAATACCAAATCTAGCTCATTTGCTTGGAAATAATTAGCATGCCACAAAGAATAGTCTCAATCGCTCATACACAATTGAAGGTGTCTTTTGGCTCTATTCGGTAGTTACCGGTCGAATCATTTTGTCATTCAACAGCTCACTCGCCGTGCTGTTCTCTCGCGCTACCGGGGTACAGCATTGGGTCTGGTGTGGTCTCTTCTTACGCCAATGCTCATGTTGGCGATCTACACGTTTGTATTTGGGTTGGTTCTAGAAATTAGATGGCCTGTCCAGGAGGGAGGTCAGGCGCAATTTGCTGCGATACTGTTTTCGGGGATGATATTACATTCCTTGTTGTCCGATTGTCTTATTCAGTCGACCACCCTGATCTCGGATAATCCGCAATACGTCAAGAAAGTGGTTTTCCCACTGGAGGCGCTTCCGTGGGTTACGGTGTTATCCGCTCTATTCCAAGCTGGTATCAGCCTTGTTGTTTTAGTGCTGTACTTGGTCGGGTTGTACCTGTTTGGAGGAGATCATGTTTTTGGCTGGTCTGTAATATTTCTAGCGCTACCATTTTTAATGTTGTCTATCGTGTGCTTAGGAATCGGTTGGTTTGTATCTGCAGCAGCAGTTTACTTTAGGGACATCAATCAGTTGATGGGAGTGATTAGTACAGTACTGTTTTTTATGGCTCCAATCCTGTATCCCAAGAGCGCATTACCCGAGAGTATTCAGTTCCTTCTTTACCTAAATCCGATTACATTCCCGATAGAACAGCTGCGGAACTTTTTATTATGGAATACTGCTCCAGACATTGTTGGGATCGGTATCTATACAGCCGTTGCGTTGGTGTTTGCTTATCTTGGATTTGTGTGGTTCGAAAAAGTTCGAAAAGGATTTGCTGATGTGCTCTGACACAGTAGCAGCCTTGGCAGTGAGCGGGTTAGGGAAGATCTATAAGATATATAACCGACCTATGGACAGAATAAAGGAGTTGTATTCGGTACGTGGTCGAAAATATCATCTTGAGTTTACTGCGTTGGAGAATATTGCTTTTGAGGTTTTCCGGGGTGAGACAATCGGTATTATCGGACCTAACGGATCTGGGAAATCGACTCTGCTTGAGATCATCGCGGGCACTCTGTCTGCGACCAGTGGCACGGTTACACGACAGGGCACAGTGTCTGCTTTGTTGGAACTTGGCGCAGGGTTTAATCCAAGGTTCACTGGCCGCGAAAACGTCTATCTGAATGCCTCAATATTGGGTATTCCAAAACATAGTCTGGAGGCTAAGTTAGACGAACTTTTCCAATTTGCTGATATCGGAGAATTTATTGATCACCCAGTCAGCACCTATTCCAGTGGGATGTACGTGAGGCTGGCTTTTGCGACAGCTGTCAGTTCAGATCCAGACATCCTGATCGTTGATGAGGCACTGGCTGTGGGTGATATCCGATTCCAGCGCAAGTGTTATAGACGATTCCAAGAGATGCAGGCATCTGGAAAAACTATACTCTTTGTCTCACACTCGGTTGAACTAATTCAAAATCATTGTTCCAGAGCCATCTTCTTGAATTTGGGTAACATCGAAGCAATTGGTGAGCCCAGGGTCGTGGTCCAAGCCTATCTGGAACATCTATTCGGGAGTGAGATTCAACAATCGAGGGAGGTTGACAACAGTGAGGTAGCTAGAGCAGTCGATGATAGGGATACGACCACTAGTTCATCCAGAGTCGTGTCAGAGTCATCTGGCCTAGATCAGGACCACTGTACTCAGCGGCGATCGTACAACCCTAACGAATATCGCTGGGGGGACCGGCGCGCAGTGATAATTGATTACCAGCTTCAGTCCAATTCCGGCAATGATCAGGTCGTGTTCGAGTCGGGGGAAAAATTAGATTTGATGGTCCATGTTCGCTTTTTCGAGGAGTTAACCGATCTGATCTATGGGTGTACTGTTAAAACTGTCGATGGACAGACAGTCTATGGAACTAATACCAGGCAACACGCTCTAGATATCAGTCATGGTGAAGCCGGGGCGACTGTCGTTATTCGCTTTCAATTCGATCTTAATGTGGTACCTGGTGAATATTTCATATCGCTTGGTGTCGCGCTTGATGACCCTGAACGTGACAACATTGCGATAGATCGTCGATATGATCTGATACATCTAACTGTCCTCGGTGACTATGGTGGATTTGGCCTGGCTCAGATGAACATGTCGATTACTGAAATTTGATGATCTGTCCATCTATTATTTCGATCTGCAACAGAGTATCGCTTGGCAAAGCATACGTCTGGTTGACTAGCGGTGATATTTTGGGAATTAGGTAATCAATCGCGAGTTACGTCTATTCAGAGTGTTATTTGTTGACCTTTATCAAGCTAGGCAGCTTATCAGAGGGTCAGCTTTGAAAATGGTTATATTGTTTTGAAATGAACTCATACCCTCGTCCGGCTATATCTGCCATCGTAGTTAATTTCAATGCTGGTGCGTTCCTTGGGTTATGTATTAATCGAATCAGAAAATCGAACCCAGCAGTAGAGTTAATCGTGGTCGATAATCACTCAAAGGATATCAGCAAGGTCTGGGCACTGGGGTGTAACGGGAGGCAAAACGAAAAATATATCCAGAATGATAGAAATTTGGGATTTTCTGCAGCCGTAAATATCGGTGCGACTGTCGCATCAGGAGATATTTTGGTTGTCATCAATCCCGATTGCTTGGTGTGGCCACACACTATTGACCGATTGTGCAGATTGTTAAGGGATCAGCAAGAAGTCGCTCTAGTAGGTGGATTGGTATTTGGAATTCATGGACGCGAACAAGTCGGCTGTAGACGCTACGATGTGACACCGATGCGAAGTATTGGCAAGATGTTGGGCAAACTACTCCCACTCAAGAATATACCAACCATAGATATGACAAACGAACCAATCCCAAAAAATATCATTGATGTGGATGCGGTGTCAGGTTCCTTTTTTGCAGTCAGAAAGTCAGTTTACAACGAGTTGAGTGGGTTGGATGAAGACTATTTCCTTCATTTCGAAGATTTGGATTTCTGTCGGAGAGTCAGGAAAGCAGGATATAGAGTTGTGTTCGATCCAGATGTATCGGCTGTTCACGTGGGAGCTGTATCAAGTGGGGTTAAATCAATTGAAATTATTCGCTATAAGCATCATTCGCTGAAAACTTATTTTGGAAAACACTTAAATCGATATTCATTAACTGCCTGTGTGGTATCGATCATGTCGCAGTTGCATGTCTGGATAAGGTGTTTGTATGAGCTTGTAAAACCTGAAATGAGATTCAACAAGGACGCAGATCAGTTCGAAGGTACCTGGTCCGCGACAAATGGTAACGAAGTGTTCGTGATTGGAGACCAGTGCCGATTGTTGCGTTCAGTTGTGATCCGTTTGGCAGCACGGGGTTACGTTGTAGTCGTAGAGACAAATGATCCTGAAACTGCCCCCAGAATACCTCGGGTTAGTTGGGTAACGTCAGAATACACGGCAAAAGTGCCCGAGAAAGATTGTCCTGAGTTCGACTGGATCTTATGTTTAGGCTATGCCGGGAAACTAAAGGTCTATCAAAAACGCTTCGCACACCGAAAGCTCGGCACGCAACTGCTGATCGAGACAGGAGTTAAATCCAAGGTAGTTGATCAAAGCGACACAATTAAGAAGGCAATTGTAGTCGAAACTGGAGATGATTGGCTCCAACGGGGATCATTGAGTTTGTGGCTGTGGCCAAGCAATACTAACCGAAGAAAAGTAGAAAAACTCAGTATAAACGATGAGTTAGTGACTAGTCAGGGTTTGAGCCAAGAAGGTCGACCTGTGAGCGATAGTCACCAGCAAGTTCATGTAGATGATATTTCAGAACTGTGTATTGATGTCCTCGCTGGCATCAGTGAGCAGGAATCCGATACATGCACCCAGCAAATTCTGAAAGACTGTATGGATCGATTTAATCAGCGTATCCGACCTTTGTACAATTAACCCTTTGCTATTCTTGTTGGGTTTTATCAATAAAGCCAACCTTAATTTATGACTCTTGTCTCCGCGTTGTTACTGTTATTGTTAGGCAGCTTTGCTTCTTACAGTTTACTGTCGTTCCTTTTAGGACAAAACTCGAAAATATTGGTTCCAGATAGGCCTAATTCGCGAAGTTTGCACAGTCAAGTAGTGCCAAAGGGCGGTGGGTTAGTGATTATCGTTGCCACCGCATCATTGATTGGGATTTATGGGGCAATGTACCAATCGATCGCAGTGACGCATGTGATGATTGCGTCGTTAGTTGGGGGCATTGCCGTTCTAGGGTGGTTTGACGATCGGCATAGCTTAAGGATTCGAACGAGAATCATTGTGCAAATAGCAATTGCTTGTGCCATGGTTTATCTACTTGCACCCTTCCAGGGTATTAATATTGTGGGTTATCGGTTCGAGCAACCGGACTGGTTGCTGTTTGTTGGGCTCGTAGTCTGGATCGTGTGGATGACTAACCTGTTTAATTTCATGGACGGTATTGATGGGTTGGTCGCGACGCAGTCGACGATAGCTGCAATTGTCTTGGCGTCCTGGTTTCACCAAGCAGGTGCCCCCGAACTTGTATCGTTGAACCTGGCACTTGCTGGTGCCTTAGCGGGTTTTTCTATCCTTAACTGGCGACCTGCCCGCGTCTTTCTAGGTGATATTGGAAGCCTTACTCTAGGAATCTATTTTGCAGTAATAGGAATCATTGGTTGGACTGTATATCGCCTGCCAGTCGAAGCGTTTGTACTTCTTTACGGTGTGATGCTCTGTGATACAAGCGTGACACTTGCGGTCCGCATTTTTAAAGGTGAGCGCTGGTGGGAAGCCCATTCAAGTCATTTTTACCAGCGACTGGTTGGTCTTGGCTATAATCACGCACAAGTCACATCGCTAACCCTGGTAATTACGTTATGTCTGTCGATTTTTGGGTCTTTTGTAATACACAATGTTGGTCCCGGGTGGCTTTGGATGACTTTGGGTCTGATCACTCTGGCTATCTGCGTTCTCGCAGTGCTGGAGAAAGAACGGACGTACCTTAATAAAAATGAAGAGCAGTAGCCAGGAAAGTGCATTCGAGGAGTTAAGATACTACGCCGGTCGCTGGCCGGTGATTCTGCACGATGGGACGATGGTTGTAATCGCGTGGTTTTTGGCCTACTGGTTTCGCTTTAATCTCGATACTATTCCGCAGCCGTTTCTTGATCAGGCGATTGCGATACTGCCTTTGGTTGTCCTGATCCATATGGCTATGTCGCTTGGTTTTTCTGTTCCTCGAGGTGCGTGGCGATTTACATCCGCGCCTGACATTTCGGCAATTGTCAAATCGGTATTCTTTGCAACAGCCGTAGTCGCAATTGCGATATTTCTTGCAACTCGGCTTGAAGCAGTGCCACGCTCTGTCTTTCCATTACATAGTGTGTTGCTTATTGGGTTGCTAATTACCAATCGACTGTTGTATCGCATTTATCACGCACGCGCTGGACGAGGTGGGCCCGGTAAGCGGGTTTTAGTTATTGGTGCTGGTGTTGCTGGCGATATGTTGGTCAGAGATCTAGGGAACTCAAATCCAGTACTGTACGAGCCGATAGCCTATCTAGACGACGATCCGGACAAGAAAGGACGCCATATCCAAGGACTGCGGGTAGTTGGGGCGTGCTCAGCATTACCAAAGGTGGCCAAAGAGTTGCGCATCGATCTGGTACTGCTTGCCATACCCAGTGTTGCAACACAGGACATGCGACGTATCGTCGATTACTGCGAGGAGGCGCAGGTCGCCTACCGTACATTACCTAAAGTACAAGAAATTCTGGATGGAACTGCTCGCAGTCGGGACCTGAGGCCGGTCGCGTTGGACGATCTATTGGGTCGAGAACCAGTTTCGCTGGATATCACGCTGATTTCAAGCGGCCTGACCGGCAAGAGGGTGCTCATAACGGGGGCTGGAGGATCTATTGGCAGCGAGTTATGTCGGCAAGTGGTTCAATTGAACCCGGCGGCGCTGATCTTACTGGAGCAGAATGAATATAACTTGTATAGGATCGCTCACGAAATAGAAAACAAGCATCCAGATATAGTATTGCATGCGCGGCTGGGGGATGTTTGTGATGAACCCGGCGTAAAATCAGTATTCAACCAGTATTTGCCAAACGTCGTATTTCACGCGGCTGCCTATAAGCACGTCCCTTCCCTAGAGGGGCAAATCCGCGCGGCTGTTCGAAACAACGTGGTTGGAACAGATGTAGTGGCGCGAGTTAGTTGTGAAACTGATTGTGAGAAATTTGTTTTGATCTCGACCGATAAAGCCGTCAACCCAACGAGTATCATGGGTGCAACCAAGCGTATGGCTGAGATCCTGGTTCAGGCTCGAAACGCAAGGTCTGAGGTCGCTTTCATAACTGTGCGGTTCGGAAACGTGCTTGGGTCTGCTGGAAGTGTTGTACCACTATTTGAAAGGCAAATCGCAGAGGGAGGGCCGGTTACGGTCACACATCCTGATGTGACTCGGTTCTTTATGACAATATCGGAAGCATGCCAATTGATTATGCAGGCATGTGTTCAAGGGAAGGGTAGCGAGACTTTTGTGCTTGATATGGGGGAACCAATCAAGATTTCCTATCTCGCAAAACAACTCATACGCATGGCCGGATTGATTCCCGGTCGGGACATAGAAATCGTTTATACCGGCCTTCGTGAGGGTGAAAAACTTGTGGAGGAACTGTTTCACAACGAAGAGAAACTTGAAAAAACGCTGCACGATCAGATAAGTTTAGCTGAAAGTAGGGCTTTGAATAGTGACTCGGTTGTAAACGCTGTTAGGTTGCTAACATCTAACATTCAGCAATCCGACACTGATGGAATCGAGCAGATTATGAAAGAATTAGTGCCGGAATATATGCAGAGAAATCTAGTTGAGGATACTGGCTCTGCGCGAGTGATAAGTTTCTCGCGTTGATAGGTTGCCGTTTACATGAAGCACGCCAGTGAATCAGGCGCAGTCTGATTGAAATGGCAACTTTCGGTTATCATCCAAGACAACAGTCAATTGTTCTGATTCACGGGTCACTTCGCAATGTGGCCAACAAGTGTTTTATGTACGCGATTTTGTCTTGCGGCAAGGGCAACGATGCAATGATATTCAGTGTGTAAGCACCTCGCATATGTATCTCACCATCGCTGGATTCAATTAGGTCGACAAGCAGAATTGGATCCAGTGCAGTATGTTCAGAAAATCTCACAACCCCCCCGTTGTCTCCCAGCTGAATTTTCTCTATTCCAAGGCTGGTCGCTGTCAACTTGATATCGCTGATAGCGAAGACCGACTTTGCGACCTCGGGCAGTAAGCCAAATCGGTCGAGAGTCTCCAACTGAAGATCATACAAGTCTTCGGTTGTTTCAGCGCTTGCGATTCGCTTATACAGTAACAATCGGGCATGGACATCGGGTAGATAACTATCAGGAAAGAGAATTGGTAGATCGAGATCGACCTCAGTTCGTATCTGCTCGTCGAGGGTGAATTTAGTGTCGGCTGGTAGTTTCGCTAGATCCCTGATGGCACGATTAAGGTAATCAGCATAAAGGCTGAATCCGATATCATCGATGGTGCCGCTCTGCTCCTCTCCAAGGAGTTCTCCGGCACCACGGATCTCGAGATCGTGAGATGCGAGCGCAAATCCAGCACCGAGTCCTTCTAGAGAAGCGATTGCGTCAAGACGCTTTGTTGCATTCTTAGTTATCGCTATTTCATCAGGTATAAGTAGGTAGGCAAAAGCCTGCCGATGTGATCGACCGACACGTCCTCTGATCTGGTGCAGTTGTGCAAGCCCCAGGCGATCGGCGCGATCGATCAGTATCGTATTGGCGTTGGGGATATCGATACCGCTTTCTATGATGGTGCTACACACCATTAGATTGAATCGTTGTTGTTGAAAGTTTCTCATCACCACTTCAAGTTCCGATTCCGGCATCTGCCCATGGGCGATTCCAATAGTTGCTTCTGGCACGAGAATCTGAAGCTCATCTCTTACTCGTTCAATTGACCTGACCTGATTGTGCAAGAAGAATACCTGGCCACCACGGTTTATCTCCCTAAGGCAGGCTTCTCGAATTAGGCCATCGTGTTTAATTCGAATAAACGTCTTAATAGCGACTCGCTGTTCGGGTGGGGTAGCAATTAATGAAATGTCACGAACGCCAGTCATAGTGAAGTTCAGTGTTCTGGGAATCGGGGTTGCAGTGAGTGTCAAAATATCCACAACTTGTCGCAACTTCTTGATGTGTTCTTTTTGCCGGACACCAAAGCGGTGTTCCTCGTCAATGATCAACAACCCTAGATCCTTAAAAGAAACATCAGGCTGTAACAAGCGGTGTGTTCCAATGACGATGTCTAGGGAGGCATTACGAAGACTATCCAGAGTCTTTTCTACTTCCTTGTTGGTCTGCAGGCGGGAGACACACCGAATGCTCACAGGCTGATTGGAAAATCGATCAAGAAAAGTATCAAAATGCTGTTGTGCCAGTAAAGTTGTAGGCACCAATAGTGCTACTTGTTTTCCATTATGAACCGCCACAAAAGCAGCTCTAAGTGCAATTTCTGTTTTGCCAAATCCTACATCACCGCAGACCAGCCGATCCATTGGTCGATCGGATACCAGATCATTCAAAACATCCTCCATCGCGGTGATCTGATCAGGTGTTTCTTCATGGACGAATGTCGATACGAACTTCGAGTATTCCTGGGTTGGTATGGCCAGAGTGGCGCCAGCGCGAGACGCCCGAATTGCCTGTATTTCTAGTAGTTCGGCGGCTGTGTCTCGGGTGCGTTTAGCGGCTCGATCTTTAACTCTTGCCCATTGTTCGGAACCTAGCTTATGCAGGGGTGCGGTCTCTGGATCACCACCAAGGTAACGGCTTACCAGATGTAGGTTCAAGATCGGCACGTAAAGCTTGTCGTCACCTTGATAATCGACGACCATCAGTTCGCTTTCATGCTCCAATATACGCATGATCTTCAAGCCCCTGTAGCGTCCTACACCGTGGTCTTCATGGACTACAGGATCGTCAACCTTCAGTTCGGCGAGAGACTTGATGATGCTTTCCGGGTTACGCGAACTCGCAGTACGCCTTGATGTGTGGGTAGCCCGCTCGCCAAAGATTTGAGTTTCGGTTATGACCTCCAACCCTAAATCCTGAAAAACCGCTCCGCGCTCGATTCGGCAGGTTGTTGTCGCAAGGTGAGGACCACCTTTATTCGAAAATTCAATCCATCCATCCACTTCAGTCGGACACATGTCACGGCCTCGAAGAACCTCGTTAATAATGTCCTGTCTGCCCAGTGACTCAAACGCGAGTAGAGTCTTGTAGCGGGTATGTTGGAGATGTTTAATTACTGCTTGATACGGCTCGCTGCTTCTGGGTTCGACCCAAAAAGTGCCCGGTATAGGCCTCTCCGATTGCTCATGTTCTTCGGTGCCTAAAACAATCTTGACCTCGTCATCAAGTCGCTGGATTATTTCCGTTGGTGCAGCGTACAGTTGTTCCGGTGGCAGAGGGAGTCTTTCGGGCACAAGGCAAGCTAGTGTATGACGGTCAGCGATTGCTGCCCAATGTTTGTCAACGCTGTCTCGAAAATCTTTGTCCAGGATCCACGTAGCGTTGCAAGGCAAATGTTCAAATAACGTATCGGTCTGGCTATAAAACAGCGGCCAAAAACAATCTAGACCCGCGGGCAGGTTGCCTTTGCTGATTTCTCGATACACCAAATGTTTTTGTGGATCGCCTTCAAATTGACGCCGGAAATTTGCCCGGAACCGATTGATTGCATCCCGGTCGGTAGGGTACTCCCGACCGGGGAGGAGTTCTATGGAGTTTCTAGTTTCAGAAGATCTTTGTGATGTCGGGTCAAATAATCGGATGGTTTCCAGTTGGTTTCCAAAAAGATCCAGTCTGAATGGTTCGCTAGAACCCATCGGGTAAATATCAATGACTCCCCCACGTATTGCATACTCTCCTTGGCAAAGAACTTGCGACACCGCTAGGTAACCAGCTTCCTGAAGCCGTATTCGAAGATTCTCTGGATCGACAATCTGACCAGTCTCAAGAAAAAAGCTGTGGCCGGAAATGTACTCAGAAGGCGGGAGCCTTTGCATTAGCGCGGGTACGGTTGAGAGCAGAATGCCTCGTTCGAGATGGGGGATCTGAGCGAGAGTTCTCAGTCGGTCCGATATTACTTCTGGTTGTGGTGAAACGACATCATACGGTAGGCACTCCCAGTCTGAGAGAGACAGTAGGGGTGCTGTAGAATGGTCCCGAATGAAGAAAGCTATTTCCTCCTGCAGGAGTTTCATCCGTCGAGAATTGTTGGCAATTACGACCACCGGCTTTTCCAGGCTGTCCGCTAAGCGGGTTATCCCGAATCCTTCGGCGCTGCCATACAGTTCAGACCAGCGGGTGGTCTGGGTCAGATCGGAGTTTGGTTTGAATTTGTCTCGTAACGCACGCATCGGACTGTGTTTGCTTGGCCGCGATGAGGTTATGGATTCTATCTTAATGACGCCTCCGTGCTTGATTATCTTACTAACGAGAAAACATAGCGGTGTTTAAGAACGGGGAGAAACTTTGGGCTGTTGTGCCTGCGGCAGGTCAAGGCAGACGTGTCGGTGGCGCTGTCCCAAAACAGTATCTAGAAATAGCGGGTATACCTATTTTAACTCACAGTCTGAACAGGTTGGCTGCAGTTCAGCAGGTCGATGCGATATTTGTCGGGATTTCTGAAACCGATAGACACTGGCAGAGACTACCGCTGCCCCACGGCATGCAGGTAGCTTCTTATACCGGAGGTCAGAGTCGGGGGGAGACCGTGTGGTTGGGTCTTCAAGCTCTACAGGAGTACGCGAGCGCCGATGATTGGGTCCTTGTACATGATGCAGCACGTCCGTGTGTACAAGTCGAGGATATTGATGCTTTAATTTCGGCGGTAGTACCTTCATTTGAGGGGGGGCTACTGGCTGTACCCATAACCGATACAATTAAGATTGCAAACCAGGATTCGACCGCGAAACAGACGATAGATAGAAGAATGCTCTGGGGCGCCCAGACTCCTCAATTGTTCCGATATTCTGTACTGTGCACCGCGCTACAGGCGGTAGCGCATGATCTTGAATCGATCTCGGATGAATCAGCTGCAGTAGAAAAGCTTGGCTTAAATCCCCTGATTGTTCAATCCGCTGAGGGAAACATAAAGATCACAAACAGCAAGGATCTACGACTGGCAGAATTCTTTCTGGGTAAGCAATCGTGAAGAAACTAATCAGAGTCGGGCATGGGTTTGATGCCCATCGACTAGTAGAAGGGCAGATGTTGGTTCTTGGAGGGGTGGAGATACCCTATCACCAAGGGTTGCAGGGTCACAGCGATGCTGATGTTCTGATACATGCGATTTGTGACGCGTTATTGGGCGCATCAGGGTTGGGGGATATCGGGAAATTGTTTCCTGATACAGATGACCGAAATAGAAATAGAAACAGCCGCGAATTTCTGGCTGAGGTTCATCGGCTACTCCAATCTCATGCGATCGGAGTCGTTAATGTTGATGCGACACTGGTAGCCCAGGCGCCAAAATTAGCACCATTTGTTGATTCGATGCGATCGAACGTGTCTGCTGACCTTCAATTAGATCAAAGTTTCGTCAACGTAAAAGCAACAACTACCGAAGGCCTGGGGTTCACTGGCCGTGGTGAAGGTATAGCGGCGCACGTGGTAGTCCTGGTTGAACAATCTATAGCTTAACGCCGTAGCAGGATATAGAAGGCGCCGTGACCTCCATCGACTGGCTGTGAACAGCAATAAGCCAAGACACGAGGATGTTTTCGAAGCGTTTCAAGTGTAATTGCTCGAACGACCGACACCCTATCAGGGGAATTTATCCCTTTGCCCGTGATGATCATGACACACTGGTTGTCCGGGTTATTACAGGACGCAATAAAGCTGGTGATCGCGGTGGGGGTGGATGTCTGGGTGAATCCATGAAGATCAAGAATGTCAGCGATCCTCAATCGACCTCGTTTAAGCTCCCTCAATTTTCTTTTTTGGACACCACTTCTGTAAAAAAGGTCACCATCAAGATCGACCTTTCCAGGCTCAGCTATTGGGTCAACTTCAGGTAGTATTCTGTTTGTTCTCGGTTTATTTGGTGTGCCCCTAGAGTCTTGAGCCCGGAGTGGGGTGACCCCAGTCACAGATTTTCTGAATAAGCGATCGGGATCGTGCATAGCAACGCCGTCTATCAGTTAGATTGTTCGGTTAGGTATCGTTCAGCATCCAGAGCGGCCATACAACCTGAACCTGCTGAGGTTACCGCCTGGCGGTATACGTGATCTGTGACGTCTCCAGCCGCAAATACTCCTGGGATGCTTGTTGCTGTGGCTTTTCCATCCAGTCCTCCGTTGATCACAATGTATCCGCCGGTCATGTCCAGTTTGTCCTTGAATAGTTCTGTGTTGGGATCATGACCGATGGCAATAAATACCCCGTGTATATCAAGTGTTAATTTGTCGTCCGAGTTAACATCTTTTATTCGAATGCCAGTTACGCCTGCCGTGTCTCCCACCACCTCATCAAGTGTGTTGTTCCAGTGGATGGACACATTTCCATCACCAACTGATCGGGCGAACAGTTTATCCTGCATGATGGCTTCAGCCCTGAGCTGTTTGCGGCGATGAACCAAAGCGACAGAAGAGCAGATATTTGAAAGGTAAAGAGCTTCTTCAACAGCTGTGTTGCCACCGCCTATGACAGCAACGGGTTTGTCTTTGTAGAAAAATCCATCACAGGTGGCGCATGCCGAGACACCTTTCCCTTTGTAAAGTTCTTCTGATGGCAGACCCAGGTACCTTGCCGATGCACCGGTCGCGATGATCAGAGCATCACAGGTGTAGGTTGCCGAATCTCCATGTAGGCGGAATGGTCTATGGTCCAATTCGGCTTCATGAATATGATCGAATATGACGTTGGTTTCAAAACGTTCCACGTGCGCCAACATACGTTGCATTAGTTCGGGTCCTTGGACCCCTGTTGGATCTCCCGGCCAATTGTCTACATCTGTGGTTGTAGTGAGCTGGCCGCCCTGTTCAATACCCGTTATCAGGACGGGGCTCAGATTTGCACGGGCAGCGTAAAGGGCAGCGGTATAACCTGCGGGCCCAGACCCGAGGATCAACAATCGGCTATGAACCGGCATTTGCATGACAGGTACTCTTAACAGGTGTGGTTGAGTCGGAGTATGGTGGGATTAAGTGACGCGAGATAATCAACGAATCCGTAGCCGCTATCATAATGAGTTTGAACAGATACGGATAGGGGAGCATCATTCGGATTAAGCGCGGCTCTTGAATATTTCGATATAATTACACCGACTCATTTTTTACCGACCTACTTAACGATTATCATGGCCCAAGCAAAGTCGCCCAAACAAGTGGAACGGGCTGATGTCCGTACGTCACCGAGACTGTTGCGTCTGGGCAGGGAGGTATTGGTCATTGCTCTGGGAGCATTCACAGCCTATCTATTGATTTGTTTAGCGAGCTATTCAATCAGCGATCCAGGTTTCACGCACACGGGAGTCAGTAATGACATCGAGAATCTTGGTGGCAGATTTGGTGCTTGGTTTTCAGATTTGATGTTGAATGCATTAGGGTACTCTGCCTACTGTCTACCGATACTATTTGGTGTAGTGTGCTGGCGGCTGTTGCGGCAATCGGACAGTGAAGACATGGGTTATTCCCGGTTTGTTCATGGAGCTGGCATGATATTCGTGCTTTTTTCAGCTTGTGGTATCGAATTTCTGCATTATTTTTCTTTGTCACGCACTATGCCGTTTGAATCAGGTGGTTGGATCGGCGTCGTGGTGGGCGCGTGGGCCTTCGATTCATTTGGGATTGTCGGAGCGACGGTTGTATTTCTGGTGATCTTTATTGCTGGGATTTCATGGTCGCTTGATGTCAGCTGGTTCACAATTATGGATAAGGTCGGGGAGATGGCCTGTAAGTATTCGGAGTGGTTATGGCAGCGAGTAATAATTTGGTTTGATGAAGTGCAGGGATCCAGGCTCAAACGAAAGCGGCAAGATACAGTGGCAGAAATTAGACGAGATCGGGCCAAGAAGCAGCCCCCACGTATAGAGCCTAAGGTCACTGAAACCAAAGAGGGTGCCCGTATCTATAGGGAGAAGCAGTCCCCAATCCCCATGTTTGCGGAAGAAAAGGTGCCGCAAGGCTCACTACCAGCACTGGGGCTACTCGATAAGCCTGAGGCAAAAGTTCAAGGATACAGTAAGGAAACCTTGGAAATGATGTCCCGGTTGGTTGAGAAAAAACTCATGGACTTCAACATCGATGTGCGAGTGGAATCAGTCCAACCCGGACCTGTGATTACTCGTTTTGAAATTGATCCGGCGCCAGGGGTAAAGGCAAGTCAGGTCGTGAGTCTGGCTCGGGATCTTGCCCGGTCATTGTCGGTGATCAGTGTCAGGGTTGTCGAAAACATTGCCGGAAAAACATACATCGGACTGGAAATTCCTAATGAGCAGAGGGAGTCGGTATACCTGCTTGAAGGGCTGGCTTCTGAAGTCTACGAATCGAGCAAAAGCCCTTTAACAATTGTGTTAGGCAAAGATATTTCGGGGCAGCCTGTGGTCGATGATTTGTGCAAGATGCCGCATTTGCTGGTGGCAGGTACCACGGGATCGGGAAAATCGGTCTGCATCAATGCGCTGATATTGAGCATTGTCTACAAGTCGACCCCTGAGGACGTTCGATTGATCATGATTGATCCCAAAATGCTTGAGTTATCAGGCTATGACGGGATACCTCATCTACTGACGCCTGTTGTCACCGATATGAGCAAAGCCGCCAACGCGCTCCGCTGGTGCGTAGGCGAAATGGATCGCCGATTTAGGCTGATGGCATCCCTCAGCGTTAGGAATATCATGGGGTACAACCGCAAGGTTCTCGCTGCACTCAATTCTGGAAAACCGCTTCCAGACCCTTTGTATGAGCCGATTGGTGGCGAGGAAGATCATCCGCCACCAACGCTGGAAAAAATGCCCTACATAGTGGTAATAGTAGATGAGTTTGCCGATCTCATGTTGGTCGCAGGAAAGAAAATCGAGGAGCTGATCACTCGTATAGCACAACGCGCAAGAGCGGCTGGCATACATTTGGTGCTAGCGACTCAACGGCCTTCAGTGGATGTTGTAACCGGTTTGATTAAGGCAAATTTTCCAACTCGTATGGCTTTCCAGATGAGTTCTCGTGCTGATTCTCGTACTGTTCTGGACCAGATGGGAGCGGAGCAACTGCTGGGACATGGCGATATGTTATTTCTGCCACCTGGTACCGGCTATCCGGTCCGAGTGCATGGGTCTTTTGTCTCGGATCAGGATGTTCTCCGAGTTGCACAACATTTGCGCCAGAGTGGTGCACCGGAGTTTCTGGATGCTGTGATCGAACCAGAAGTCTCCGAGGAAATGGGCTCTGGAAGGGGCGACGCTGTTGGGGGCGAGGGTGATCCCTTATATGACCAGGCGCTCGCATTTGTTACGCAAACGCGACGAGCTTCAATCTCGGCGGTTCAGAGACATCTCAGAGTCGGATATAACCGCGCGGCGAGAATGATAGAAGCCATGGAGGCTTCAGGTGTGGTCGGGCCACTCGAAAACGGAAGACGTGAAGTCTTTGCACCGGCCCCGGTTGAATAGATAACTCGGCAACAATTAGTGACGGCGATCGACCAAGCTGTGCGCTGGATGCTTCTTTGGTTAGTCATGGGGGCCGGATTGTCACCGGCATGCGCAGGTGCAGATGGGTATGAACGGCTCGATCGTTTCTTTGAAAAAGTTACTACATTTAAGGCGAGTTTCATCCAAGTGGTTCTTGACGAAAACTTACTGGCCCTTGAGGAAAGCAGTGGGCTGCTGTGGATTGCTCGTCCAGGCCGCTTTCGGTGGGATTATGAATCTGTTCATGCCCAGAGTATTGTGGCTGACGGTGAGGTGCTTTGGCTCTACGATGTCGAACTGGAGCAGGTCACGCGCAGGGCGCAGGAGAGTGCAATTGGACAAACACCAGCGGTGTTGCTTTCGGGAGGGCAGCAATATCGGAAAGACTACAATGTAACGATATTAGGGCGCCAGGGTGCAGTTAACTGGATTTCACTAGTCCCAAAATTAAGCGATGGGAGCTTTGCAGAGATTCAATTGGGTTTCGAGGGTGAGACGCTTCGCCTTATCCAATTGCTGGATGAACTCAATCAAATCACGAGAGTAACATTGGCCAATGTGGTTGAAAATGAGCCGATCCCCGATAGTGTATTTCGGTTTGTCCCGCCGACTGGCGTCGATGTCATATCGGATGTTGAGTAGGTAGAATGTTGCAATTACTGGTTATAGGGTGCGGTGGTGCTGTCGGAGCGTTGATGCGCTATGGATTAGGGTTGCGTATCACTCTTCTCACAGGAAGTGCCTTTCCGTGGGGTACATTATTTGTCAATATATTTGGCTGTTTTCTGGCGGGTCTGTTACTGGCACTGTTTGTCACACGTATATCCTTAAGCGATTTGTTAAGAAATGGACTCCAGATTGGGTTGCTTGGGGGATTTACCACATTTTCGGCGTTTTCCATGGACACCCTTGCTCTGTTCGATCAGGGTTTGTGGCTGCGTGGTTTGTTGTACATTGTTACAAGCGTGATCGTATCTCTACTGGGTGCATACCTGGGAATGAGTGTCGGACGGAACTTTTGATAGTAAAGCCTTGAGGCAGGTCGAAGATGCTTGATCCACAACTACTCCGAAATAATACCGAGGAAGTGGCAAGAGTGCTACGACCCCGCGGGTATTTTTTTGATGTCGAACGGTTCCAGAGCTTAGACAAGGATCGCAAACAGCTTCAGATTAAACAACAGGAGTTGCAACATTCCCGTAACCAAAATTCAAAAGAGATTGGTAAACTTAAAGCAGCCAAAGAAGATGCAGCTGAACTTATCAAGAATACCGAACGACTAGGAGGGGAACTCAAATCCATCGGCGATCGCTTGCAACAGATTCAGCTTGAACTCAATGAACTGACTGCGGGCATGCCAAATATTCCACACGAGAGCGTGCCCCCGGGCGAGTCAGAGGATGACAACGTCGAGCAAAGACGGTGGGGTGAGCGACGGGATTTTTTGTTCGAAATATTTGACCATGTTCAGCTTGGCGAAGACTTGGGAATGCTGAATTTCGAACAAGCCACGAAGCTGACCGGTTCACGCTTTGTCGTGATGACAGCAGGCCTCGCTCGACTCCACAGAGCGCTGATTCAGTTTATGCTGGACCTTCACACCCAAGAGCACGGGTATGAAGAGACCTATGTGCCGTATATGGTTAACGCCAAGTCTCTATTCGGTACCGGACAATTGCCAAAGTTTGAGCAAGATCAGTTCGCAACCGATACTGATCCCCGCTACTACCTCATACCGACTGCAGAGGTACCAGTAACTAATCTTTATCGTGACGAAGTACTCGAATCGACTGAGTTGCCTGTTCGTCACGTCTGCCACACACCGTGTTTTCGCAGTGAGGCAGGATCTTACGGTAAAGACACCCGGGGTATGATCCGACAGCACCAATTTGAGAAGGTAGAGTTGGTCCAAATTGTTGAACCTTCGACATCATGGGCTGCCTTAGAGGAGTTGACTGGTCACGCTGAGACCGTATTACAGCGTCTCGAACTGCCCTACAGGGTCGTTACACTCTGCGCTTCAGATCTTGGTTTTTCTTCCGCTAAAACTTATGACCTGGAGGTCTGGCTTCCTGGTCAGCAGAGGTATCGAGAAATCTCTTCATGTAGTAATTTTGAGACATTTCAGGCAAGGCGCATGCGGGCTCGATGGCGCAATCCTGAAACGAGCAAACCAGAGTATGTGCACACCCTGAATGGGTCGGGCCTTGCTATAGGTCGGACATTGGTGGCAATCATGGAGAACTACCAGAATGAAGACCGGACAATATCGGTTCCAGAGGTACTACGGCCCTATCTGGGTGGATGTGAGAGGATCGAGAATGCTTGAGAGAGTTGTGCGCAATAGTCCAGCCACGGGAATGCCGGACGTGGGTATTTAATTGAGCATCCTTTCTGTCAATCGTCACCACCAAATATGCCCAGGATCTGGAGGAGACTGAGGAACAGATTGTAAATGGCGATATAAAGTGTGATGGTCGCCATGATGTAGTTTGTTTCACCGCCGTGTAAAATCTGACTGGTTTGAAACAGAATGAGTCCGCTCATCAGCAAGATAAACATTGCGGATACCGCTAAGGACAGTGCGGGGATTCCAAAAACCACGGCGCCTATTCCAGCGACAAATGCTACCAGGATGCCGGCAAACAGCATTCCACCCAAAAAGCTGAAATCCTTACGGGTTCGCAGGGCGTAGGCCGAGAGACCCAGGAAAATGACACCCGTACCGCCTAAGGCGGTCGTCACCACCTGGTGGCCGTTCGGGACAGCGGTCAAATAGAAATCGATGATAGGCCCCAAGGTCAGTCCCATGAATCCTGTCAGAGCGAACACCAATAACAACCCAAGTGCCGAATTCCGAAATCGACGGGTCAGATAAAGTAAACCGAAATAACCAGCCAGGGTAATCACAAGACCTGGATGTGGCCAGTTAAAGGCCATGGAGAGACCGGCGACGGCGCCACTGAAAAGCAGGGTCGCAGAGAGTAGTCCATAGGTATTTCGGAGGACCTTGTTATATTCCACAGCGCTGGAGGCTGGTCGGAGAGTGGCGACTTGTTCTCTATTAAACATAACGTGCTATTGCTCCCTGTTGGCGTTGGTTCACAACCGTATGCAGATATTAGGATAGGGCCATTCCACCAAAAATCAAGCGTTATAGCACTATGATTACTTGATCGTCATTCAATCTGCTGAAAGGTCATAACAAGAGAATGGGCTACAATTAGTCTAGACCGGTGAGGTGGCAGAGTTCGGTCGATTGCACTGGTCTTGAAAACCAGCATACCTTTGCGGGTATCGTGGGTTCGAATCCCACCCTCACCGCCATAACCATTGGGTCCTAGCCCAATACAAGGTGATCGAATCAGTAGATGACCGTTGTCGCCTATCAGAAGGTGGCAGGTCTAAGACGATAACTGAATGTTAAACTTCACTCCATTGTCTAGCAATTTTCCAAATCTTTTTTGATGTTAATTTCCTCCGAAACTCTGATGGAAATACACAGGGAAGGAAATACCCGCATCCTGGACTGTCGATATTTGCTCAACGACCCGGGATTTGGTGTTGCTTCATATCGAAGAGCGCATATACCAGGGTCGATTTATTTGGATCTGGCTGAAGACCTGTCGAGCCCTATTACAGCCAGAACAGGTCGACACCCATTACCCGCTGTGGACCAATTTGCGGAAACGGTCGGTAGGTGGGGGGTGGCAGACGATTCGATCGTGATCGCCTACGATGATGGACCAGGAGCGATGGCAGCTCGATGCTGGTGGTTGCTACGTTGGTTCGGTCATAAATCCGTTTATGTCCTTGACGGCGGTCTAGATGCTTGGGTCGAAGCGGGGGGTGTCTTAGTTGATGGCACTGAGTCGTATCCAATGGCTAAGTTTACTGGACGACCAAGACAAAACAATTGGACTGACGCTGATACGTTGATGCAGGTCATGGATGATCCAGTTCGGCTGATCATCGATGCAAGAGAAAACAAACGGTTCCTCGGTTTGGAAGAGCCAATCGACCGCATTGCGGGCCACATACCCAGCGCTATCAATCGACCATTTCAGCACAATCTTTCGGGTGGTCGCTTTAAATCAGCCAAAATATTGAAACAGGAGTTTATCGACTTGATCGGAAGCATTTCCCCGAATCAGGTTATCCACAGTTGTGGATCAGGTGTGACTGCTTGTCATAACCTTTTGGCCATGGAGGTAGCTGGCCTACATGGATCACGGTTATACGCGGGGTCGTGGAGTGAGTGGATCACAGATCCTAATCGCCCAGTCATCTCGTCGGTGTCTCGTGAATGCTGATGTGTAGTCTGCAAGCGGTACGGTCGTGAAGATACACGAATATCAGGCCAAACAGATCCTTAAGACCTATGGGTTCTCCGCGCCATCGGGGCGCGTTTGTTTTACTGTGGCGGATGCTGTGTCGGCGGCAGAAGATATCGGAGGCAGTCGATGGGCGGTGAAAGCCCAGATCCATGCAGGCGGGCGCGGAGAGGGTGGGGGTGTCGTGCTCGTTGGGGAGCTTGATCAGGTCGCTGATGCCGCAGAAAGAATCTTGGATATGACGCTGGTCACCGAGCAGACAGGTCCGGCCGGCCGTAAGGTGTCTCGTTTGCTGGTAGAAGGGGCGGTTGGTATTAGAGAAGAACTCTATCTTGGATTGGTTTGCGACAGATCAATTCAGAGAGTTGTCTTGATTCTGAGCTCGGCGGGTGGCACGGATATCGAGCAGGTCGCTAAGGAGTGGCCCGATGCCATCTCTCGCTACCCTATTGACCCATCAAAAGGTTTGGATACTACTGAAGTTGCTCAGATGGCCAGTAACTTAGGTATGGATACTGCTGTAGCTAAAGAAATAGGTGATCTGTCAGCAAAGCTCTATACGCTGTATTGGGAGAATGATGCCGTACTTGCTGAAATCAATCCGTTGGTCATCGATGTTCAGGGAAGCTTAATTGCTTTAGACGCAAAGCTCAGTTTCGACGGAAATGCCTTATTTAGGCAAACTGATCTGCTTGATCTACGCGATGAGGATGAGGAAGACCCAGGCGAAATAAGAGCTTCGGAATATGGATTGAGTTACATCTCGTTGGACGGGGATATAGGTTGTTTGGTCAATGGGGCAGGATTGGCTATGGCGACAATGGACATCATTACGCTGTACGGTGGCGCACCGGCGAATTTCCTTGATGTCGGAGGTGGTGCCGCCACCGAACAGGTGGCCAAGGCGTTTGAAATAATGTTGGAAAATAGAAAGTTAAAAGCGATTTTGGTCAATATATTTGGCGGTATCATGCGCTGTGACGTGGTTGCGCAGGGCCTGCTTGATGCGGCTAGAACGGTCGAGTTAGAGTTACCGGTTGTCGTTCGTTTAGAGGGAGCCAATGTTGAACAGGGGCGCAGTCTATTGGCGAACGCAGGACTTAAAATCCTTACGGCAAATTCAATGGACGATGCCGCCCGCAAGGTTGTAGATGCCGCAGGAGCTTATCGTGTCGATTCTGATTGATAAATCCAGCCGGGTTGTGACTCAGGGTATTACCGGTTCAACAGGGCGATATCATACCCGCGCTTGTGTGGATTACGGGTACGGGGAGCAAGCGTTTGTTGCTGGTGTTACACCCGGGAAAGGTGGAACTATGTTCGACAAAATTCCGGTATTTAATACTGTATCAGAAGCACGCAAGGAGACGGGATGTAATGTGTCCGTAGTATACGTGCCACCGGCACATGCAGCTGGCGCCATAGACGAAGCCGTGGACGCCGGAATAGAACTCATTATTTGCATCACTGAAGGTGTTCCGCTGAAAGATATGCTTTTGACCCGACATCGAATGTCGGGAAAAGCAACGGTCCTGGTCGGTCCGAATTGTCCAGGGATCATTACGCCCGATCAGCTGAAGATCGGAATTATGCCCGGCTATATCCATCAGAAAGGTTCAATCGGTGTAGTTTCAAGATCGGGCACGTTGACCTATGAAGTCGTTCATCAATTGAGTCAACAGAATCTGGGACAGTCAACTTGTGTCGGAATAGGTGGTGACCCTATCAATGGCTTGAAGCATTTGGATGTCATGCGTCTTTTCAACGAGGACCCCGATACCGAGGCTGTTGTACTGTGCGGAGAGATCGGGGGCAGCGACGAGGAAGATTGCGCGGCCTGGATGAAAGATCACATGTCCAAGCCGGTGGTTGGATTTATTGCGGGGTTATCCGCGCCACCTGGTAGGCGGATGGGTCATGCGGGTGCGATAGTCGCAGGCGGTAAAGGAACGGCTGAAGAGAAAATGGCGGCACTGGAAAATGCCGGTGTCTTTTTGGCAAGAAATCCAGCAGAAATTGGTAGCACCATGAAGCAGGCCTTGATGCGATAGATAATGTAGATAGTGGCCGGCCTATTTCAAGGCAGCTAGAACTTTTTCTATACTGTCCTTGGCATCGCCGAATAGCATCTTTGTTTTATCCCGGTGGAAGAGGGGATTATCGACACCTGCGTATCCCGTTGCCATACTCCGTTTCAATACTATAGTGGTGTTTGACTTCCAAACCTCGAGTACAGGCATTCCTGCTATCGGACCATCGGGATCTTCTTGGGCTGACGGATTTACGATGTCATTTGCACCAATCACGAGAACCACATCGGTATCCGGGAGATCATCGTTTATTTCATCCATTTCAAGAACGATGTCATAAGGTACTTTTGCCTCCGCGAGGAGAACGTTCATGTGGCCCGGCATTCTGCCGGCAACTGGATGTATGGCAAATCTCACATCGGTGTTATTGTTGCGAAGAATCTTGGTTAGTTCTGATACGGGGTGCTGTGCGTGAGCTACCGCCATGCCATATCCTGGTACGATGACCACGCTGTCGGCTTCTCGTAGCAATTGTGCGGACTCATCGTGGCTGATCGAAATTACCTGTTGATCGCCAGTCGATGATGAACTCGAACTGACTGACCCACCAAATCCTCCGAGAATCACTGCAAGGAAACGACGATTCATGGCGCGACACATGATGTAGCTCAATATTGCTCCACTGCTTCCGACCAGTGCACCCGTTACGATCAGCAGGTCATTTGCGAGCATAAAGCCAGTTGCTGCAGCGGCCCAACCCGAATAGCTGTTGAGCATAGAAATCACAACCGGCATGTCTGCACCGCCGATTGCCAAAACCATATGTGCTCCAAATATCAGTGCCAGTACTGTGGCAATAATGAGAGCGCTGACTCCAGCGTCCAATCCTGTCATGGAAATAAATTGCCAGCCAAACCACAAACAGGCAAGCCCTATGGAAATGTTGATTAGATGTCGGCCCGGGAGGGTGAGAGGCCGGCTGTTAATAATCCCTTGAAGTTTTCCGAAAGCAATAACCGACCCGGTAAAGGTCACTGCGCCTATCAATACTCCTAAATAGATTTCAATATTGTGAATAGTTCTTTCTACGTCGAAATATTCAACTGTAGGATCAAGGAACGTTCCGAATCCGACCAAAACAGCTGCTAATCCCACAAAGCTGTGGAGCAGCGCGACCAGTTGGGGCATGGCGGTCATTTGAACGCGGGCAGCGACTAATGCCCCAATACCACCGCCAGACACCATCAGAATAATGATCAGTGCGTAATTACCGACACCTGGGTTGTAGATTGTGGCAACGATAGCAATCGCCATCCCAAGGATGCCGAAAAGGTTGCCTCGCCGAGCACTCTCCTGGTTGCTCAATCCACCAAGGCTGAGAATAAATAATACGCTGGCCGCAATATAGGCTGAGGTGATAATACCGGCAGACATGTTCAGATATCCCTCCGAAACATTCGCAGCATTCTGTGTGTCACTAGAAAACCGCCACTGATATTGATACTCGCGATCAGCAAGGAGATAGCTGCGAGCAGAACGACCAGTGAAGATCCTGCTTCAATCTTTAGCAGAGCTCCGATCACAATAATTCCGCTAATGGCGTTGGTTACACTCATCAGAGGGGTGTGTAGTGCAGGAGAAACATTCCAGATCACTTGCCATCCGATAAAGATGGCCAGGATAAACACTGTAAAGTGATTCATGAAAGAACTGGGTGCGACAGCACCTACACCGAGGATGATTGCCATAACCACACCGAGGCTGATCAGGGTGGTGATGTTGTTTTGTTTGTCGGGCAACTTAACTAAGCCTGGCGCAACATTCGGAGGCGGAGACCTGGATGGTTCAGCTGGTATCGCAGGTTCGATCTTCGGTGGGGGCCAGGTGATTTCCCCAGAACGAGTGACGGTCATGGAGCGTATAACATCGTCATCCATGTTAAGTTCGATATGTCCGTTTTTTTCTGGGCAGATGTCAGTCAGAAAATGTCGGATGTTGGTTCCGTAAAGCTGGCTTGACTGCGCCGCCATTCTGCTGGGAAGGTCGGTATATCCAATCACGCGTACACCGTTAACGCTGGTTACGCGGCCAGGTTGGGTGAGTTCACAGTTACCACCTTGCTCAGCAGCCAGGTCAACAATAACACTGCCGTCTTTCATAGCATCTACCATCTCGGCCGTGATCAAACGTGGTGCGGGTTTGCCGGGTACAAGGGCCGTGGTGATTATGATATCCACCTCTTTGGCTTGTTCCATAAATAGCGCCATTTCCGCAGCAATGAATTCTTCACTCATTGTTTTCGAATAGCCCCCGGCTCCACTGCCATCCTCAGCAAAGTCCAGCATTAGAAACTCAGCACCCATGCTCTCAACCTGTTCTTTTACCTCGGGCCGGGTATCAAACGCACGGATGCTTGCGCCCATGCTTCCAGCAGCGCCTAGCGCAGCGAGTCCCGCCACGCCGGCGCCTATCACCAGTATCTGGGCCGGAGGTACCTTGCCGGCAGCGGTGATTTGGCCAGCGAAGAACCTGCCAAACTCGCCAGCCGATTCTATGACCGCGCGATAACCCGCAACATTTGCCATAGAGCTCAGTGCGTCGAATTTTTGCGCTCGAGAGATTCTGGGCACAGCATCCATTGCCAGGACATAGGCTCCGGTATCCGACAGACGAGACAAAAGCTCTGAATTCTGTCCTGGCCATATGAAACAGATTAGTGTCTGTTCTGGGCTAAGAAGTGATGCTTCGTGAAGCCCGAGGTCGGGGTGCTCTGATGGCGCTCTTACCTTGAGGAGAATATCACTGGATTCCCAGATCTCCACTGAACTGGTGACAATCGCAGCACCGCTTTCGGCATACGCAGCATCTGAGAAGCTCGCAGCTCGGCCGGCATTGGTTTCGAGTTTAACGGTGAAGCCCAACTGGGTCAGGTGGGTAACGACCTCAGGAGTTACAGCTACGCGATATTCTTCAGGATAAATTTCTCTGGGTATTCCTATTTGCATACCGCTAATTTGCACCTTCAATGTTATTGCTTCTTGTGTAATATGCCTGTCCGGTTGCCAAGCGCGAATCTGATGCACTGTGGCGTCAGTGTACAAACGCGAATGAACGGCAGGCGCAGGTCAATCGACAACTCGATACACAGCTAGTGCTGTCCGTATCGAATCAACTGGAAATCCGGTATCCTTCCCCTTCCGCAATTATAGTTCATCCGAACCCGATTTATGATGGCAGAGCCAGGAGAAATTTTTCAGGATCTAAGTGATTGCGCCCGTCGAATTGAAGGGCTCAGGGGGTATCTTTGACTATGACTCTCGAAAAGAGCGTCTCGAAGAAATACTGCTTCGGTTAGAGGATCCTTCACTGTGGGATAATCCCGAAGAAGCTCAGCGCCTCGGCCAGGAACGAGCCCGACTCGAGGAAACAGTAGGACAACTAACTGATCTGTCTCGTGTATTCAACGATTTACTTGATTTGCTTGAGCTTGCACGACTTGAAAATGATGATGAAACAATAGAGGAGGTAGCCAAAGAATCTGAGGGGGTCAAACAGAAACTGGAGAAGCTCGAGTTTCGGAGAATGTTTTCCGGTGAAGCGGATGAAGCTAGCGCTTTTGTCGATATTCAGTCCGGTTCTGGAGGGACTGAAGCGCAAGACTGGGCAGAAATGCTACTGCGAATGTATTTGCGCTGGTCAGAATCAGCCCGATACTCGGTCGAACTGGTTGAAAAGTCAGAAGGCGAGGTTGCCGGTATAAAAAGCGCGACCATCCACGTTAGTGGGGGATATGCCTATGGTTACCTCAGAACCGAAACTGGTGTCCACAGGCTGGTCAGAAAATCTCCTTTCGATTCGGGGAATCGGCGACATACGTCATTTGCCTCTGTGTTTGTTTATCCTGAGGTAGATGACCGATTTGAAGTTGAAATCAATCCTGCGGACCTTCGAGTCGATACTTACAGGGCAAGCGGTGCGGGTGGACAGCATGTGAATAGGACTGATTCTGCAGTCCGGATTACGCATCTTCCCAGTGGAATTGTCGTGCAATGCCAGAATGATCGTTCCCAACATCGCAATAGAGCAGAAGCGATGTCCATGCTGAAATCTCGACTTTACGAGGCGGAGATGCGTGCGCGGCAGGATGAGCAGCAGAAACTAGAGAATTCTAAAGCGGACATCGGGTGGGGCAGTCAGATAAGGTCCTATGTTTTGGACCAATCTAGAATTAAGGACCTGCGTACGGGTGTGGAAACCGGCAATACCCAAGCCGTGTTAGACGGTGACATTGGACAATTTATCGAAGCGAGTCTAAAAGCTGGTCTATAAAGGCATTGAAAAGATAGAACTATGGTAAACGACATAAGCGAGCAGACCGCACAGCGGAAAGAGAAACTGGCCAAGTTACGTCAGCTGGGAAATCCATACCCCAATGATTTTCGACGAGACAGCTGTGCAAAGGATGTGCTTGAGCAGCATGAAAAACTTGCCTCGGAAGAGCCCGAAACAAGAGGTGGCGAAATCAAGTTGGCTGGGCGGCTTATGTCCAGACGCATCATGGGCAAGGCTAGTTTCGCACATATTCAGGATGAGTCGGGCAGGATCCAGCTGTACGCGCAGCGCGACCGGCTACCTGATGGCCAATATAATGAATCGTTCAAGAAATTTGATATTGGAGATATTATCGGCGTCATCGGGAAGCCATTTATCACTAAAACAGGTGAATTGACGATCGAGGTGTCACAGTTTCAACTGCTGGTTAAATCGTTACACCCATTGCCCGAAAAACATCATGGGCTGACAAATGTAGAAATTCGCTATCGTCAGAGATATATAGATTTACTGGTCAGCGAGACTTCACGTGAGGTATTTCGTAAGCGGGCCGCTACCATCAGGTCGCTTCGTAAGTTTCTGGATGATCGGGGCTATATCGAAATCGAGTCACCGATCATGCAGGCGATTCCAGGCGGTGCGAATGCAAAACCCTTCGTTACACATCACAACGCACTTGATCGGGATCTTTACCTCAGGGTCGCCCAGGAACTCTATATTAAGCGGTGCCTGGTCGGTGGTTTTGAGCGAGTTTACGAATTAAACCGGAATTTTCGTAACGAGGGGTTGAGTACTCAGCACAATCCAGAGTTCACGATGCTTGAATATAACGAAGCCTATCTTGATTACAACGAGTACATGGATCTAACCGAAGAGATGCTCAGAATAGTTGCTCAGAACGTCAACGGCACCACAAAGCTTGAGCATGAAGGGCACAGTATCGACCTGGCCAAACCTTTTGAAAGACTAAGTATGCATGAAGCTGTCCTGAGGTATAACCCCAAACTTGCCAGCGCTGATCTTAATAATCAAAAAACGATGGCAAGCATGCTTGTAGCTCGTGGTGTTGAACTCGATTCAGATTTGTCGGTGGGCGAGATGTTGATGCGGCTGTTCGACGAGACCGTGGAGGATCACCTCATACAACCGACCTATATAACGGCTTACCCCGAGGCAGTCTCACCGTTAGCCAGACGCAATGATGATGATTACTCTCTGACTGATCGGTTTGAACTATTTATAGCGGGGCGGGAGCTGGCTAACGGATTCTCAGAGTTAAACGATGCAGAAGATCAGGCGACACGATTTGAGCGGCAAGCAGCTGCGAAGTCTTCTGGTGATGAGGAGGCTATGTTTTTTGACCAGGACTACATCACCGCGCTGGAGTATGGTTTGCCACCCAATGCTGGCGGTGGACTCGGTGTTGACCGTTTTGTGATGTTGTTGACGGGGTGTTCGTCGATCAGGGACGTGTTGTTGTTCCCACACCTGCGATCTGATAGCAGCAATTAGGCGCTTTGGCCTGTTCCCCCAAGATGCTCTGATTGCCTGCGAATTGCCATGATCCGGCCACTGGAGCTGTTGATTGGGTTGCGCTATACCCGAGCTAAAAGGCGCAATCATTTTATCTCCTTTATCTCGATGACCTCAATGATGGGAATTGCGATCGGTGTGTGGGCATTGATCACTGTTCTATCCATCATGAACGGCTTCGAACGTGAACTCAGAGAAAGGATACTTTCAGTCGCATCACATGTAACCGTCAGTGGTCACGATGGATGGCTTAGCGATCAGGAAACGGTTAATCACGAGATCACTAAACGGCCAGAAATTCTAGCATCGGCACCATTTATTCTCGGTCAGGGCCTTTTGATGGGTGGCCGAATGGTCAAAGGAGCTTTGATCCGAGGCGTGTTGCCTACAGAAGAGGTCGGTGTCTCCAATTTGTCTGAGAGTATGAAACAGGGCGATTGGAACGCCCTAGAGTCGGGAAAATGGCGGATTGTTCTCGGATCCGAGCTCGCGCGACAACTGGGTGTGTCGGTGGGTCAGAAAGTAACCCTGGTTGCTCCGAAGGGTCAGATTACTCCGGCTGGGCTTTTGCCCAGGCTGAAACGATTTACCGTAGCGGGAATCTTTGAGCTCGGCATGTACGAGCACGATAGTGGTTTAGCAATACTGCATTTGGGTGATGCGGATCGGCTCTTTAAGACGGAAGGCTTAGTCAGCGGCCGGCGGTTGAAGCTTGCAGACCTATACCAAGCGCCCCGAATAACAGAGCAACTTTCCAGATCTCTGGGGGCGGGGTACCGCGTAACTGACTGGACAACCCAACACATCAATCTTTTCCGAGCGATAAAAATAGAGCGGCGCGTGATGTTTATTATTTTGCTGCTCATCGTTGCGGTAGCTGCATTCAATATCGTGTCTACTCTGGTGATGCTGGTGACTGATAAGCGCTCAGACGTCGCTATTTTACGGACTCTGGGGTTGGGACCGCGCAGGGTGATGGCTATTTTTATGATTCAGGGTACATTGATCGGACTTATCGGGATATTTATCGGCGGTATCTCGGGTGTAATAACAGCTGTAAATGTAGAAACGCTGGTCCCTTGGTTGGAGGGACTGTTTGGAATCGAGTTCTTTCCGTCAAGTGTATATGTGATCACCGACTTTCCCGCTCAGCTAAAGTGGAGGGATGTTTATCAGATTATCTCCATTTCATTTGTATTGAGTATTGTCGCAACGTTGTACCCAGCGTGGAGGGCTTCGAGGACTGATCCGGCTGAGGTATTGCGATATGAGTAACCCGGCTAATCCGATTCTGGAATGTTCCGGGCTATATAAATCGTTTACAGAGGCCGGTACCCTAGTCCAGGTACTTGACGATATCAACTTGACAGTGTCAGCGGGTGAAACTATCGCCATAGTCGGCGCCTCAGGCAGCGGGAAGAGCACATTTTTGCATTTACTGGGCGGTCTGGATAGGCCAACTCAAGGCAGTGTTCAATTATGCGGTCAGTCTCTGGCAGGTTTGAGTGATAAGGCAGTCGGCTTGCTTCGGAATCGGTCGCTTGGTTTTGTTTATCAGTTTCATCACCTCCTACCGGAGTTTTCCGCTTTGGAAAATGTAGCGATGCCGCTATTGATTCGCGGTGAGTCTCATACTTCAGCGTTATCGGACGCATCACGGTTATTGGAAAAGGTAGGCTTAAGGGCTCGGGAACATCATAAGCCAGGCGAACTCTCCGGAGGAGAGAGGCAGCGTACTGCTGTAGCTCGCGCCCTGGTTGGACAGCCCGACTGTATCCTGGCCGACGAGCCAACAGGGAACCTTGATTACGAGACAGCAAATTCAGTTCAAGAACTCTTTTTCGCTCTCAATAGCGAGTTTGATACGAGTCTTGTCATGGCTACCCACGATCTTGGGTTGGCACGGAAACTTGATCACACCTACAAGCTAGCGAACGGAACGCTACAGAATATTTCCGCTTAGTCCAATAACTTGATTGTCCAGCGATATCCCATAAAATGTAGACAGAAAAAATCAAGGATGATATCGGCGGGCAAGGATGCCTCGAATATTTGCCATAGCATTAGCTTATACAGCTGGCGCACTGCTTATTCATTTGTGCGCCACGTTGACTGCGGTTTTGTGGGCTTGTTGTATAGGGTGCCTCTGCTTTGTGGTAGCAAGGGGCTGGACTCGTTATTTAGCTTGTATAGGGTTCGGCATATTGTGGGCCACAGTTTATGCGCAATATCAGTTAGAAAAACGTCCTGATCGGCAATTCTTATACCAACCAGTTACTGCAGTCGGAGTAGTAAACAGCATCCCTGTTGTTAGAAAGACTCACACACAATTCGAATTTAGACTTGATCGGCTAACTCGCGGGACAGTGACAAGCGCCAGCCGTAGTAACGTTCGACTGCGTTGGTATGGGGATCGACCGTTACTGGAACCAGGGCAGAAGTGGCAGCTGCAGATAAAGCTGAAGCCTGTTCGTGGGTATCGCAACGTGGGCACCCACGACCGGGAGTTAATGTATTTCCGAGATCAGATTCAAGCAACTGGTTACGTCTATAAAGCAATTCCTCTCCTGATAGGAAAAGATGAATCAGAGAATATTATCCTCTCTCTCCGTAATCGTCTCCGGTTAAAGATTCAAAGTGCCTTGGGGGAGCAATCTGCCCTAGGTATTATTTTGGCTCTTGCTATAGGGGAACGCTCGGGCATTTCTGCACAACAGTGGAAGATCTTTCGAATGTCCGGCATCGGACATTTGATGGCGATTTCTGGTTTGCACGTTGGTTTAGCAAGTCTTTTTGGTTGCCTCATCATTAGGTTACTGTGGCGTGTAGGCCTATTGTCAGGCGGCAGAATCCCACGCCCTCACCTGGTATCGGCAGGAGGCCTTTTGTTTGGATTGGTCTATGCCGCTTTAGCAGGTTTCCCACTCCCGGCGGTAAGGGCGTTGACGATGTTATCGACGTATACGGTTATAGGAGTCTTGGCTAACCGGATGTATCGTCCGGAGGTATTTCTTGGTCTTGCAATGCTAACGGTGGGTATTCTGAATCCAATAGATGTGAGTTCAGCTGGGTTTTGGTTGTCTTTTGTAGCGGTGTGGGTCATCTTCCGCGCACAAAAGGTTTATCGAAAAAATTATTCGACTGATAGTGACCGTCCATTTGGAAACGGGTCGGCTAGATATGTGGTTCGGGATTACGTATTCACCCTATGCGTCATCCAATTGGCTTTGTTTGTCGGTTTACTGCCTGTACAGGCATTGTATTTCGGAAACTTATCTCTCGTTTCACCCTTTATAAATCTATTTTATGTTCCAGTATTTGGGTTACTGGTTGTCCCAATGATTCTGAGTGGTTGTTTTGGCCTACTCTTCATTGATGAGTCAATTGGCGGAGGGCTTTTATCCGCCAGTGGATGGCTGATAACTTGGCTTTTGGAGCCGCTAAGCTTGCTTAATCGGTTTAGTTTTTCCACCCTAGATCTTTCCGTCAACAACCAACTGCTCTTGGTTGTTGGGGTATTAGTAGTCACGATCTTTTATGTTAGAAAGCTCCGGATATTCTTAATAGGAACTATGTCAGTGATTCTATTGGCCGGCTCAACACTTACTTCCGACCTCAGAAATCATGAAGTACGGATGCGGGTTTTTGACATTGGTCAAGGACTGGCGATTCTGATTCAGACGCGTGATCACGCGATGTTGTTTGATGCCGGACCAAGCTTTGGGCAGTTCAGTACAGGAGAACGAGTGCTGTTACCGGCGCTCAAGCGATACGGGGTCACCCGGTTGGATCGAGTAATAGTAAGTCACGTTGCCGCTGATCACGCGGGTGGACTGGACGCTATATTGCTCAACATGGTTGTGGATGATGTTCTATCGGGGGAACCTGAGAGGCTTGAAGGTAGCCGAGGATGTCACTCTGGAGAGACTTGGTTCTGGAACGAAGTCGAATTCCGGATTTTATGGCCAGTTGGTGATGCTCGCCTGACCTCCAACAATCGATCGTGCGTTGTACAGGTAATTACCGGTGGTGGACGCATTCTCCTGACTGGGGATATCGAGGTAAAAGCTGAACAGGCTCTGGTCAGAGACTACGGAACCGAACTAGAATCCTCGGTACTGGTAGTCCCGCACCATGGATCGAACACCTCATCTACACTATCTTTTCTATCCACTGTGCGAGCGAAAATTGCGGTTGTGAGTGCGGGCTCGCATAATCGCTATGGACATCCCAGCCCAGAGGTAGTCGACCGATATAAACGGCTGGGCATCCGCTTGCTTAATACTTCGCAACACGGAGAGATCATCATCAAAAGTGGTAACAGAAAAGACACAGTTCGCACTTGGGCTCGATATCATCGGCGTTTCTGGCACAGTTGATACCATGCTTACCTCAACACACCGATTGAGCACACATTGTCTGTAGAATCACAACCAATACGGTAATTCAAGGCGCGCGAGGTCCATTGGATGTTCGAACTAATCAGTAGCGGTGGGTGGCTAATGGTGCCGATTATTTTGTGTTCTGTGACCGCTGTTGCCATCATTATCGAGAGATTATGGACATTAAAGAAAGACAGCGTTGCACCGGCTGATCTCGTTAAAGATATTGAACACTTGCTGGAGCAACACCAACTAACGGATGACCGACTTGAGGAACTCGAACACAGTTCATATCTCGGTCGAATTCTCGTTGCAGGACTGTCTTTTTCTAATCAAGCGCCTGCCGATATCCGCAGGTCCATCGAAGAGGCGGGTCGGCACGTTGTCCATGAACTTGAAAAATACCTCAATGCGTTAGGCACTATAGCTGCAATAACGCCCCTGTTGGGACTGCTTGGAACGGTGATTGGAATGATCAAGGTCTTTGCGGCAATTACTGCGGTTGGTGTGGGTAACCCCCAGATTCTGGCGGGAGGTATCTCAGAAGCTTTGATCACAACTGCGGCAGGTTTATCAGTGGGCATCCCAAGTCTCATGTTCCACCGTTATTTCAAGGGAAAGATTAATGAACTCACCGTCGATATGGAACAACATGCGTTACGACTGCTGAACCTGATGCAAGGAAACTCGAAGCTGTGAGATTCTCCCAGTATCGAGAAGAAGAAGTCGGAATCAGTTTAACGCCGTTGATTGATGTTGTATTCCTGCTTTTGATCTTTTTCATGGTCTCGACGACGTTTTCCAAAGAATCTCAGCTGAATCTGCGGTTGCCGACCAGCGATCTTCCTTTAGAGACAACGCTGGAGGAGGAGGTAATTTTGATCAGTATTTCAGAGCAGGGCCAATATGCCTTAAAGCGTGGAAACGATTCATCGGATAAGATGTATAACGGCAGTGACGCTGTGGAGTTGTCTGAGCAATTGCAAGTCCTTGTTTCAGGTTGGGACGACCCAGTCGTTATCATTCGCGCAGACCGTTTGGCTACCCATCAGTCGGTTATGACAGCGTTGGATGCTGCTCAGCGGGCTGGTCTTTTCAAGCTGACGTTTTCAATGCAGAAACAGCCTTGAGCGCCTTGACTCGGTTAACCTATTGAGCGGATTGCGTATATTCCAGCGACTACTTGGCTATGTCTGGCCCTATCGACTGGTATTTTTGTTGAGTATAGTCGGCATGGTTTTTGTTGCTGCTGCGGAGACCGCGTTTGCTGCACTTCTAAAACCAATCATGGATGGCGGATTTATCGAACGCGATGCCGCCATGATCAAGTGGGCACCAGGCGTGCTGGTCATTATCTTTTTGGTGCGTTCTTTGGGGTCATTTTCTGACCAGTACTGTATATCCAGGGTTTCCCGTTATGTGGTTTATGACTTAAGGGCTTTGATGTTCGATCGTATGATCCGACTACCCAGTCGATATTTTGATCAGCACCCGTCATCCCTTCTGGTGTCTAAACTGGTTTATGACGTTGAGCAAGTTGCTGTAGCCAGTTCGATAGCAATACGGATATTTGTCAAGGACAGTATTTTGTGTGTTGGGTTATTGAGCTGGATGGTGTATCTAAGCTGGCAACTTACGCTTGTGTTTCTCGTAGTCACTCCGATTGCGGCGATCATAATGCGAAAAGCTAGCCGGCGATTCAGAAAGACAAGTGAAGCTATCCAGCGATCAATGGGCTGGATAACACACTCAGCAAAAGAAGCATTCCAAGGGCACCGCGTTGTCAAAGCTTATGGCAGTTACGATCATGAAAATAGACGGTTTGAACAGGCAAACCGTGATAACCGGACACAGTCGCTGCGAAAAGCTCTGGTGGCATCAATCAGTGTTCCGCTGTTAATATTTTTCGCCGGAGTGACGGTGGCGGTTATTATTTATCTTTCAATGAGTGGAGTTATCGAATCGCTTGTTAGTCCGGGTACTTTTGTTTCATATCTTGGTGCAATCCTGTTGTTAATGGGTCCCGTAAAGCGGCTTGCCCGCGTAAATGAACACCTCCAAACTGGTGTAGCCGCTGCTGAAAGTGTCTTTGAAGTGCTCGACAAAACGATCGAAGAAACTGGCGGCAGTAAGATAACTGACAAAATTGCCGGAGACATCGAATTCAGAAATGTCACGTTTCAGTACGAAATGACTGACAACAGTGCATTAAGAGATGTCTCGTTTCGAATCAATCGCGGTGAGACTGTGGCGCTTGTCGGCGCTTCAGGCAGTGGCAAGACGAGCATTGCTTCTTTATTGCTCGGATTTTATCGAGCCCAGCAAGGTGAAATACTGATCGACGGGGCTCCCATAGAAGACTATCAAATTGACTTTCTGCGCTCCCAGATTGGTTTTGCATCACAAGAGGCTGTGTTGTTTGACGGTTCGATTGAAAGCAATGTCGCTTACTCAGCCGCTCAAATTGATACGAAGGTGCTTGCTGAGGTGGTTGAAGCATCCAAGATTTCTGCCTTTTCGGGTAAGTTACCTGATTTACTAAAGACGTCTATTGGGGAGCAGGGTGTTAGGCTTTCCGGCGGGCAAAGACAGAGACTCACCATCGCCCGAGCACTCTACAGGTGTGCGCCGATTCTCATTATGGATGAAGCAACTTCTGCCCTGGACAATGTTTCTGAGAGTCAGGTTAAAGAGGGTATCAAAGCGCTATCGGCTGAACGAACTGTACTGATAATTGCACACCGTTTAAGTACGGTGGTCGAGGCTGACCAAATATTGGTTTTGCAGGACGGTAGACTTGTGGAACAAGGTACGCATCGGCAGTTGCTGGAAATAGATGGTCATTATGCTGCCTTGCATTTTCAGCAAAAAAGAGGGGAGTTTCAGAGTACGGATCACAATGCCTGATGGGTGCAGTTCCCAAATTGTTGCTTAGGTCGTGGTATGCCCCGACGTGGGTTACGGTTCTACTTATGCCTGTGAGTTTTCTTTATCGGGCTTTCATGGCGGTTCGGCATCTGTTGTATAAATCAGGCGTATTTGCGATTCAGGAGTTCGATGTGCCGGTTATCGTGGTTGGTAACCTGACTGTTGGTGGAACAGGTAAGACGCCACTGCTTATTCACCTAGCAAAAGAGTTGGTCGCGCATGGATACAAACCTGGGATAGTGAGCAGGGGGTACGGAGCTAAAGGCCCGTACCCGGTTCGGGTAACTCCAAGTACGGAAGTATTGCGTAGTGGTGATGAACCGCTGCTTATCGCTCGAAGTCTCAATGTACCGGTGGTCGTTGATCCAGACCGTGTGAACGCGGTGAGTGAAGTCCTAAAAACAGGCCCCGTAGATATTGTGTTATCAGACGACGGTCTCCAGCATACTCGACTGGGGCGCCAACTGGAGATAGTTGTCATCGATGGTAAACGTGGGCTCGGTAACGGTCTACTACTGCCTGCGGGTCCATTGAGAGAGCCTCCAAAGCGGCTAAACTCAGTGAACGTTGTAGTGCGTCATGGGGGAGTTCCCAAGCCCGGTGAATCTTCCATGGAGACCAGTTTAGGCGCTGTAGTCAATATCAACGACGGGCGAGAGTCGACTTTAGTATCCTTTAAAAAGAAAAAATGTGTGGTCATAACCGCTATCGCTAACCCCGATCGATTCTTCCAGCAACTATCGGATGAAGGCCTTCAGTTTGAGCGAGTAGAATTTTTTGACCATCATTATTTTTCTTTGGAAGATCTGCAAAACTACCAAAACTCTACCGTCCTGATGACTGAAAAAGACGCTGTGAAATGTCAAACCCTAGCCGGACAAGACTGGTGGCAGGTGGGCCAAAACATCAGAACCGATGGTGAGGTTGTTGAATTGGTACTTCAAGCAGCGAGCGATGGATCCGTCGTATGAATTGTTCCTACCATATCGTGATTCCGGCGCGTTTCGATTCGCAAAGACTGCCCGGAAAACCATTGCTCGATGTCGCGGGTAAACCCCTTATCCAGCGGGTTTATGAATGCGCGCTTCAAAGCGACGCAGACACGATTACTGTTGCTACCGACAATCAACAAATCTTTGACGCAGTAGAGGCCTTCAAAGGAACGGTTTGCATGACCCGCAAAGACCACTTGAGTGGTACAGACCGAGTTGCGGAGGCAACACAGCTGTTGGGTTTAGCTGACGATGCTCTTGTCCTAAATCTTCAAGGAGATGAACCGCTAATGTCGCCTGTCTTGATCAATCAGGTAGCACGGGAACTGGTCAAAACACCTGATGCCATGATCTCCAGTGCCTGTTGCCCGATCCAATCTCTAGCAGAGTATCAGGATCCTAACGTCGTAAAAGTTGTCCGAAATCAACGGCAACTAGCTGCGTATTTTTCAAGGGCGCCGATCCCTTGGATCCGTGATGGCGGATCATCAGATCATCCGAACATGCAGTGGTCGGAGAGCCGTCGGCATTTGGGCATTTACGCTTATCACGTGGGCTACCTCACCCGTTTTTGCGAACTGCCGCCTGCGCCAACGGAGATGACCGAGAAACTAGAACAACTCCGAGCGTTGTGGCATGGCGATGCCATAGTGGTGTGTGATGCAAGTGTGATTCCAGGACCGGGGGTAGACTCCCCCCACGATCTTCGACGAGTTGTCGAATATTTTGAGTCATTACTGGCAACCGGTTGAAATACACGGCTAACTGACGCAATGACAGGGTCCCTCATGGTGGGTGTAGAAGGCCGATCGTTGTCGGTCCAAGAGAGGGAATGGTTGGGCCATCCATCCGTCGGGGGTGTAATCCTTTTTAGTCGAAACTATGTTGATCCGGCACAAATCACTGATCTCGTAGCCAGTATAAAGGCCATCAAATCACCGGAGTTACTGGTGGCAGTTGATCAGGAGGGTGGGCGAGTGCAAAGATTTGTCGCTGGGTTTACTCTATTGCCAGCGCAACATCAAATTGGAGTACTTTTTGAAAACGATCCTACCGGCGCTGAGGAACTCGCTTGGATTCTAGGGCGAGTCATGGGATTGGAATTGAGAGCAGTCGGCATTGATATCAGCTTTGCACCGGTGATCGACTTATTTAAACCCGACAGCAATGCTATCGGTGACCGAGCATTCCATTCGGATCCAGATGTAGTCATCTGTTTAGCAGGTGCATTATGCGCTGGTATGCGGGCTTCTGGGATCACGCCGATCGCTAAGCATTATCCCGGCCACGGCGGCGTCACAGCAGATTCTCACCTCACATTACCGGTGGATTCCAGGTCGATCGAGGCAATTAGATCTACGGATTTGAAGCCATATAGTGCTTATCGGAAAGTCGGTTTTAAGGGATTGATGACGAGTCATGTGATGTATCCAGCGATTGATAATCAACCAGCTACGTTTTCTACTCGATGGATTCAAGAGATCCTTCGCGAGGACTTGGGATTTACAGCCGCAGTATTTAGTGACGACCTAAATATGGCAGCCGCTCAAACGATCGAAGATATACACACACGCGTTCTATACGCGCTTACAGCTGGGTGCGACATGATTCTGTTATGCGACAACACGGCCGATTTGGATGCTGTACTGGAACGGGCCCCTTGCCAGGTGTCTTCAAACGCTAAATTAAGGCTCGAAACCCTTTACGGGTCCGAGCCTGAGCATTCGCATCAGAACCAATTTGCAGACTGGTGTAGTCGCCTCGCTAAGTTTGGCTGAGTTACTTTGCATCGCTGTCAGCACGTTCGATGTAGTCGCCAGTGTCCGTATTGATCCGAATTTTATCCCCAAGTTTGACGAACGCGGGTACGGTGACACGTATGCCTGTATCCACTGTCGCGGGTTTGCCTGATCCTGCTGCTGTCTGTCCTTTTACGACGGTCTCTGTATCGGTGACGGTCACGGTGACCGCCGTTGGGAGATCAAGGCCGATCGGATTGTTGTTATAAAAGTTAATCTGGACTTCAATATTGGGGGTCAAGTAACCTTTCTGCTCTGCAATCTCATCACCGGCAATATTGAGTTGCTCGTAGGTTTCAAGGTCCATAAACACCAGATCTTCTCCTTCTGGATAGAGATACTGCATTTTCCGAGGTTCCACATGTGCTTTTTCCAACTTCTCGTCAGAACGAAATCGTTCATTCAGTTTCGTGCCGTCCGCAATGGCTTTCATCTCTACTTGAGCGAAGGCTCCGCCTTTTCCAGGCTTGACATGTTCCTTTTTCAAAATTCGCCAGAGACGGCCCTGATGTTCAATGAGGTTGCCGACCCTTGCGTCAGATGCTGAAATCTTCATACTGATGATCCTAGAGAATGACGACGAGAGTTTAAGGCCTGGAGCGGTCGGCAACAATAGAATCGTTTAACAGTTATGCCCCATAAACAACCAAAAGTAAGTCAAGATCAGCGGCTACTTGCATCTAAGTGGTACGATCCCAACTGCCGAGCCTGTCCGCGGCTGGCCAGTTATCTTGATGAAACGAAACAGACTTTCCCTGACTATTTCTGTCGGCCCGTGCCTTGTTTTGGTGACCGGAACGCGAAATTGTTGATCGTGGGATTAGCACCTGGAAAGCATGGTGCCAATGCAACAGGTCGCCCCTTTACAGGGGATCACGCAGGCTTGCTTCTATATCGAAGCCTTTATCAATATGGGTTGAGCAACAATCCGGAATCTAACGCAAGAGGGGATGGGCTGCAGTTACACGGATGCAGGATTACGAATGCAGTCAAATGCTTGCCGCCTGAAAACCGACCGATCGGATCTGAGGTTAGAAACTGTATTGGATTCATACGCGCTGAGATACAGGACCTTCCCAAAGGTGCTGTCATTTTGGCACTTGGAAAAGTTGCACACGATGCTGTGATACGAGTATTCGAGTTAAAACTTTCGACTCACAAGTTCAGGCATGGGGGAGAGATAACACTGCCGGATGATCGGATCCTGTTGTCGAGTTATCACTGCAGTCGATATAACACGCAAACCCGCCGACTTACAGAACAAATGTTCACAATAATAGTAAGCAGAGCCAAGCAACTGTCTGGACTTGTTTGAAATGGACAGCGAGTTTGACGGGAAGGAATTTTGCAAGACAGTGTCCCGGTTGCCCGGCGTTTATGTGATGCTCGGGCGTTCATCTGAATGCCTGTATGTGGGTAAAGCAAAACATTTGCGTAACAGGCTTACCAGTTATTTTATTTCGACGCCCCAGAGTGGGAAGATACAACGAATGATTTCCAAGGTAGCCAGTATCCAAGTGCACATCACGAAGACAGAGAGTGAGGCCCTACTGTTGGAAAACACCCTAATCAAGGAGCATCGGCCCCGATATAACATTCTACTCAGAGACGATAAGAGTTACCCCTACATTCGCCTATCTGACAGTCACGATTATCCCGGTTTATCTCTTTATCGAGGCAGTACAGAGCAGAAGAACAAGTATTACGGTCCATTTTCCAGTGCAGCAGCTGTCAGGGAAACTTTGTCAGAAATTCAGAAGGTCATACCGGTTCGCCAATGCCAGGATAACTATTTCAGCAATCGGAGCCGACCCTGCCTTCAGTACCAGATTAAGCGATGTTCGGCACCGTGTGTCGACAAAGTTGATCGCTCTACCTATCTTGCTGACGTGGAGGACAGCGTTCTGCTTCTAGAAGGCAAGAATGAAAAGTTGGGGATATTACTGCAAAGAAAAATGGACCAGTCGTCCGAAAGTCTGGACTATGAATCTGCAGCGAGATACCGGGATCGAATTGCTGCATTACGCAAAGTGCAGGAAAAACAATACGTGTCCGGGGGGGTCGCCAATGCAGATATTGTAGTGGCAGTGGGTCGAGCTGATCGAGCCTGCGTGTCGGTGATGAGTATTCGAAATGGTCAGAATTTAGGCATGCGGCATTACTTCCAGAAGACATTACTGGATGAAACGACCAGCGAGATGCTCACGGCTATATTGCCGCAGTACTACCTCAGAAACCCGATACCCAAAGAATTAATAGTTCATCCGAAAATAGGCGGAGTCATAGAACTTGCGAAAATGTTTTCAGAAAAAGCAGGCAGAAAGGTAATCATTAAAGCCAATGTCCGAGACTATCGAGCCCAATGGTTAGAGATGGCCCTTCTAAATACAACTGAAAACTTGGAGCGCCACCTCGCAAGCAAAGATGCGTACACAACCCGCCTGAAGCAACTTTCGAAAACATTAGGCTTGGTAGTTGATCCGGTTCGCTTAGAGTGTTTTGACATCAGCCATACTGCGGGCGAAGCGACTGTTGGCGCCTGCGTTGTTTTTGATAAAGAAGGACCCGTCTCGTCACAGTACCGTCGATTCAATATGAAGAGTGTTAATGCGGGCGATGACTATGGTGCCATGCGGGAAGTTCTTCAGAGACGTTACAGGAAAGTTGTAGAGAACCAAGAAGCACTACCGGACCTTGTATTAGTTGATGGGGGGAAAGGTCAGTATCGAGTAGCGCAAGAGGTTTTGGACGAATTGTTATTAGGGGATATTCCTATTGTTGCGATCGCAAAAGGGCGAGACCGAAAACCTGGGAGCGAAAAACTCTATGTCTCTGGGCGGAACTCTGCATTGACCTTGCCTGGCATCTCGGCTGGACTTCACCTGATACAGCAGATTAGAGACGAAGCGCACCGGTTTGCAATAACAGGTCACCGTCAAAGACGTGCTAAGAGGAGAACTTATTCGACACTGGAGGATGTGCCAGGCATCGGTGCCATGCGTCGTCGGGCGTTGCTGCAGTATTTCGGAGGCCTCCAACAATTAAAGCGGGCGCCCGTTCAAGATTTGCTCAAGGTGCCCGGAATTAGTGATTCATTGGCAGAAAAGATTTATCATTTCCTTAGGCAGGACTGACCTCATATGCTCTGGACAATTCCAAATCTACTGACGTTACTGCGAGTCGCACTGATTCCAGTAGTGGTATTCATGTACTACCTGCCCGTTAGCGGGTTGTACGTTGCCGGTGTTTTCTTACTGGCAGGATTGACTGACTGGCTAGACGGGTTTCTGGCGCGTACCTTGGCACAAACTTCCAGATTTGGAGAGTTTCTTGACCCGGTTGCAGACAAACTGATGGTTGCCGTGGTTCTGATCTTGGTCGTGAGTGATGACATTTTGGTATCTAAGTTGTTCAGTTCACAGCTGTTTACAGTAGTTACGGCAGTCGTGGTTGGGAGAGAAATTGCTGTATCGGCACTTCGGGAATGGATGGCGGAACTTGGCAATCGGGGCAGAGTAGCCGTCGGATTTGGCGGTAAAATTAAGACAACTTCTCAGTTTATCGCGATCTCACTGTTGTTGGTGGGGCCTGAGGTTGAAGGTTTTCCGGTATTGATTTGCGGTGAACTGTTGTTTTACGTAGCAGGGGGACTCACGTTGTGGTCGATGGTCGTGTATCTAAAAGCAGCGTGGCCCGATCTTCGGAATCACTGATTGCATTGATTTTTCGGTTCCAGATTGGTTCAAGACGCAGGCGTCTGCCTCGCCTTAGTTTGCAGATTATGATCGCTCAGATGCTTGATAAATCTAAACAAACAATATTTTGGGTACAGCGCAATGCTTGACTGCTGTAAAATGTAAGACAGAGAAGCGGGTGTAGCTCAGTGGTAGAGCGTCACGTTGCCAACGTGAGGGTCGAGAGTTCGAATCTCTTCACCCGCTCCAAATATCCTCGATCGATGATTAAAACAAGATCTGGATGAGATCCGCGTGGTTCATGTCACAAAGACGTAAGGGTTGTAGTAGATTAGCTAAGCCACGTTAGGATCGTAATTAAGATAATTGCTGTACAAAGTTTTCTAATCTAAAATTACATTTTCAGCAAACGATTAACTACTTAATAAGTGAGCCAATCAAGCTCGATAGCTGTTTGCTGTCCGACCACCACTTGTTTCAGACTCCGCGGTATTTGCGCATCTTTCTCGCCTAGAGGTATGCGGCCACCCATGATTTCTGCTTTCAACTGTGGATACCGAGGTTTGAGATTTGGCTCGGCATAGCCGTCTGGGTAGATAGGCCGCCCCGACTTGGAATCATATTTGTCGCTTGCGCCGACGGTATGCATGATCTCATGGGCGATAACAACATTATTTGATTCAGACATGTGGGGCGCAGCAAAAGCATGCACCACACCAATTAGTCCCTTCTGCAAGCCGAGAGAATGGGGCAGGGAATTCACCAGTTTCGGATCGTGATAAAGAGCGAACACCTTGATGTCCGCATGTGGCTCAGTTTGTTGTTTTTCTACTTTCCACACCCAATAGCGTAGCTTCAGGCTCCACCACATCACGCTGAGCGTGTTGCGTGCCCGTGGTGGACTGGGGGGAAACGTAAACAGAGGAGTGGCTACACGAATAGTCACGGGCTGTTCAAGCTTAAGGCCATAGGCACGTCCTTGCTGGCTGAAAAAACGTTCAATGGCGGCGAATTGATCCGGTTCAAGATTTCGGATATAGGAGTCAGATGCCTTGCTGTGGTCAGCATTGATTGGATACACCAGTACCCATAAAGGCTCCTCCCAGTCTGTGCTGTCTCTACTCGTGAGCCAGGCACCACCTCCAACCAGAATCAGGATGTAGAGGAGGATGGCAATGCGGAAACGTCTGAACATGATTTAATGTTAATCCGATATTCCTTGAGAATGTTGGTGTTTCGTTCGGTCAATGCCGTACAAATCAACCCGAGGGTCCGCCTAACACATTGAAATATATGATATATGACGTCTTTAGAATTTCGGCATTCAACGCGGATCTCACTTTCTCTAACCCGTAAACCTAATCTGACGGATGTTTTAATTTATTACTCTTTTACAACAAATATTTGTATCATTTCACAATAGAGATGCACCGACTGACACAGACAGTGTGAGATAGATTGAAATGGATATCAGGCCTCTCGATGCTAAATTCGGCGCCGAAATTATCGGGATCGATCTTAACGACCCCGTAGATGATGATACCTGGCGCACTTTGACTGATGCATTGTACGCAAATCGTATCATTGTGCTACGGAATCAAAATCTGGATAAAGCAACCTATTTTCGGTTTGGACAGAAATGGGGCTATCCAATACCGCATGTGTTAGATCATCTGAGAATGCCGGACTATCCAGCAATGATGGTGGTTGGAAACACAGACGAAAAGGACCAAAACGAAGCGATTAGAAATGGGACAGTTCTATGGCATACGGACCAGTCTTACGAAGAGATACCGGCCAGTGCAACCATGCTGTATGCGATCAAGGTTCCTCAAGAGGGTGGGGAAACCCAGATCTGCAATATGGTCAAAGCCTACGAGGATCTGGATGATGATACAAAAACGCGACTTGAAGCTATGCAGGTAGCTCATCAGTATGGTCGGGGCAAGCTCAGGCCGGAGGAGTTCAGGGCCAGTCCAATTATGACGTCAGAACAACAAAGACAATTGCCAACGTTCTATCATCCCTTGGTAATGCCCCACCACATTACTGGATTAAAAGGGCTGTATGCAGTCGGGCAATCCTCGTATGCTATTAAAGGCTTGGAAGACAGCGAAGCGGTTGCACTATTGGAGCAACTGAAGGATCACGTGTTACAGGAAAAATACATCTATAGACATAAGTATCGAGTCGGAGATGTCGCGATCTGGGATACTTTCCAAACATTACATTCCGGGCAGATGATAGATGTTGCTACAGATGAATCCAGTGCGCGACTCATGTGGCGGATCAGTGTACGCGGTAAGCCTGTTATCTATCATTAATACCAGAGTTAGTGCTACGGAGATAATAGACCCTCGTTGATTGCTTTGATTTGAAGCGCCAGTGTTTTTGAAAATATCCGACACTGGGCAAGACTTCCTGCGATAAACCACAGCCCCGGCTGACCGGTGCGCATCCACATATTGCGCAGTTCCTGATTCTCCTCATCAAATCCCCAGATAGGGCCACATCGTGCTGCGACATCCTGGCCAAACAGTCGGGTAACCAGATGATGTTGTCCCTTATAACCCGTGGCAGTAACCAACAGGTCTGCGTCAATGATTTCTCCGTGGTTTAGTTTGACGCCACGGGAAATAAACTGGTCAATATCCCGATACTGAATTAGCCTTATCTGGCCGTTTGCAATCAGATCGGAACATCCCACGTTAAAGTAGTATCCGCCACCTCGTTCCAGGTACTTGAACTGCCAGCCTGTGTTGTCGGTTCCATAATCGAGCGCAAATCCAGCTTTCGTGAGACCATCCAACAGGGGTTTGTCGAGTTCTTTTGCTTTCTCAGTAACCAATTGATGCGTTTTACGCAGCACCTTGAGCGGCGTTGCCGCCGCGAGTAAATCGCAGTCTTCCAGGGATGGTCCTTCGTCGTACAAGGCATAGGGGAGTTGCGCACTGGGTTCTATGTTGACAACCATGGTTGGGCTACGCTGGATCATGGTTACTTTGGCTCCATTTGCATGGAGGTCTTGGGCAATGTCATGGCCACTGTTGCCCGTGCCCAATACCAGGGCTTTTCGGCCTTGCCAGGCAGTGCCATGGGTGTATTCCTCAGAGTGGACCGTGGTGCCTGCGAAATCCGCAAGACTTTGAATATCATTCGGCAAATTCGGGATACCACTGACGCCTGTAGCCATGACAATATGTCGTGGCTTCAGTGTTCGTTGTCGACCCTCTGATGATCTAGTTTCAATGGACCAACGTCGTTTGTCGGGGTCGTATTGGCCCCTTTCAACCTCGGTGGCAGTCCATACGTTCAGTTCCATGGCGTCTACATAGGTTTCAAACCAGCCGGCTAGCTTGTCTTTTGGAATATAAGTCGGCCAAGTCGGTGGAAAAGGCATGTAGGGTAGATGATTCACCTGCACCTGGTTGTGTAACGTCAGGGTGTGGTAACGGTTGCGCCAGTTGTCGCCGACCCGCTCGTTTTTCTCAAGAACAAGCGTGTCCACGTTGAGCTGCCGCAATCGGGCGGCAATAGAAAGTCCGGCCTGTCCGGCCCCGATGACGACAACGGCGGGACTTCTTTCTTCATAGCGGACGTCGATATCTCGGAGGTCGCGCCAGTTAGGCCCTTTAAAGTCGCGTGAATAGGACTCACCTGAGGGTCGATTGCGATCCAATTGTTCTTCGAACCCTTTAATCTCTTCGAGCTTGGTTAGCAACGACCAAGCTTTTAGTTGATCTGTATTGCTTGTAGGGGGTGTCAGTCGAATAACCCCGAAACATCTGCCGACACGCGTCTCAAAGCAAAATATGGCTTCTATGACCTCAACACCGGCACGGGCAACAGCTCGGGGTGCGGCGTGGTCTTGAGTAATCTGGAAGCCGTAGGGCCGTGTATCTGGAGTGAATGATTGAATCAGCGCAAGAATATTACGAAGTCCTGAGACTGTCTTAACCTCCCAGGTGACAGCAAGAAGGTCACGCCAGTGGCAGTCTTCATGGAAAAGCTCTCGTAAGGTGTCAGAGCTGGCGCTAGAGAGGGCTTGTTCAAACAATAGCAGCCATCGAGTGACTTGATCTTCCCAAGACTCCATGGGTTGTGTTTTAGGCGTCATATCGAGGGTCTGAGACATGGTTGAGTCTATTCAAGGCAAAATCGATTGGGCAAACTAATCACCAACGATAGGTTGGTGGAGTATCTCGTCCCGTACATATTCGTTAACTTCGCCATCTTTGTAGCCCAATTCCAACATTAACTCTCGGTTATGGGCCCCCTGAAACGGGGCTAGCACTGTGGTTCGTGTTGGTTTTCCCGAATACTGAACTGGCGGGCGCGGAACCCGAACATCACCTAGTATTTCATCATTGATCACATCTAATATATTGTTATCAACAATATATGAGCTATTTATAAGATCTATTCTAGGTAAGATTGGCGCGGAGGCGACACCTTCTGAATCGAATCGACCAAGGATTTTTTCACTTACCCATGTGGCGATCTCATCCGACATGATCTCGCGCCTTTGCGATATATTTTCAGAGCGCGCTTGAGCTGTTTTGAATCGAGGATCGCAGATCAGGTCCAGACGATTGAGCGCGTTGCACATTCCTTCCCACTCTGAATTGCTGTTTGCGCCGGCTGTGATGTAGCCGTCAAGGGTTTTGAAAACAAGATCCGGGCTTTTCTGTGAGTGAGCAGGGTCTTGTTCTTTCCCCACAAAACTCAGACTGCCCATCGTTTCCGGCCACAAAAAACCAACCATGGTATCCAGCATGGCCAAGTCCATAGTCTGCCCTTCACCCGTTCTTTCTCGATGGAACAGGGCGGTAGTTATCGCGTGTGCAGCAGTCAGCGCTGTTGTTTTGTCGCAGATGATCGTGCGAACCATTCTAGGCACGCCAGTTACTTGATCACGCTGAACGTCAGCAAGCCCTGACAGTGCCTGAATAACGGGATCATAGACTCGTTGATGAGCGTGAGGGCCAGTCTTGCCGAATCCACTGATAGACAGGTAGATCATGTCAGGTTTGAGACTCCGGACAGCGTCCTCTCCCAACCCCATACGCTCGATCACACCGGGTCTGAAGTTTTGTACTAATACATCGGTACTTTTGACAAGCTCCAGAACCAACGCGAGTCCTTTAGGCCGCTTGATGTCGACACACATCGAACGTTTGCCGCGATTGCAAGTCAGAAAAGAACTCGTCATCCCCTTGTGTTTGGTGCCCACTTGCCGCATGTAGTCACCCGCCGGTGACTCAATTTTGATTACATCGGCACCTTGCTCTGCGAGGAGCATTGTCGCGATTGGGCCTGAAACCATTGTGGTCAGATCCAAAACCCTGACGCCTTGTAGGGGCAGGGTGCAATCCGAGTGCTTTCGGTTCAAAGATCGTCCTTAGTCAGTTAAGTAGCAGCGTCTGTATGCGGCCTGGTATGCTTTGCGAGCATGAAGCCTCTGCTGGTAATCGAGAGTTGGTGGTGGCAGTTCGATTTTATAGTTGAGTGCCCAGTCAATGCATGTGAGCAAAAGAATATCAACCGTGCCGGGAGTATTGCCCATCAAATAGGGCTGGCTTTTCAGTGTATCAGGGACAACGGCGTGAAATTGCTTCAGGAAATATTCCTTGGCAGAGTCCACAACTGCCGGTGCACTACCATAAATTTTGTGCAGGTCGCCGTGACGCCTCATTGTGTACAGGGGATGGGCGTCTAGTTCCATGGCTATAAATGCAGTCAGCTCGTCCGAGCGAGCTTTCTCGTACCTGCTATTTGGCACGAAGAAATCCGATGGGGCGTTAAAATTCTGGCTGACATAACTGAGGATGGCGACACTCTCTGTAAGGGTCAGGTCGGCGTGCTGAAGTGTCGGAACCTTGCCCTTGGGGTTAATCGCCAGATACTCTGCAGTTTGAGTCTCTCCAGTGCGTGGACCAATGGGTTTGGTTTCATACGGCAGGCCGAACTCTTGCAGCACCCAATGGACTCGCATAGAGCGGCCTGTCGTTGCGCCCCACAGTATGATCTCTTCAGTCATTGCTATCTGATCTTAACGCCGAGAAAGGCTCGCACAAATTTGGTGTCATCATAATGTTAGCGTTGTCTGTATTCACCAATATTAATGCTTTGAGGTCAATGTTTGTCGGTAAAATGGTTAGACCATGTTGGCAAAAAGAGTCAGTAAATAGGCGACCTAACCAACTTGCCTAAAGTCATAGTGGTCGACCTGCATCTAACAGCCGGTTGCAAACGAGACTCCAGGTTGATTGCCTGATGAACTATAATAAATCGACCTGGCCGAATTATTATCGTAGCTATAGCCGTACGTCATCACGCCGGGTCTCAAGTCGTCAGTTCTACTAAACCTTTGGCTCGGTGGCAGAGTGGTTATGCAGCGGCCTGCAAAGCCGTGTACGTCGGTTCGATTCCGTCCCGAGCCTCCAATTTCTCAAGTGAATCCAACGAAAACGCCCACAATCTGTTCTTTTGAAGCACTTAAAAAAAGAAATCAGGCAAACGCGAAGGATGCTGTACTCGCAGGCCCAGTCGGGCCGATACAGTTTCAAATTCTGAATTTATTAGAGAATCATTCAAATGCATTGGACCGGAATTGCCGGCCAGGTCATCTGACAGGTTCGTGCCTGATTATCCGACCGCAAGATTCTCGAATTCTGGTTTTATTTCATGCCAAACTTAAACGTTGGCTGCAACCTGGCGGACACGCGGACAGCGACGGTGATATGGCTCGCGTTGCCCTCAGAGAGGCAATCGAAGAAACCGGGATACCCCAGCTCGAGATCGTAGAGCCAGCAATCGACCTAGACATCCACGTCGTCGATCCGCCCTATGAGGATGCGCATGAGCACCATGATGTTCGCTATCTCGTGCTTGCGCCTGAAGACTCTTGCCCAAAAGGTAACTATGAGTCGACTGGGTTCCAATGGTTGGATCCAGATGAGATACAACAGATTGATCCAGATGACGGGTTTGTACGCATGGTGGAACGTGGCCTGACCATGCTCTCCGTGCTACAGCTTGCTTACCCGCGTTCTGAAAACTGATCCCAACATGAATTGTTGTGGGCTACAACAGTGTCGTACCGCCATCGACCATGATCGTTTGGCCCGTGATGAACTTTGAGGCATCGGACACCAGAAATGAGATAGTGCCAACCATGTCTTTGGGTTCCAAGTTGGCGTTTAGTGCCTGGTTCGACGCGATTACAGCAAGCGCTTTTTCCATTTTTTCTCCCATATACTCTTTGGTACCTTCGGTGAGAACCGCTGTTGGGGCCACCGAATTGACTCGGATCCAATCTCTGCCTAGTTCTCGCGCCAGACTGCGAGTCATCCCGATCACGGCAGCCTTGGACATCGCGTAGTCCAAAGCGTAAGGCATACCATAAGTGGCCGCTAGCGATGAAATGTTAATAATCGACCCTCCACCGGATTCTCTGATCGATGGCACGCAGGCTCGGCAGCAGTTCCAGATGCCTTTGATGTTAACGTTCATCACGTTGTCCCACTGTGAATCGGGGATTTGATCGAAGCGCCCGCCTGAAATGTCGCCATAGAGCGCTGCATTGTTTATAAGAGAGTCGATCCGGCCATAAGCTTCGACTGCAGCATCGGCCATATTGCTGCAACTAGTCGCATCGGTTACATCCAGATGGACGCCGATCCCGTGGCCACCTGCTGATTTCACTGCCTTAATGGTGTCCCCAGTGTCGCGAATATCGGCAGCGACAACATTGGCGCCCTGTTCAGCTAGAGACTCACAATAGGCGCGACCTAGACCTCGTCCACCGCCTGTGACTACAACAGTCTTTCCCAGTAATTCCATCTTTTATCCCCCGTTTTTTCTGTGATTTGTGCTAACCGATGATCGTGGTCTTGTATTCAACAAATGCTGAATTTTTAGTCATGTGTTTCATAAGGCTGGTATTAAGACACTATAGTACCGACAAGTTGTCAGAACTAGAATAGGTGTATGAGCAACGATCAAGAATTGAGTCTCCCTTAAATGGCAGATTTTGTAATACGCAATGCATTGATTCTCGATGGTACTGGAAAGCCGGGTTTTTATGGCAGCGTTGCCGTAAAAGGCGACCAGATTGTCGAGGTCGGAACGATAACGTCACCAGGTTCAGTCAGTATTGATGCCGAAGGTCTGGTTCTTGCACCTGGAATTATAGATAGCCATACCCATTTCGACGCTCAAATTACATGGGATCCCATGGTGTCCCCATCGATTTCGCATGGTGTTACCACCATTCTTATTGGCAATTGCGGATTTACGATTGCGCCTTGCAAGCCCGAACACCGAGATGTAACCATGCGTAATCTGGTACGGGTAGAGGGTATGTCTCTTAAAGCAATGGAGCTAGGCATCGACTGGAAGTTCGAATCCTTCCTGGAATACCTCAATCATCTCGAATCCAAGGGGGTAGGGCCAAACGTGGGGGCATTCGTTGGGCATTCGTCCGTACGTACCTATGTGATGGGGGCTGAGGCAGCCCATCGTCAGGCGACCGAATTGGAAGTTGAAAGTATGCGGGAAATCGTTGCAAACGCATTAAGGGTGGGTGCGGTCGGATTTGCAACCTCTACATCTCCATCTCACAATGGTGCTGATGGCAATCCCATGCCGTCTCGTCTGGCGGATAAGAAAGAATTGAGACGACTAGTGGGAGTTTTAGGTGAGCAGAAAAAAGGTGTATTCATGCTAACCAAAGGCGCGCCAACACCGGTACCATTTTTGGAAACCTTAGCAGCTGATACACAACGGCCGGTCATGATCGCCGCGTTATTGCACAACAGCACAGACCCGGAAGGTGTGTTTAACGATTTGACGCAAATTAGCGATGCACGAAATCGAAATATCAAATTGTGGGGCCAGGTTTCCTGCTGCCCGTTAAGCACTGAATTCACACTAAAAGCACCTTATCCATTTGAAGGGCTATCCGCGTGGCAGCCAGCCATGCAGGCTGACTCAGAGGAGTGCTATAGAAAGTTGCTATTAGACCCATCTTTTCGTTCGAGTATCCGTTCCGAGCTTACACAACCAGCAGCGGTCAGGTTGTTTAACGGAGAATGGGAGAAGCTCAAAGTACTTGAAGTCATTCATGACAAAAATCGGCGTTTCGAGGGTAAGTCGATTTTAGAAATAACAAATAAAACCGGCGAAGACCCTCTCGATTTTCTCCTGAACTTATCTCTGGAAGAAGATCTTGGGACCACGTTTCTATCAGTGTTATTAAATTCCGACGAGGATGCCGTCGGAAGGCTTCTAACTCATCCTTTCTCCAGTATTGCGTTATCAGACGCGGGGGCTCATTTAACATTTTTCTGTGATGCTGGCTTCGGACTCCATTTATTGGGGTATTGGATACGAGAACGGCAGATCATGTCCTTGGAAGAAGGTATTCATCGGTTGACGGGGCAACCAGCCCAAATTTACGGCATACCAGATCGAGGCCACATTCGCCCGGGTGCCTATGCCGATTTATTTTTGTTCGATCCAAAGACCGTAGGCCGCAGTCAGGCAAGACGAATTTATGATCTACCGGGTGGTGAACGTCGGCTAACTACCGACCCACAAGGTGTGCATGGTGTTTGGATCAACGGCACTCAAGTGTCGAGCGAAACCGGCGATATGGAGATTGATCGCTATCCGGGTAAAGTACTCAGAAAGTTTGATTCCTAATGCTCACCATTGAATACTACTTATCAGTCGTTTCGCCTTGGAGTTATTTAGGGCATAGACGCTTTTGCGATATCGCTAGGGAACACTCGGCTGAAATACTGTATCTGCCGATAGATTCTTCTATCCTATTTTCCAAAACAGGCGGATTGGCATTGAAAGATCGTTCGCTCCAGCGAAAGCGTTACCGGATGCAGGAACTGCGTCGGTGGCGCGGTCGGCTCGATTTGGAACTTAACCTGGAGCCTCTGTATTTTCCGACCGATTCTAATTTGGCCTCTAGCGTAATCATTGGGGCCATCGAAGCAGGTCACGACGCTGCTGAACTGGTTTATGAGCTGATGCGAGCTGTCTGGGTGCGAGAAGAAGATGTATCTGAAGCATCGGCTGTAATAAGGGCAATAGAGCGTTCTGGAGGAAGTGTAGATGAATTGCTTGCAGCAGCAAGTCATAGCAACGTTCAAAATATTTTTGTTGAAAACAGCGAGCAAGCTGTCCGCAAAGGGGTGTTTGGTGTCCCCAGCTATGTGGTGGGTGAAGAAGTGTTTTGGGGACAGGACCGTCTAGAGTTTCTGGATGCGTTCTTAATTAACGAACTCGGTTAGCGAATAACCTATCAATTCCCATGACTAAGAAAAGCTATCGAGTAGTGACAACAGGCCTTGAATTCCCAGAAGGCCCTATAGCGATGAGCGATGGCTCCATAATTTTAGTTGAAATCAAGCGCGGCACACTGACCAGAGTGTTGTCTAGCGGGGCGCAGGAAATTGTTGCCAAGCTTGGAGGAGGACCAAACGGGATTGCTATTGGGCCAGGTGGTAAATGTTACGTCTGCAACAACGGTGGTTTTGACTGGCATACGGACACAGCAGGTAACCGACCTACGTTGCAGCCTGCAAACTACAGTGGAGGCCGGATCGAGGTGGTCGATCTGGATACCGGGGTGGTCGAGGTGCTCTATACAGATGTCGATGGGGTTGCTCTGTCCGGCCCCAACGACATCGTATTCGACCGGCAAGGGGGGTTCTATTTTTCTGACCTGGGTAAAGTTCGACGGCACGATCAGGACCGTGGCCGGGTCTTGTACGCAAAAGCTGACGGTTCGTTAATAAGAACTTTAGCCGCTCCGGTTGAGATGCCCAATGGCGTAGGGTTATCGCCGGATGAATCGACTTTATATGTGGCAGAGACTCCAGCCGCTCGCCTTTGGGCATTCGATTTGATTGAGCCCGGTCGGGCAAAAAAACTGCCCTGGCCCTCGCCACATGGTGGTCGATTCATTGCGGGGTCGTCGGGCTACCAGCGGTTTGACAGTCTGGCGGTTGAAGAAGATGGTCGAGTGTGTGTTGCAACACTCGTGAATGGGGGTATCAGTGTTGTCTCGCCTGAGGTGGGTTCAGTCGAGCATATTCCATTTCCTGACCCATACACGACGAACATTTGTTTTGGCGGGGATGAACTGCGAACGGCTTACATCACTCTGTCACAGTCGGGTCAATTGATTGAGGTTCCCTGGCCCCGTGCTGGTTTAGCACTGAACTATCTGAATAAATAGTGTTTCACGTTCGGTGAGTTGTCCACTTTGTACCGTGGTAGAGAATTTGTCGGCGAATTTCTTCAGATTCTTTATGAAAAGCCACAGCGACTGGGTCAAAGTCGGAACGCGGTTCTGGCTCCAACTCAAAATGCTGGTAGTTATCTACGCCTCTGACTAGAGCTGCGCTGTCTTGGTCAGAAAATTTTTGCTGGGCATCCGGTGGTATGTATCTTATCGCGAGACCTATTCTTCGGTCGTCAGTTTGGTTGGGATACGAGGCGTGCGCAATACGAAAAGTAAATAAGACGGCTTGTCCAATATCAACTAGCAGATTGACAGCCTTATCTTCATCAATATCACCTATAGACTGTCCTCGAGTTAACATGTTGTCGTCATGATAGGTGTCTTCATGGACTAGATCTTGGCCTAGATGGCTACCTGGGAGAACCCGCATGCATCCGCTTTGTATGGTTGAAGGTGAAAGAGCTACCCAAACTGTGATCAGCTTGTCAGTATCTAGACCCCAATACTGGCTGTCCTGGTGCCATGAAACGAACTGAGGAGAGTTGGCTTCTTTAATCCACCAGTCGGTCGACCAGACCATGATGTCGGGGCCGATGATCTCCTCTACAGTATCAAGAATTCTTGGGGAGCGAATCAGGTCAGAAAGCCACTTGAAAAGCAGATGATTTTTGAATCGCAGGGATCCCTTTAATACCCCGCCTTTTTCGGCTTCAAACGATTCCAAATTGGCACGAAGCTGTACGGCTTGGTCGACCGATAGAACTGGAAAAGCTGGCAGAAAGCCGTTTTTGTGGAACTGGCTGACTTGAGAGTCAGAAAGTATTTTGACCATTGATTCAATATCTCACCATTGCTCGCGAATCTAGAAAATATCTTTTTGGCTAATAAAGACTTTCAGTCTTGCTTGGATTCTAATAGATTTATACTTTTGGTGATCGAGATAAAGTCAGATGATTAAAAGGGTTCAGCCAAATACGGTACCAGAATCGGATGCACCGTTCAGTCAAATAGTATTGGACGATCGTTATGCCTATCTTGCAGGGCTGGTCGCGGCAGATTTCCCGTACGGTCTAGCGGTCTTGGGTGACGTGAGTGCCGAAACGAGAGCGGTAATGGGTGCTATTTCTGATCTGCTGAAGGAAGTTGGGTTGAACTTTGAGGATGTCGTAAAAGCTGAGGTACATCTCACTGATTTGAATGACTTCGATGCTATGGATGCCGCGTACCGAGAGTATTTTCCTCCCAAGGTTTACCCAGCCCGTACAACAACAGAGTCTCCCAAACTATTCGGCGGATCAAAAGTAGAGGTGACTGTGCAGGCTCGACTCAGAAATGCGCCGTAAAGATTCAAGAGCTCCATCAAAAGACAAGAACTGGAGAAAAGCATGAATTGGGATTGGCGAATCACCATATTGCTAATATCTCTGCTGTGGATGGGCTACGCGCTTCTACAAATGTTTCAATGACTAGCGTCTACATTTTAGGCGCTTGCTAACTAGCCCTGGTGAATTCGGAAGCTGATGGCAAAGAAGATTCAAAAACCTCCATTTGATTGGGAATCTTGGTATGAAGCGTGTGGCGGACGAATTGATCATACGCCAAAGGCGAGTGAAATTGTTGCCAGAATAAGTACTGAGCAGGGACCAAAGTTTACCGGTTCTGTGGAATGCTCTGCTCGACCATTTAGCACGCCTGATCAGGCCAGTCAATTCGTCAAGGATTTCGCAATAGAGGCGGGCGCTGCTGCCGTGGGTATAACTAGAATAGAACCAAGTGATATCTATGAAGGTAGGTCCGTCGATGAGACTTATGCTATCGCTATTGGGCAGCGTATGCTGTGGAAGCATTTTCAGACTGTACCCTCGCACGAAAGTGGTGTGGAGTGTTGCCGTGTCTACTACGACTTAGGGGAAGTTTGCATTGCGGTGGCCGATGCTCTTCGCGAACGCGGATACCCTGCCAGGGTAGAGGACCCAGTGGGCGATTCCGACCTGATGCATATACCTATTGCTTTGAGGGCTGGATTTGGCGAACTCGGCCGACATGGCTCTATTATTCATCCGGATCTGGGTCCGCTATTTAGATTGGGGACTGTGGTTACCGATCTACCCATGAAATGTGATGAACCACTTGATCTTGGTATTGCGGAGTTTTGCGATCGTTGCAAAGCGTGTCAGAAGTATTGTCCTGCTGACGCTATACCGGAAGAGAGAAACCCTGCAGCAGGAGTCGACCCTATAGGGAAGGCACGCTATGTACTCGATACTGGCCGTTGTTTTCCTTACTTTGCCAGACAACACTACTGTTCGATTTGTTTGGCGGTGTGCGCCTACAAACACAAAGAATGGGCACGAGACTTCAAGGGTAAAGAGACTAAACTGAGCCCTACGACCTTGCTAAAAGACCCTCCACCTACAGTAGACCCACCGACTCGAGTACACGATTATCCTAGGCTAGATGTTTTATACAATCGAAGCCATCCAGACCGATAAGTCAGTTTATAGGTCACAGTAAATTACCCGCAATCTGCGCTAGATATAAAACATAGATTGCGATGGGTCGACATCACCTATTTGCCATAGTAGCACCTATTTTCTGGAGCATTTCCGGAGTTACGGTGCGATTTATGGAAAGTGCTAGCGCTTGGCAAATCAATTTTTATCGATCGTCATCACTGGCTGTATTTGTGTTTTTGTTTTTGGCTATTCGTTATGGTTCTAAGACACGTCTGATGTTAAAAGAATCCGGATCTCCGGCAATCTTCGCTGGATTGATTCTAAGTGGTGCGATGATTTGTAATATCGTTGCGTTGTTACACACCACTGTTGCAAACGCAGTTTTAGTGATGGCTGCGGGTCCAATATTTGCAGCGGTGATAGGTGGAATTGTTTTAAAAGAAAAGATATCTCCAATATTGTGGGTCAGTATTGTTCTGGCATTAGTCGGCATAGCGGTGATGATGGGTGGGAATTACAATGAGGATCGTCTATACGGCGACTTGATAGCGTTGCTCGGCGTGGTGTTTTTTGGGTTTTATGCTGTTGCGATTCGGTATGGCAAACGAACCGATATGACCCCGGCCGTAATGTTTGCTGGAATAAATGGAGCTGTTGTAGCCGGCGTGATGTGTTTCGCAACAGAAGTTGGATTTTCGGCTCCAATCATCGATATCTATTTGTGTTTAATGTTGGGCATATTTCAGCTGGGAATCGGATCGGTGCTGTTTGCAATTGCAGCGCAGTCTGTGCCTGCTGTTGGATTGACCTTGTACGCCCTAGGTGAGCCTTTACTTGCCCCTTTGTGGGCCTGGATAGGTGTCGGTGAAGCACCTGTGGCTCTAACTTTCGTTGGCGGCAGTATTCTTATGTGCGGCCTGTTTCTATATGTGCTCAACAGTCGAACAGAATAGTTGCCCATTAAGCAAATTAATTCGCAGTCATGCCGCCGTCTACAACCAGTTCAGATCCAGTCATATGTATTGAGTCATCCGAGGCGAGGAATAGAATGCAAGACGCAACATCGGAGGCCACGCCGGTGTTGCCCGTGGGTATACGTCGACGCATTGCTTCCCATTTGGACTCAAGATTTTGACCATCTATAAAGTTTTGAAGTCCCAGTAGAGCATCGCCCATATCTGTTTCAATTGGTCCAGGATGCACGGAATTACAGCGAATGTGATAGCGTTGTCGCGCACAATGTAACGCTACGCCCTTAGTCAGTAGTCGAACAGCTCCTTTTGAGGCACCATAGGCGACCAGCATCGGTGACCCAACGATGCCAGCGGTTGAAGAAAGGTTTACTATCGATCCCCCAGCGTCTTTCATTATTCTGACGGCCATACGACAGCCCATAAATACGCCTTCGACATTTACCTGTTGAACGGCTCGCCATTGCGCCAAGGATGTCGTCTCGATGTTCTGAGTTGTTTCGGTCGCCAATATACCTGCGTTATTGACGAGAATATCGATTCCCCCATAATTGGTTTCAATATAATCTTCAAGTTCATCCCAGGATGATTCATCAGTGACGTCCTGCTTGAAAAAACTGCAAGAATTACCCAAGTTTCTGCTTGCGGCCTCACCTAGCTCTACGTTTAGATCAGACATGATGACCTGCGCACCTTCGTCAACGAACGTGTTAGCAGTTTCGTAACCAATGCCTTTCGCAGCACCTGTAATAACAGCAATCTTACCTTGTAGTCGACCCATCGTTTGCCTCACTTAGTTTTCGTTAAGGACAGATACACGTTAGATTGATTTGACTGAAAATTTACCAGATAGGCTCATTAGCGCTTGAAGTGGCGACACCTGCCACGCGTGTGCCAGTGCTTGCAGTGATAACGATTCGTCACCGTCTTGGCCGATTATGGTGGCTCTATCTCCGATAGCAACATTCTCGACATCGTCTAGATTGATCGAAACATGTTCTAGGGATACTGCAATTACCGGACATTTCTTACCTCTTATCAGCACAAACATTTCCTTGTTGTCGGCGGGTGGTCTCATACCCATCGCCGCACCTAAAGGCAATACGCCGACAACATGGGCATCTGCTGTTCCGTAGAGTCCACCGGCTGCAATGTCCGATCCCTTTTCGTGGTGGCCAATATGGATCAGCGTGCTGGACACAGAATGGATAACAGGCCGCAAGTACTGGAAAGCTGGTGTTTGTTCTGATGAGAATGGTGACAGCCCATAAAGCGCATGGCCGATACATATTGCGCTGGATTCGTCACGTAACCCGGCCAATACGCAACAACTGGCCATTGCTTGGGTTACAGGTATTGAATACCCATCGGATTCGAGGGCTTCTATAAACTCATCGAATTGAATCAATTTTTCTTGGGCCCAGGCGCTAGACGTAAGTTCAGGGAAGGGGACATGGGTATAGATCCCTGCAACTTTGAGTTTCTCCAGCTGAAATGTTTTGGTAACGAACTCCTTTGCCTTACTGAGTGGGACACCTAGTCGACCCAAGCCGCAATCTATTTTTAGATAGATGGGTATCTGGACTTCAGTGATCGCATTAAGTGAAATCGCAGACGTCAGATTGGGGATAGTTGAAATAAATCCTTCCTTCGCGGCGTCTATCGTGTTTTCTGCCGTTGCATAGGCAAAAAGTAGTAACGGTGTGTCTATACCGCATGCGCGCAAAGCCCTGGCGTCTTCAATATTTCCCGTGGCCAGCATATCGACTTGTTTTTTCTGAAGAGCGCCAGCGACAAGTCCTACGTCATGCCCATAAGCATTTGCCTTGATCGATGCGATCAACTGCTTTTCAGGTCCGGCTAGATGCTTGATATAGTCGAGGTTCGAAACCAGCGCCTCCAGATCAAGTACCATCAGATTTTCTGTATGATCGCTCATAAGGGTAATTGTAGGCGACAGAAAGCGAATAACTGTAAATCTATCTTGTACCTTGATCTAAAGCATGACATCCACTAGAAATATTACTTTCATTTGGAATTTGATCATTGTTTTTTGAGTTTGCCGAAATGAATTTCGATGTAGTCGTATTGGTTGTGCTCGTCTTTTTTGTCGCGGGGACCATAAAAGGGTTAATCGGGTTTGGCTTACCCACTGTGTCAATCGCTATTCTTGCGACATTTCTCGGCCTGATTGAGGCAATGACTTTGATGTTGCTGCCATCATTAATTACCAACTTGTTTCAAGGACTGGCTGGTAAATACTTGATCCGTCTGATCCGTCGATACTGGTCTATGTTTATTTTTGGAGCGGTTTTTACCTGGCTTAGTTCGTCACTGTTGTCGACAGGGCATGCTGCGACGTTTGCAGTGATTCTTGGCGTGGTCCTAACTCTGTACGGCCTCAGCAGTCTTTACTCGTTACAACTTCCGTCACCAGGCTCACGCGAACGATGGATTTCACCGCTTGTTGGGATGGTGTCCGGAGGGATCACCGGAATAACCGGGATTTTTTTGGTTCCGGCTGTTGGCTACTTGCAAGCGCTGCGAATGGAGAGAGATGAACTGATTCAGGCGATCGGCCTTTGGGTTACGATTGCAACGATCAGCCTTGCATTTTCACTCAAAGATCATGGCCTCTTCTCTAATGAACTGGGTTTGTTGTCTCTGACGGGGGTGTTGCCTGCTCTTCTGGGAATGTGGGTAGGACGTGTTTTGCGTCCGAGACTCTCAGAATCTGCCTTCAGACATCTTTTTTTTGCAGCACTCATACTACTTGGCGTTTATATCAGCGTGTCTACGATAGTAACGAGTTGACCTGGTCAAAACTTCGTGACATGCAGATTCTTCCGGAATCGCGCAGAAGCAAAACGGTTCTTGTGGGATAATAGTCCGTGGACAGTTTGATAAGAGTTACTTATCAGTATCAAATACAGTGTCAGCCCGGGTGGCGAAACTGGTAGACGCAAGGGACTTAAAATCCCTCGGCCTTATGGCTGTCCCGGTTCGACTCCGGGCCCGGGCACCAAGCAATGCATACCGACCCTGGAATGAATACTTGTGCATCGGGAATTTCCACCAAAAGAGCGCCGGCAGGGTAATGGGCTGGTGACAACGGCTTCGCTCCTTGAGCAGGTATAAATATGGACAACGCGTCCTTTCTTCAGTCGGTGGGCACTAATTTCGACCACGCGTCGAGTTTGCTTGGCCTTCCTGACGATCTAGCCAGAAAGATTAAGACAGCTAATTCAACCTACATTGTTCGGTTTGGAGTAAGACTACGAGGTGGAGTGCATACTTTCACAGGCTATCGCACTGTCCATTCTGAACACTTTGAGCCGGTAAAAGGAGGTATTCGTTACGGACCTTTTGCCGACCAGAATGAAGTTGAAGCACTGGCTGCGTTAATGACTTACAAATGCGCGCTCATGGACATTCCTTTTGGCGGTGCTAAAGGAGCATTAGCAATCGATCCAAGAGAATGGGAAACACAGGATCTAGAAAAAATAACACGGCGCTTTACCCAAGAACTGGCGAAACGTAATTTGATTAGCCCCTCTCAGAATGTACCTGCACCGGATATGGGAACTGGCGAACGAGAGATGGCCTGGATGGCAGACGAATATAGAAAGCTGAACCCCACTGATTTGAACGCATGGGCATGTGTTACAGGCAAGCCTCTTGGTAAGGGAGGCATCGCCGGTCGGACGGAGGCAACTGGGCGCGGTGTGCAATACACGTTGCAGGAGTTTTTTCGCCATGTCAGTGATGTAAAGAAAACTGGCCTCTCTGCCGGACTCAGTGGTAAGCGAGTGATTATTCAAGGTCTCGGAAACGTTGGTTATCATGCGGCTCTTTTTCTAAGCGAGCAAGACGGCTGTTGCATCACCCACGTACTTGAAAGAGGTGGTTCTATCGTGGATCCCAAAGGGGTGGATATAGCCAAGCTACACGAACACATGCTTGAGACAGGGGGTATTGAGAATTATTCCGGGTTTACGAATAGTGGTCCCGAAATTCTAGAGGCAAAGGCCGATATCTTAATTCCAGCTGCAATGGAAGGAGTCATTAATGAAAACAATGCCTCACGAATTAAAACGCCACTGATTATTGAAGCTGCCAATGGCCCAATTACGGCTGCTGCCGATACGATCCTAAGGGAGAAAGGTGTGATTGTCATTCCTGATTTCTGTGCTAATGCGGGAGGGGTAACGGTTAGTTATTTTGAATGGATCAAGAACCTTACTCATATTCGATTTGGTCGAATGCAGCGGCGGCAACAGGAAAATCAGTTCGAAAAGTTGATTCAGGGAGTAGAGTCGATGACCGGGCAGTCGTTCCCAGAGGCTGATCGAAAATCAGTACTAAGCGGTGCCACGGAAATCAATCTCGTCCGTTCCGGTTTGGAAGACACAATGCGCGTAGCGTATGAAGCAATTAGTACGATCTGGAATGATAAAGACAATGTTCCCGATCTTCGAACTGCAGCGATGATGATCGCGGTCGACCGAGTTGCCAAGAGCTATGTTTCAATTGGTATTTGATCAAGCAATGCTGTCTATCGCTGCAACGTAGTCCTGACATTGTCCGCAAAGAGTTCGCTTTAATTGCCCAAGAGTGTAAGCGTATCTGGTTTTTCCATAATGAGCTCGGGTCTTTGTATAACCGCTCAACTCGCGCTCATTGATCTGATCAAAATCTTTGTCTCGTAACGATTTTCTTCTAACACGATTTTCGATTCGTGAGTTCTAGCCAACACATTAGTTTGTTGCCGTCATAAATTTGGTAATATGACAGCGCATCTCGTAGATCACTACGAGATGTCAGTTCACAAGTTACTACCTAAAGGAGCAAAATTTATGCTGGGTGAGAAAGTTGGATCTTTGAAAGCGGCTACGACCATAAAAGCACTATCTGCCGAGGACTCCAGGCCTGTTTTTGAGGTATCGGCTCAAGGTGCTGGAAAGCTAGGAGATGGTGATGTCAACATGATGGCTACATATGAAGCCAATGTATTGGCGGATGGTAGCCTCTATGGGGAGTGTCCTAATGCCGGCGTCATTATGGCGCAAGATGGTATTGGTACATTTAGGGCAACAGGAGCGGGCGCCTTCACAGCGGACGGTGGATCAACATTCAGAGGTGTAGCTTACGTTCAATCCGAGGCACCGTCGTTAGCCGGCCTTAATGGTAAAGCGCTTGTTTACGACTGGGATGTCGATGCGAGTGGCAACGCAACGTGGGAACTTTGGGAGTGGAATTAGGTCTGAACTCGAAATTCTAAGACTAGGGTCGCGATTAACCGTATACGAGTTCGAATTTCGGTTAGAGGCTTACAAAAAGCGGTCAGTTGATTAAATACTACTGGCCGCTTTGTTTTTCGATTCACAAGTTGGCGTATTTATATAATCTATGTTGCAACTGTCCTTATGCTGACATTGAGAATCCCCTATAACCTCCATCAACAATCTCATCACATTTTTTCTTGTACCTATCAACACCACCCACGTAAGGCATAAATACCTTTGGTTTTCCGGGAACGTTAACGCCCATATACCAAGAGTTTGCCAGCGGATAAAGAGTTGCATCAGCAACTTTCTTGACATGTTTTACCCACAAATCCTCTGCGTCAAATGTGGCCTCAATTTGAACGAGATCTCTTGATCTCATATGTTGTAAACAGTCGGCAATAAAATCTACATGCTGTTCAATCGACAGGATCATCTGACTCTTGACCCCAGGGCTCCCAGGACCGGTAATAGTAAACAGATTAGGGAAACCAGCGATCGTAAGACCAAGATAACTTGTTGGACCATGCTTCCACGCATCACGAATCGATGGACCGTCTTCAACACCGATATCTATGTCCAGTATCGCGCCGGTCATTGCATCAAACCCTGTAGCAAAAACTATAGAGTCAACTGTGAAATGATCTTCCTTTGTACGAATACCATTGGGGGTGATTTCTTCTATGGGGTCATTACTGACGTCGACAAGAGTTACATTGTTGCGGTTGTAGGTTTCGTAGTAGTTAGTATCCAGAATTAGTCTTTTTGTGCCAATTGGATGACTTTTCGGCGCTAGCAATT